>Ga0182015_10001956_pt1 | contig 26019 bp, 13 predicted proteins | sample 712P3MmetaG_FD_120478 | JGI IMG/M metagenome (GOLD analysis project Ga0182015, IMG submission 120478) | Permafrost microbial communities from Stordalen Mire, Sweden - 712P3M metaG | ecosystem: Environmental > Terrestrial > Soil > Wetlands > Permafrost | place: Sweden: Stordalen | collected...
CCGATGTCGGCATGCTGGTCGAACACCCCGACGGGCGAAGGGCCGCCCGCCGCGCGCGCGGAGCCGACAGCCCCGGCGGCAAAGGCGCAGAAGAACGCCGGGATCAGCGTCAGGGGGGTGGAAAACAGCGAGAGGGCGTGGGATGACATGGGGAGAATGGCTGGGGTGGGCGGCCTGGGCTTTCCTGGGGAAACCGGACCCCGATTTTGGGCGCCGGCCCGGCGCGGCGCAAGGTCAGACGCCCGCCAGGGTCCGCATGAGCCGCTGGACGACGCCCAGCTCCTCGGCGTTCACGGTGTGGCCCATCCCGGGGAAAATGGATTTTGTCACGCTTGCCCCGAGCTTCGCCAGGATCGCCGCGCCCTCCTCGACGCTCGCGAGGGGGATATGGGCGTCGCGGTCGCTGCATCCCAGGTAGACCGGCGTCCCCGCCAGGCTTCCCTTCAGGTCACGGGTGGCGCCGGGGGGGCCGATCAGCGCCCCGCTCAGTCCGACCACCGCCCCGTATCGCCGGGCGTGCCTCGCCGCGAATTCAAGCGACAGGCATGCTCCCTGAGAAAATCCGGCCAGGGCAATCCTCTCGAAGGGAACACCCGCCTTTGCCACCTCGGCAATCAGGGCCGCAACGATGGAGAGGGCCGAGGTCAGGTAGGGCTCGTTCCGCGCGAGCGGCGCGAGGAACCTCTCGGGATACCACGCGCTGTCTGCGGCCTGGGGCGCGAGAAGCGCCACGCCGGGAAGACCGGCGGACACCTCCTCGCCGAGCCCGTAGATGTCCTCCGCCAAGGCCCCGCGGCCGTGGATTAGGATCAGGGCTGTCCGGGCACCCGCGAGGGGCGCGCCGCCGCGCAGCACGGGCTGGCCTTCATGGAGATGCATGGTCCCATCGGTAGCACCGGGGAGGCGCGGCGGCAACCCCGGCGCGGAACGGCCTTGCGGGGTTGACGCAGCCGGGCAAATGGCGGCGTAGTATCCCAAGCCAACCCCCGTCACGGCCGACAGGCCCCGGCCCAAAGACCATGCTGAAAAAGTTTCTCCCGTGCCTCCTCGCTTCCTGCGCGGCCCTGGGCGCGCTAAGCGCCCGCGCCGCGGACCGGCTTCGCGGCGAATCCTCGGCGTTCCTGCGGGAATTCGCCGACAGCCCGGTCGACTGGATGCCGTGGGGCGGCGCGGCCTTCGCGCGCGCCAAGGCGGAGCAGAGGCCGGTCTTCCTCTTCATCGGCTCCTTCACGAGTGAGCTCTCCGGCGCGATGCGGCGGCAGACCTTCGCCAACACGAAGAACGCGCAGTGGCTGAACAAGCAGTTCGTGTGCGTGATCGTCGACAGGGATGAGCGCCCCGACGTGGCGGCGCTCTTCGCGGCCTACGTGAGTGACCTGAAGCAGCTGAGCGGCTGGCCCCTGAACGTGTGGCTGACGCCGGAATTCGAGCCGTACGAGGGCGCCACCTACCTCTCGCCCTCCGAGGACTGGGGCGCACCGGGGTTCCTCAAGCTAGCGAACCAGGCCAGGTCGGCCTGGGACACAAATCCCGCGGGATGCCGGAAGCGGGCCTCGGAGTCGGTGTCCCAGCTGAGGCCGCCCGCCCGGCCGCCGGCGCCCCCCGAGTGGAACCCGGAGAAGACCCGGGCCCGGCTGAACGCCTCGGCGGCCGCGTGGCTCGCGACCTTCGACGCGGCCCAGGGGGGATTCGGCGATGTTCCCAGGACCCCGGAGCCCGAGCTCATCCGCTTCATGCTGCTCCAGCAGGGCGCGAACCGCGAAGCCGCAATCAGGACCCTGCGGGCCCTGGCGACGAGCGCCGTTCGCGATCCCCTGGACGGGGGCTTCTTCCGGCACGCCGCCGACGGGGCGTGGCTGATTCCCTACCAGCAGAAGACGCTGTCCGACCAGGCCCGCATCGCGCTCGCGTTCCTGGACGGGGCGAAGGGACCCGACGCAAAGTCCTTCGCCGAGTGCGCGAAGGGGGCGCTCGACTTCGCGCTCAGCCGGCTTTCCCTCCCCGATGGCGGGTTCGCTTCCTCGCTCGACGCGACCGGCGACGAATTCGCGGGCTACTATGCCTGGGGCGAACCCGAGATTGACGGCGCGCTGGGCGCGGACTCGAGGGCCTACAAGGCCGCCCACGGCGTCCTCCCGGCAGGCAACGTGCCCGCCACTGATGATCCCTCCGCCGTCTACGCCGGTAAGAACCTCCTGCGCTCGCTGGCGGAGGCGAACAGCAGTGACGCGCATGACGACGCCGTCCTGCTCGGCGTGCGCGACCGCCGGCCCGCCCCCCCCCGCGACGACCGTTCCACGGCCGGGGCGAACGGACTCATGCTGAGCGCCCTAGCGCGGGCCGGGGCGCAGCTCGGCGACCCGAGATACGTCGAGGCCGCGCGCCGGACGCTTGCGGCGGTCAGGAGGGACTTCCTTGTGTCGCCGGGCGGCGCGCTTCGCCGCCTGAAGGGCACCGACCTTGAGGCGGCCGCGGACGACTATGCGGCAGTGGCGCTCGGCTGCGCGGACTTTGCCCGCGCGGCGAACGACAGGGACGCCTCCGCGCTCGCCGTCCAGCTGCTGGTCCGGCTGGATGCCCGCTTCTACGATCCGTCCGCCGGCGTCTTCTTCGGGGCGCCAAACCCGCCCGGGCCCGGCTTCTTCATGCGACCCTTGGGGGCCGGGGATCCCCCATCAGCGGAATCCACGGCGACCGCCGCCCGGGACTCCCATGCGATGTCGATCGCGGCGGCGCTGTCGGAGTCGCTTGATGAGTCGAGCGCCCAGGCGCCCGGGGACCAGCTGCTCGCCCTCGCGCTCTACCTGAGCTACTGAGCCAGGGCCAGCACGACGGCCGCATGCCGGGCTATCGGCGGGGTCGGCAGCCTCAGCATCCCCCCGGGATGGGCCACCACCTGCGAGGCCATCGGCGCGCCCTTGAGGGTGTCCCACCAGGTGACCTTCCATGAGCCGGCTGGGACGCCTTCCAGGTCCACGGTCCCGCTCGTGGGCGCCGACGGCGAAAGGGCGTAGAGGTTGGGCCGGTTCCAGACCCACGCCTCGATGAACCGGTCGTTGCGCCGGCCGATGACCGCGAGCGCGGCGGTGTCGAGGCCGGTGTCGATTGCCGAGATCCCCACCCAGTCGGGACCCGTGTCCTCGAGGACCAGGACGTGCGGCCCCTTTTCGACCGCGAATTCCACGAAGGCCGGGGACGGCGCGTCCTTTCCGCCGGCCCAGCGCTGCGCCGCGACCACCTTTCCATCGACGCTCACCTGGAGCGACGCGCCCCCAGGCGCGACGGAATCCACCAGGGCGCGCATCGTGGTGGCGCGGGGAAGGGTCAGGCGGTAGGTCGCCTTGCCCGGGAATCCCTCGGCGCGGCTCGACTCCGAGCCGACGAGCGTCGCCGGGACGTTGGCCGCCTCGATGGGCTCGGTGCCGTCCATTGGAAAGTTGATGTCGGGAGCGATCCGGTGCTGCCAGACCTCGCCGGCCGTGATCCGCAGGGGAACCCGCTCGGGGCATTCCACGACGCTCGAGAAGTCCGAGAGGCCGGTCTGCGCCGCGACCCTGTTGATCGCCAGGAAGCGGAATACCGCGCCCACCTCGTTCTGGCGGCCCTCATCCAGGAGCTGCCACCCGTTCCATGGCTGCGCCGCGTAGGCGCCCTGCCCCATGACGCTGGCCCAGACGGGCGGGACGATGTTGACGCCCGCCTTCTTGGCCTCGGCCGAGACGGCCTCATGGTCGTCGCCCTCCTCGCCGTAGAACGCGGGCCGGTCCAGGTCCGAATACGGCGCGGCAAAGCTCCTCGCGGCGGAGATCATGTTGGACGCGTAGAGATGGGGCTGGTAGTAGTCCATCTTCTCGTAGATCGGGCTGTAGATGTTCTCGGTGCTGGTGGTCACGAGGTGGCCGTAGACGTGGACGGCCCGCAGGTAGTTGGCCATGTCGGTGTGCCATGTCGCGACGTCCGCCTCGTGCCCGTGACGGTAGGAGTCGGTCCAGTGGACCTCGTTGAAAAGCTCCCAGGCCAGGACGGCGGGCGACCAGCCCCACCGGGCGGCGATGTACCGGTACTTGATCTTCGTGAGGATCCGGGCGTTCGGGCTGGTGAAGAATTCCTCGGGAGTCTTCAGGAACCCACCGGGGTTGGCCGCGTTCCAGGGATTCTCGGGCCAGTTCGAGTTGTTTGCGGTCGTGTACTGGCCGTGATGCTGGAGCACGACCTGGACATAGACCCCGTTCTCCTCGGCGGAGGCGAGGAGCCTGTCCCACCTCGCGGCGACCTCCTCGTCGAGGGCGCCCGACCTCGGGGAAGGCCCCAGGCTCGGCGGCAGCCAGTCGAGGTTGAGCCCGTCCCAGTGCGCCATCCAGACCCTCATCCAGTTGAGGTTGGCCCTGGCGAAGGCCGGGAACGCCTTGAGGTAATAGCCGACGGTGTCCGGCGCGCCGTCGGGCGCCCAGGCCAGGTTGGCCCCGACGGGCACGTAGGGAAGGCCGTCGGAGCGGATGAATCTCCGGGAGTTCTTGGGGTCGATCAGGACCGAGGGCAGGCGGGTCTTGGCCGTGACCTGGATGTCCGCCGGGGTCGCGAGGGTGACGACGATGTCGGTCCTGTGTATTCCAAGCGTGGTCTCCGACACCGTGCCGAAGTGGTAGGTGCCGACCTCGTCCGGACGCGCGCGAACGGCATAGAGCCCCATGTCGGCGTAGTAGGCGGGAAGCGTGAACTTCTGGCCGCTCGGAGACGTCACCTCGGCGAAGATCTCCCGGGTGTAGGGGTTCTTGGCCGACGCGAGATTCGGCACAATGAAATCGAACTCGACCGGGCCGGCCGCGGCATGCGCCACGAGCATCACGGCGAGGAGGAGGGACCGGGTCGAGGGGGTCATCGGGTCGAAAAGGAGCCTCAGGGGGAATCGCCGGCCGGCGCGGCGCCTGTCGTCGCCTTGTCCTGCATCTTGACCCGGAATATACCGGGTGGGACGCCGGTGAATCTCTTGAAGAGGACGCACATGTACTCCATGTGCTCGAAGCCCGTGAGCTCCGCTATCCGCTTAAGCGGGAAGTCGGTCTCAAGGAGAAGCTGGCGGATCTTCCTGAGCTGGACGCGGCGGATCTCGGACTGGGGCGACCGGCCGATGTGCTGGCGGAACTTCCGCTCAATCTGGCTGCGCGAGGCGTGCGCGTGCTGAAGCACCTGGTCGACGGTTATCCCGCTGCAGGCCCGCTCGCGGATGAAGCTGAGCGCCGCGGCGACGTTGCGGTCCTCGACAGCCAGGACATCCGTCGAGTGGCGCGTGACGACGCCTATGGGCTCGACCCGCTGGTCGATCGCCTTGGGCTTCTGCCCGGCGATCAGGTCCCGCAGGAGGGCCGCGGCCCTGTATCCCGACTGGAATGCGTTGGGGGCGACGCTCGAGAGCGCCGGGTCGGAAAGCTCGCAGCGGATGGTGTCGTTGTTGGCCCCAAGGATCGCAACCTCCTCGGGCACGAGGATCCCCGCAGCGTGCGCCGCGCTCACCACCTGCTGCGCGCGCAGGTCGACGCAGGCCATGACCCCGATCGGTTTCGGCAGCTCCTTCAGCCACGCGCCCAGCTTGGCGATCTCGTCCTCATCCCAGAACGGGGTGGAGTCGCCGGGGTACTCGACGTCGAAGACGGAGCACTCGCGGCCGGCGAGGCGGACCGCCTCCACGAACCCGTCCCGGCGCTCGCGGGACCAGAGCACGTTTGAAAACCCGACGAAGCCGAACTTCTGGTAGCCCCTCTCGATGAAATGCTCGGCGCCAAGGTGGCCAATGCCGACGTTGTCGGGCCGGATCTTTGGGATCCCGGGGAAGGGCTCGACATCGTTCAGGTCGACCAGCGGGATCTTCAGCTCGAGGCAGGCGCTCGCGAGCGCCGGCGTCGTGTGACGGCTTATGACCCCCTGCCACTTCTTGCTGCGCAGCCACCGCGGGTCGGTCTCGGAGACGGCCTGGTCGTCGTGGAACGCGGTCCAGAGGTGGTGCGTGCGCTCGAAGTGGGCGATGCCCTTCAGCATGGCCATGCTTTCCTCGAACCGTGTCAGGAAAATCAGCAGCACATGGGGCTTTTTCTTCACCGCCCCAAATGTGGAAGCATACATTCCGTGAGGCAAGAGCGCGGACGTCCCGCGGGCCCCAGCGCTAGGTCTTCAATGGGTAGTCCTTGATGAACTTCACGATCTCGGCCGCGTTGCAGAAGCAGAGAGCCGTGAACGTGTCGGCGGCGCCGTAGTACATGGCGATCCGGCCGGTGGCCGAGTCGCAAAGGCAGCCGACGGGGAAGCAGACACCCGGGACGAAGCCCATCAGCTCGTAGGGGGCCTCGGGCACGATGAGCGGCTGGTTGGCGCAGGCGATGACCTTCCACGGCTCGTCGAGGTCGAGCAGCATGGCGCTGATCGAGTACACGAAGCCGTTGCAGGTCGTGGTGACGCCGTGATAGAAGAGGAGCCATCCCTCGCTCGTTTCGATCGGGGACGGGCCGGCGCCGATCTTCGTGCCCTGCCACCACGGGCCGCCGCGGCCGATCACGTGCCGGTGGCGCCCCCAGTGGACGAGGTCGGGGCTCTCGCTGACGAAGATGTCGCCGAATGGGGTGTGCCCGGTGTCCGACGGCCGGCTCAGCATCAGGAACTTCTTCCCGAACTTGCGCGGAAAGAGGACGCCGTTGCGGTTGTAGGGCAGGAAGGCGTTCTCCAGCTGCTCGAAGTGGACGAAGTCCTTCGTCCGCGCTATGCCGATGGTCGGCCCGTGATACCCGTTGCACCACGTGACGTAGTGCACCCCGTCGACGAGGGTGACGCGCGGGTCGTACGCATACTCGAACCTGCGCACCTCGGGATCGTCGCATCTGAGCTCGATCGGCTTGGGTTCAAAGGTGAACTTGAGGCCGTCGGGGCTGCGCCCGACATGAAGGTGGGGAATCCGGTCCATGCCCTCGGTGCGAAAAACGCCGATGAAGCCGCCCTTCCACGGGACGACAGCGCTGTTGTAGATGCCGGTGACGCGTGGGAGCGGACGGCGCCCGACGACCGGGTTCGCGCTGTAGCGCCAGGCGAAGTCAGGATTTCCAGCGGGCTTGGGTTCCCAAGGAATGTTTGGAAGTGCCGGGCCAACGATCTTTAGCTTCATGGGGTGAAAGGGCGGGCTACGTCCGGTGCCCGCGGGGAACGGAAACCTGGAAGGGGAATAGCCCGACGGGGTAAGGCGACACCCTAGCCTATCCGCAACCGAATTGTATGTTAATGAGATCCTTTGCCAGAAAGTTGAGAAACCCTTCTACCCCAAGGCGGCAGAACATTGCCGAATACCCATTCCGAGAGAGGAAATTGGGCCGATTTTATTGGCCCGCCGGTTTGACATCCCGGTGGAATTTAGCGGTTTGTGAGGATTGGAAATGCCGGGTTAGACTCCTCCTCTCCTCCTCCATCGTTCCCCATGGAAAAACGCGCCGCATCGCTGTTTCGGAGCCTGATCCTGGCCCTGATCCCGGCGGCGGTCCTGGCCGCCGGCCCCTCTCCAGGAACCCGGGACTTCAATGTCGCCGACTACGGCGCGACGGGAAGCGACATCCAGGCCGACACCTCGGCGATCCAGCGGGCGATCGACGCCTGCAGCAGCCAGGGCGGCGGCCGAGTCGTCGTTCCCCCCGGCGCCAGGATGACGATCGCCACCATTGTCCTCAAGAGCCACGTCGACCTCCATCTGGAGCGCGGCGCGCTCCTCCAGGGTAGCCCCCGCCATTCCGACTTCACGCGGTTCTCGAGCCTGCCGGTGACCTTCGACCCCGGTCCACCGCCGAAGATCGGCGTGATCGTCTATGCGGAGGGCGCCGAGGACATCGCCATCACGGGCCCGGGACGAATCGACGGAAACGACATGGCCTACGTGACCGACAAGGGCCCGTACATCTACACGTGCGTCGAGCTTCGCCCCTTCACCGTCGTCCTCAGGAATTGCCGCCACCTGATCCTCAGAGATTTTTCCCTGACCAATTCCGCGTTCTGGACCCTGAGGCTCCAGGGCTGCGACGACGCCCTGATTGACGGGATCCGGATAGACGGCGACCTGAGGATGCCCAACAACGACGGGATCGACATCGACTGGTCGTCGAACGTCCGGATACGCGGCTGCGACATCTCGACCGGCGACGACTGCATCTCGCTCAAGACCGCGCCGCTGAGCGACGGCGTCAGCCGCCCGTGCGAGAACGTCGTCATTTCCGGGTGCAATGTCAGGTCGCGCTCGTGCGGGATCGTGCTCGGCTGCGACGTGGGCGGCCCGATCCGCGACGTTGTCGTCAGCGACTGCATCATCAAGGACAGCCACCGCGGTGTCGCCGTCCGCCTGAGCCTCGGGGGCAGCATAGAGCGGGTCCTCTTCTCAAACCTGATCATCGAGACCAGGATCTTCGACCCGAAATGGTGGGGCCGCGGGGAGCCGATCCAGGTCGCCGCGCTGGCCTGGACGGACCACAGCAAGCTGGGCGTGATCCGCGACATCCGGTTCTCGAACCTGATCTGCAATTCCGAGAACGGCGCGGTCATCTGGGCCGACGAGCCGGGGCACATAGAGAACATCTCGTTCGACCGGGTCTCGATCCGCGTCACCAGGCCCGCCGCCTTCGAGGGCGGCCAGCAGGACCTGCGACCGAACGGCAGGGAGCAGGGGCTTCGGACCCTCCCGACGAGCGGCTTCCTCCTGAGCCATGCCGCCGGCGTCACCTTCACGGACTGCAGCGTCACCTGGGGCCCGAATCCCCCCGACTATTTCAGGTACGCGCTCGACGCGTCGGAGAGCCCGGGGCTCGCGGATGCGGGCCTCGCGGGCGGGGCCGCCCATCCCGGGATGCCCGCCTGGTCGATCCACTGAACCAATATGACACGCCGAGAATTCCTGACCCTATCCGCAGCCGCCTCTGCGGCCACGCTCCTTCCAGGCTGCGCGACCCTGGGGTCGGGGCGCCGCCAGCCGAGGATCCCGAGGTGGCGCGGGTTCAACCTGACCGAGATGGCCGGTCCCCGCCGCGGCCACCCTTACCGGGAGAGCGATTTCCAATGGATGCAGGGATGGGGGTTCAATTTCGCCCGGCTGCCCCTCTCCTACTGGCAGTGGTCCAGCCCGAAGGACTGGATGGTGATTGATCCCGAGGCGCTGAAGCCGCTCGACCGGGCCGTCGAGCTCGGCAGGCAGTACGGGGTCCACGTCTGCCTGGGCTTCCACCGGATCCCGGGCTACTGCGTGAACGGCCGCGAGCTCGAGCCCTACCAGCTTTTCGACAGCCCGCGCGACTCGATGGAGCGCGCGCTTGCGGCGGCGGTCCACCATTGGACGTACTTCGCCGAGCGCTACAAGGACGTGCCGAGCTCGCGCCTGAGCTTCGACCTCATGAACGAGCCGCCCTTCATGCCTGACCAGTCGCGCTACGTCGAGATCTGCAGGGCGCTGATCACGGGCATCCGCGGCGCAAGCCCCGACCGGCTGATATTCGCGAACGGGGCCGACATCGGCCAGACGCCCGTGATCGGCCTCATCGACGAGGGGATTGTGCAGAGCACGCATGACTACCAGCCGAAGATGATCAGCCACTACAAGGCGAACTGGGTTCCCGCCGCGGAGTTCGAGTCGCTGGCGACGCCGACTTGGCCGATGCTGGACAAGCATGGGGTCCTCTGGAACAAGGAGAAGCTGCGCGAGGTGGAGATCACCAAGTGGAAGCCGCTCACCGACGCGGGGGCGCCCGTGCACGTCGGGGAATGGGGCTGCTTGAACCATACGCCCCACGAGGTCTGCCTAGCCTGGATGGCGGACCAGCTGTCCCTCTGGAAGGAGGCCGGCTGGGGCTGGTCGATGTGGAACCTGCGCGGCAATTTCGGGATCGTCGACAGCGGCCGCGCCGACGTGCGCTACGAGGACTTCCAGGGCCACAAGCTCGACCGCGCGATGCTCGACCTCATCCTGACGGGCTGAGCGGGCCCATATCAGGGCTTGGGGTCGCCGCCTGCCAGCTCGCGCACGCGCTCGGCGACCTCGAAGCAGGATCGGCCGCTGTGGTATGGGCACTTCCAGAGGCTGACCTTCGGAAGCGGGTACGGCGTCCCGTCGCGCTTCACCAAGTTGATCCAGTCCCCGTGCGCGCGGTCGATGAACTTCGCCTGGATGTAGTCCCAGCTGCGGCGGGAGGCCTCGAGGTAGCGGGCGTCACCGGACAGCTGGTAGGCGTTCAGGAAGCCCACCACCGCCTCCGCCTGCTCCCACCATTCCTTGTTGGTGTTGGTGTAGCCGTGGGGGCTGCCCTCGCTGATGACGCCGCCATCCGGGTCGACGCCCTCGGCGAGCGTCACCCGCGCGATGTCGAGCGACAGGGGCTTCGCCTCCGCGATGACAGCCGGGTCGCCGAGCCCCTGCGCCGCCTCGACCAGGAGCCAGCTGAGCTCGATGTCGTGGCCGTATGAGATACCGTCCCCGATCGGGGTCCAGTCGTCCTTCATGAACAGGATCAGGTGGTGCGTCTTTGGATCGATGATGTGCCTGATCGTGACGTCGACCAGGTCGCGCTGGTTCGCGAGGAGCCCCGCGTCGGGCCAGACCCGCAGGAGCTCGGTGTAGGCCTCCAGAATATGGATGTGCGAGTTCTGCGACTTCGGGGCGTCTCCGAGGAGGTTGCGCTGCCCGGGCGCCAGCCGGTCCCATTTCCGGTCGAGCGCGTCATAATACCCGCCGTGCGCATGGTCGTGGGCGTGAAGCTCGACCAAGTTATAAATCGCCACCGCCTCGTCCAAGGCCGGCTTCTCCCCGGTCGCCCGGTAATACTCCGAAAGCGCGTAAATCCCGAATGCCTGCCCGTAGATCTGCTTCATGGTGTTCAGGGGCTTGCCGTCCTCGGTGATCGTCCAGAAGAGGCCGCCGGATTCCGGGTCGCGGAAATGGTCGATTAGGTCCCTGTAGGCCCACCGCGCCATCTCGAGGTAGGCCGGGTCGTGGTAGACCCGGTAGGCCGTCGAGAAGGTCCAGAGTATGCGGCTCGTCAGGAGAGCGCCGCGGGGCACGCCCTTGCGTATCGTCATGTCCGCCGCGATGAGCCCGTAGAATCCCCCGTTGGCCTCGTTGCGCGTGTACTTCATCCAGAACGGCAGGATATCCCCGGTGAGCTCCTGGCCGGTGCTGGCCGAGAGCGCCGCGAGCTCCGACTGGGGATTGCCCGCCGGCGGGACCGCATCGGCTCGCATGGCGGAAACCTGGAGCGAGGCGGCCAGGCAGAACAGGAGAATCTTGGGATGGTTCATGAGGGGGTGTTGGGGAAGCCTCAGCCTATGCCGGATCGGGCCAAATGCCGAGCGGCGCCGGCGTGTTTTTCGCGCCGGCAGGATGAGGATGGGGGCCGCGCGCTCGGGGTGAAGGATTTGTTTGCGCTCGGGGGTGTTTGTCAAATTGTCCTTGGAGCATCGCGGCCCGGGCTCCCGGACCCCATCTAGCGGACCAGGCCGCGACCGCGCAACCCCATGCAGCTGCATACCCTAGACATCGGAATCATTGTCGGATATTTCGTGCTGGTCGTCACCGTCGGGCTGTGGGTCTCCAGGCGTGGCTCCAAGGACCTCGACAGCTACTTCCTGGGCGGAAAGACGATGCCCTGGTACATGCTCGGCGTCTCCGACGCGTCCGGGATGTTCGACATAAGCGGGACGATGTGGCTCGTCTACGTGCTCTTCATCTACGGCCTGAAGAGCATCTGGCTCCCCTGGGTATGGCCTACCTTCAACCAGATATTCCTGATGATGTTCATGAGCGCGTGGCTCCGGCGCTCGAACGTCCTCACGGGGGCGCAGTGGATGCAGACCCGGTTCGGCAACGACAAAGGCGGGACGTACGCCCACCTGAGCGTGGTCGTCTTCGCCCTCGTGAACGTGATCGGGCTCCTGGCCTACGCGTTCAAGGGCATCGGCAAGTTCGCGGTCGTGATGCTGCCCTGGCACTTCACCGGCGCGACGACCGGGGTCTTCAGCGACGAGAACATCTACGCGATGATCCTCCTCGGCCTGACGTCCATCTACGCCATCAAGGGCGGCATGGTGAGTGTCGTCATCACCGAGGTGGCCCAGTTCACCATCCTCACACTCTCGGCGTTCTGCATCGGCATCATCGCGCTCGTCAAGGTGAGCCCAGCGATGATCGCGAACAACATACCCGCCGGCTGGATGAACCCCTTCTTCGGCTGGAAGCTGGGCCTCAACTGGGACGGCATCCTCAACACGGCGAACTCCGCCATCAGGATGGACGGCAACGACTTCTTCACGATCATCTTCGGGCTGATGTTCTTCAAGGGCGTGCTGGCGAGCCTTGCGGGCCCGGCGCCGAACTACGACATGCAGCGCATCCTCGCCACGCGCAACCCGCGCGAGGCCTCCCTCATGAACGGCATGGTCAACGTCGTCCTCATGTTCCCGAGGTACCTGATGATCGCGGGGATCACAGTCCTCGCGCTCGCCTTCTGCATGCCGGTCCTCAGGTCCCAGGGCAACCCCGACTTCGAGAAGATTTTGCCGCTCGTCCTGAGCGGCCAGGTGCCGACGGGGGTCCTCGGCTTCCTGCTGGCCGGCCTCGCGGCCGCATTCATGTCCAACTTCGCCGCGACGCTCAACTCGGCGCCCGCCTACGTCGTCAACGACATCTACAAGCGCTTCTACAACCCCAAGGCGAGCGGCAAGAAGCTTGTCGCCCTGAGCCGTGTGGTCTCGATCATCTTCCTGGTCGTCGGGGTGGGCTGCGGGCTCCTCACGACAAGCATAACCTCGGTCATGATGTGGCTCGTGGGCGCCCTCTCGAGCGGATTTGTCGCCGCGAATGTCCTGAAGTGGTACTGGTGGCGGTTCAACGGCTATGGGTACTTCTGGGGGATGATCTCGGGCATCGGCGGGGCCCTCCTCTTCTGGGTGGCCGAGAGGGTCGTGGGGCACAGCTTCAACGCGCTCTACACCTTCCCGTTCCTGCTCCTCATCTCGCTCGTCGGCTGCCTCGCGGGCACCTACCTGAGCCCCGCCGAGAACGAGGAGGTCCTGAAGAAGTTCTACAAGACGGTCAACCCGTGGGGCTGGTGGGGGCCGATTCGCGACAAGGTCGTGAAGGAGGACCCCTCGTTCGTCCCCAACCGCAACGCCGGGCACGACATGGCCAACGTCGCGGTCGGCATCCTCTGGCAGCTCTGCCTGGTCACGCTCCCGATCTACATCGTGCTGAAGCAGTGGTCCTGGTCCGGAGCGATCCTCGTCGTCCTCGTCGCCACCTCCGTCTATATGAAGTTCAACTGGTACGACCGCCTGGAAAAGGCGTCGTAGGACGAGCCGCCTAGAGACGGCCCCGCAGGTCCGCCGGCAGCAGCCCGAGGGCCAGGTCCCTCAGCCCGGGATCCGCGATCTCGAGGCCGAACGCATGCGCCAGGACCAGCAGGTCGTAGAGCGAGCCCGTCGAGAGCGACCGCAGCCGCGCCTCGGTGGCGTCGGCCATGCACCGGCGCACCTGGTCGCGCGCGAGATCAAAGCGCTGCGCCCTCGCAAGCACCACCGCGAGGCTGACCCGCCGGTCCCACTGCAGGTAGCGGTCGCCCCCGTTTGAGAGCCGGGAGAGGAGCGCGGCGAGGGTCTGCGAGGCGCCCTCGGCGTCCCCGCGCGCACCCTGCACCTGCGCCCGCGCCGCGAGGGCCCCGACGTCGCCCGGGTACCGGCTCAGCCGCTCGTCCGCGGCGGCGGCGGCGGCCAGGTCGCCCGTCTCGACCAGGTACTCCGCGAGGCGGCCCGCGGCCGCCGCGGGGCTCTGCTCATCGACCACCTCGAACACGAGCACCGACTGGCCCTCGAAACCCCCGCCGACCGGGATCTGGTACGGCACGGGCCTGAGCCAGGGCGGCAGGTTCCAGTGGCGGAGCTCGTTCACGAAGAAGCTCGTGCGGCTGGACATGTTCTTCACCAGGTAGAGGCGCGCGAAGTCGTCGAAAAACGGGTCCCAGGAGGGGATGACGACGAATCTGACGGCGCGCGCCTGGAGGTCGGCCTGCGCCTCCTCCATCGTCTTCACGCCGGCGATCGCCAGGCTGTTGCCGAATCCCGCGTGGTTGTCGGGCGCGAAGGTCCCTATGCCGCGCAGCCCCCCGAAGAACGACAGGGTCGTCGTCTCCTCCGGCGGCGCGAAGACGACCACCCCCGGCTCGCCCGCCCGCCGGGCGAGCCAGTGCGCGAGGTGACGGTCGACCAGCTCGCCGGATTCCCGCGGCGTCAGCGCCGTGGCCGTCCCCGCGAAGGCGGGAGGCGCCATGCGGACCAGGCCCGGGACCGCGAATGCGGCGACGATCGCCGCGAGGGCCCAGCGCCCGCCCGGGCGCGCCGCGCTCCCGTCGCCCGCCGCCAATGCGACGAGGACCGCCAGGATGGCTCCGTCGACCGCGCCCCACCAGCCGAGCTGGCCGCAGGCGAAGACAAGGGCGACCGCGGCAGGGCCGAGGGCCAGCGCAAGCGACGCGCGCAGGAGCGGGCCGGTTGCACCGCGCAGCAGGAGGGCGGCCGCAAGGATGAGGACGCCCACGGGCAGGAGGGTCGCCCACGCCGCCAGCGTCGAGCCGTCCCGGGAAAGCCACGCCCAGGTCGTGGCGGCGACCGCGCCACCCGGCAGCTCCGTCAGGCGCGCCCAGTTCAGATCCCGCGCGAGGAAGCCGGAATCACGGATCGCCCCGGGGGGCAGGTTCAGGGAAATCCAGAACGGCCAGGTCGCCAGGGGGACCGAGGCGACGCACGCCGCCGCAAGGACGGCCCCGGCGATGCTGCGGGCGGTGGCCGCCGGCCGGGCACCCCGCATCCGCGCCGCCATCCTCGCCAGGAGCTCGCCGCCGCCGATCCAGGCCAGGCCGTAAAGCGGGTGGACGGACCCGAGGTTCGACGAGCCCATGTGCCCGGGGAAATACTCCAGCAGGTAGGCGGCAAGGACGGTCGTTCCCCCGCTGAACGCCCACGAGCGCCACGCCTCAGGGGAGGGACTTGCTCCCGAGCGGCCCGAGACAAGCGCCGAGAGGAGGGCGCCCGCGGCGATCCCGAGGATGACCGGCACCTGCGTCGGGACGCTGATCCAAAGGCCCAGGCCGCCCACGATCCCCGCGGCCACGAAAAAGGCGCGGCTCCCCGCGCTCCTGGCCCCCGCGAGGAGGAGCAGTATGCTCGCGAACGCCGCGCCCGCCTCCACTCCCCGCGGGTCGGGCATCCCCGGGAGGAAATCGGAGGCAAGGGGAAACATCCCCACGAGCCCCACCGAGACGACGGCGGCCGCAAAGCCCCCGAAGCGCCAGGCGACGAGGAGCGCGGAGCCGGCGACAAGGAGACCCTGGAGCAGCGGGTCGGCGTAGAGCGCGGCGCGCTCCACCGACATCCCGACAGGGGTGCCAGAGAGCTCGTGGTGCACCCAGGCGACCGTCCCCAGCCACCACCGGTAGGGGGAGGCGGCGCTCACCTCCCGGCCGAAGGGCGCGTTCTCATAGTCCACGTGGCGGACGCGCAGCTCGCCCCGGGCGAGCATCTGCTGGGTCTCTTCGATCCAGTGGAAGCTCCCCTCGTTGCGCTCCGGGATGACGAGCTCCCTGCGGCCGTCCGCGTACCCGGTGGGCGAGCGCGCGTCCGGGACATCGCCCGGCCCGCCCGCAAGGCCCGAGACGTAATCCACCCGCTCGATGCGGACATGCGCGGACCACGCCAGGTAGGCGCAGGCGCAGACGGGGACGATCGCCCACAGGCGCGCGGGAATCCGGGCAATAGAGGTCATTCGGGGCTCGGGCGGGGCCGTCGGCAAGGGAAAGGGGGCCATTGAACGGGATTGGGTAGCAGGCGCAAGGAGAGTCCGGTCCGGCGGCGGCCAACTCGCTCTTGACGCCCCATTTTGCGGGGTTCTCCATGGTTGGGCCAATGTCCCCCCCGGCAGACCCGCCACGCCCGGCGGCATGGAGTTTTGCGCTGAGTCTCCTCTCCTGCGGGCTCCTGGCGACGCCCGCGCTGCGCGCGGCGGATGCGGCGCCGGCGAATCCCCCCGGGTCGATCAGCGAGAGGGCGCTTGCGCCGCGGCCGTTCCCGCGCGGCAGGACCATGTTCACGCTTCTCTCCCCCGCGGACACGGGCGTCCGGGTCGAGAACAAGTACGACGACCCCAGGATGTGGGGCGACCTGGGCCACGAGTTCGAGGTCGGGGCGATCGGGACGGGCGTCGCCATCGGGGACTACGACGGCGACGGCAGGCCCGACATCTTCGTCGTCAGCAAGACCGAGGGCTGCCGCCTCTTCCGCAACCTGGGGGGCTACAGGTTCGAGGACGTGACGGAGAAGGCCGGCGTCGGGGGCACCCCCGGGGTCTGGAACCAGGGGGCGACCTTCGTCGACATCAACAACAACGGGCTCCTGGACATCTATGTCTGCCGGTTCAACGCGCCGAACCTCCTCTACATCAACCAGGGCGACGGCACGTTCAAGGAGATGGCGCACGCCTACGGCCTCGATGTGACGGACGCCTGCTCCATGGCCGCCTTCTGCGACTACGACCGCGACGGCTGGCTCGACGTCTTCATCCAGACGAACGTCCTCAACAGCGCCGAGCACCCGGACGGCCAGAGGAACTACCTCTTCCACAACAACCGCAATGGCACCTTCACCGACGTCACGGCGCGGGCGGGCATTACCGGCGAGGCCCACGGCCACTCCGCCGTGTGGTGGGACTTCGACAACGACGGCTGGCCCGACCTCTACGTCGCGAACGACTTCGCGCAGCCGGACGTCCTCTACCGCAACAACCGAGACGGGACCTTCACGAACGTCATCGACGGGACCGTGCCGCACACGCCCTTTTCCTCGATGGGCTCCGACCTCGGCGACGTGGACAACGACGGGCTGGTCGACCTCCTCGTCACCGACATGGCGGCCACCACCCACGAGCAGGACCAGCGCGGCATGGCCGATTCCCGCAGCCGGACGACCGAGGACGACCGCAATCCAGGCGCGGCCCCGCAGTACGAGCGCAACGCCCTCTACATCAACACGGGCACGGGGCATTTCCTCGAGGCCGCCTACCTCGCCGGCCTCGCGGCCACCGACTGGACCTGGTCCCCCCGCCTCGAGGACCTCGACAACGACGGGCGGCTGGATCTCTTCGTCACGAACGGCATGCACCGCGAGGCGACGAACGTCGACCTTCTCGCGCGCCAGTCGGAGGCCGAGACGCCGGCCGAGCGGATGAGGGTCATGCGCGACAGCCCGGTCCTCTCGGAGACCCACCTCGCCTTCCGCAACTTGGGCGACCTGCGCTTCGAGGACGTCGGCGCCGCCTGGGGCCTGGACCAGAGGGGCGTGAGCTTCGGCACGGCCTTCGGCGACCTGAGCGGAGACGGCAACTTGGACATCGTCTACACGAACTACCAGGGGGGCGTCACGATCCTGAGGAACGACAATGACACGGCCCACCGGGTCGAGGTCTACCTGCGGGGCACCCTCTCGAACCGCTTTGGGATCGGCGCGGTTGTCCGGGTCGAGAGCGCCCTCGGGGTCCAGGTGCGGCCGCTCGTCCTCGCGCGCGGCTACCTCTCGAGCAGCGAGCCCATGCTGCATTTCGGCCTGGGGGACGACACCGTCATCCGCAGGATGACCGTCACCTGGCCGAGCGGCTGCGCGCAGGTGTTTGAGAACCTGGGCGTCGACCGCCGCTTCACCGTCACCGAGCCCTCGGTCCCGGCCGCCCCCGCCGTCCTGTCGCGGCCGCCGGCGCCGGAGTTCACCGAGGTGGCCGTCGCCGGCGGCCTCGCGTTCGGCTCGCGCGAGGACCCGGTCGACGAGACGGCCGTCCAGCGGCTCCTGCCCCGTCGCCTCAACCGGCGCGGCCCCGCGCTGGCGGTCGGGGACCTGGAAGGCGGCGGCCGGGACGCGGTCGTCGTGGGCGGGACGACCCTGGATCCCCTGAGGGTGCTCGCCCCGTCGGGAGGCGGCCGGTTCGCCTCGCCGCAGGCGCCGGGGCCCGCCGGCCCCGTCGACGACGGGCCGGTCCTCCTCCTCGACGCGGACGGCAGCGGCAGGGAGGACCTCCTCGTCACCCGCGGCGGCAACGCGCTCCCCGCCGGCTCCCCGGAGTACCAGCCCCTCCTCCTCCTGAACGACGGGCACGGCCGCCTGTCGCCCGCGCCCGAGGGCGCCCTCCCCGCGCTCTCCATCGACGCCGGCGCCGTGGCGGCGGCGGACTTCGACCACAGCGGGCGCCTCGGCCTCTTCATCGGCGCCCGGGTCCTCCCGGGCCAGTATCCCCTGCCCCCACGCAGCGTCCTCCTCGCGAACCGCGGGGGGCGATTCGAGGACGTCACCACCGCGTTTGCCCCGGGCCTGGGCGACGTCGGGATGGTGACCTCGGCCCTCTGGAGCGACGTGGACGGCGACGGGTGGCCCGACCTCCTCGTCACCCTGGAATGGGGGGGCGTCAGGTATTTCCACAACAACAAGGGGAAGGGCCTGGAGGACTGGACTGAGAGGGCGGGCTTCGCCTCCGCGGGGACCGGCTGGTGGACGTCCATCGCCGCCGCGGACTTCAACGAGGACGGGCGCCCCGACTTCGTGGTCGGCAACGTCGGGCTCAACACGCAGTACCGAGCGAGCGCCGCGCATCCCGCGCTCCTCTACTACGGGGACTTCGCGGGCGAGGGGGAGGAGCCCCAGCTGGTCGAGGCCTACTACGAGGGAGACCGGCTCTACCCCTGGCGCAGCCGCAGGGACCTCGGCGCGTCGATACCCTCCGTCCTCAGGCGCTTCCCGAGGAACAACGCCTACGCGCGCGCCACGCTCTCCGAGGTCCTCGGCGAGGCGAAGCTCGCCTCCGCGCAGAGGTTCGCGGCCACCGAGCTCCGGAGCGGCGTGTTCCTGAGCCAGCCGGACGGCACCTACCGGTTCGAGCCGCTGCCGAGGATCGCGCAGATCTCCCCCCTGCAGGGCCTCGTCGCCGGGGACTTCGAGGGCAGCGGGCACGCCGGCATCTACGCCGTCCAGAACTCCTTCGCCCCGATCCCGCTGGTCGGGCGCTTCGACGGCGGGCTGAGCCAGCTCCTGCGCGGCGATGGCACCGGGCATTTCTCCCCGGTGCCCCCCGCCGAGAGCGGGCTCGTCGTCCCCGGGGACGCAAAGGCGCTTGCGGTCATGGACCTCGGCGGGGACGGATGGCCGGGCTTCCTCGTCACGCGAAACAACGGGACGTCGCTTGCCTTCCGCAACGGCGGCGTCCCGGGGCGGCGCTCCCTGTGCGTCCGGCTCAAGGGGCCGCCCGGCAACCCGACCGGCGTGGGCGCGAGGATAACGGTGGAACAGGCCGACGGCGGCTTCCGGGTGGCCGAGGTGGCCGCGGGGTCTGGCTACTACAGCCAGTCCTCTGCGGCCTGCTTCTTCGGGTATCCAGCGGGCTCGCCTCCCGTGGGGATCACCGTCCGCTGGCCCGGCGGGAACTCGAGCCGCCACCCCGTCCCGGCCGGCTCGACCTGCCTCGTCATCCCCGAGCCGCCCCCCTGAACGGGCTTTAGTTCTGGGGCCTTGGCGCCGCCGGGATCACGTCCATCAGCCCCACCTGGAATATGAGCGGGGAACCCGGCTGGACGCCCTCGGGCCATTGGCCGCGCCCGAAGGAGAGGGCCGGAGGCATGACAAAGAGGCCTTGGCTGCCGACGGTCATCATCTGGAGCCCCTCCCTGAACCCGGGCAGCATGTCCACCATCTTCACCCGGATCCGGTTTGAGGAGAGCTGGGGCAGCTGGGTCTTGCCGTCCGCGGCCACCGCGCCGATCGACAGCACGACCGAGTCGCCTGGCCGCGGCCTTATCCCGTTCGAGCCCGGCCCAACCGTGTAGCCGAGGCCGCTGTCGGAGAGCTGGAGGTGGAGGGTCTTTCGAGCCTCGAGCATGTAGGGCACGAGCTGGCCGGGGTCAAAGGGCTCCGACGCCCTCGTCTTCGCCGCCGCCTCGATGTCGGCTATCCGGCGGCTCACGTCCTCGGAGAGCCTGCGCGCCCCGTCATCGTCCTGGTCGGGCTTGCCCTGGAAGGCGGCGCGCATGCCGTCCGCGAACGCGTTGAACTGCTCCTGCGTCCAGCCGAGCTCCGAGAAGTGTCCGTCCTCGCCCATGGATGAGCCGAAGCCGGCGTAGGCCGCCATCGGGAATTCCCCGGCCGCCTGGGCCGCCTTGTTGCCGCCGTCAATCTCGGTAAGCCGGCGGCTCATGTCCGCGGACAGCCTGTGAGTCGACTCGTCCACCGCGAAGGGTTTCCCAATGAAGGCGGCGCGCATGCCCCCGAGGAACGCGTCGAACTGCGGCTGCGTCCAGCCGACCTCGGCGAACCGCCCGCCCTGGGCCATCGTGGAGCCGAAGGACGCGTAGGCGACGAGCGGGAAGGGCTGGGGCGCCGCCGCCGCCACTTGCGCGCGGGCCGCCGCGGCCGACAGGGCGACGATCGCCGCGGCGCAGCGGCCGAGCCGGCACAGGAGTGATGGGGACGCGGGCACGGAGGGTGTTCCCTAGGCGCCGGCGGCGGCCGGCCAATTGAAGCTCCCCAGCTGGACCCTCGCCGCCTCGGCGACGCCCTCCCTGATGTGGTAGAAACTGTTGATCTCGAGCCCGGTCACGACCTGGGTCGCGCCCGTGACGGGCCAGAATACCTCGACCCGGCTCACCGCGCCCGCGCGCCCGAGCCCGATCTCCTGGCGCATGCTGGAGGCCCCGAAGCTGCCCCCGCTCCCCACCGTGCGGTGGATCTCCCTCTCCCCTTCCGGCGTCACGGCGACCACCTTGATCCTGGCCCCGATCGCGGCGCGGTTCGTCCTCACGCCCTCGAGCTTCAGTTTCAGCCAGTTGTTGCCGTGGCCCGGGTTCCTGAAGAGCTGGTTGTGCGCGTGGTCGCTCTCGACCGCGCCGCCGACCACCGAGTAGATGTCCTGCGTGCCGCTGTTGTTGATGTCGCCGAAGGCCACCGCGTGGCCCTTCTGCAGCTGGCCGAAGCCCCCGGAGGTCGTCACGTCCTGGAAGCGCCTGCCGCCGTCGTTCCTGAACATCCTGTTCGGGATGAGGACCGAGAGGTCGGGGTTGCCGGTGCCGACGTAGAAGTCCAGCCAGCCGTCGTTGTCCAGGTCGCCGAAGTTGGCGCCCATCGTGAGAAGCATCTTGTCCACGCCGCACTCCCGGCTGGCATCTGTGAACGTGCCGTCGCCGTTGTTGCGGTAGAGCTTCGCCCGCTGCCCGGCATAGGGCAGCCCGAGGTAGTCCGCGGCGATGTCGCCCACGTCCTCGATGGCGTACCCGTTGACCAGGATGTCCGTCCACCCGTCGTTGTTGTAGTCGAAGAACCAGCAGGTGAAGGAAGCCGGCGGCTCGGTGACCCCGGCCGCGGCAGCGACGTCGGTGAACTGCCACGGCGCCCGCGACGAGCGGTCGGCGCCCGAGGGGCCGTCGTTCCGCAGGAGGATCTTCTGCCCGTCCAGCCTCGACAGGAAGAGGTCGGGCCGGCCGTCGTTGTTGTAGTCGGCGCTCACGACCCCCTTGAAGAAGCCGACCAGGTTGACCCCGTGCTCGGCGGCGCACTCGGTGAAGGTGCCGTCCCCGTTGTTGCGGAAGAGCTCGCAGGGGTTCCTGTCGTCCCCCTTGGACTCGTTCGCGATGAAGAGGTCGATCCACCCGTCGTTGTTGTAGTCGAACCAGGCCGCCGTCTGCGTCGGGTGGAACCGCAGGAGGCCCGCCTCCTCCGTCACGTCGGTGAACGTGAAATCGCCGTTGTTGCGCAGGAGCGAGCAGGGGTAGTGCCCCTCGGCGCCGAGCCATGCGCCGCGCAGCACGAGGACGTCCATGAAACCGTCGTTGTTGTAGTCGCAGTGGATCATGTTGAGGCCGCCGGTGAGGCCCATCAGGCCCGCCTCCTCGGTGCGCTCGGTGAAGGTCCCGTCGCCGTTGTTGCGGAAGAGCCGCAGCTGGTTGTTGACGCCCCAGGACGACACCATCAGGTCCAGGAACCCGTCGTTGTCAAAATCCTCGAGGACCACGCCGCCGGCGAGCCCGTCGATGTCGAGGCCCACGCCGGCCGCGATGTCGGGGAACGGCTTGATGTCGTAGTCGGACGCGAAGAGGCTCGGGTCGAGGAGCCAGGCTGCGGGCACCTTGCCCGGATACTCCCCGAGCGTCATGTACGCGATGTTGAGAAGCCAGCGCGCCCGCAGGTCCCCGGGGTACTTCCCCAGGAGCTCGGTCAGCACCCCGACGGCCCCGCGCGAGCCGCGCTGGAGCGTGTGAACGCCCTTCCCGCTGATCGGGAACATGCACGAGTCCGCGTTGTGGTTGTTCGTGCAGTTGTCGAGCTCCCCCATCCGGAGGTAGCAGATCGCCTGGAACGTGAGCCATTCGGGCTCCCGCTGCTCCGCCACGGGCACCTTGCTGTCGACCATCGCCTGCCTGATGAGCTCGTGCTGCTTGAGCGCACCCTCCGGCTCGCCGGAGTTGAGGAGCTGCCAGGCGAGCCTGATGCGGGTCGTCAGGGCCTGCTGCGGGTCCGGCGCCTGTGCGAGCGCAGTGCGCAGCAGCGCCACCTGCTCCGCGTTTCGGAATGGGTTGCGGAGGGGGTCGGCCTCCCGGGTGATCTTGGCAAGGAGCGCGGCCATGCGGCGCGTGCTCTCGGGCTGCTGGGGGCGCCCGGACGCCGGGCTGGCCGGTGCCGGGGCCGCCAGCTGGGCCATGAGACCCAAGGGCAGGGACAGGGCCGCCGCCACGCCTGTCGAACCCCAGACGGCCGACCGCACGAACGCGCGGCGGCCCATGCCGGCGGGTCTCGGGAGGTCGGGATTTCCCATAGTCCGGGGAAAGTACCCAAATCAGGGCATAGATGAAATCATTTTCTCCCGGAGGCCGGCCCCTGGAAAACGGACGCAAAAAAGTCCGGCGGCTTTTGGCCGCCGGACTTGAGTCTTTTGCTGTCTCCCAAGGCGGTTTTACCCGCCCTGGAAAACTGGGCCTTAGAAGTCGAACGAGTTCTCGAGCCTGAAGCCCATGCCCTCTTGGATACGGGCGAGGGCCAAGCTGCCATCCGGCTCATAGCCAGCGGCGACGAGCTTGTCCTTCTCGCCGATGCTCTGGAGGTTGAGCTGAATGCGCCAGTTGACATTGCGGTATAGCTTCCGCGAATAGCCAATCCAGCCGTCAAGATGCGTATCGTTCTGCCCGTAGAAGGGCTCGTTGACGTTCAGACCGCCCTCCGTGACCGCGAGTACGTTGGCGTAGTTCGGGTCCGTGGAGTTAACGTTCTTGAAGTTCGGATCGTACTTGTAGCCGAGGATGCGCGCGGCCTCGACACGAAGCGCGCCACCCACGAACCAGCCCTTGATCGGGCCGCGATCGAACGTGTAGGTCGAGATGAGGTTGAGCCTCCAGGGCGCGACTTCCGGGGCCTCGTGGCCCTGGTCGTTCAGCTGCACGGTGAACGGCGCGACGATGCTGGAGTTCCAGTCATTGCCGAGCAGGTTGCCTGTGCAGCTATTGCACCACATGCGGATCTGGCCGCCAGGACCGTTCATGAAGCCGGTCATCGCGCTGATGAAGGACTGGGCCGCAGGGTCGATGTCCTCGTGCGTCGCGTTGACGTGCGAGTAGTTGGCCGTGAGGTTCCAGTTCCTCGTCGGCTGGGCCGAGAGTTCGATTTCAACACCCTTTGAGAGGTTGTCGACCGTGGTCTGGTGATCGCCGAAGTTCGAGCCGCCACCCGTGATTGGACCGCCCTGGTCGGCGTATCCGTCGATGTATCCGTCACGAAGGTTGCCGGTTGTCTTGGCAATCGTGGGGTTGATCGGGGGTGAGAGGGCGTAGCTCGAGAAGAACGACGCGGGGAAGGGATTGTTGATCCAGGCGTTGACGATCGCGGCGGAGGCCGCGTTCGTGGCGATGTACTGCGGGCTGCCGACCGCGAAACCACTGCCATTGCCGTAGTCCCAGTAGTTGGTACCGGGTGTCGTGCTCGAGGAGCCGTTGCCGAGGTTGCCCCTCAGACCGTCCTGGAGCGATGTCGCCCACGCGTAGCCCCAGATCGCGCCGTCAGCGATGAAGTAGGCGTTGGAGCCGAGGCCGGCGATCGAGTTGCCGTCCGTCTCACCGAGGCTCGCGTTCTTCACGATCGTCTTGAACCAGTCGACCTTGAGCGAGATCTTGTCGGAGAGGCCGGTCAGCACGAATCCGTATTCCGTCGTCGTGCCGCTGGCGTTCGGGATCGGCAGGCCGGAGAGGCTGAGACGTGCCGCATCCGGCTTGAAGTTCTCAGACCGGTCGAGCAGGAGGCTGAACGTCATGTCACCAGGCAGATGCGACATGAGGGCCTTCGGGAAGTGATAGACACCGCCCCAGGTCTTGCTCGTGCCCTGCACATCCGTGCGCGACTGGAGGTTGTCCGGGTAGCTCAGGCTGGTGAAGCCCGTGTTCGGATCCTGCAGCGCGTTTGTCTGGTAGTTCGTGACCTTGTCCTTGCGCCAGCCGAGTGAGGGAACGAGGTCACCGCCGAGCAGGTAGCCCTGCCAGGTGATGCCGACTGACTCGTCGGTGTAGCGGGTCCTGCTGGCCGATGAGACCAAGTCAGGCAGGTCGTTCGGATTGCTCGCGAACATGTAGGAGATCTGCTGGTTCGACCAGCCGACATAGTTGGCCGGGTTCTGGGCCTGGGTCGAGTTGGTCGTCGTCACGCCGCTCTGCGTGCTCGTGTAGGAGTACGGGGCGGCCGGGTTGACGTATCCAGGGGCGCTCGGGTCCGTGGGGACATTCCAGGTCGAGTTGAAGTTGAGCGTCTGCTCGTGTTCCGGCGGGGCAATCACGTAGTTCAGGTTGTTCAGATGGGCACCTGAGGCGGACGCCGCGTTCGTCAGGCTGGGCCCGACATAGACGAGGAACTCGAAGCTCCGGTTGGAGTTTTCCGTGTTCGCCGCGCTGACGTTGGTCGCGTTATTCGTGGCGTAGTCCGGCGTGGTCGCGAATTCCGCGAACTGGTACGTGCTCGCGACGACGGTGTTCTTCTCGTACAGGGCCGTGAAGTCGCTCTTCCCGAGGATCCAGGTGAGCGTCGGGCTGCTGAAGAAGTCCGTGGAGCGCAGCTCGGCCGTGGGCGTGAGCCGGTAGGTCTGCCGCGTCGTCGTCGTCTGGTAGTTGTTGTCCTCACCACCGGAGGTGGCGTTGGCAACATACGGGCGACCGACGTTCGGGTTCGGCGTGCCGTCAGCGTACGTCGTGTTGACGTCGATGTTGATGGCGTAGTTCTCACCCTCGAGGAAAGGCTCCTCACCGACCGTGTACTTCTGCTGGTCGTACGCGAACTCGATGCCGAGGCGGTCGTCGAAGAACGTCTGGTCAACGGAGATGTTGAACGCGTTCCACTGTGACCACTCGTGCTTGTTCGGGCCGTCGAGCAGCTCCTTGTAGAAGTTGAAGATCGAGGGATCCGTGATCACCTTGTCGGTGTAGTACACGCCGCCGGGGACCGCCTTCTGGTTCGACGTGAAACCGTCGACCGTACCGTAGGTGCCCTCGTAGCCTGCGATCAAGCTGAACGGGGGAATGGCATCGGGGCGGAAGATAGACAGACCGTTGATGACGGCGCCGGAGGCAAGGCCGGTGTTCTGTTGGCCGGCGATGACCTTGATCGGCGTGTTCGAGGGGGCGAGGGCGCCGGCGAGACTCGTGTTGAGCGACAGGGGCGTGGCTTCGTAGTAGTTGATGACGTCAGGCCAGTATGTGCGGCCCTGCGCGAAACCACCGAGCTCGAAGAGGTTCTGCGTGACGGGGAAAGCTGCAAGGCCGGTCGGGCTGAGCGGGCTCGCGTTGTTCAGGCTGAACTGGTTGATCGTCGTCTTGTTGTAGCTCGGGTTGCCGAACTCATCCGTCGTGGTGAACCACGGCGTGATTTCGTCGACCGGGGGCAGGTCGCGCGGGGTGTCCGCCGTCTGCTTGCCCG
>Ga0182015_10001957_pt1 | contig 26012 bp, 22 predicted proteins | sample 712P3MmetaG_FD_120478 | JGI IMG/M metagenome (GOLD analysis project Ga0182015, IMG submission 120478) | Permafrost microbial communities from Stordalen Mire, Sweden - 712P3M metaG | ecosystem: Environmental > Terrestrial > Soil > Wetlands > Permafrost | place: Sweden: Stordalen | collected...
GTCTCTGCGCTTCCATTCGGATTCAACAGGATCGGCAGGCCCCTCTGTTGAGCGGCCGAGAAGTTGTTCGCGCTTCTTTCGGTTAGAGAAAATGTCACCGGCAATGTTCACTGAGAGCAATTCCTCCTTGGAGGAATAACCCATCATGGCGACCATCGCCTGATTAACATCCAAGAAGGCGCCCGACGGATCACAGCGGCAAATACCGAAGGTGAGATTACCCGCCAAAGCGCGATAATGGGCCTGTAAGCGGCGCAATTCCTTTTCGGCGCGGTCGCGTTCGTGGCGAAGCGACTTTTCACTCAGGGTCCGGCGGACCACGACGGGAAGATGGCCGATGGAATCGACGTCTACACAATCAGAAACGCCGTGCAAAAGCAACGCAGCCACGGTCTCTTTCTTTATATTGTCCCCCAGTAAAATTAGAGGGACATCTTTGGGGATTGTTGCGACTGTCCTCAGCAACTGGTCCTGGTCGAGAGGATTGGAGGGAAATTCACACACAGCGACATCAAAAGACTGCCAGTAAGGATGAGACGTGATGTGCTGCACGTCGGGCACGAGGTGCAGTTCGACGGCAAAGCCTACCCGGTGTAATTCCTGGACGCTACGTTCCACGACGGCGGGGTCGCGATGAGCAAATACAATCTGCAGCCTGGGCCTGCGAGAGGACAATTCGTCGAAAGTGACGTCGGCACCGCTCGGCTGATTCAGGTTCTGTAGATGGATTTTTGACGGCAAAATGGCCCCAAATCTCAGCACATTGGCAGAGTTTTCAGGCTTTCAGGGGAACATATTGCGGATAGGCTAACAATAAGGCGTTCACCCGAGAGTTAACAACCGGGCAACGGGGGTAATTGTTAAATCAATTGTAAACGGTTATTCGCTCAATGTTGCCGTAGGAGCAAAACTTTTTCCGGCACGACGGAGGACTCGGGTATTCGGTTCGTACTACAGGAAAAACCCGACTTACGAGGGCCCGATAGTGTGGGAGAGTCTAGGCCTCGGTGCGCCCGACCGAAAGTCCCCGTAGCGGGCCGTCCGAGCGCTGGATCTGGTGTCCACTCGTGTACAAGAGTTTTTTCGGACTCAAAAAGAACCCGTTCAACGTAAATCCTGACCCGGCTTACCTCTATTTAACGCCCCAAATGCGGCAGGCGTTCGACGAGCTGACGTATGGCATCGAAACACGCAAAGGATTCATGCTTTTGACCGGTGAAGTGGGAACCGGGAAAACCACGCTAATCAACCAACTACTGCTGTGGCTAGGCCATCAGCATGCTAAGACGGCCTTCATCTTCAATTCTCATCTCGACTCCGAGCAACTGTTCGATTTCATTCTCTCTGATTTCGATATTCCACTTACCGCCGAAGCGAAGGCCAATCCATTACTGGCTTTTAATGACTGGTTGCTAGCGCGATATCGCGCTCATGATCTGGTCGTGCTGATCGTCGATGAAGCGCAAGGGCTTCCGGTGCACGTCTTGGAAGAAATACGTTTGCTGCTGAATATGGAGACTCCCAGCGAAAAATTGCTGCAAATTGTATTGGCTGGCCAGCCCGAGCTGGAAACAAAACTTAAACGTCCTGATTTGAGGCAACTGCAGCAGCGCATAGCATTGCGCTGCAAGACCGCGCCGCTAACGCTACAAGAGACTTTTGGTTACATCGAGGACCGGCTGCATACGGCGGGGGCGACCAGCGACCGGGTATTCACTTCCGAAGCGGTCGAGGCTATATACGGCTATTCACGCGGCATTCCCCGGGTGATAAATCTGTTATGCGAGAACGCGCTAATTAACGCATATGTGGAACAAGAACGGCTGGTGCTGTCCTCGTTCGTAGATGAGGCCGCCCGTGAGCTGCAGTTCGATGAGCTTAGACCCGCTGCCGCCAGACTCCGAACTATCCCTCAAATCAGCCAGACCCCGGATCTACACACGCTGCTGGAGAAGATTAAGGCTGACGCAGAGACTTGGCAGACATGGCCTCAGAGTTCCCTCGAGACTCGGAGCGCCGTTCCTTATCTGGTAGTAGCTAAGAAAGTTGTGGATCAACCGCGGACGGAAGCTACAACGCTGCACACTAGCGAGGTCGGTGTCGCGCAGATCGTACCGCGCACCGGTCTGAAGGTCGGTCCCGTTGTAAATTCGGACGGTAACAGAGATGCAGTTATTGGTAAAAAGTCCAGTAGATTGAAAAAAAACCGACCTTCTGGAGTGCTCGTAACCAGTCTCGGGCGCATTGGTGAATTACGTGAAGCCGCGCGTGTCCGAGCGGGAAACGCGTTTCAGTTCTTCAGAGGTTTGCATGTGAATGGAAAGCTCACCGCATTTGTGAGTCGTGCCCGAGCAACGACCGGAAACGCTCTGATACACCTTTCCGAAGCAGTGGACCCCGAGTTTAAAGCTGGCGTGGTAAGCATACGAAGTTCGGTGGGAGTCCGCGCTCAGAGGATTCGAGGCTGGTGTGCCAAGAACTTTGGCGAGGAAATGTACGGAAAGACTTTTGTGGCCACGGCCGCGATTTCCGTACTTCTCTATCTCATGGCGCGAAAAATGAATCCGTCCCAGGGATGGCAGCACCCGGGGTTGTTAGTGGTCGGCTTTGCGGGTTCTTTGCTCTGCATCCTGTCTTTGGCTTTAGGCGTGGCAATATTAGTCAAGGCGCGTCAGAAATTGCGCGAGGATTCCTCAGAACTGCTGACGCATGCGGTGCGATGGTTACAGGCGCCGATTTATCCCATGCAAATCCGTGAAATCGGGGCAGTCGGGAAACAGCACACGCAGCGCAGAGCCTCGTAGCGCGGCTGCTGTTTCAGCGACGCGCGACTGATCCGACCAAGTCGACCTGAACCTCTACAGTCGGCTTAACTTTGAGCAAGAAATTGCTAGGATTTTTTAACTTCCACTCAATATAAGGGACGGTAAAGGTTGTGGAGCCCGTCCACTCGTTCCCACTTAGCTGCGCCTGCGCTGGCGCGGTGAACTCGTGGTCGTCGCCGTGCAAACTAAATATTCCGTGAATCTTTAGATCAGAATTACCTCGGGTCTTGATCACGCCGTCTATGTGGTCAGGGCGGAAGACGACCTCGGAATAGCGGGCAGTCTCGAGAATTTCCTTGTGCATTCGGTGATCTCGAGAACCATTGCCGCTTTCTCCAGAGGTAGCGTCAACGACAATTTCGCCGGTGGCTTTGCCGGTCGCAGGATCCACGGATAATAAGCCGTTCTTCACATGAAACGTGCCATGAACCGTGTGCAAACTGGATTCCAAGCTCCAGTGGACAATGCTTTGAGCCGGGTCAACGGTGAGAACAATAGTTCCGGCTATTGGGTTAACGCGCGAGGGCGTTGCCGGGGCAGTTGATTGCGGAACAGGTGTTAAAACACCAATGACCGCACAAGCAAAGACGATATTTTTCAGGGTGTTCCCGATCATCAGTGTTGTTTGCGCTTAGGCGGCAAGAAATCGCCAGCCGAGCATGGCTCCTGTGGTGGCGAAGTGTGCCGGTGACGTCTCGCCAACGTGAATCGCGATCAGCCGCGCAAAGACCTCGGGATGATTCGCAAAAGTTGCAAACGTTCTGCCGCGAAACCGTGGGCGGCCATCCAGTAGAAGCAAAAGACGAGCCATAAACGTGGGGCGGCGTGCCAGTTGACGATGCGCCTTTTGATACGCGGCCAGATCGTTCGTCACCATGGCGTGAGCTAGCGCTCGAGCCTGCTGAAAACTCAAACTCAAACCTTCCCCGGTGATGGCGTCCACGCTGCCGGAAGCATCGCCGATAAGCGCGACATTGCTGCGATACACGTTTCTAAGACGATGCATGGTTGTAACGATGCCGCGTTCAGGGCGAGCAAGGTGCACGTTCATAAGTCTACGTGCCAGCGCCGGAAATAACTCTAAACCTAATGACGAACTCCGGGCCCGCTTCTCGGAAGCCACGACTACACACACTTCCGCGGGGGACACGGGGGTTACGTAGGCTTGCGCGTAATCAGCCCAGTGAATTTCTACGTGATCGGACCAAGGGGCAACTGCAAAATGGGCGCGGAATGCCAGACGCCCGTCGTTCCGGTTTGAGGGATCCAATCCAGCCCATGCTCTTACTCTGGATTGGCCACCATCGGCGCCTACGATCCAGTGGGCTCGAATGAGATTTCCTCCGGCTAGAGTAACGCCGTTCGGCTGAATGGCGACGACGGGTGTCTTCCAGAGAAACTTGACGCCCAGTTCGGAGGCTATGTCGAGCATCTTCTGGTGCAAGATAGGACGGCGCAGCCCCACACCGAGGCGAGTTGGGAAATCAGCAGTTACGGATATTCTTTGATCGATAAAGTTAATGCCCCTGAGAGGAAATCCCTCGCTCCGCTGGATTTCGACGCCGAGTTGCGCAAGCGCGGCGATCGAATCTGGCAATAGGCCTTCGCCACAAGGCTTGTCGATGGGAGGATGGTTTCCATCCGCAACGACGACTTCCAAATCGCGCTGGCGGGCGGCGATGGCAGCCGCAAGCCCGGCAGGGCCACCGCCGATTACAAATACTTCTGTGTTTTGCACCATAGACCCTGAGTCAGCTCCGTACCGAGCGGTTCCACTTCGAGGGTTGCAGGTAGAGATGCGCTCTTGTGGAGGCTAGATGCTTCGGCTCCCAAAAGCCGGTATAAAGCAATTTTATCTGAAGCTTGAAAAGTATTAATTTGATCTATAGCTATTTACCGCTCAATATTGGGCTCTAGGCAATGTCGCACGGAAAGACCGGCTGGGAGGACGCTTCGCAGTCTGGTTTGCTACTTTGTCCAGAGGCAATTGTGCTGCTAATTGAAATCTCGTGCAACCGGAGACTTTGGACTTGAGCGATTCACTACCGAGACCCCGAAGCCATACCTTAGTGGATGGCGCAAACCGAGCGCCGGCCCGCGCCATGCTACGAGCTTCAGGACTGCAAGACGGTGACTTCAAGAAGCCGCTGATCGGTGTGGCCAACACCTGGATTGAAATCGGACCGTGCAACTTTCACCTGCGCGAATTAGCCAAACACGTGAAGGCTGGAATACGCGCTGCTGGCGGAGTCCCGCTGGAATTCAACACCGTTTCGATTTCTGACGGGATTACGATGGGAACGGAAGGGATGCGAACTTCCCTAATCAGCCGCGAGGTGATTGCCGATTCCATTGAGTTGGTAACTCGCGGGAATCTCTTTGACGCTCTGATCATTCTGGTGGGGTGCGATAAGACGATCCCTGGCGGGATCATGGCATTAGCTCGTCTGAACATTCCCGGACTGATTTTGTACGGGGGCTCCATCGCTCCAGGTCAGTTTGAGGGGCACGCGGTCACGATTCAGGATGTTTTCGAAGCGGTGGGCACGTATGGCCGCGGGGAGATGACAGACGCACGCCTGAGGGAGCTCGAAGGCGCGGCGTGTCCGGGCGCAGGAGCCTGCGGCGGACAATTTACGGCGAACACGATGGCGCTGGTTTCAGAATTTCTGGGTGTCGCACCGATGGCGCTTTCGAGTACCCCTGCTACGAATGGAGCTAAGGCCAATGCCGCGCATCGTGCTGGTGAATTGGTGCTCGATCTTCTTCGCGGAAATGTGCTGCCTTCAAAAATCATAACGAAGACTTCCATCGAGAATGCGATTGCGGGTGTGGCTGCGACCGGAGGCTCTACCAACGCGGTTTTGCACCTGTTAGCTATTGCCAGTGAAGCAAAGCTGCCTCTTTCCATTGATGATTTTGACCGGATCAGCTCACGCGTTCCGATCCTCGCCGATCTAAAACCTGGAGGGCGATTTGTTGCTACAGACTTATACGCAGCAGGCGGCACTGCGCTCGTCGCAAAGCGCTTGCTTGAAGCAGGAATTTTGCGCGGGGAATCTCTCACGGTTACCGGCCGAACCATCGGAGAGGAAGCCAACGCCGCCGAAGAAACGAATGGGCAGGAAGTTGTCCGCAAACTAAACGCTCCACTCAAACCGACGGGTGGTCTGGTGATTTTAAAAGGGAATCTCGCGCCGGAAGGCTGCGTCGTGAAAGTGGCTGGGCATGACGTACAGAAATTCCGCGGTCCAGCGCGAGTGTTTGATACAGAAGAGTTAGCTTTTCAAGCAGTCGAGACCGGAACGATCAAGGCGGGCGACGTGGTGGTAATTCGCTACGAGGGACCCAAAGGCGGCCCGGGGATGCGTGAAATGCTGGCAGTGACGGCTGCTTTGGTGGGCGCTGGCCTCGGCGACTCTGTGGCGTTATTGACCGATGGGCGTTTCTCAGGAGCCACGCATGGACTCATGGCCGGGCACGTTGCACCAGAGGCAGCCAACGGCGGTCCCATCGCCGCTGTCGCCGAGGGGGATACGATCGTCTTTGACTTGCCGGCCCGAACTTTAAATCTGGAAATCAGTGATATGGAAATTCAGCGAAGATTAGCAGCCTGGCGCGCTCCCGCGCCGCGATACACTTCCGGTGTCATGGCCAAATACGCGCTGTTGGTGTCGTCGTCTGCGCTGGGTGCTATCACCGCTGTTCCGACAATATTGCCGTCCACCATGCAACCTGGGACGAATGCGAGGACCGTATGAAACTAACCGGCGCAGAAATACTCTGCGAATCGCTGACGAGGTTAGGCGTGCAGCACATTTTCGGTTATCCGGGTGGGGCGATTCTCCCGGTCTACGACGCGCTTGGTAAATCGAAGCTGCACCACATTCTGGTGCGCCATGAACAAGGCGCGACACATATGGCGGATGGGTATGCCCGCGCGAGTGGGGGCGTCGGAGTAGCGATGGCCACGTCTGGACCGGGAGCCACCAACATGGTCACCGGCATTGCTACAGCCATGCTGGATTCTTCGCCGGTCGTGTGTATCACCGGGCAGGTCAGCAGCAAGGTGCTGGGCTCGGATGCGTTTCAGGAAATCGACATCACCGGCATCACCATGCCGATCACGAAGCACAACGTAATCGTGACACGGGCGGAAGACATTGCGCGCACGGTGCGAGAAGCCTTTCAGATTGCCGCGAATGGACGCCCTGGGCCTGTGCTAGTCGACATCACCAAGGATGCGCAGCAGGCGTCCTGTGAATTTAACTGGGAGGCTTCCGCTCCGAAGCTTCCGCCGAAACGACAGCATGCGACTTATGACCAGACGGAATTCGATCGCGCGGTGGAATTACTCAATTCCGCCAAGCGACCGTTGATACTTGCCGGCCACGGCATTATGGTGTCCGGCGCGATGAAAGCCTTCGCAGAATTTGTGCGCGCTGGAAATTACCCTGTAGCAATGACGCTGCTCGGGATCGGCTGCTTCCCTGCCCAGGACCCACTAAACCTGGGAATGATGGGCATGCATGGCGAAGCCTGGGTCAATCACGCGATTCAGGAATCCGACCTGCTGATCGCTGTCGGAATGCGCTTTGATGACCGTGTGACGGGCGATCTGAGGACCTACGCGAAGGGTGCGCGCAAAATTCATATCGAGATTGACCGCGCGGAGATCAATAAGAACGTGCAGGTGGATGCGGCGCTGGTTGGCGACGCACGTGAGGTGCTTGAAAAACTGATCCCGCACATTGAGACGCGCGACCACAGCGCCTGGCTTGCGCACATCCGCGAATCCAAAGGCGGGGTAGCCGTTCGTGATATTCAGAGCTTGCCGGACAACGGCCATCTCTATGCTGCGCACGTGATCAATGACATCTGGAAAGAAACGCGCGGTGAAGCAATCGTGGTGACCGACGTGGGTCAGCACCAGATGTGGGAAGCACAGTATTATCACCACAATCTTCCCCGCACGTTGATTACATCGGGCGGACTCGGAACGATGGGCTTTGCGCTTCCGGCCGCGATCGGAGCAAAGTTCGCTAAGCCTGATGCGGAAGTCTGGGTGGTCGTCGGCGATGGCGGGTTCCAAATGACCATGAGCGAACTCGCGACCATCGTGCAGGAGAAGATCAATCTCAAGATCGCCATTATCAATAATGGCTTCCTCGGTATGGTTCGCCAGTGGCAAGAATTTTTCTACGACAAGCGTTACGTCGCCACGCCGTTGGTCGCCCCCGATTTTGCCGCGCTGGCAAATGCCTTTGGGATTCGCGGAGAGCGCATCGCCACGCGAGCTGAAGTGATACCTGCTATTCGTTCCGCGCGCGAATCGAGGGAAACGGTGCTGATCGACTTCCGGGTGGAACAGGAAGATTCCGTGTATCCCATGGTGGCTGCCGGCGCTTCTCTACATGACATGATCCGCCGGCCCGACAACCCGCTGGTAGAAACGGCCACCGAACCATAAGGAAAGTGAAGGACGCATGCAAACACTTGTCGCTTACGTGGAAAACAAACCAGGAGTGCTGAATCGCGTGGCCTCGCTGGCGCGGCGTCTGGCCATCAACATCGACTCGCTCACGGTCGGCCCGACGGAGAATGAAGAAATTGCGCGCATGACCATCGTGGCTCACACGGATGAGAAAGGCGCGCACCGTTTGGAGGCTAGCCTGGAAAAGCTTGTAGACGTACGGCTGGCTGAGAATATTTCCAATCGCTCGGTGCTGGATCGCGATCTGGCACTGATCAAGGTGTCCGCAGACCAGAAAAATCGTCCGCATTTGATGGAACTGATCAAGGTGTTTAGGGCGCGAGTCGTAGATGTGGCTCCCGAATCACTCATTCTGGAAGTGTCCGGTACAGTTGATAAAATCGATGGCTTGCTGGAAGTTTTGCGGCCTTTTGGCGTTTTGGAGATGGCCCGCACCGGGCGCATCGCCATGACTCGCGGCGGAGATTTGCTGCGGCCGCCAGTGGCCGTCGAAACAGATGCTTCTGTGAAATCAGAAGCGCACGGCGGCGTCGCTGTCCCTAACCTGTCTTAGTTTTGGCCATTCAGAAGAAGGTTGCACGAGCACAAATTAATTTGCAGCCGATCCGGGCTGTCTAGGGGAGAATTATGGCAAAACTTTATTACGACGATTCCGCAGATCTGTCGCTTATCCAAGGAAAGAAAATCGCGATCATCGGTTACGGCTCGCAAGGACACGCGCACGCTCTCAATCTTCGTGACAGCGGAGTTTCCGTGCGCGTTGGCTTGCAAGCGGGCAGCGCGTCGCGCGCCAAGGCAGAGAAGGAAGGATTGACGGTAAATTCTCCGGCGGAAGCGGCGGCATGGGCCGACGTCATCATGATTCTTACGCCCGACACCAAGCAGCCTAAGATCTATCACGAGTGCATTGAGCCCAACCTAAAGACGGGCAAGACGCTCATGTTCGCGCATGGATTTAACATTCGTTTTGGGACGATCAAGCCGCCGGCGTCAGTAGACGTTTCCATGATCGCCCCCAAAGCCCCGGGCCATCGGGTGCGCGAGGTCTTCACAGAAGGCGGAGGAACGCCTGCTCTGCTTGCCGTGGAGCAGGACGCCAGCGGACAGGCGAAGGCTTTGGCGCTCTCGTATGCGAAAGCGCTGGGGTGCACCCGCGCAGGAGTGCTTGAAACTACATTTACTGAAGAAACAGAAACGGATCTGTTCGGCGAGCAGGCAGTGTTGTGCGGAGGCGTCAGTGAATTGATCAAAGCCGGTTTTGAGACGCTGGTGGCTGCCGGCTATCAACCAGAAGTGGCTTATTTCGAATGCATGCACGAGTTGAAACTCATCGTGGATTTGATTTACCGCGGCGGCCTGAGCTATATGCGTTATTCCATCAGCGATACCGCGGAGCAGGGCGACTATGGCGCCGGGCCCAGAATCATTACTTCGCAAACGAAAGAAGAGATGCGCAAAATCCTGTCGGAGATTCGCGACGGGAGTTTTGCCAAGAAATGGATCGACGAAAACGAAAAGGGCTGCCCGAACTTTCTGGCTAATCGGCAACGGGAGCAGACTCATCCCATTGAGCAACTCGGGCCGGAGCTTCGGGCCATGATGCCGTTCCTGCAGCCGGTGACCGCTCCAGGCCTGGCCAAACCCGCGGCCGCCAGTAAAAAGTAATCTAGCTAGTAGGGTGTCGTTCAGTCATTACGGGCAACAGGAGTTGACAGACAGGTAAATTTGAATAATCCTCTGGCAACATGAAAGCCAGGGCTCAGAACAACTCCCAGCACCTTGCGCAGCGAATAGACCAACTCAGCATAAAACGGCAGGAAATCGTTCGGCCCATTCTGGAGCATCCGCGCGAATATGTTTTGCTCAGCGTGCGGGCCCTTGCCAAACGATTGGGCACCGATCCCGCGACCATCGTACGCATTGTCCGTGGTCTGGGGTTCGAAACGTATCGCGAGTTTCAACATCATCTGCACGAGATGTCCATTGCCTTCGCCACTTCACTGGATAATTTGCAATCTTCGCCTCAGGAGGGAGGCACACCCGGGTATATCCGCGAATCCCTTGAACAGGACATAAAAAATTTACAAGGACTAAAAAACAGCCTAGACGCCAAGCGATTGGCGTCGCTGGCCAAGCGCATTTATTCGGCGCGGAAAATTGTAGTGATTGCCGGAGACCTGGCGACTTACCTGGCGAATTACCTGGAATATCAAATCAGCCTCGTGGGATTGCCGGTATTCGCGGCTACGTGCGGCGGCCGCATCATGCACATGATGCGCAACGTGAATAAACAAGACCTGGTCATCGCTATTAGTTTCCGGCGGGGGTTGCGACAAACGGTAGAAGGCGCGCAGATGGCGAAGGCGCGCGGAGCTTATTGCGTGGGCATTGCGGACACGTATCTTTCGCCTTTAGCACGCGAGTGCGATGAGCTATTTCTAGCTTCTGTGGAATCGCCTTCGTTTGGAGCTTCTTACACGGCGCCGGTGTCTCTACTAAACACAATTGTGTCGGCCTGCGGCCAATATCGCCGAGCACAGACTTTGGTAATCGCAAAGGAACTCGCTGAGGAGCAGCGTAAGGGCTTCCGCTGGTATACCGCCTGAACTTTGGTGATTTCTATTTCTGATTTGGGATTTGTCTAGGGTCAAAGCGTGGCGAAGGGCCGGGATCTCAACTTCTCAGCCCAACCACGTCTTGCCAAGCTCGGCCACGCGACGCTCAAACGTCATTTCCACAAGACCATGTTTCCCGAAGTAGCGTAAAACAATTTTGTGGCCTGGTTCAATCTTTCCGCGCGCCCGAATAAAGGCATCCGACATTTCGACGTATCCGCCGGTCACCATGTAGGTGCCTTCCCACCCGCGTAACTCAAAACGGCCGTCGTGCTTCAGGGTTAGTGGCGCGGCGGTGCATCGGATGGCCTTCCCTGCCAACTTGGCGGAGGCACATTCGTAGCGTCCAGACACGTCGACGGATTGTGCAGGAACTGGCGTGGCGAGAAATGCTGCGGCCACGACGATGAAGAAGCCGACATAGATACGAATTAAAACTTTGCGCATCGAATCTCCGCGAATGGCGCGCTTCTCGATCAATGAGGCGCAGTCACGAAATAGTAATGCATGCCGAGCACCATGGCTCGCGCAGGGCAAACAACTGATAAAAAGCAAGTTACAATCGGCGTACGTATTGAACTGTAGCTATACATGGACAATCGTGTCGCCCAGTAGAGCCGATGATGGGCAAACTTCTGCGGTACTGAACCGTTGGTCCGGGTCGTACTGTTTTGCTCAGTCAGGCGCTAATTCGGTGACAGCTTCGCCATCTTTTCGGGGATCGGAGGCACCGTAATTTACTCCGGTAGCGAAGTCTCGCATCACCGCTTGGCCTCCGCCCATGACCCCTGAAAAGGAGCCACGCAAGTCGATCTTGTGGCCCTTAGCGGTCAACTCATTTCGGACATTCCCACTGAAGCGATTTTCCAAAGAGACATCGCAGCCGGCGAACGTGTGTTTGGAGAATCTAGGCGCTTCCAAGGCCGCCTGGATATTCATTTTGAAGTCGGAAATGTTGGCAACAAACTGCGCGTGTGCTTGCGACTGGTTCCAGCCGCCCATAATTCCGAAGGCGATTCGCGTTTCGCCCTTCTGTGCGAATGCCGGGATGATGGTGTGCAGGGGACGCTTTCGCCCAGACAGCGCATTGGGTGAGGCGGGGTCGAGAGTAAACAGCGCGCCGCGATCCTGGAGGGCGAATCCGGTGCCTTGCGCCACAATGCCGGAACCAAACAAATCATAGTTGCTCTGAATCAGCGAGACCATGTTCCCTTCCCTATCGACGACTGTCAGGTAGGTCGTGTCCCGGCCGCTCCTGGAAATTACTCCGGCTTCAGGCGAACAATTCGCATGGTCTGGGTCGATGAGTTTTGAACGTTTATCGGCCCAATCTTTCGAAAGCAAGGTGGAGACCGGGAGGTTTTGATGCCGCGGGTCGCCGATATACTTCACCAGATCGGCGTAAGCCAATTTTTTGGCCTCAATCATGGCGTGCAGCGCGTTTGTGGAGCCGAAGCCCCAATCCTTCTGGCCGAGCGGGAATTTCTCCATGATGTTCAGCATTTCCAGGGCGGCGAGGCCCTGGCCATTGGGCGGCAACTCAAAGACGATCCAATCGCGATAGGTAGTTGAAATGGGTTCCACCCACTCGCTCGAATACTCGGCCAAATCCTGGGCATTCATTACGCCGCCGTGGCGTTTCATGGAGTCGAGAAGTTTCCTCGCTATCTCGCCCTTGTAAAATGCATCCCTTCCGTGAGCAGCAATCTGTTGTAAGGACCAGGCAAGGTCGGGATTGCGAAATATTTCTCCCACTTTGGGTGCGTGGTCCTGGATCAGATACGTTTCTGCAGCAGAACTGTCACCACGCAGGAGATCCGTTTGCGGGGCCCAAACCGCTGCAGTCAGTTCGGGGACTGGAAAACCGTCTTGAGCGATTCTTATTGCTGGGGCTAAATCCTCAGCCAATTTCTTGCGGCCAAACTTTTCGGCCAGTTTCTGCCATCCATCCACTGTTCCAGGAACGGTGATGGAATGCACGCCATTTTCCGGCATGTCGCGCAGACCCTTTTTGTGCAGAAAATCGATGGTCAGATCTTTTGGCGCCCATCCGCTGGCGTTCAGGCCGTATAACTTATTGGCTTTCACATCGTAGACAATCACAAAAAGATCGCCCCCGATGCCGTTCATCATGGGCGCTACGACACCCATAGCCGCATTGGTAGCGATGGCCGCATCTACAGCGTTGCCGCCATGCTCGAGAATTCTCACTCCGGCTTGCGCTGCCAGCGGCGATTCCGCTGCAACAATGCCAGTTCGCGAGATGACCATGGAGCGCGCCTGGGAGCGATCTTGGGCATGCAGGATGGAAACGGGCATGACGCAGAAAATATAAAACGAAACAGGAAGTAATTTTATAATTCGCATTGCAGTCCCTGCAGCGCGCTAGGGAACGCTTATTCCGCGCACGCAATTTTGTTCGTGGACTATACACCGCGGATGCTTCTTTTCACAGGCGGCGTTTCCGTGAGACTTGGTCAGATTGAGTTCTTTTTGAAGAACGGATTTACGGCTACTTCCAGATCGCCTCTCGAATGGGACAACCATCGAGTGTTTCAAACGATTGGCATTTGCAACGGGAGACTCTAGAATCGAGAAGCGCGGGTGTGTCCCAAAGTAGACCCAGAACGAGGTCCTTTTCCCGTGCGGGAGAATTTTCATTGCCGCCATTACCACAGGAGCAAGGCGCGGCGCGCCAGCAACCTAACGTCGTCGCCAATCTGAAACATCACGCCGAAATCGAAGCACTGCTAAACGGAAGGAACACCGATCCCTTTGCGCTTCTTGGACCGCACCAGGTGCCGGGTGGGTGGACGATAAGATTTTTTATTCCGTGGGCGGCGGAGGCCAGCATCGTAACTGCCGGCGGCGCCGATGGAACAGGCGAGCGAAGTTCGAGTATAAAAGTCAGCGATGCGGTGAAACTTCGGCCAGAAGGCTTCTTCGAGGCGATGTGGCCGTCCAACCAAACTGATGCTCCTGCGCCAGGCAGCTACAAAATTCGAGGCCGCACTCACCATGGTGAGGCTTTCGAAATGTACGACACGTATTCTTTCCCTTATTTCCTGAGCGAATTCGATCTGTATTTAATGGGCGAAGGCCGCCACTACGACACGTACGAGAAACTTGGTGCCCATGTGAAAACGGTGCACGAGGTGCCCGGCGTAAATTTTGCAGTGTGGGCCCCCAGCGCGATACGCGTCAGCGTGGTCGGGGACTTCAATCATTGGGACGGACGCGTCAACGTCATGCGCGCTCGCGGCTCGTCGGGCATCTGGGAGCTTTTCGTACCCGAGTTGAAAGAAGGCGCCGTCTATAAATACGAGGTCATTGGCCCTAACGGGAACATGCTTCCCTTAAAAGCGGATCCGTATGCATTTCGCGCCGAAGTGCGACCGAACACCGGATCGATCGTTGCGGTTCTCGAGAACTATCAATGGAACGATACAAAGTGGATGAAGGAACGGCCACAAACGAATTGGTTTGAAGCTCCTGTATCGATCTATGAAGTACATCTTGGCGCCTGGCGCCGGGTTCCGGAAGAAAACAACCGCTGGCTGACGTACCGCGAACTGGCTGACCAGCTAATCCCCTACGTAAAGGGTCTGGGCTACTCGCACATCGAATTGCTGCCCATCATGGAACACCCGTTCGATGGCTCATGGGGCTACCAAACTCTCGGCTATTACGCGGCCACGAGCCGATATGGTACGCCAGCCGAGTTCATGGAATTCATCGACCGCTGCCACAATGCCGGCTTAGCCGTGATTCTAGACTGGACGCCCGCCCATTTTCCACGAGATACCTATGGCCTGGCGCAGTTCGACGGCACGCATCTCTACGAACATTCCGATCCGCGTCAGGGAGCACAACTCGATTGGGGCACGCTGGTATACAACTATGGTCGCAATGAAGTTCGAAACTACCTGATCTCCAACGCGCTTTTCTGGCTCGACAAATACCATATCGACGGGCTGCGGGTAGATGCGGTGGCTTCCATGATTTACCTGGATTATTCCCGCAAGCCTGGGGAATGGGTTCCGAACAAATATGGCGGCCGGGAAAACCTGGAAGCAGTGGATTTCCTGAAGAGGCTGAACGAAATTACGTTCGAGCGCTTCCCTGGCATTCTGACGATCGCGGAAGAATCGACCGCGTGGCCCAGTGTGTCGCGTCCCACGTATCTGGGCGGGCTGGGATTCAGCATGAAGTGGAACATGGGGTGGATGAACGACACGTTGAAATATTTCTCGTCCGATCCCATCCATCGAAAGTATGAACACAACAAGCTCACCTTTTCGCTGATTTATGCGTTCACTGAGAACTTCGTGTTGCCCTTCTCCCACGATGAAGTTGTGCACGGGAAAAACACCCTGCTGCATAAAATGCCTGGGGATATGTGGCAACAGTTCGCCAATTTGAGACTTCTGTATGCATATCAATATGCTCACCCGGGCAAAAAACTGCTGTTCATGGGCGAGGAGTTTGGTCAGCGGCAGGAATTCAGCGAGGCCAGAAGCCTAGACTGGCATCTGCTGCAATACGAGTCGCACAGCGGACTGCAGCGACTGGTTGGCGACTTGAACAGATTGTATGCGGCGGAAGGTGCTTTGCACGAGGTGGATTTCGACTGGCCGGGATTTGAGTGGATTGACGCAAACGACGCGGATAACAGTATCTTTTCCTTCGCCCGGCACGGCAAGAGACCGGAAGATTTGATGGTCATCATTCTGAATGCTACTCCAGTGGTGCGCGGTGATTACCGTGTCGGCGTTCCTCAGCCCGGGGCCTATGCGGAAGTGCTGAATACTGATTCCGCTATCTATGGAGGCTCGAACGCGGGGAACCTGGGGGTCGTGCGATCCGAGCGCATTCCCCACATGGGACGGCCTTACTCGGTCGTTTTGACCGTTCCGCCGCTGGCGGGACTGTTCCTGAAATGGACCCCGGAACCCTAGGACCGCTGGGGTTTCAAGGACATCAGCGTTCGCAACGAACTTTCCGGAAACATTTCGAGAGCTTCCTCCGTATGTAAGTTCAGTGCCGGGGGAGGCATTCACCTATGTTTAATCGTGATAAGCATTCTCAGAGGACGGGTACTTTGTTCGTGTTTGCGACAGTGCTGGCAGCATTCGCGACAGCCCTAGTGGTGCCGACTGCAACATTCGCACAAACGACGGGATCAGCAAAAACCGACCGATGGCTGCATGTCCGGGTCATCAATTCAGACAACAAGGGCGAGGTCGTGAGGGTAAACGTGCCCCTGGATCTGGCTGAGAGCGTGCTGCCTACCATTGACAAGGAACATCTCCACAACGGCAAAGTAACCATCGATCAGGCACACCTGAACGATGTGGACCTGCGTGCGCTTCTGAATGCACTTCGAATCGCGAAAGACGGCGAATACGTTACCGTGCAAGGCCAGGATCAAGATGTCCGGGTGGCGAAAGAGGGTGGAAAGTTTCTCGTGCACGTAAAGGACAAGGGACAGGGAACCAAACGCTCCGAGGTTGAGATCAAGATTCCCATGCATGTCGTCGATGCGCTCTTCAGCGCTGGAAAAGATGAGCTCGACCTTGTCGCGGGACTTCATGCACTGGCGGCGCAAGGTGATACGGAGCTAGTTTCGGTGAAGAGCGATGAATCTACCGTCCGTGTTTGGCTGGATTCCAAGAACGCCGCGGACTAACATGCCAAAGTTTAAGTACGGAGGGATTAGAGATGGTGATTGCAAAGATTGCCTTAGGGATAGCCGCCAGCTTCGCCTTCGCTGCTGTGTACACTTTTCGTGAAGGTATAATTCGCGTCGAAGTCGACGAAGCGCGATCCGGCGGCTCTCACGTGCATTTATGGGTGCCGGCAGCAGCAGTACCTCTTGCGCTGCCTGTCGCTTTGCACTTTGCGCCCGCCTACGACAAACGAAATGCTTCGGAACACACGGAAGAATGGCTGCCGACCCTTAGGCAACTAACCAAAGAACTGAAAAAGTACCCGAATGCCGATTTGATCGATGTCCAAGATGGCACGGATCACGTGCAAATTCGCACACGCGGCGGAAAATTGCAGATCGATGTTCACGATACTGAGGAGTCGGTACACCTCGCGTGTCCCATCTCGACATTGGAAGACATTTCTGAAGAACTGGCGGAAAAAACCCCAGGGGCTTGATTCAGATTTCAAGATTCCTGCTTAAGATTGGAATTGGGCGGTGAGTCGCGTTCGCCGAGTCTACTCGGCGTGTTCTTCCTTTACATCGCTGGGTATGAAATAAATTTCTTCGAACATGGAGTCTTTTTTCCATCCGGCTCTTTGCAGAATGCCTCTGCCATTTTCAACCATGTTGGGATGCCCGCAGAGGTAGGCAGTAGTGTCCTGGGGCTGCAACCCCCAAACGTCGGTGTACTTGCGAATTAAATCGTCGACGCGGCCAGTTTCTCCGGTCCAGGCTTGGTCTTCCCAAGGGCGGCTCACGGTGGTCACAAATTTAAGCCAAGGTGCCTCCGCAGCGACTTTTGCCATTTCATCCCTGTAACCAAACTCCCAGGAGCGGCTCCCACCCTGCACGCAAAAAAGCTTGTGGTCTCCAGGCATGGGACTGTCGCCGTTTTTCCAGTCGCGATAGAGCGTGCGCACATAACTTACGAACGGAGCTATACCGGTAACGGTAGACAGAAGAAGATGATGCTTGCGGCCGCTACGCAGATCGAGGGTGAAGCGTCCTTTGGCAATTTTCCGGCAATACAGTTTATCGCCTTCATTCAATTTGTAGAGATGGGGTGTAAGGGCGCCGTGGGGCACAAGCTCGAGAAAAAACTCCAAGTTCTCTTCGTATGGCGAGGAAACCAACGAATAAGCGCGTTCGACACGCGCACCTTCATGGACAACACCTAAGGTTGCGTATTGGCCGGCCAAGAACTTGAAAGGGCCACCGGGGTTGACGCGGATAAGCCACAAGTCTGGAGCGAGGTCGCGCCGCTCGATTATGGTGGCCTCATAATGTTTATCGCCGGGCTGCATTTGCACTCCTGAAATCGAATCTATTCGTAGGCCAGGGCCACAACCGGATCGTAACTCGCCGCCCTGAGGGCAGGATAGGCCGCCCCCGTCGCGGCGCCGACAAAAGCCAACAGCACCGCAGAGACAATCCATGAAGAAGAAATTAAAATTGTCAGACCCGGATTTATCTCTCTCAAGATGGCCTGAATCAGAAACGTGATCACGATACCAAACGCCGTGCCCATTAAGGTCAAAATAAATGTTTCCCCAAGCAGCATGCGCACCACGTCGAACCGCGAAAATCCCAGGGCCTTGAGAATTCCGATCTCACGCGTTCGCTCCATCACCAGAGTGTGCATATTCAGCAAAACGATCAGGAAACTGATGACGATGCCCAGCGCGACCATGGTGCGCGTAAAGGGCCTCAGCTGAGGAAGCTTGTCCGAGGTCATAAGGGTGACGTACTCAGACAGCGAACGAACACTTAGCTGCGGGTCGATTTGCAAAATTGCGGCGCGAGTGCCTTCGGTATCCCCTTTGCTTCGAACGTAAAACATAGAAACACGTTTTTCGGCCCCGGCAAGATCCTGCGCCGTTTGAAGCGGAATAAAATATCTAGCGCCTTTGCCATGCGCGACGATGCCACTGACGGTAAAAACGTGATTTAACAAAGTGAGTTGACTACCGACCTTGAGATGTTTGGACTGCGCCATGATATCGTCGGCAATCAATTCGTCAGGGCCGTTGAAGGCCCGCCCAGTACGAAAGAGAAATCCGCGACTGAGGCCATTGAACCGCGGATAATCGATTCCGTACACCATGACAAGATTCTTTGGCTCGGTCAAAATCACGGTGGGGGCTACCTCATCGACGCCGGGAAGAGCGGCGATTTTATCGCCGAGCGATTCCTGCATGACAGCGCTAGAAAAAGCAAAAAAAATAGAGGAGTTCGGAGGTTGAACGATAATATCGGCGCCGACGCCTTCGACACGTTTCCCCCACTCGGACACCACACCTGAAGTCAGGCCGGCAATCATCAGCACCAAGATCACCTGAATGCCGATAGCGATAACACTCAATGCGCTGCGCAGAGGACGAGTGGCAATACTCCCCCAGAACATCTGCAGCAAGGAAAATCGGCCTTCAAAAGTTTCATTCATGGTTGCGATTCGCGCTGCACGGTATCATCGCCAATCGAAGAGCCTCAAAAAAATGCGCTGCGCACTATTGCACGAGACCTTCCGAAACTCATCACAAATATTTCGCTGTCGTAAAGTTTTGCACAAAAGTGTTGATAAGTTTGTGGAAAACGATTCGCGGATGCAGCTAACTGCGCGTCCATCAATGTGGTTTGCCGCTTTGCACAATTTTCGTGCAACCGTACATGGAGAGACTAAAGCGTTCTCTCGACAGAAAAAGATTTCGATCGACTCGAAAGAGCCAAAAACACCGTACGCCCACTAGGATCAATACCACTTAGGCGGTCTGTCGAGGTGAATCTTGATAGGGTCTTTCGCATCCGAGATGTCGTACCAACGGCCGTAGGTCTTCCAACCATCCGCAATAATTTGGATCAGCACTCTTCCGAGTGGAGCGTCGGGAACGTGGGCGACTCCGTCACGGTTCGTCTTTACATTCAGCTCGAATTGTTTATCTTTCGTGATTTTGCGCTCCTCAACGTATTTCAAATACACGCTCGCGTTTTCTACCGGAATGTCTTTTTCCCCGCCGGTAACTTCGATGGTTAAGCGAGCTGTTGAAGCTGCGGTCTTCTGCGCCGGCTGCTTAGACAAGGACAGCCCGCGACCGTCTCCTATGCCGGCCAAAAGAAAAGCAAACACGCAAGAAGTCCCCACGAAGATAACCCAAAACTTTTTCATGTCAGGTATAGACCATCCTCCACGCAAGCAGCGCCGGAGGTCAAGTCTTCATCTGGTATTCAGATGCAACTGTCTCCACACGCGATGCCCCCTTTCAAACGCTGGCGCTTCGCGAACATTTTTGAGGAGCTTAATTGACTCACCGTTATTGCTGCTGTAACTTCTGATGAATCAGGTCGCAGTCCGTTTGCAATCCTACGCGTCGAGGTGACCGCTGCTCGTCGGGCCGCGCTAGGTCGGCTTGGTAGCGGATCGCATTTTCGCGGAAAGAGGAGCACACATGGGTTTCGCTACTAACGCCATTCACGTCGGCCAGGAACCCGATCCGGCCACTGGCGCTATCGTCGCCCCGATCTATCAAACTTCCACCTATGTTTACGAGGAGTTGGGTAAAAATAAAGGCTACGATTACGCACGAACCAACCATCCGAACCGCAAAGCGCTTGAGCGCACCATGGCGAAACTGGAGGACGGTCACAGTGCCTACGTGTTTTCTTCGGGGATGGCTGGTATCGATGCCGTCTTCCGTCTGCTGCGTCCCGGAGATCATGTAGTGCTTTCGGAAGCCGTGTATGGGGGCGTCTTTCGGCTTTCGACTCAACTGCTCGTCCATTTTGGATTGGAGTTCAGTTTTGTCGACACCGCCTCAGCTGATGCGGTGCTTTTAGCGTTCCGTCCAAACACCAAAATGCTGTATATCGAAACGCCTACAAATCCGACAATGCGCGTCGCGGATATCGCGGCACTAGCCAAGCTTGCGAATCAACGAAATATCACGGTAGTGGTGGATAACACATTTCTAAGCCCTTATCTACAGCGGCCCATCGAGCTTGGCGCCCACATTGTTGTTCATTCCATGACGAAATATTTAAACGGCCACAGCGATTCGACTGGCGGCGCCGTAGTGCTTACGCGTCCCGAAGATGCGGAAAAAATTTATTTTATTCAGCGGTCCACCGGTTGCGGATTGGCGCCCATGGATTGTTTCCTGATTTCCCGAGGAATTAAGACGCTTGCGGTTCGAATGTTGCAGCACAATGCCAACGGCCTAATGGTGGCACGCCATTTAGATGCCCATCCGAAAGTTCGCAAAGTGTATTACCCCGGCCTGTCGAGTCACCCCCAGCATGACATTGCGCGTCGGCAACAAAAGGGTCCAGGGGCGATGCTCTCGTTTGATCTTGTTTCCCTGGAAGCCGCGCGGCGGTTTCTGAATCAACTGAAACTGTGCTCGCTGGCGGAAAGCCTCGGAGGCGTGGAGACTCTTATTTCGCTGCCGGCGCAGATGACGCACGCGTCGATGCCGCAGGAGGTCCGCGAGAGGGTGGGAATTACGGATGGCCTAGTGCGACTTTCCGTGGGCATAGAAGACGTCGACGACATCATCGCAGACCTTGATCAGGCGCTTTTGTATGTCTAACGAAGAGCGCGGTTGGCTTCCGGACGACTTGCCTGCTTTTTGGTACCCGATGATTTCACGCATTCGTCCAGCCACTTCAGATACTCGCGCGAGCCGGCACTAATCGGCAACACTACGAACTCCGGCACGTCATAGCTGTGCAAGTTTTTCACCGCTCCCTCGAGCTTCGGGAGTCGATTAACGACCGACTTGATCAAGAGCAAATATTCACGCGAGGTCTGCACTTTTGCTTTCCAGGTATAGATTGATTCCAGCGGAGTCAGCGGGATATTGACGCAAGCAGCGAGCCGTTGCGAGACGATGACACGCGCAATCTTCCGGGCCTCGCGTAAGGTTGCGCACGTTACAAGCACAAGGCGAAAATGACTGTTCATTATCAAACGATTCCTTCCGCGCGGGAATGTCCAGGCGGCGCTGGCTTTGCGCATCCCGGCTCCGGCGCTAGAATACAACGCTATGAATGCCTCTGCTATAAAGTTTGGGACTTCCGGTTGGCGTGGATTGATCGCCGACGATTTCACATTTGCAAACGTACGATTGGCCGTAAGGGCTATTGCGGGCCACGTCAACGACAAGACCAAGAACGCCACCATTCTGGTTGGCTACGATCCGCGGTTTTACTCCGAAGAATTTTCGCAACTGGCTGTCGACATTCTTAACCAACACGGCATTCGCACGTTATTGTGCGACACATTTACGCCGACGCCTGCCATTGCTTACGAAATCACGCGACGCAAACTTGATGGCGCGATTAATTTCACCGCAAGCCACAATCCGGCTCATTATCATGGGTTGAAGTTCTCGTCGGCCGATGCGGGTCCCGCCCTGCCGGAAGTAACAAAAGATATCGAAGCGCGCGCAGCCGAGTTAATAGAAAAAGATGCACCATTTCCCAAGGCTGGTGAAAAACATTCCAATGATCGAGAGCGGCTCAACGAGTCAGTGAATCTTCGAGAGATCTATTTGGCGAGAATTGAGGAACTGGTGCAATTCGAGGTACTCAGGAAAGCCAAAGGAACATTTGTAATCGATGCGCTGCATGGCTGCGGTGCTGGTTATCTCGACGGAGTTATGTCGCGCAATGGCGTTGCCGTGCACGCTATGCGCCTTAATCGCGATTGTCTCTTTGACGGTACCGGACCCGATGTTTCCGACGAAAACCTCGCCGCGTTGCGCAAAAGGGTCAAAGAGTCGGGAGCGATCGCCGGCCTCGCCACCGATGGAGATGCAGACCGATTTGGGGTGATCGACAGCGATGGCACCTGGATACAGCCGAATCTCATTCTGGCATTGTTGTACGACTATATTGTCGAAACTCGTAAATGGAACATGCCCGCGGCGCGCAGCGTGGCGACGACGCAAATGATCGACGCTGTGGGTAAAACTCACGGACAAAAAACCTATCAGACTCCGGTCGGTTTCAAATATATCGGCCAACTAATCCGCGAAGACAAAATCGCGATGGGCGGCGAAGAGAGCGCCGGCCTTACGATCCGGGGCCACGTGCCGGAGAAGGATGGCATCCTGGCATGTCTACTGGTTGCTGAAATGCTTGCGGCGCGGGGCCAATCCATCAAAGAACAAACGGCCAATCTGTTCAAAAAGCTGGGCCGGGAATTCTGGCCGGTACGCGAGAACATGCGCTTGAGTGACGAACAAAAAGCGAATGCAGTAAATAGAGTGGCCATTGACACTTCGACACTCCTAGGAAGAAAAATTGTTTCCGTGGATCGCACGGATGGCGCAAAGTTCGTGTTCGAGGACGGTTCCTGGATGCTGCTCCGGCTTTCCGGAACGGAACCGTTGCTACGCTTGTATGTTGAGGCTGAAAGTTCGGCGGCCTCCGCGAAATTGACGAGCGAAGCGAAAAATTGGATTCTGCAAGGATAAGAAACAGATGAATGAGAAGTTGGTAGAAACTCTGCGAGTGTGGACATCGCGGCATGGCCGCGCTCTGCTTGGCCTATTTGTAGTGCTGCTTTTTGTCCACGATATTTTCGGCGCGCACGGTTTCTTGTCCATGCGCCGAACCCAAGACGGGATCAAGAAAGTCCAGTCTGAAATTGAGCGATTGAATAAAGAGAATGCCGAATTGGAGCAAGTGGTGAAGGAGCTAAAGAGCGATCCTCACGCCATCGAAAAAATCGCTCGCGAGGAATTGATCCTGGCGAAACCGGGCGAGATCATCATTAAGATTCCGCAATCGCAATTACTACCGCAAGCGTTGGCAAGTCGGCCGTGACAAAAACCTCTTCGCGGGTGAAATAAAATTACCCAGCCTCTGGCGCGTTCGGCGCAGCAATTGCGCCGAGCTTCACCGTTGCGGGTCCTTTTACCCTAATGCGCCAGGTAGATATGCCCAACATCGCCAGGAAGATAACGATCATGCCTAGGGTGGCAAGGGAAATGCTACTTCGCCATTTGGGCAAAATCGAGAATCTGCCATAGACAAATTCTATGTGAATCCAGTACACCAACAGAGAAGTCTTTCCGAATTGAATGCACGGGCTGAATCCCTTCGCGCCCAGGCCCCAGCGACACCAAGCGAAGATTGCAAAGGTGATGATCAGTAAAATCCCACAGCGCATCAAAAAAAAGTTTGGGCTGCTATGCCAATAATCGTAGACGGCATAGATTTTTACAGGTGAATAGTCCCACCACATCGACAAGCCGCATGCCAGGACGCCCACGAAGCCGACCGCCGCGAGAGCTCGCGCTTCCGAGTGTTGAGAAAAGCCGGAGAAAAGGAATAAACCGAAGCCCAAGCCCACGAAGGCAAATCCACACCAAGGAAAAATTGCGAAGAGCCACGGCTGCGGTGAATCGTAGATATGCACTCCGTTGATGTAAGACTCCAGCATCCAGGGAAGAAATCGCAAGCGGTGGGTCGACCACAACGGCGGCGTGGCTATCGCTATAATTGCCGCGATAGTGAGCGAACAGGCGATGGCGCGTGTCCTCCACCTACTGTTTCCATTTCGCTTGCCAGTGTGAGCGTCTTCACGACCGGTGGTTAGTCTCCAGAAAAAGGCCATCAAGATAATCGAAATTCCGAGGATATTAAGCACGTCGACACGAAACAGGTCAGTCCAGGGCGATTTGGGATAACCAAGGACAAATTCCTGCACACGTAAGAGAAATCCCAGGCCAAGGATTTCCGCGCCGCGCAAAATGGCCGCCTTGAAGATTTGGTTTGCGGATGTTTTCTTTTGCCGCATACGTTCGGTAACCAGTGCGAAGGAGACTCCGGAGAGAAATAAAAAGATAGGAGCCGGTAAGGTGGATGCTTCTTGCGACCAGCGATACAGCAGAGTCCTTCGCGCATCCGGGGTCAGCCAGGAGTCGTAGCAATGCGCCTGGATCATTAAAACGCAGGCCAACCCGCGCATCCAGTCGATGTAATCCAACCTTTTGAACGTAGCCGGAGGAGCGGTCATCGAGTGACACGGTTCAAGGTATTATTTTTGAACTCACTGATCACGTTTCGATTATCGCTTCGTTTGCTTGGGTTGCATTTTTTCGTGAGGGGGGCGGACCCTGGCGCGTCTAGGAACCTCTTACAACACCGGTAAAAGGGCTGGAAGCCGAAGCGTAAAGCCTCTTGAGCATGCGGCCAGCGAGAAATGCCTTCCGCCCGGCGATGGTCGCGTCGCGCATAGCTTCCGCCATCAATACGGCGTCTTGAGCTTCTGCGATCGCGGTGTTCATAAGCAATCCGTCAGCACCTAATTCCATCGCCAAAGCCGCATCCGACGCCGTCCCCACGCCGGCGTCGACAATCAATGGCACCTCGGTGATGCGCTCGCGCAAAATTCGCAGATTGGCTGGATTTTGGATTCCAAGGCCTGATCCGATCGGAGCAGCCAGGGGCATGACCGCCGCGGCGCCAGCGTCGATAAGCTTGCGCGCCACGATCAGATCGTCATTGGTATACGGTAGGACGACGAAACCTTCTTTCACGAGCACGCGTGTGGCTTCGATCAATTGCTCGGTGTCGGGGAATAAGGTCTGCTGGTCACCAATCACCTCGAGCTTCACCCAATTCGATAACCCTACTTCCCTTCCTAAACGCGCCGTACGAATCGCTTCATCCGCCGAGTAACATGCCGCCGTGTTGGGCAGAATAAAAATCTTGTCGCGATCGATGTAATCGAGCAAAGACTCTTTTGATTTGTCGGTGAGATTTACACGGCGGACCGCCACGGTGACCATATCCGCGCCCGAGGCTGCGTGCGCGCGTGCCATCTCCTGAAAGCTGCGGTATTTTCCAGTGCCCACTATGAGTCTCGACTTAAAGGCACGTCCCGCGATAACCAGTTGATCTGACATTTGGGCCCCGTTCTTAATTTTAGTCTGGCGCGAGACAAGCAGCAAATCGGGGTGGCCGACGAAAGACGGCGCGACGAGACGAGTTTAATCCTGCAACATAGGCCGCGGTTCGGCGGCATCACCATAAAGCTGATCGATAACCTTGCGATATTGCTGCTCTACGATTCGCCGTTTTAGCTTGAGGGTAAATGTGAGACTGCCGTTGTCAAAGGTGAAATCTTCGGGCAGCAGCGCAAAGCGCTTGATCGACTCATATTGGGCCAGGTGAGACGTCAGCCTTCGTATTTCCGAGTCGATCAGTGAAGTGACCCAGGGATGCGATGACATTTCCACTTTTGAGGTGAACTTCAGTCCGTGCTTCGCCGCGTTTGCCTCGATGGTTACGGCGTTCGGTACCAACAACGCGACTACATATTTGCGTTCATCTCCGACTACCATGGCGTTCAGCAAATA
>Ga0182015_10001958_pt1 | contig 26012 bp, 23 predicted proteins | sample 712P3MmetaG_FD_120478 | JGI IMG/M metagenome (GOLD analysis project Ga0182015, IMG submission 120478) | Permafrost microbial communities from Stordalen Mire, Sweden - 712P3M metaG | ecosystem: Environmental > Terrestrial > Soil > Wetlands > Permafrost | place: Sweden: Stordalen | collected...
GACAAATCCGTGACAGCCCAGCCTTTCCATTGCGCTGTTACGATCTTGCGATCCCTGGACAGGAGCAGGCCGGAGACGCACAGGGCGGCTCGGTGGCTGCCGGTAGGGGTGGAGGGTAGCTCCCATGCCACCAACGCGCCATCGCCTCTTCACGTCCGAGTCGGTGACCGAGGGACATCCTGACAAGGTCGCCGACCAGATCAGCGACGCCGTCCTCGACGCGGTCCTGAGCAAGGATCCGCTCGGCCGGGTCGCCTGCGAGACGGCGCTCAGCACCGGGACCGTCCTGGTCTTCGGTGAGATCACCACCGAGGCGTATGTCGACATCGCCGGCCTGGTTCGCCAGACGATCAAGGAGATCGGCTACACCCGGGCCAAGTACGGGATCGACTGGGAGACCTGCGGCGTGCTGGTGGGCATCGACGAGCAGTCCCCGGACATCTCCCAGGGCGTCAACCACGGCGGCGCCGGCGACCAGGGAATGATGTTCGGCTTCGCCTGTGACGAGACCCCCGAGCTGATGCCGGCGCCGATTCAGATGGCCCATCAACTGGCCAGGCGTCTCGCCGTTCTGCGTCGCGATGGGACGCTGCGCTGGGCCCGACCCGATGGCAAGACCCAGGTCTCGATCGAGTACGACAGTGCGGGCCGCCCGCGGCGCGTCGATACCGTGCTGGTGAGCGTCCAGCACGGCGAGGAGGTCACCCAGGAGCAGATCTTCGAGGACGTCCAGCACCATGTGGTCGAGAAGGTCATCCCCGCGGAATGGCTCGACGCGGGCACCAAGCGCTACGTCAATCCCACAGGGCGCTTCGTCATCGGAGGCCCGATGGCGGATGCCGGTCTGACCGGTCGCAAGATCATCGTGGACACCTACGGCGGCTACGCCCGTCACGGCGGCGGCGCCTTCAGCGGCAAGGATCCGTCCAAGGTCGATCGCAGCGCCGCCTACGGCGCGCGCTGGGCGGCCAAGAACGTGGTCGCGGCCGGCCTGGCCACGAAGTGCGAGATCCAGGTGGCCTACGCCATCGGGGTTGCCAAGCCGGTCTCGGTGCTCGTCGAGACCTTCGGAACTGAGAAGGTGCCGAACGACATGATCGCGTCGCTCATCGACGAATACATCGATCTCTCGCCGTTCGGGATCATGAGCGCGCTGGAGCTCCGCCGCCCCATCTACCGTCAGGTCGCGGCCTACGGCCACTTCGGCCGCAGCGACCTCGACCTTCCCTGGGAGCGGACCACGCTCGCAGAGCAGTGGGCCGAAGACGCCGGCACCGAACCGCTCCTCGCCGCGGCCGTCACGGTCTAGGTCGCAGCGGAGACGCGGAGGGCTCCCCGTGGGCTTGCACATCCTCGTGCTGGCGGGTGGGAGCGGCACACGGCTGTGGCCGTTGAGCCGCCGGTCCACCCCGAAACACCTGCTCCCCCTCGCCCCGGGCGGCGAGACCCTGCTCCGTTCGACCGTGGAGCGGGTGGTCGGCCTCGGTGAAACGGTCCGCGTGGTCACCGCGGCCAACCAGGCGCCAGGATGCCGCGAAGCCCTGGCCGGGATGGGTCTGCCGGACGATGCGATCATCGAGGAGCCGCATGCACGCGGTACCGGTCCGGCGCTGGCGCTTGCCGTCGGTCTGATCGAGCGCGAGGACCCGGATGCGCTGATCGCGAGCGTTCACGCCGATCATCGAGTCAGCGATCGCAACGCCTATCGAGCCGCGGTCGTCGCCTCCGCGGGCTGGGCGGCCGCCACCGATGGGCTCGCGACCGTCGGGCTCGTCCCCTCCGCCCCGGTCACTGCCTTCGGGTATATCGAGGTGGCATCGCCGAGGGCGCCGGCGGATTGGCGCCCACCTGTCGGCTGCCCCCCCGCGATCGCCTCGGCGGCGAGCGCGCTCCCGGCCTTCGAGTCGGCCGGCTTCAAGGAGAAGCCGTCGGCGGAGGTGGCGCAGCGCTACGTCGCCGACGGGCGCCATCTCTGGAACCTCGGTCTCTTCGCCTGGACCGCCCGCCGGTTCCGTGCTGAGCTCACCGCCGCCGCTCCCGAGGTCGCGGCCACGATCGACCGGGTCGTCGATGCCCGTCTCAGCGGCGACGATGACCTGGCCACGAGCATCTATGCCGAGCTGTCACTCCAGCCCGTCGAACCCCTGGTCCTCGAAAGGACGAGGCGACTGACCGTCGTCGAGGCCTCGTTCGGGTGGTCAGACCTCGGCTCGTGGCTGGACGTCGGTCAATCCCGGGCGGCGGATGGCGACGTCGACGCGGAGGGAAATGTCGTCGAAGGAGACGTGGTCACCACGGCGGCGCATGGGTGCACGATCGTGTCCCGCTCGGGGCGCATCGTCGCCGTCGCCGGGATCGACGGACTGGTTGTGGTCGACACCCCCGACGCGGTGCTCGTGGTCCCATCCGACTGCGCGCAACTGGTCAAAGTGATCGTCGACCAGCTCCAGGCCGGCAATCGCGACGAGCTCCTGTAGCCGGCCGGCAGGCCGTATCCGTGCGCTTAGAATGGTGCCGATGACGCCGAACCCGATCAGGTTCGGGACCGACGGATGGCGAGCCGTGGTCGCGGATGACTTCACATACGCTAACGTGCGCGCCGTTGCGCAGGGCGTCGCGACGTACCTCGGCAGCGAGAGCCGTCCCGTGGTCGTCGGCCATGACTCGCGCTACTGCGCCGAGATGTTCGCGCGCGAGGTCGCGCGTGTGATTGTGGCGAATGGCCTGAACGTGATCCTTCTCGATCGCGTGACCCCGACGCCGGCGGTGTCGTGGGCGATCACGCAACATCACGCCGCGGGCGGTGTCGTGGTCACCGCGAGCCACAACTCGGCGGAGTTCAACGGGATCAAGTACAAGCCCGACTTCGGGGGATCGGCGCCGCCGGAGATCGTCGCCGAGATCGAGCGCCATACCGTGACGGCACTCGAGACCGGGATCACCGAGCTGACCTACGAGGAAGCGTCCGCCACCGGCAGGCTCGAGAGCGTCGACCCGCTTCCGGACTTCTTCTTGCAGCTGGGGAAGATGGTCGATCTCGATGCATTGCGCAACCGCGGTCTGCGCGTGCTGCACGAAGCCATGTACGGCGCGGGTGCTGGGCTCATCGCTCGTGCATTGAGCGGTGGGTCCACCACCGTCGAGGAGTTGCACGGTGAGCGCAACCCCGGCTTCGGCGGCATGCACCCCGAGCCGATTGACCGGTACATGCCCGAGGCCATGGCGCGCATGAAGGCGGGCGGTTTCGACCTCGGCATCGCCAACGACGGAGACGCGGACCGAGTCGGGATCATCGATGAAACCGGCCGCTACATCAATCAGCTCCAGGTGATGGCCCTCTTCGCGATGTACCTGCTCGAGAAGCGAGGACTTCGCGGCGACATCGTTCGCTCGGTGACGACATCGGGCATGCTCGATGCGCTCGGTGAGCGTTTCGGCGTCACGGTGCACGAGATGCCCGTGGGCTTCAAGTACATCGGCACAAAGATGATGGAGACCGACGCCATCCTCGGTGGCGAGGAGTCGGGCGGATACGCGTTCCGTGGTCACATCCCCGAGCGCGACGGGATTCTTTCCGGCCTGATGATGGCGTCGATGATCGTCGACTACGATCTGCCGCTCTCGGGCATCCTCGCGCATCTCGAGGACCTGGTCGGACCGCATGCATACGATCGCCACGACATCCGCTTCCCGCGTGAAGGCTACGAGGAGCGCAAGGAGCAGATCTACGCGCGCATGCAGCAGAACGAGCCGAACAACCTCGCCGGCAGCAAGGTGGTGCGAACCCGCACCGACGACGGCTACAAGTTCTACATGGACGACGGCTCATGGGTGCTGATGCGCATGAGCGGGACCGAACCGCTGATGCGTGTGTATGCCGAGGCGACCACGCACGAGCGCGTCGAGCAGCTGATCGCCGCGCTCGAGAATCAAAGCGGTGTCAACGCTCGCGTTGCCGTGGGCGCCTCGGAATGACCAAGCTCGCCGCCGCATCCGGACCGGTGAGCGAGGCCGGCTCCGGGAAAGTCGAGAAGCCGTGGGGATACGAGATGCGCTGGGCGGTCACCGACCGCTACGCGGGCAAGCTCATCCACGTCAATCGCGGACACCGACTGAGCCTGCAGTACCACGTGCAGAAGGACGAGTCGATCCACGTGATCTCAGGCGTGATGGATCTCCTGCTCGAGAACAACAGCGGTGAACTGGCGACGCACCGGCTGACTGCGGGGATGAGCGCGCACATCCGTCCCGGGCGGAAGCACCGCTTCATCGCCATCGAAGACGTCGACCTCGTCGAGGTCTCGTCGCCCGAGATCGATGATGTCGTACGCATCGAGGACGTTTACGGGCGGGCCGGCACCTCGGCTCCCTGAGCCGGGCCTCGCCGAGTTCTCCACCGTTTCCACAGGCCAGCGTGGATAATCGAACAGGTTTTCGCCGTCGCGGTCATGGCTATCTTGCCGACCAGGCGCGAAGCGCGCTGGGCATCACTGGTGAGGTCCGCGTCCTCGCCGAGATCCCTCTGCCGATGGTGCATACGGCGTTCGGCCTGGCCGTCGCAGCCGCCGAGGTGCTCCTCCGGCCCGAGGCCGTCGGTCTCGATCGCAGTGCCGCCGTCGACACCGGGTTGGCGATCCTCACCGGCCTGATCCTGGTCGCGTACGACGTCCTCATCTACCCGTCCGACTCCCGGCCCGGGCCGGTGGGAACCGCGCTGCCGATGGCGGCGGTGCTCTCGTTCGGCACGCTGCTGGCGATCGCCGTCCTCCCGCTCCCGATCCGGATCGCCGGCGGGGTGATCGCCGCCATGGTGATCGGCGGGGTGCCGCGCCTGGCCGGCCGCCGCGCGCTCGGCCACGAGGGATGGTTCACGCGCCTGATCCGGGATGTCTTGGGCATCGCCGTCCTGGCCCCGGTGCTGCTCGGCGGTGTGTCGCCGACGCTGCCGGTGCGGCTTCGCCTTGCTGCCGTGGTCGCCGTCGCGTTCCTGGTGAGCCTCGACAGTCTCCGCACCGAGCGCCTCACCATCCCCGCGACGATCCTGTCAGCGCTCGTCGTCGCCGGCATTGTGCTCGGAGGCACCGCGATCGTCGGCGTGAACAACGCCCATGCCGGCCTGCGCGCGGCAGTCCTGCTCGTGCTCTGGTACGGGGCACGCGGCGTCGCGGGAGCCGTGGTCGCCCCGGCGCGGAACCGTGAGCTGATGGTCGAGTACGCGGTCTTCGTCGCTGCGTCGATCGCCGGGGTGATCTGGATCCAGGTCGCTCACTTCTGAGCGGCCGAGCCCTAACCGAGCCGGAGGCTCTGCCCGCTTGCCACCCGTGCAGACGTCGCGTCGGAGGAGTGGAGGCGCTCCACCTGTGCATGCGACTTCTCGACCTGGCTGGAAAGATCGCGAACGGTGATCTTCATGGCCTCGAGCGCCCGCATCTTGTAGGTGTCGATCTGATCCAGGGCGGCGAAGACGTTGTCCCAGGCACGCTGCAGTGACCCCATGTCCAGCCCGGGGCTGGCCGCCTGACTCTCGACGGTGGCGGTCTGCTCGCGGAGCACCGACGAGGTGCTCTCGATCATGGAGCTCGTCGTCTCGTTGACTGCCTTGACCTGCTCACTGACCAGCTTCTGGTTGGTGAGCGCCTGCGCCACCATCACCGCCGTCCGAAGTGCCGCGACCGTGGTGGTCGTGGCCGTGCGGACGGCTCGGACGAGCTCGCGGTTGTTGACCTCGACGACGCGCAGCGCCGCGTACCCCTGCACCGCGACCGCGAGCTGGGTGAGGATCTCCTGGCGGCGGCGCCTGACGGGGTAGAGGATGTCCTCCTGGAGGACCTTGGCGCGTTCCGGGTCGCCGATTGCGAGGTGGTTGATCTGGGCCTCGAGGCCGGTGTCGAGCTTCTCGGCCATGTAGGTGTACTGGCGGAGCGTCTCCATCTGCGACCACAGGGCCTTCTGCTCCTGGGCGATCGCCGCGTTGTCCTTCTCGAGCTCGGCGCCACCCTCGCGCAGGGCGCCCACGATTCCCTCGATGTGGCTCTGCGACTTCTGGTACTTGGCGAAGTAGGCGCGAACCCGGTCACCGAACGGCACCACGCCGAGCAGCTTCCGGGGACCGCCCTGGGTGAGGTCGTGCTTGGCCGGGTTGAGCTCCTCCACCGACCGGCGCAGCTCGAGCAGGCTCTTGGCGATCGGCGCGTCGCCCTGGCCGAGACCACTCATGGCACGCGTGGGACGGTCGAGCAGGCGGTTGCTCATGTCGGACGTCGAGCGGATCTCGCGATCGGCAAGCCCATCGATGTCATCGACGCGCCGGCGGTAGTCGTCCCCATGGACGTCGACCGCCCGGAGCCCCCCGACGAATGTCGCCACCATGGCGTCGATCCGCTTTGCGGCTTCCGGGTCGATGGTCACCTCGCGCTCGGCTTCAGCGGGCGCCACGGTGGTGGCAGCCTCAGGCGCCGAGAGGGAGAGCTCGGGAAGGTCTGCGGTCACTGCGCTGGATGCTCCTCACTGGTGTCGGTCCCGGCAGAGCCCGGGTCCCCGATCGTGACAGGAGTCTGCCGCTTGCGCCGCCCGTTTCGGTCACCGTTCTCATACGCAGTGCCGTTGCGGGTGCCGTTCAGGTGCTGCGTCTCGGTGACGGGCGCGGCCGCGTGGGTGATCGCCGGAAGGAGCGACTGCCTCGCCAGACCGGTGAGCGCCCCCGCCTGCTGGATGATCTCGGCAAGCGCCCCGGTGACGCCCTGGGCGCCGTTCAGCACGGTGAACTGGTCGACGTGCTCGAACGGAGCTGCGGCAGCGGCGACGATCTCCGGCAGCTTCTCGGCGATCTGCTGTGCGATGACCGCCTCCTGGTTCTGGCTCATCGCGGCGGCTCTCAGCTCGATTCCCGCCGCCTCTGCCTCCATGCGGGCCCGGATCGCGTCCGCTTCGGCGAGTCCCTTGGCCTTGATGGCGTCTGCCTCGGCCTGACCGGTGAGCCGGGTGGCGTCGGCCTGGGCCGTCGCCTGCATCTGCAGCGCGGCAGCCTGTGCCTCGGCCTGCACCTTGGTCTGGGCGGCGACCGCCTCGGCGCGGAGACGCACCTCCTGGGCTTCGGCCTCGGCCTGACGGATGCGGACGTCGCGACCGGCGGCGGCGAGCGTGGTCTGCCGGTATGCCTCCGCGTCGGCGGGCCTGCGGACGTCGACCTGGAGCTGTTGCTCCTTCTGCTGTGCCTGCAACTCGGCGACCCGCGTCTGCTCGGTGACCACGGCCTGGTGGGCCTTGGCCTCCGACAGTGGTCCCTGCTGCCCGGCGAGCTGCGTCGCGGTGTCGACCTCGGCCTGGTAGCCGGCCTTCTTGATGTTGGTGTCGCGTGCCGACTCGGCCATCTGCGCGAGTGCGATCTGCTCCTGGCCCACCGCGGCGCGCTCGGCGTTTGCCCGCGCGATGCGCGCGTTCTGCTCGACCTCCGCCTGATGCGGCGCGGCGAGGTTCTCGATGTAATTCGACGGACTCGTGATCGACTGGATCTGGAAGCTGTCGATCACCAGACCGAACGACTCCATCTCCTGCGAACAGCGATCGCGCACCTGCTGCGCGAACTTGTCCTGGTCGCTGATCATGTCCTCGACGGTCATCGAGCCTGCGATTGCCCGCAGGTGCCCGACGAAGACGTTCTGCACCTTGGTCTCGAGCTCCTGCGCGGGGCGGTCGAGGAAGCGCCGAGCGGCATTGGCGATCGAGCGGTAATCGTCGCCGACCTTGTAGACGATGACGCCGCGCAGATCGACCCGGATCTTCTGCTGCGAGACGCAGGGAACGCCGATCTCACTCTCGTGCGCTTCCAGGGAAAGGCGCCGCACCCTGGTGATGCCGGGTGCGACCAGGCAGCCGCGCCCGGTGACGATCCGGAAGCCCATGCTCTCCCCGACTCCGTCGGGGCGCTGACTCGTCCGGAACCCCGACACGATCAGGGCTTCATCCGGCTCGGCGACGCGCCACGCCGCCCGGAACAACAGCACCAGAATCAAAAGCCCGCCGATGATGATCCCCAGGATCACGTAGGCCAGCTCAGTCATCTCGGCAACCTCATGGTGTCAGTCGGCGCGACCTCAACGGTGCGACCGCCCAGGCTACCCACCACAAGGACCTGGGAATGTTTGGTGATCGTTGCTGCCTTGTCTGACGCGCACGCAAGGAATCGCTCGGTGCCCGCGCGCACCTCGATGAGCACCTCACCGAGGTGCCCAGGGGTGATGTCGGCGGTCACTCGCGCCAGCTTGCCGACCACGTCTATGGCCATTGTCCAAGCTCCTTACTGAAGGCCATGGTACCCGCGGTTTCGCGGCGCAAATCCTGCCGCGGACCGAGGTTATGACTGGGGCTGTTCGAGTTTGCGCCGTTCGGTGTAGAGGGCCGCGTCAGCGCGAGCCACAACCGATTCAGCGGTGTCCGCGTCGCCGACCGTGGTCATCCCCACGCTCACCGAATGACCGGTCCTTTCGGTGTACTGCTGGCGGATGTCGGTGAGGGTTCGCTCCGCGTCGTCCGGGGCCACATCGACCAGGGCGCAGAGGAACTCATCGCCACCGTAGCGAACCACCAGGTCATAGGAGCGGACCCGCTTGCGAATGGCGGCGACCACCTCGATGAGGATGCGGTCGCCCGCCGCGTGGCCGTCGGTGTCGTTGACATGCTTGAGGCCGTCGACGTCGAGGAAGATCACCGCGATCCCTTTGCCGCCGACCCGGCGCGACCTGTCGATCTCGCGCTGGAGGGCCGCCAGCCCTGCGCTCCGCCGGAGTGCGCCCGTGAGGTCGTCGGTCGCCGCCACCTCGGCGAGCTTGCGGGTGTAGGCGGCCATCTCGCGAAGGCGGTCGAGCGCCGCCCGCAACTGCGCCGGGTCAAGGCTCGCGAGCACCTCGGCCTCGAGGCCGAGTGCCGTGGCGAGCACCTTGCGCGTGACGTCCAAGGAAAGACGCCGGCTGTTCCTCAGCTCCGGCTGCGCGGTCCAGCCGACAAAGTCGCGGGTTGGAGCGTCGGGCGGCAGCTGGTCCGGAACGGGCGTTGGCGCAGCGAGAGGTTTCTCCGGGATCGGAATCCCGGAGGTTGAAGTCGTCTCCCTGATCGGTGCCATCACTTCCTTACGCGTCGAGGACTCGCTACGTTCTCCCTCTCACGAGATTACATGCCCAGGTACGCTCGCTGGATATCGGGGGAGGCGATCAGGTCGGCCGAAGGACCGGACAGGACCACGCTGCCGGTCTCGAGCACGTAGCCGCGTGAAGCAGTCTTCAGCGCGAGCAGGGCGTTCTGCTCGATGAGCAGGATGGTGGTGCCCTTCGAGTTGATCTCCTTGATGACCTCGAAGATCGCGTCGACCAGGATCGGCGCGAGCCCGAGCGACGGCTCGTCGAGCAGCAGCGCCTTGGGATCACTCATCAGCGCGCGGCCGATGGCGACCATCTGCTGCTCGCCTCCGCTGAGGCTCCCGGCGAGCTGCGTGGCGCGCTCGCGGAGCCGGGGGAAGAGGGTGAAGACGCGCTCCAGGTCACGGCGAATGCCCGCTCTGTCGTTGCGGGAGTAGGCGCCCATGTCGAGGTTCTCGCGCACCGTCATCCGCGCAAAGAGACGCCGGCCCTCGGGTGCGTGCCCGACGCCCAGCCGTGCAATGTGCGCTGCTCCCACGCCGCGAATGGATTTGCCGAAGAGCAGCACGTCCCCATTTCTGGGGGAGATCAGACCGCTAATCGTGCGCAGCGTCGACGTCTTGCCGGCGCCGTTGCTGCCGATGAGGGCGACGATCTCGCCCGGGTGCACTTCCAGCGACACCTTGCGCAATGCGGCGACGCGCCCGTAGAAGACGTCGACGTCGCGAAGCTCAATGACCGGCGCCCCATTCGACGCCGCGACGGATGCGCCGTTGCTGGTCACGCCGACGTGATCACTTCGGTCGCGCCGGTGCCGAGGTATGCCTCGATCACTCGCGGGTTCTGACGGACATCTACCGGACTGCCCTCGGCGATCTTCTCTCCGTGGTCGAGCACGACGATCCGGTCGCTCACTTCCATGACAAGGCGCATATCGTGCTCGATGAGCAGAATCGTCAATCCCTCACTGCGCAACACGCCGATCAGCTGCATCAGCTCCCGCTTCTCCTGCGTGTTGAGGCCGGCCGCGGGTTCATCGAGGAGCAGCAATCGCGGCTGCGTCGCAAGCGCTCGAGCGATCTCGAGCCGGCGCTGAAGCCCGTACGGCATCTCGCGTGCGTACGAACCGGCATACCGCGACAGCCCAAGCAGCTCAAGAAGCTCGAGTGCTCGCTGCTCAACAGATTTCTCCTCGCGGCGCGCGCGTGCGGTCCTGAACGCGCCGTCCCAGACCCGCTCCTTCATCCACCAGTGAGCACCCACCATCACGTTGTCGACTGCGGTCATGTATGCGAACAGGCGGATGTTCTGGAATGTTCGCGCGATCCCGAGCTTGGTGATTCGATGCGGCGCGAGCCCCGCGATCGATGATCCATCGAACCGGATCGCGCCACTGCTGATGGCGAAGAGTCCGGTGACGCAGTTGAACGCGGTGGTCTTGCCCGCGCCGTTGGGGCCGATCATCGACAGGATCTCGCCGCTGTCGAGGTTGAAGCTGACGTTCGAAACCGCCAGCAAACCGCCGAAGCGTTTGGTCACGCTGTCCAGCTCGAGAAGCGGCAACTCAGGCGACCCCCTGCACGGCGGCAAGCGACTCGGATTCCTCGCCACTTTCCAGCTCGATGCGGCGGGCGCGACTCGGTAAGAGCCCGCCCGGTCGTAACAGCATCATCGCGATCAGCGCGAGGCCGTAGATGATGAACGTGTACGAGCTGAAATCGATGCCCGCGAGTGCCGGCACATGGACAGTCGTGCTCAGCGTCGTCGTCCACTCGTTCATGTTGGGCAGAACCCAGAAGATCACGAACGTCAGGATGAAGCTGCCCAGGATGACGCCGACGATATTGCCGATGCCCCCGAGCACGACGATGCTCAGCACCGCGATCGACACCGAGAAGCTGAAGTCGTCCGGCGAGACGATGCTGACGATCGATCCGTAGAAAGCCCCCGCGAGGCCGCTCACCGACGCGCCGATGGCGAAGGCGAGCAGTTTCGTGGTGGTGGTATTGATCCCGGTTGCGGCAGCGGCAACCTCGTCCTCGCGTAACGCCACCCACGCTCGTCCCACCCTGGAACGTTCGATGTTGCGCAGGAAGATGATGACCAGGATGGAGACGATGAGGAGTGACCAGTAGTACCACCGCGGGCTGGTACTGAAGTCGAGCGCTCCGTAATGCGGCTGGTCGATACCGGAAATTCCGTTGGCTCCGCCGGTCAGATTGAAAACGTTGTTGGTGGCGAGGTCGGGGATGATCTCCCCGAAACCGAGGGTAACGATCGCGAGATAGTCGCCTCGGAGGCGCAGAGTCGGTGCACCCAGGACAGCGCCGAACATCGACGCCACAGCCGCCCCGAGAAAGATGAGCACCCAGAGCGGCAGATGGATGTTGTGGATCGGCGACGCGAACGATGCGCATGCATAGCCACCGATGGCGAAGAACGCCGCGTATCCCAAGTCGAGCAAACCGGCGAACCCGACGACGACGTTGAGGCCCAGGGCGAGCAGCATGTAGATGGCAAGCGACCCGGCTGCCCAGAGCAGGAAATCGGGCGCCTGGTGAAACATCAGCGGTAGGAAGATGCCGAAGGGCAGCGCCGCGACACCAAACGCCACGCTCTGTCGCGCGACAACCCAGTCACGCGCGCCGTACGCCAGGGCCGCCATCGCGAACCCGTACATCGTCAGCCACACAGCGGAGTCCGTATAGGTTCCGGCTGTAAATGACCCGAACAGAGGCTCCTCCTGGATCACCGAGACGAGAAACCACACGACAGCGGTCAGCGCCAGGCCGACCAGCGCGGCGATGAATCGAATCCGGTCCGCTCGCTTGCCGAACGCTCTGCCACGAGCGCGAGCGATTGCCTCGGCGATCGGTGAGACCACGAGCATGATCATCGCCACGGCCATGATGTAGATGCAGAAGGTACCGATACCCGTGGGCGAGGAGACGAGCGCGTCCTGCGCGCTGTACCCCACGCCGGCCGAGTAGTCATTGACGAACCACGGAAGCAGCCAGCCCATGAGCAGGAGCGCGGAAGCAGTTCCTGCGATGATCCAGAAGACGGTGGTGCCCTGGTTTCGCTCGCGCTTCCCCGTGTCGATGCGAAACAGGGACAGAAAACGTTCAAGCACGAGTCGTGACCTCGACGCCGAAGAGGCCAACAGGCCGGAACGTCAGGATCAGCACCAGCACCGCGAAGATGAGCGACTCACTCCACTCACCCCCGAAGATCGATCCACCGAACACGTAGATGAGACCTATGATGAAGCCACCGACCCCGGCGCCGACGATGTTGCCGATGCCGCCAAGCACCGCCGCGGTGAAGGCGATGATGCCGAGGTGGAAGCCGAGGTTCCACTTCAGGTCGCCGTAGTTGATGCTGTAGATCACAGCAGCAGCAGCGGCGAGCGCCGAACCGATGAAGAAAGTCGCTGAGATGGTCCGGTTGATATTGATGCCGCAGAGCAGCGCAGCGGTGCGGTCCTGGGCTGTCGATCGCATCGCCTTGCCAAGGCGAGTCCGGCGTACGAACTCTCCAAGCGCGAACATCAGGAACAGCGCCATCCCCACAACGAAGATATCGGTCCAGGCGACGCTGACCCCACCGATGGTGAAGGCCGTGCCCGTGATCCAGTCTGCCTGGTTGGTGGCGACGTTGTCGGGTCCCTCGATCACCAGCATGATGCCCTCGATGAGAAACGAGACACCGATTGCCGTGATGAGTGGCGCCAGTCGCGGCGAATCGCGAAGCCGGCGGTACGCGACGAACTCGATGACGACACCGGTGATACCGGCACCGAGCATCGAGAGCGGAAACACGATGATGAGCGCGAGGATCAGTCCCCCGAAACTGCCCGTGGCGAGCGAATCGAGGTGGAACGTGCTCGCGATGAAGACGGCGTAAAACCCCGCCGCGGCAAAGACGTCGCCGTGGGCGAAGTTGATCAGCTCGATGATGCCGTACACCATCGTGTAGCCGATCGCCACAAGAGCGTAAATCGCACCGAGCACGAGCGCGTTGCGAAGCTGCTGCCCCATGAGGTCGAGCCCGCCCTGCTTGAAGGTGGCGATAATCGCCACAAGGATCATTCCGAGCAGGACCGCCGCGAAGTGCTTGGAGATCCACCCGTAGGCAACCCGGACCACGGGACCGACGCTGCGCACCAGTTCGTTGGACTGATCGCGGCGTGGTGCCAGGCTGCGCTGATCCACCAGCATGGGGGATCCGACTCCGCTGCTCGTGTCACCCAGCGGCGCCAATGGCGCCTCAGGTGTCCCGCTCTGAATGGTCATGTGGCTGTCTTCCCCAGATGCGAAAAAGGGGAGAGCGCCGAGCGCTCTCCCCTGAGTCGTCACATGTCGATCAGCTGGTCTTCACCGAGACGTTACCGCTGGTGTCCACCGCGTAGGTGTTGATCCCTACCCATGCTCCGCTCTCCACCTTGTAGAGAGTGAAGCCTGTGTTGGTCGTGTCACCGTTGGCATCGAAGCTCTGCTGCCCCGTCGCGCCACTGTAGTTGGTGGTGTGCAAAGCGGCGACGACGTCATCGCGGAACGTCATCGAGCTCGAAGGAGGCTGTCCGCCATTGCTCACGAGCACGGAGTGGATCGCCTGGAGAAGGATGTTCATCGCGTCGTAGCCGTACGGGGTGTAGGGCTCGTTGGTCGCGTTGTTGTACGGCGCCGCGACGCTCGAGTAGGCCGCCGCGTAGTCGGAGTAGAAGGTCGCGGAGCTCGAGAGCTTGGTGACGTCCGGAGCGCTCGTCGCGTAGCTCCCCTCGGCCTCGTTCTTGACGGCGCCCGAGTTCGCGTCACTGATGAACTTGGTGTCCTGGCAACCGTCGCCGCCCATGATCGGGATGTTGAGGCCGCCGGCGCCCATGTCGCGGCGAACCAGGCCGCAACCGTCACCCGATGTGCCACCGAAGAAGATGGCCTTCGCGCCCTCGGTCTGGGCGAGGCTGATCTGGGTGGTGTAGGTGGTGGTGGTGCTTGGCAGGCTGGCATCTCCAACGACCTTGCCGCCGTCGGCCGTGTAGTACTTGGTGAAGAGCAGCGCGAGCCCGCGTCCATAGGCCTGCTGATCATCGATCACGTACACCGTCTTCGCGTTGAGAACGCTGGACACCACATAGGCGTCGATCTCACCCTGTTGCACGTCGCTCGCGATGACCCGGAAGTACGTGTGCGGTCCGGGATAGAGCGAGGCGGTGTCGATCTTGATGGACGGGTCGCTGCAGACCGCCACCACGACCGTGAGGCACGGGTTGGTGTTCGAGGGGCTGATCAGCGCCAGGTGGTCCATCGACGCAACCGGGATCTCTGCCAGCGCAACCGACGAGTTGAACGGTCCAACCACACCCATCACGGTCGCGTCAGACGCGAGCGCGGTGATGTTCGCGGCGCCCTGGGCCGGCGAGTGCCCGTTGGCGAGAACCGTCGAGTCGTTCTTGCTGATGTACTTGAGGGTGCAACCACCAAGCAGCTTGGCCTGCTGGGCCTGGGTGACCGCGAGCTCGGCAGCCATCTGCACGTACGGTCCGTCCGTGACGTCACCGCCGGTCAGTGGCAGGTCCGTCGCCACGGTGATGGTTCCCTTGCATCCGGCGATGCCGGTGGCTCCGGCCGAGGAGCTCGTGGTGGTCGATGAGGTGCCACATGCCGCGAGCACCCCTAATGCGGCGATTGAAGCGAACGACAACGCCCTTTTTGTGGGCTTGACCATGTGCTGGATTCTCCTCTCTCTGCGAGGCATTGCTGGTGAGGGTGTCTGTGTACACTCGGGCAGGACTGGTTGTCAATCGCCCATTGGAACTAGCCCTGGGGGAATTGCGGCAAATCCAAGGACCACTCCAACCTCGCTAGGATCTTCCCTATGGTGTTCGCCGCTGTCGCGAGTGGACTGAGTGCAGCGTTTGCTGTGGTCGTCTTCCTCAAGTTCCTCCGAAGCAGGCGTCCCGCGTTCGCGGCCTGGACCCTCGGTCTGCTCATCTTCGCCGGCGCGGCGGCATTCCAGGCGGCGGGGGAGACGGGCGGCTGGTCGCCCGCGGTCTTCCGGGGCTTCTACCTCCTCGGCGGCGTGCTCGGAGTCATCTACTTGGCGCTCGGGACCATCTTTCTCATGGCGCCCCGGCGCGTGGCCTGGAGCTGCGCCGTCGTGCTCGTGGCGATCACGATCGTCCTGGCGGTCGATGCGGCCGTGATCCCCGTCGATGCCGCCAAGCTCTCCACCGCCAAAGGGGTGCTTGGCGACGCCATCCAGCAGGGCTCGCTGCTCTTCATCGGCGTCGTGTTCCTCAACATCATCGGCACCCTGGTGCTCGTCGGTGGGTCCGCATGGTCCGCGTACCGCTTCATCCGCGACCGTGCCGGCATTGACCGGGTCATCTGCAATGTGCTGCTCACCATCGGCGCCCTGATCATTGCCGTGGGCTTCTCCGCCGCAAAGACCCTCGGCATCGGCAACCTCGACGTTCTTGGAGCGTACGAGGCGGCAGGCATCGCGATCATGTTCGGTGGGTTCCTCGCCCTCGGGAAGGTGGGGGTCCGGCGTCCCGCCTCATCCCCGTCGGGTCCTGCACGGGCCACCTCCGGGTCGTGAGCGGCATGCTGACGGCCGCGGATGCGGCGACGTGGCGCGAGCGCGACGCGGAGCTGATCTCGCCCGCGTACCACATGTACTCCGACCTCGTGGTCGAGAGCGCCGAGGGGGCGCATCTGCACACGGTCGACGGCCGGGACATCCTGGATTTCGGCTGCGGCATCGGGGTCACCAACCTCGGGCATCGCCATCCGGCGGTGGTCGCCGCCGTGCACGAGCAGGTCGACCGTCTCTGGCACACCTCGGTGACCGCCTACCACCCGAAGATGATCGAAGCCGCCGCGACGCTCGTCTCGATCATGCCGCCATCGCTCGACCAGGTGTTCTTCACCAACTCGGGCGCCGAGGCCGTGGAAGGCGCGATGAAGCTTGCCCGGCGGGCGACCGGTCGCAGCGACATCATCGCATTCGTGGGCGCGTTCCACGGGCGCACGTACGGAGCGCTCTCGCTCACAGCGAGCAAGGCCACCTACCGGCGCGGCATGGGGCCGCTGCTCCCGGGCATCCACCACATCCGCTATCCCTATTGCTTCCGCTACTGCACGCATTCGACCGATGACATCTGTGAGCTCGTCGAGCGCGAGCTCCAGCTGCTGTTCGCCACCACGACCGCCCCGGAAGCCGTGGCGGCGATCATCGTCGAGCCGGTTCAGGGCGAAGGCGGATACGTCGTCCCGCCCCCGACCTTCATGCCGATGCTGCGTCGCGTGTGCGACGAGCACGGCATCATGCTCGTCGCCGACGAGGTGCAGAGCGGCTTCGCTCGCACCGGCAAGATGTTCGCCGTGAACCACACGCGTGTCGAGCCCGACATCATGTGCCTCGCAAAGGCCCTGGGCAACGGGCTGCCGATCGCGGCGTTCACCGCGGGGCATCGAGTGATGAGCGCGTTCCGCGAGGGCGAGCACGGCACCACCTATGGCGGCAACGCGGTCTCGTGCGCGGCGGCTGTCGCGGTCATCGAGACGATGACGCGCGACCACATTCCGGAGCGGGCGGAGCGCCTCGGCCGTCACGTGATGGAGCGCGCCCGCGGCTGGCAGGCGGACATTCCCTCACTCGCGGACGTCCGCGGTCTTGGATTGATGATCGGCCTCGAGTTCACGCAGAAGGGTGCTCCCGCGACCGGGCTGGTGGACCGCATCGCGAGCAATGCGCTCGCCCGGGGACTGCTGCTCCTCTCGTGTGGTATCGATGGGAACGTGATCAGGCTGATCCCCCCGCTCACGATCCCGGAGTCCGAGCTCGATGCCGGGCTTGACATCCTCGAAGCCGCCATGCGCGAGGAGGCTGCCTGATGGCGGTGGTGGCCACGCTCGAGGTCGGAAACCTCATCAGCGGCGCGTTCAAGCCTTCGCGCACCGGACGTCTCTTCGAGTCGCGCAACCCGGCCGACAGAGAGGACGTCGTCGGCATGTTCCCTCGCAGTGATGCAGCCGACGTCGATACGGCAGTCGCCGCCGCGCGCGAGGCGTTCGACGCATGGCGCCGGACCCCCTGGCCGTCGCGCGCCGCCGTCATCCTGCGTGCCTCGGAGCTGCTCGAGGAGCGCAAGGAAAGCCTGGCGCAGCTCATGACTCGCGAGATGGGCAAGGTGCTCACCGAGGCGCGTGGTGACGTGCAGGAAGCCATCGACATGGGCAAGTTCATCGCAGGCCAGGGACGCCGAGCCTTCGGTGAAACGGTCCCGAGCGAGCTGCGCGACAAGTGGGCCATGACCATGCGCCAGCCGTTCGGCGTCGTCGGCTGCATCACCCCATGGAACTTCCCGATCGCGATCCCTTCCTGGAAGATCTTCCCGGCGATCATGGCGGGCAACGCCGTGGTCCTCAAGCCGGCGGAGGACACACCGCTCTGCGCGCTCCGCTTCGTTGAGGCACTCGAGGACGCGGGCCTTCCGGCAGGCGTAGTCAATGTTGTGTTCGGCTTCGGCGAGGAGGCGGGTGCCGCGCTCGTCGCCCATCCCGACGTCGCCGCCATCTACTTCACGGGCAGCGTCGACACCGGGCGAATCGTCTCCGAGACCTGCGGCACCATGCTCAAGAAGTGCTCGCTCGAGCTCGGTGGCAAGAACGCCATCGTGGTGCTCGACGACGCCGACGTGGAGCTCGCCGTCGACGGCGCGCTGTGGGGCGCGTTCGGCACCGCGGGCCAGCGCTGCACCGCATCGTCGCGACTGATCGTCGAGAACGGCGCACTCGACCGCTTCACCTCTCGCCTCGTGGAACGCGCCTCCCATCTGCGGCTCGGCGATGGACTTGACGAGAACGTCGAAGTTGGACCGGTGATCAACGAGACGCAGCTCCGGCGCATTCATTCATATACCGAGATCGGCAAGAACGAGGGCGCGTCGCTGCTGCTCGGCGGCGAGATCGCGACCGAGGGAGCGCTCGCCAAAGGCTGGTTCTACCGTCCAACCGTGTTCGGAGACGTCAAGCCGGCGATGCGCATCGCTCAGGAGGAGATCTTCGGACCCACCACGGTGATCATCCCGGTCTCCTCAATGGAAGACGCGCTCGCCGCTGCCAACTCCACGCAGTACGGGCTGAGCCTCAGCGTGTATACAAACGATCTGCGCACGGCATTCCACGCGATCAACGAGCTGCACGCCGGCATCGTCTACATCAACGCGCCGACGATCGGTGCGGAGATCCAACTCCCGTTCGGCGGGACTCGAAACACCGGCAACGGTCACCGCGAAGCAGGTGGTCACGTGCTCGACGAGTTCAGCGAATGGAAGTCCGTGTACATCGACTACAGCGGACGCCTCCAGCGCGCGCAGATCGACACCGAGTGACCGCTGCCGTGAACGGGCTCGAAGAACGTTTCACGACATACCAAGGCAAGCGCCTGCGCTACCTGACCGGAGGAACCGGTCCACCACTCGTGCTCTGCCATGGGTTCATCGGGTCGGCTGAGAACTTCAACGACTGGTTCGACGTGCTGCTTCCGCGCCGCACCATCGTCGCCCCGGACCTGCCCGGCTTCGGACACTCGGAGCCGCTGAACGGTGGCCACACGGCTTCCGCGATGGCCCGCGCGGTACTTGCCGCAGTTGAGGACGCGGGCGTTGATCGTTTCGACGTCGCGGGCCTTTGCCTCGGAACGCCGGTCGCGCTCGCCGTCCAGCGCGCTCGTCCGGAGGCAACCGAGCGGCTCATCCTGCATACGCCGTTGGTTTCACCGTGGCTCGTGCGACGCGCATTCCACATGCAGGTTGGGGTAATGCTGGCGCCGATAGTGTACCCGGGCATCGTGTGGCTTGCGCACCAACGCACCATGAGCGATATCTACAAGCGCCTCATGGTGGAGGGCAAGAATGTCGATCCTATCGCCGCAAAAGCCAACTTTGACAACCAGGTGCTCGCGGACCCGCGCGCGGCACGCGAATGGCTCCACGACGCACTACGACGCGACGACCTCGCCCAGGTTCGCGGTTCGGGCCGTCCCACACTGATTCTCGTCGCCGAGCACGATCGCATCGTGAATGTCCGCCGCCTCGAATCGGCGATCTCCGATGCGCCCGACCTCTCCTTCGATGTCATCCGGCAGGCGGGGCACGCGTGGAGCCCGGAGCTGTCGCGTCGCCAGCGGGTGCTCATCGCCGCCTTCCTCGACGGTCTGCCCCTGCCGCACGCCGAGGGTGCGACCGTCGCCGCCGCCTAGACATCCTCGGCTGATGAGCAAACCCGAGGGCGGCGTCAACGTCGAGGCCGATCGCGCGATCATGGCCTTCGTCCGCGAGTCGCGCAGAGCCGCAGCTCTTCCGCGCGTGGGAGCGTTCACAGTCCTGCTCAATCCCGCCACCACACTGCGATATCTCAACTACGCGATCCCCGACGACGGCGCCGCCCCCGAGGCAGCGGAGGTGGCAGCGCTGGTCGCGGCATTCCGGACAGCAGACCGGATGCCGCGCGTCGAGTTTTTGCCATCTGTGGCACCAGCGCTCGAGGCTCGGCTGACCGCGCAGGGATGGACCGTGGAGGATCGCCTGCCGCTGATGACCTGCACGACCGAGTCGGTGCGCGACCTGCCCGCACCCGACGGCGTTCTCATCGAGGCACCCGTGGGCGACGCCGCACTGCTCGAGATGGCCGGCCTCCAGCACGACATCTTCGAGGACCCGGAACCGGCGGACGGACGTACCGTCACCCGGCTGCGTGACACGCTGAGCCGCGGAGGGCGTGCGCTGGTGGCACGCGACGCCGCCACCGGCGGGATGATCGGCGCCGCCCAGACCGTGCCACCGGCAGGCGGCGCCACCGAGGTCGTCGGCGTCGTGGTTGCTCCGTCTCACCGCCGCAGGGGGCTCGCCGCGGCGACGGTCTCGGCGCTTGCTCGCCAGTGCTTCGGGGGCGGGCTCGCGACGGTGTTCCTGGAGGCCGCGCCGGGGGCCGACGGCGCCTACCGCAACGCCGGGTTCCTGCAGACGTCCAGCAGCGTGCACATATCGTTGGAGAGTGACGCCCACGCCTGACCCGGGCCCTGCACCGGAACGCCGCTGGCCGCCTGCGGCGCTGCGGGTGCGGCCGTTCCGCTGGTACTGGGCTGCGCAGTGGCCCACCCTGCTCGGCACCTGGATGCAGGTGGTCGCGCTCGGGTACCTCGTCTACCAGCGCACCGGCAGCACCACGGCGGTGGCCGTGGTGGCGGCTGCTGACGGCATCCCGTCGGTCATCCTCTCGCTCGCGGGTGGAGTCCTCGCCGACCGCCTGCCGCGGCGGCGGATCCTGCTCGTGACGCAGTCGCTGCTCGGCCTCAGCGCCGGCTCGCTTGCGCTGCTGGTCGCGACCAACCACGCGAGCTTCGCGGCCATCCTGGTGGTCGCCATCGTGTTCGGCGCCACCGACGCAGCGGACCTGCCCACACGTCAGGCGCTCGTGGCGGACCTGGTTGAGCGCCACCTCGTGGTCAACGCGGTCGCGCTCGGCGCTGCGGCGATGAGTGCCACCCGGATCATCGGCCCGTCGGTGGCGGGATTGCTGATCGGCTTTGCCGGTCCGGCGGTGTGCTTCGGGTTTCTCTCGGTTGCGTATCTCGCTCCGATCGTGGTGCTGTTGACGGTCATCCCGGACGTCGCGCCGCTGCCGCGCCGGGCAGGCGCCACGGCTCTCGGCGAGCTCGTCGCCGGCCTCCGTGTGGCGGTTGCGGATCCGCTCATCCGCGGCGTCGTGATCGTCGCCTCGGTGCTCGCGTTCTTCGGCGTCTCGTACATGCCGTTTCTGCCTGTTCTGGCTAAAACGCAGCTGCACGTCGGTCCCGAGGCGCTCGGCATCATGTACAGCGTCGGCGGAATCGGCGGTCTCGTCGGCGGGATAGCGATCGCGTCGATGGGCCGCGGGGCGGGCCGTCTCCAGCTCATGCTCGTCGGGGGCGTTGTGTACGCGGCGAGCCTGTTCGCGGTGGCGCACGGCACCGTGCTCGGGGTCACGCTGCCGGCCCTGGTCGGTATCAGCTTCGCGTTCGTGGCGGTGAGCACCTCGATGACCACCCTGCTGCAGACCGATACGGACCCGGCGCTGCGCGGCAGGCTGCTCGGCATCTACGCGACGATCTTCGCGGGGCTGCAGCCCCTGGGCACGGTGGGGTACGGGTTGCTGACCCATTCGGTGGGGTTGTTCAACGCGATCGGCGTGGGCGCCCTGCTGGTCGGGGCGACCACGGTGCTGATTGTGATCACGCCCTCATTCCGGGCTCGGGTCAGTGGCCTCAGCCTCGCCCGAGCCGGGGCCGCCACCGCCCCCGATACACTGGCCTGAGGATGTTGCGTCGAAGGGGCGGGGTGGTGGTCGTGGCGCTGTGCGCGCTGGTGTTGGCAGCGTGCAGCTCGAGCAAGCCGGCCCCGGCGAAAGCTTCGCCCGTGATCGCGCGGGTCGGCCCCGACGTGATCACGCTCGCGCAATTCAATGTCCGGTACGAAAGCGCGTACACCAGCATCGCGCAGGGCGGCGGCGGCACCACCGATCCTGCCGCGATCACCCAGTTGCGTGCCGCGATCCTGCGCAGCCTCATCATCGACACGATCATCAAAGAGGAGGCGACCAAGCTCGACTTGGAGGCGACGCCCAAGGAGGTAGCGACGGAGGTCGCCACCGATGCCCAGCAGGCAGGCGGTATGAGCGCGCTGGAGACCGAGCTGGAAGGCGCCGGAGGGTCGATCGCCCAGCTCGAGGATGAGATCAGCTCGAACCTCAATGAGCAACGGGTCGAGGATGTGTTCGCGCAACAGCGCGCCGCATTGGTCGAGTCGATCCTCGCCAAGGGAGCGAACTTCAGCGCGACCGCAAAAACGTATTCGGACGACAATGGGTCGACGGGGACCGCAGACAAGGGCGGCGATCTGGGCGTCCTGACCGCGACAACACTCAAGACATATGACGCCGCGTTCGTCGCCGCGGTCAAGGCAACACCGGTGGGGGCGTATACCAAGACACCCGTTCACGACGCGGGCGGCTACGACATCCTGATGGTGTACTCGAAGACCGCGACCGGCTATGGAGTCCGCCACATCCTCATCTATGCCGGCAACCCGTACAACGTCATGGACCGGCCCGACTGGTTCGTCGAGGCGCTGTTCACGCAGGTCGACACCCTCTGCAAGGCGAACCAGATCGAGGTGACGCTCACCAACGCGGGCGGCAATCCTTGCACGGCGCCCACCCCAACGCCCGCTCCCACCGCGACCCCCAAGGCCACCCCGAAGCCGACTCCCAAGGCGACGGCAGCGGCGACCTCGTCGTCCGCGAGTGGCGCAGGCGGAACAACAGCGAAGTCATCAACAACGTCATCAACATCGATAGGCGGAGTAAAGGCCATCACGACCGGCACACCTTCCACCGGAGTGGGAGGCGGCTCGATCACCATCGGCGCGGTGCTGCTGATCGCGGGTGTCGCTTTGCTCGTAACCGGCATGCGCACACGCCGCATAGATATTTGAGAGATCGGTGAGGTGCTTCCTCGCGGTTCCCCTGGCTGGGCCGGGGCTGGGGGCGGCGCAGGAGCTGCAGCGCCGGCTCCGTGAGCGCATTGCGGACGTCCGCTGGGCGCGTCCCGAAACGCTGCATCTGACGGCGCACTTCTTCGGGCAGATCGAGGACGAACGGGCTGCGGCGGCGCTCCAGCTCGTCGAGCCGGTCGCTCGTCACACGGCTCCATTCGAGGTGACCCTGGATCATCTCGGCTCTTTTCCGCCACGAGGGAATCCCCGCGTGCTCTGGCTCGGCCCGTCGGTGGATGTCGCGCCGCTCAACGCACTCGCACTGGAATGCCGATCGGCGCTGAACGCCGCGGGATTCGAAGTGGACCAGCGCAGATACAACCCGCACTGCACCCTGGGCAGGCCGCGAGTGCACTGGAACGGCGCGGCACCAGCGGCGTGGACCGCAGCAGCACAGGAGCAGCCCGACGTCCGTTTTTCCGCGTCGCGTTTGGTGCTGTACGAGTCGCGCTCCGAACCCGGAGGTGCGGTGTACACCGAGCGCGCCTCGCTCGCTTTTGAGTCCGGCTGAGGCGGAGGTCAGCGGTAGCGGGGGTCGACCAGCTCGGTGTCGAGGCCGTAGTGCTCGATGGCGGCGGCGACGACGTGACGGGGAAGCTGCTCCTGCTGCGCCAGGCCGTCGAGCACGGCCACCGAGACGGACCCTGCGTCGACCTCGAAGTGCCGGCGCAGCGCGACGCGAGTATCGCTGCGACCGTATCCATCGGTGCCGAGCGGGATGAACGGCACCTTCATGAACCGTCCGATCTGATCGGGGACGGCCTTCATGTAGTCGGTTACCGCCACGATCGGTCCGCCCTCGGCACCGAGCTGCTCGTCGACGTACGCTACCCGCTGCTCGAGATCGGGATGCAGCCGGTTCCAGCGTTCGACGTCGAGCGCATCCTGGCGCAGCAACTGGTAGCTCGTGACGCTCCACACGTCGGCGGCGACGTCGTGTTGCTCGAGCAGCATCGCCTGCGCTTCGATGGCGGCGTTGACGGCGCTGCCGCTGGCGAGAATCCGCGCACGATGGGTACGGTCCGCCTCGGCGCGCTTGTACAGGTAGAGACCCCGGATTATGCCTTCCTCGCTGCCTTCGGGCATCGGCGGCATCGGGTAGTTCTCGTTGTACAACGTGATGTAGTAGAAGATGTCCTCGCCGTCGACGTACATGCGGCGCATGCCGTCGCGAATCACCGTTGCCAGTTCATACGCGAAAGCCGGGTCGTAGATGCGCACGTTTGGAACCGCGCTGAAGAGCAGCGGCGAGTGGCCATCCTCGTGTTGCAGGCCCTCCCCGTTGAGCGTGGTGCGACCGGCCGTCCCCCCGAGCATGAAGCCGCGACCGCGCGAATCGCCGAATGCCCAGATGAGGTCACCGACTCGCTGGTAGCCGAACATCGAGTAGTAGATGTAGAACGGGATAACCGCCTGGCCGTGCGTCGCATAGGCGGTTCCCGCGGCGGTGAAGCTTCCCATCGAACCTGCCTCGGTGATCCCCTCCTCGAGGATCTGGCCGTCGACGGCCTCGCGGTAGGAGAGCACCATCCCGGCGTCGACCGGCTCGTACGTCTGCCCGAACGGTGCGTAGATCTTCACCTCGCTGAAGAGCGCATCCATGCCGAAGGTGCGCGCTTCATCGGGGATGATCGGGACGATCCGGTTGCCGATCGCCTTGTCGCGGAGCAGGTTGCGCAGCAGACCGGCGAACACCATCGTGGTGGACGCCGCGCGAGTCCCGCTGCCGGTGATGAACTCCGCGTACGGCGCATCACCCGGGAGCTCGAGCGGCTTCGACCGCACCACGCGTCGCGGGAGCATGCCCCCGAGCGCGCGCCGGCGCATAAGCAGGTACTCGACCTCGTCGGAATCGGCGCCGGGGTGGTAGTAGGGCGGCTTGGACTCGGCGAGCCGCTTGTCACTGATGGGCAGCTCGAGCAGGTCGCGGAACGCGCGCAACTCGGCCTCGCCGATCTTCTTGATCTGGTGCGTCGAGTTGCGTCCTTCGAATCCAACGCCGAGCGTCCATCCCTTGACGGTGTGCGCGAGGACAACCGTCGGTGCGCCACGCTGCTCCAGCGCGAGCTTGTATGCGGAGTAGACCTTGCGATAGTCGTGCCCGCCACGACGAAGGTGGCGGAGATCGTCATCGGACAGGTGCTCCACCATCTTGCGAAGTCGCGGGTCGGGCCCGAAGAAATGCTCGCGAATGTAGGCGCCGCTCTCGGTGGTGTACTTCTGGAATTCGCCGTCAGGAACGCGGTTCATCTGGTCCACGAGGACGCCGTGCACGTCACGCGCGAGGAGCTCGTCCCACTCGCGCGCCCAGATGACCTTGATGACGTTCCAGCCCGCGCCGCGAAAGATCCCCTCCAGCTCCTGGATGACCTTGCCGTTGCCGCGCACCGGTCCATCGAGACGTTGCAGGTTGCAGTTCACGACGAAAGTCAGGTTGTCGAGCTGTTCGCGCGCGGCGAGCGACAGCGCACCGAGCGTCTCCGGTTCGTCGCATTCGCCGTCACCAAGAAAGCACCACACATGGCTCTCGCTCGTGTCGGCGATGTGCCGGTTGTAGAGGTAGCGGTTGAAGCGCGCCTGGTAGACGGCGTTGAGCGGCCCGAGTCCCATCGACACCGTGGGGAACTCCCAGAACTCGGGCATCAGGCGCGGGTGCGGATACGAGCTCAGCCCGTTGCCTCCCGTCTCCTGACGGAAGTTGTCCATCTGCGCCTCGGTGATCCGCCCTTCGAGGTACGCGTGCGAGTACATCCCCGGCGCGGCGTGTCCCTGGTAGTAGATCTGGTCGCCGGAGTTGCCGTCGTCCTTGCCGCGGAAGAAGTGGTTGAACCCCACTTCGTAGAGCGATGCCGCCGACGCGTACGTCGACAGATGCCCACCGATCCCGTCGCTCCGCTTGTTCGCCCTGGTCACCATGACTGCCGCGTTCCAGCGGACGATCCGGCGGATGCGCCGTTCCATCTCCTCGTCACCTGGGAACCACGGCTCCTCGTCGGGCGGGATGGTGTTGATGTACGGCGTCGAGACGAGCGACGGCACCGGCACCTGGAGCCGGCGGGCGCGCTCGAGGAGCTTGCCGATCACGAAGCGGGCGCGGACCGTGCCTTCAGACGCGACCAGTGCGTCGAGGGACTCGAGCCATTCGTGCGTCTCCGCGGAGTCGGCGTCGGGAAGCTGGTGGAGGAAGGCGTCGAACGTCATTCGAAGCGAGGATATACACCCGAGAGCCGGAGACCGCCTCTGTCACCGATTGCGGACTTTGCACCAACCTGTGGTACTGC
>Ga0182015_10001959_pt1 | contig 25984 bp, 21 predicted proteins | sample 712P3MmetaG_FD_120478 | JGI IMG/M metagenome (GOLD analysis project Ga0182015, IMG submission 120478) | Permafrost microbial communities from Stordalen Mire, Sweden - 712P3M metaG | ecosystem: Environmental > Terrestrial > Soil > Wetlands > Permafrost | place: Sweden: Stordalen | collected...
AACTGTCTGCGGCGCGGCTGGAAGCCGCGCCCTTTCAAAGCCCCAGTCGCCGATTTCGAAGTTTTTCCGCAACCACTTACAGCCGTTCCCTAGTAGGCCGGAGGTGAGCGGCTTCCAGCCCGGCGCCCCCGGCCAACGCGGCACTGCCGAAATGTCTTCTAAGCTGATGCCTTTTCGCGCTATGATTTCGCCATCCGGAGATTTCCTTATGGAACTGCTGGAGCCGGAAGGGTGGCGCGAGCTCTGGAAACGAGCGCAGGCTGAAAAGGACACCAAGAAACTGTTAGAGATCATCGATGAAATGAACCGGTTGCTGACGGAATGGGAAAAGAAAGGCAGATCCGGGGAAGGATCTACCGGTTCCGATTCAACGCGGTCTTCATTTCGAAGATAATCCGTGCCGGGGTTCAGTCAGTTCGGTTTGGCAAACTCTGCCAGCCGGGAACGCAAGGCGAGAATTCGTGCCTTACGTTTTTCATAGGCAGCCAGGTCTTGCTCAGTAAGGTCATTGAATTTGCGATGCGTGACCAACGCTACTTGTTCTTCCAGCAATCGGCATAGCTCGCGGGCGATCTGTTCAAGTCCGGCGGGATCCATACAACCGTAGAAAACACCGCCGCTGCGTTTCAATCAGTGTCGGTGGACACGGCTCAGCGTGATGAGCATCACGCATGATATTCATTCACTGGCCGACCTTTCGCGCTTTTTGCAAAGGCTGGAAGAGTTCAGCTGTCAGCAAGGCAAACCTCAGCGGCTGAAGCCGAATTCAAAAACAATCCATTTACCGCAGCGCTGGAAGCGCTGCGCCACCCAAAATCAATGCAAAATTGAGTTTTTCCGCAACCTCTGAAGTCGTGCCCTTCCCATGGTGTGCGCAAAGCAGCGGGACTTTGGCCAATTCTGAATAGGAAGGGCACGGGCTTCAGCCGTGCCGTAATAGCTGGAGGTGAGCGGCTTCCGGCCGCTGAGGTAAGCCGCAAAGGCTGCTCCCACATTTTTCCCATGCCGCCGGCGTTACGGCGAGGTCGGCTTAGGCTTTTGCTGAAGCCATGGCATCGGCGCCTTTTATTTTTACTGCGATGTCGATGAAGGCTAGCGCGGCGCGGCTTAGGGCTTTGTCTTTGCGGAAGACGAGCGCGAGATCGCGGCGAACTGTGGCGTCTGAAATGGGGATGGCAACCAGCGCGTTGGCGCGCATATCCTCGAGGACGTTGGAGCGGGCGATAAAGCCCACGCCTGCGTCCGCGGCTACGAAACGCTTTAGCAGTTCGCTGGAATCGAGTTCCATGGTGTAGCGCGGCTTGAGCTTGCGTTCGTAGAAAAGATTTTCCAGCGCGTCGCGGGTGTGTCCGATCTTGGGCACGATCAGGGGAAACTTGGCGGCTTGCGCGATGGTGGCCGATTTCATTTTTGCCAGCGGATGCTGCGGCGGGGCGATGATCACCAGTTCATCGCGATGAATCAGCACCACAGACAGGCGGGTATCGGTCACCGGCAAAGAGACGACGCCGAAGTCGACGGAGTTGTCGACCACGGATTCCAGAATTTTGGCGTAGTCTGCGCGCTTGATATTTACGCTCACGCTCGGATGTTGCTTTTTGAACTCGGCGAAAACTTCGGGCAGGATGTGCAGGCACGTGCCTTCATTGGCGCCGACGACGATTTCTCCGCGGGGCACGCGTTCGGTTTCGGCGATGGCTGTCAGCATGGCTTTGCGCGACGCCACCGTTTGTTCGGCAAACTTTTGGAAAAGCTTTCCTGAGGCTGTGGCCGAAACTTTTCCGCCCGACCGGTCTAACAGTTTGGCGCCAACTTCCTCTTCTAGAGAACGAATTTGCGAGGAGATCGCAGGCTGGGTGCGGAAACGCCGCTCGGCGGCCCGGGAGAACGAATTGAGCCGTGCGACTTCGAGAAAAGTTTCGAGCTGGTCAAAGTCCATAGAAAAGTTGGATAGCTCGGATGCGTGGGAATTGTAGCAGGAGGGGCGGCGCGCCGGAGAAGAAGCAATTAAACGCGACTCGAATTCCCGAACACAAAACGTCGTGCGGTACAATGTTCCTCCTCCAAATTGGAATCATGAACAAGCTGGGCGGGAGGCTCCGGGCGTGATCTGCGATAGCCGGAGGTCTGGCGAACATTAGATCGAAAGTTTTCCGAACTCAAGAAGTTCTTCCCGGAGGCTTCATGAAGCGCCTGCTGCTGTGGACTGTCCTATGCCTCGCATTCACCGGAGCGTTGTACGCACAGAATGAGTCTGTCACCGAGACATCGGACCGCATGTTCTTTCCTCACGATATGTTCTGGGGCTTCGCCCAGTTTGACCTGGCGCCCCCGCATAATGAGATCGATCCTAACCTTTGTGCCGGCAATGCGGGCAGCTATGGCGGGGTGAATGCTCCTTGCAGCATGTTCGCTCGCTATATGCTCTCTGGGCTTTTGGAGGTGCGTCCTTTCGGCAAAGGTCAATTCCGCAGGTTCATGTTGTTTGGGCAGCCTTCATTTTTATTCGGCAAGAACATTCCGCAGACGCTCTACACCTGGTCGCCTGACGCAATCGGTATCGAGCATTCGTGGGGACTGGGAGTTTATCTGACTAAGGGATTCGAATTCCGCGTGACCCAGCATTTTCTGTTCGATCGGTTGGGCGCGCGCGACCGCAACCTGGGTCCGGCTGATCTGGGCAACAACGGCCCATGGGGACGATACAACGCAATTGGAGTGAGAAAATATTTCGGCACGCGAAGATGGTAGTGTAGGCGAGGGCGTCCACGCCCGTGCGGTGTGACGTGATCCCGAAAACCTGAAGGTTGTTTATTGCGCGCGTTGTCTGGTTTTAAGCGAGTAGTTGCGGATGTCGCCGAAGGCAGTCACGCCAATGTGGCCAATCGACATCCACCGCTCAAGCGTATGGTGACCCGTGCGATGCAGTAAGTAAGAAATGCCGATGGAAGTCATGGTCCCGGCTGCTTCCAGGCTGGCGAATCCCGCCGAATTATTAACCACTTCATCGGGAAGCAGAATCTCCTGCCTTCCACGCGCCTGGAAGTTGCGAGTCGACGCATAATCCATGGCGCGGGTTACGGCGATACCGGAAAATAGCGCCAAATTCGTGCGATCCCAAAAACGGTGTGGCATGGGAGCGGGTTTGTTCGCGGATGAAACGGGCATCGCAGCGTCGCTCTCGCGATGCGGAGCCGAGGAATCGTGTTCAGACACGGACTGTGCCCTGGCTGATTGCGCGAAACAGAAGCAGACCAGGATAATGATCGCTGCCAGGATTGAGGCACAAGAAGATTTGATCACCCGTGCCCAAAGCATTTCAGCATTGTAACGGCAAGATCAAGAGGGATGAAGCAGTACGCTTCATCACATCCCTACGTGACCTGCGACCAATCACGCGTTTCCTTGAAAGCCTTATAATTGGGATTCCTAAAAAGCTTTGGAGGATATCTGATGACGGTCTCATACAACGGCCTGCCAGTGCCCGCAAACGGAGCACGGATCACCTACAGCGATGGGCGCTATCGTGTGCCCGACAACCCAATTATTCCGTTCATCGAAGGTGACGGCACCGGCCGGGATATTTGGAAGGCATCGGTGCGAGTGTTCGACGCCGCGGTGGAGAAAGCTTATGCGGGCAAACGCCGCGTGGTGTGGTACGAAGTTTTCGCCGGCGAAAAAGCTAAAGCTGAATTCGACAATTGGCTGCCAGATGACACCGTGAACGCGATTCGCGAGTTTCGCGTCGCGATTAAAGGACCTTTGACTACGCCCGTAGGCGGTGGCATGCGGTCGCTCAATGTGGCTCTGCGCCAGACTCTCGATCTTTACGCGTGCGTGCGGCCAGTGAGGTATTACAAAGGTACGCCGTCGCCGGTGAAGCATCCGGAACGCATGGATCTCGTCATCTACCGCGAGAATACGGAAGATGTTTATGCCGGCATCGAGTGGGAACAAGGCACGCCGGAAGTCGCACGCCTCATCGAGTTTCTGAATAAAGACATGCTAAAGAGCGGCAAGAAACAGATCCGCCTGGATTCAGGCGTAGGAATTAAGCCGATTTCGGTGACTGGCAGCAAGCGCCTGGTGCGCATGGCGATTCAATACGCATTGGAGAGCGGCCGCAAAATTGTCACCTTAATGCATAAAGGAAACATCCAGAAATTTACTGAGGGCGCTTTTCGCCGTTGGGGCTATGAACTGGCAACGGAAGAATTCCGCGATAAGGTTGTCACCGAGCGCGAGAGCTGGATTCTCGACAACAAAGACAAGAATCCGAACCTCACCGTCGAAGAAAATGCCAACCTGACCGAGCCTGGTCTGGAATTTGCTACGGAAGAATTCCGGCAATCGATTTACCAGGAAGTGTGCGAGGTTCTCGAGTCGATCTATGCCACGCACGGCAAAGGTGCATGGAAGAAAAAGCTGATGATCAATGATCGTATCGCCGATTCAATCTTCCAGCAGGTCGTGACTCGCGCGGATGAATACTCGGTGATCGCCACGACCAACTTGAACGGCGACTACATTTCCGACGCATGCGCCGCACAGGTCGGTGGGTTGGGCATCGCGCCGGGGGCCAACATCGGCGATGGCTACGCGATTTTCGAGGCCACGCACGGAACCGCTCCCAAGTACGCCGATAAAGACGTCATCAATCCCGGTTCGGTAATTCTCTCGGGGGTTATGATGTTCCGCCTTATGGGATGGACGGAGGCGGCTGACTTGATAGAACACGGCATGGAGCGAACCATCGAAAAAAAGAAAGTCACATATGACTTCGAGCGTTTGATGGAAGGCGCCACCAAGGTGAAGACCAGCGAGTTTGCCGGCAACATCATCGAGAACATGAATGCAGCAGTGCTGAGCGCTACACGCTAACAGCAAGAAGCAATAACCACAAAGGACAGAAAGGCACACAAAGGAAAAGAACAATTCGTTTTTGATTTTGCCGTTCCTTTGTGAACCTTTGTGTCCTTTGTGGTTGTCGGTTTTGATCTTATTGTGAAAGGAACTTATGCGTAAGAAAGTTACGGTTGTAGGCAGTGGAAACGTTGGTGCCACAGCTGCACACTGGATTGCCGCCAAAGAACTGGCGGACGTAGTGCTAATCGACATTATCGAAGGCGTCCCGCAAGGCAAAGGCCTCGATTTGCTCGAAGCCATGCCGATTGAGAAACGCGACTCACGCATCATAGGCACGAACGATTACGCGGACACTGCCAATTCCGATATCGTCGTGATCACCGCCGGTATCCCGCGCAAACCGGGAATGAGCCGCGATGACTTGCTCAACACCAACCATAAAATCATGAACGATGTAGTCGGCAAGGCGGTGCAGCACTCGCCTAACTGCATTCTGATTATCGTGTCGAATCCACTCGATGCCATGGCCCAGGCCGCTTACAAGATGAGCGGCTTTCCCCGCGAACGCGTGATCGGTATGGCCGGCGTCCTCGATTCGGCCCGGTTCCGCGCCTTCATCTCCGAAGAATTAAAAGTCAGCGTGGAGAATGTGACCGCGTTCGTCCTTGGCGGACACGGCGATACCATGGTTCCATTGCCGCGCTATTCCACCGTCGCCGGAATTCCCATCACGGAATTGATGGATGCGGCGACCGTAGCCCGTCTGGTGCAGCGCACCCGCGATGGTGGTGCCGAAATTGTGAAGTACCTCAAGACCGGAAGCGCCTATTACGCACCCTCGGCCGCGGTAGCCGAGATGGTCGAGGCGATTTTGAAAGACAAGAAAAAGATTCTGCCCTGCGCCGCCTACCTCGAGGGCGAATACGGGATTAAAGGTCTTTATGTCGGTGTACCGGTGAAGTTGGGCGAGAAGGGAATCGAGCAGATCATCGAGATCAAGCTCACGCCCGAAGAGAAAGCCGGACTCGACAAGAGCGCTGCTGCGGTGAAGGAGTTGGTTGCAGTGATCGGCGTGTAATCGTCCGGTCGGTCCCTTTGGTTTCAGTTCGAGGCGCGGGTTGTTACCATGAGTGCCCCGTTACAGTTGAATAGCTCTGGCTCCGATGTTGTGGCTCTGCAGCAAGCGCTTCAAGCAGCCGGATTCAGCCCCGGCGCGTTCGATGGATGCTTCGGACCCGGCACCGAAGCCGCTGTCCTCGCCTTTCAGCACAGTGAAGGAATAGCCGCTGATGGAGTGGTTGGTCCAAAGACCGCCAGCGCGCTCGGACTCGCTAGCATACCCTCCATTCCCTCGGCCGTTCCCGGGGTCACGGTCCAGATCGTTTCCCTGATGTTCCCTGTGACGCCGATCGGAAATATCAAGGCAAACTTGCCGCCAGTCCTCGATGCCCTGGTTGCCGCCAATCTGCCTGACCGGGCCATGGTGCTGATGGCGCTAGGGACTATTCGGGCGGAGACGGAATCGTTCCTTCCGATCAGCGAAGGGCCATCGCGTTTCAACACCTCTCCGTCAGGCCATCCTTTCGATCTGTACGACCATCGCCACGACTTGGGGAATAGCGGACCGCCGGACGGTGTGAATTTTCGCGGGCGCGGGTTCGTGCAGCTTACCGGGCGCGCGAATTACGCTCGCTACGCAGGCGAAATTGAGGTTGATCTGGTAACCAATCCTGAACTGGCGAACCAGCCGGAACTTGCGGCAATTCTCCTGGCCAGATTTCTCGGAGATCGTGAAAATGCAATCCGTGAGGCCTTGGCCGCCAACGATCTCACCACCGCCCGCCGCCTCGTCAATGGCGGTAGCCATGGGTTAGACAAATTCACCGACACTTTCAATAAAGGTATGCAGCTTATCCCTGCGTAATGATTTCCGATTCTGCTTCCCTCGAATGCCCGAGCAGGTCACTACGCACGCTGCCACACCGCGGTAACTATCGGCCTAAACAACCCTTAACATCTGGCCCTGATAGCGGTCAACCAGGGATGCGCGGTCCTGGACCCCGGTTTTGCGCAGGATTCGGTGAACGTGGTTTTTCACGGTGTGCTCGGAGAGGTTGAGACGGCTGGCAATCTCTTTGTTGGTCTGCCCCCAGCAGATCAACTCGACAAGTTGCTGTTCGCGGCGGCTGAGTTCGGAGCGGGTGCGCGCCTGCAGGTGCTGACGGTTCAACAGATGTTGAGAGGCGTAGCGGACGAGTGTCGCGGAAAAGCAGGCAGGGTACACTGCTTCTCCGGCAGCCACTGCGCGGATCGCATTAAGCACCTCAGCGGCGGGAGCTTCGCTGAGTATGTAGCCGGCGGCGCCCTCGCGCAGGGCAAAGAGAAAGTTCTCCTCGTTTGGCTCCATCCCCATCATGACCGTGGCAGTCCGGGGCAAGTTCTCACGAATAAAACCCAAGACCGCATGCGGGGTGGGGGCGACTCCAAAGGAGTCCAGCAGGAGAACTTGTGGCTGGCATGCGATCAGCTCTTTTAGCACTTCGGGGGAATATCCGCAGACACCGACTACCGACACACTGGATCGCTTCCCGAGAATCCGAATCAGAGCCTCGCGCAGCAGACGATTCACACAAAGCAGGAACACATTGACTTGGTCGCTGGACATGAAAAAACTTTCTCCATCCGCCGGTAAGGCCGATGATGTGGATCATTTCTTCCCGAGCTCGCTACCCACCGCTGTTTCACGGGGAATGAAGGCGGTTGCACCAACAGCTTCCCGCTGACTCACAAATTGTGGCGTACAACGACAGAGGATGTCAGTGACCTCTCAACCCCCGCCAGCTGTGCAAATCCCCGCGGCCGGAATTTTCCTATTTAGTTCTTTCTCTGAGTTACAGCGATCGAATTTCTAGACGAGGATGAGAGCTGGCCATCTGACTAAGCGTATCCCAGAATGGACCTCCTATTGTGTATCCGTGCCCTGAAGTAATGCAGCGGAACAGGAATGAAGTGATATTTAAGAAGAAGTACGGCGCCGGGCCTTCGGCTTGCGAGACTTGAGGCTCCGAATAGATCAGCTTAGTGCCGGCATTAGTCTTCGGAACACGATGTGATGGATCAATCCGTTGTCGTGGAAGTGAGACATCCGCAGAGGTCTTTTTTGAACCTTGCGCAATTTTCCGCAGCTCAGATAATACGCACACGAGGCAAGCTGCGTGAAACCTCTGCGGGTATTGGTCGCCAACCGGCCACGTTTGATGCGGGAAATGGTGATAACCACGATCGCCGACCAACCGGACATCGAGATCGTCGGGGATGTAGAGCCAGCCTCAAATCTCGCGGATCTGGTCGACCAGATGCAGCCGGATGTTCTCATCGTGGCCCTGGACGAACAGAAACGATCGGAAGAATGCGGATTTCTGCTCGGTCGTTATCCGCGCATGAGGATTCTGGCGCTGGCTCCGGAGCGCAACTGCGGCATTTTTTATTACTCAATTGTCGACATTCGCAGCCGGCAGGTTGAGAGTTCGCAAGTCGGCATCTTGAGCGCATTGCGCGATGCTCCGTCAGTGGTAGGTGCGGCTCGGAACTGAGAGAACTACTGCTTTCTTGATTTTAGCCGATAGTACCAGAACTGGAAATTAGAAACGTCCAAGATTCAAACCTGGATGCAGCCTTTTTCTCCAGATTGCAGACGAGTGAGCAAGCAACTTTTCGCACCGCTTGTAAGCGAGGTGGCGAAGCTGCGGCTGAAGCCAGAACCATGGGACTAATTGCCGCCATGCCGAAAGTAGTTCCCCCCAGGCCTGCGGAAGCGCAGGCGGAGCAAAAATGGTATGCGATCTACACTTGGGCGCGCCATGAGAAGCGAGTGGCTGAACAACTGGAGCAACGACGGTTGCCCAACTTTCTGCCGCTCTACCGCGCCATGCATCGCTGGAAAGACCGGCGGAAAGAAGTCGAACTCGCGCTCTTTCCCGGCTACGTCTTCGTGCAGCTTTCGCTCGAGCACCGGCTGCGTGTGCTCGAAATCCCCAGCGTGGTGCATCTGGTTAGTTTTCAAGGAAAGCCAGCGCCATTGCCTGAACATGAAATTGAGAACTTACGCCAGGGAGTGAATGAGCGGGTGCGCATGGCCCCGCACCCCTACCTGCAGGCTGGCCAGCGGGTGCGAGTGCGCAGCGGCCCGGTGGCCGGTCTCGAGGGGATTCTGGTGCGGCGCAAAGAGGGAGCGCGCCTTGTGGTCTGTATTGAGCTTCTGATGCGCGCCGTCGCGTTAGAAATTGATGAAGCCGATGTACAGCCGCTGCTAGAAACGCGATCGCTGGGTACCTAAACGCTGGCTGGGAGACGGTCGCGGATTCTATATCCAAGCAACGTTTGAATTAATACGTGAATTCATGCCTGGAGCTAATGCGTAAATTAATGCGTGAACGAATGGGAAAGACAAGCAACGTGCGAAACAGGTGTTTCCCTCTGCTTTCCGTTTTGCTGGCATGTGCCTGCTGTCATTCGGCTCGCGCGCAAGACAGTCCTGCGCCTGCGAGGTTAAGTTCGGAGCTGGGCCACCAGAATCTCAGCCGGGTTGCAGCCTCGGCCGCGGACATCAAGGCGATCCTGGTCAAGGACGCCGGATTGATGGTGGAGATAAAGCGTTGGTTGGCAAAAGATGCGACCGCGCATGGACAGATGGTCAGCGACTCTGACTTAAACGATGACGCGATCTTTGACCGATTGGAGACCGATATCCAGTTTCGCTCAGTAGCCACCACGCTTCTGCAAAGATATGGCTACCTTGTCCCCACTCTAAATCCAAACTCCCAGGCGGCCAAAGGGCAGGAGTTTTTATTTCAGGAACGAACCAGATTAATGGCGGCAAATCAAGACGAGGCGCTTGCCGCCCGGCGACAGGGTAAGGCATCGAAGTGGCAGAATCAGCCGGCATGCGACTCGCAGCTCGATGCGGACTGCAATGTCGCGCAAGCTCCAGGGGATGCTTCGGCGCCCAGCCCGCAACATCCCCAGGCAATTCCGCCCACGGATAGCCTGCCCGATGAATCCAGACCGCCGAGCACCCCACGCGACAATCGGGAGAATCAGCTTCTGCTTACGCAGACCGATGAGGAATCGGCTGGGACATTCCCTTCACTTCCAATGGGAGTCGCTTATCTCGAGGGCAGCGCAGAAGCCGGCGATGTTTTGCCCGCGTCAGCTGCCGACAAACAGAATCCCGGCGATACGTTCCCGGTCGCTGGGGAGAACACGGCCGAGCCCAATGGAGCTGATCGAGAGTTACCTGGTTCAAATGAGCGCGACCTCAACTCCGCCGCTTCACGACCGTCTGGAGTAAGTGCGGACAGGCCGGATGGAACCACTGTGAACGTAGCCAGTTTAGATCGGCGCGAGATGAATCCGCGAGTCAACTCACGCTTGTTTCCGGTCAAAGCAGTGCGGCCTGCGGAGCCGGAACTGGTCCGGGCGTCGAGCCCCTACAAGGAGATTCCATCACTTTACGACATGTACGTACAGGCGATTCCGCGGCCGGCGGTGCCCGAGCGCTTTGGCGCGGAAGTATTTGAAAACGGAATTCGCGACGCTCAATTGATCCCCATGGATCTTCCCGCCGGACCGGACTACGTTGTGGGCCCGGGCGACGGCTTGTCGATTGATCTCTGGGGTGGGGTCACGCAGCGGATTTACCGGGTGGTCGATCGCGAGGGCAGGGTCAGCCTTCCCGAAGTCGGCCCGCTCCTGGTGAACGGCAAAAGCTTGGCTGACGTCCAGGAAAACTTGCAGCAGATTCTGCGACTGCAATTCCGCCATGTGTCCGCCGATGTGTCGCTCGCGCGGCTGCGCACGATTCGCATTTACGAAGTCGGCGACGTCGCCAAGCCCGGAGCTTACGATATCAGTTCGCTATCCACGCCATTAAATGCGCTGTTCGCGGCGGGCGGGCCGACGCCGCGCGGTTCCCTGCGCACCGTCAGACACCTTCGCGGTCACCAACTGATTGAAGTCGTGGATTTGTACGATCTTCTGCTGCACGGTGTGAAGTCCGATCTGCAACGCCTGGAAAATGGCGATACAGTGCTTGTGCCCTCCATTGGGCCGCAAGTGACGGTCGAAGGCATGGTTCGCCGTCCTGCGATCTATGAGCTGAAAGAGGAGAAAAGCCTGGCCTCCGTTTTGGAGTTGGCGGGCGGCCTGCTTCCCACTGCCACCCTGCGGCACATCGAAGTGCAACGGCTGGTGGCGCATGACAAACAGACGATGTTGAGCCTGGACGTCCCCGAAATTGAGGGCGATTCAGAGATAACCAACAAACTGCAGGCGTTTGAGATTCACGACGGCGACAGAATCCGGGTTTTTCCCATCGCCCCGTACAACCAGGATGTGGTTTACCTCGAAGGACATGTAATTCGGCCCGGACGGTACGCCTATCGCTCCGATATGAGGGTCACGGATGTAATTGCATCGTACAAAGACCTGCTGCCGGAGCCTGCGAACCGGTACGCAGAAATCATTCGTCTTAACCCGCCTGATTTTCATCCCAGCGTGCAAGGTTTTAATCTGGCAGACGCGTTGGCTAATCCCTCACAGGCCCCGGTCCTTCATTCCCTGGACACCATCCGAGTTTTCAGCCGGTTTGATTTTGAGAATCCGCCGATGGTTTCGGTTTGGGGTGAAGTACGGGGACCGGGAACCTACCCCACGTCGGGCCAGGTCCATTTGAGCGATGCCGTACATTTGGCCGGCGGAGTTTCCCCGGATGCCAAGACCGACGACGCCCAAGTGTTTCGCTACTTGCCCAACGGTGAAAGCGAAATCTTCAGTGTGAATTTGAGCCACGCGCTCGAGGGCGATCCGGCCGCTAACATTCTGCTCCTGCCGCGCGATCGGCTGCTGATTCACCGCAACCCGGAGGCGGTTCAGCCGCCCAACGTCCAGTTGCAAGGCGAAGTCGGGAAGCCGGGCCGCTATCCCTACACCGCGAATATGACAGTGGGGGACTTAATTCGCGTGGGTGGCGGGTTGGAGCCGAGCGCGGATACGCAGACGGCTGACCTCATTCATTATTCCTGGGCCACTCCGGGGAAGTTGACCGGACAGCATCAAGCGGTCGCAATTTCCGCGGCCCTGGCGGGCGATGCAGAATCCAACCTGCGGCTCAATAACGGTGACGTGCTTACGGTACGGCAACTTCCCGGGTGGAACGATCTAGGGGCTTCCATCACGGTAAAAGGCGAAGTAAAGAACACGGGATCTTACGGCATTCGTCCGGGCGAGCGGCTGAGTTCGGTCATCCAGCGCGCCGGAGGCTTCGCACCCGACGCCTACGTTTACGGCGCCGTCCTGCAAAGGGTGCAAGTGCGGGAACTGGAAGGAAAAGAACAAATTCAGATGATCCTGCGGGTGAAGGCCCTCGAGAATAATCTCGAACTCGCGCCGGACACCGATGCGCAACAGAAAAAGGCGAAAGAAATGAGCTTGCAGCAATATCAGAACACGGTAACCCAATTAAGCTCGAATCCCCCCGTGGGCCGTGTCGCAATTCTAATTTCTCCTGACATCAACCGCTGGAAAGACACCCCGGCGGATGTGGAAGTCCGAGCTGGAGACACGCTGGTAGTTCCCAAACGGCCGGGCTTTGTCATGGTCTCGGGCCAGGTTTTCAATCCCACGGCGGTTTCCTACCGGCCGGGCAAGAGTGCCAGATGGTATCTCGGTCAATCGGGCGGACCCACTCCTTTAGCCAACAAGAGGGCCATTTTTGTGGTCCGGGCCGACGGCTCCATGATCGGGGGAAAAGAAAGCTTGTGGTCGGGAAACTCGCTGGGCGCTGTGCTGCAGCCGGGCGACACCGTGTTCGTGCCAGAAAAGGCAATTGGCGGCGGCGTGCAGTGGCAAGCCGTCCTTCTGGCGGCGCAGGTGGCCAGTTCGGTCGCCAGTTCGGTATTCATTGCGGCGCATTATTAAGAAGAACGTGAATGACTCGAGGTTGGAGTGCTTGGCTGGCGGCTCTTAGTTTTCTGGTGACAGGAGTTTTGACCACCCCCGGCCGCGCCGCTGCTGCACATCAGCCGCGATCCGAGGCGGCGGAGCAAAGCGCGGATTCCGATCAAACCTCCAATCACGACATTTCAAGGCGCAATATCGATGAACCCGAAAACTTCACTGGCGGGCCAGAGTCGCCAATCAATCGCGAGACCCATTTGAACTTGCAGTTGCTGGAAAACATGGTCAGCGATCAAAAAGCGATTTGGGCGAGCCCAAAGAACTTGCGCTTCGTGGACGCCGACTGGTTGTTGCCGCTCGGCATCGCCACCGGTGGCATGTTCGCTACGGACACAGAGTACAGCAAGCATTTGTCGGATTCTCCCAGCCGATTCAACTCCAGCGAGAGTATTTCCAATTACGGCATCGGCTCGCTAATTGGCATCGATGGCGGATTTTATTTCTGGGGCCGAATGACGCATGACGATCACGAACAGGAGACCAGCATTCTCGGCGGAGAAGCGGCTGTCGACAGTCTAGCCGTGACTTACGCGCTCAAGAGCGCATTCGAGCGGCAGCGGCCGCTGGTGAACAATTACCGGGGACGCTTCTGGGCGGGTGGTGATTCTTTTCCCTCCGAGCACGCCGCGGCGGCGTGGTCCATTGCCGGCATCATTGCCCACGAATACCCCGGTCCGCTCACCTCGCTCTTTACTTACGGTTTGGCGTCGCTGGTGAGTGCGTCTCGGATCGATTCCAAGCAGCATTTTCCCTCCGACGTTCTCATTGGCAGCACCATCGGCTGGTTGGTCGGGCAGCACGTGTATCGCAGCCGTCACAATCCCATTGTCGGGGGAGGCGAATGGGAAACGTATGCCGAGAGCAATGACGGGAAGTCCGGCCACAATTCGCGCAGCCGGGGATCGCCTTATGTTGAGCTCGACAGCTGGATTTACCCCGCGCTCGAACGACTTGCGGCGCTCGGTTACATCAATAACGAATTCCTGGCCATGCGGCCCTGGACTCGAATCGAATGCGCGGAACTGGTCGAAGAGGCGGGCGATAACCTGCGATCCGAACGCTCCGAGTCCTCTGCAGCGAATGAGTTGTACGGCACGCTCTTACGAGAATTTCGCTCCGAGGCAGAAGTTTCCTATGCCGGGGTCGATCCGTCCCTGCATGTGGAGTCGGTCTATGCGGGGGCAACCAATATCACCGGGCAGCCCTTGAATAACAGCTACCACTTTGGTCAAACCATCATTAACAACTTCGGTCGTCCCTATGAGCAGGGATTCAACAGCGTCGGCGGCTTTTCCGGTTGGAGCACGGCCGGTCGCTTTACCATTTACGCGCGCGGCGAATTTCAGCATGCTCCCTCTACCCCCGGATATTCGGACGCGGTCGAAGATCTGATGGCCTCGCTCGACGGCACGGCGGTGCAATCAACTGCGGCGCCGGCGATAAATCAATTTCGCTTGCTCGACACTTACGTTGCGGCCAAGGTGGCGGATTGGGATCTGGCCTTCGGCAAGCAAAGCTTGTGGTGGGGCCCGGCGCAGGGCGGCGCTCTGCTGTTCAGTAACAACGCCGAACCCATCTACATGTTTCGCGCCAGCCGCATTGCCCCGTTCACTTTGCCTTGGATCTTTCACTGGCTGGGGCCCATGAAATGGGACTTCTTCGGCAAACTTTCCGGCAACCTGTTTCCCCCGCGGCCTTTCATCCACGGGGAAAAAATCAGTTTTAAACCGACTCCGAATCTGGAGCTGGGTTTCAGTCGAACTGGTGAACTAGGAGGGGTCGGCCGCGCCCTCACCTTCGGGCATCTGGCCCTGAGTTACTTCAGCCTCACCAGCCCAAATAATGAGACGCCGGATACGGATCCAGGCAAGCGCACTGGAGGCTTCGATCTAAACTATCGCGTCCCCTTCGCACGCAACTGGTTCACGGTCTACCTTGATTCGCTGGCCGATGATGATCCGTCTCCGCTGGCGGCACCACTGCGCGCCGGCATCAATCCCGGCTTCTATCTGACGCGCTTCCCGAAGATTCCGAAACTTGATCTCCGGGTGGAGGGCGTGAACACGGATACGCCGGGGTCAAGCAACGGCGGTAACTATATTTACTGGGATAGTTTCTATCGGGAGCTTTACACCAATAAAAACAACCTCATCGGAAGCTGGATTGGCAGGGAGGGCCAGGGTATACAGGCCTCGAGCACTTACTGGTTCAGCTCGCGCAGCACGCTTCAGCTCGGTTATCGGCACGCCAAAGTCGCGAGCGACTTCATTCCCCAGGGAGAGACTCTCAATGACGGTTCGGTAACCGCCAACTGGCGGCTGCGCCACGATCTCAACCTTTCGGCCCTGGTTCAATACGAAAAATGGCTGGCCCCGGTGTTGGCTCCGATGCCGCAATCCAATTGGACATCGTCGGTTCAGCTTAGTTTTCAACCACACGGGTTCGACTTGCCACTGCGTTCCACCCGCCGGTTGAGCACCAGCGACACGGCCGATCAGGATGGCAAGGAATGAGCAGCCAAATTGCCATGGAAAGTCCGGAAAGATCGGATGCGGAGCTCGGCCCGTCGATCCTCGTTGATGCACTCGAAGATCCGCACCAATGGCAGGCGGAACGGCTGCGTTTGCTTTGGGAGCAACGGCGATTTCTGCGTCGCGCTGCGGCGTTCGGGTTGTTTGCTTCCACATTGATTGCATTCTTGATCCCAAAAACTTATGTCTCGACCACCCAGCTCATGCCACCCGACACCCAATCGACTTCAGGCATGGCGCTGATGGCGGCGTTTGCCGCTAAAGCTGGCAGCGGACTTGGGTCCATGGCCGGCGATCTGCTCGGGGTGAAAACGACCGGCGCGCTGTTTATCGGCGTGCTTAGGAGCCAGACATCGCAGGAACGACTCATCGAGCAGTTCGACTTGAAGAAGGTCTATGGCACCCGGCTGATCACCGACGCGCGCGTCAAATTGGACGAGAACACATCGATTTCCGAAGACCACAAGAGCGGCATCATTAGCATTACGGTGGCCGATCACAGCCCGGCACGCGCCGCTGCCCTGGCGAATGCCTATGTGAACCAGCTGAACTCCATGGTGGTGCAGCTGTCCAGTTCTTCCGCCCGCCGCGAACGCGAATTCCTCGAAGAGCGGCTCAAAGTAGTCAAGCAGGATCTGGATGAAGCCTCCAATCAGCTGGCTCAGTTTTCCAGCAGGAACAATACGCTCGACATTCAGCAGGAAGGCAGAGCCATGCTGGATGCGGCAGCCAATCTGGCCGGACAGATGATCGCCGCGCAATCCCAACTGGAGGGATTGCGCCAGATTTATACCGACGGCAACCCGCGAGTTCAATCCCTGAATGCGCGCGTAGCTGAGCTGCGCAAGCAACTGGAAAGGCTGAGCGGAGCCAGCCCGGGTCCAGGCAATAGCCCGGCCCCTGGGCCCGGCGCGCCGGGCGGATTGCCCTATCCCTCGATCCAAAATCTGCCGCTGCTGGGGGTGAAATATGCCGACTACTACCGCCGCTCCAAGATCGAGGAGACGGTCTACGAGTTGCTGACCGAGCAATATGAACTCGCCAAAGTAGAAGAGGCTAAGGAAACACCCAGCGTCAAAGTGTTGGATCCAGCCAAGGCGCCCGAACGGAAATCGTTTCCGCCGCGCCTGACCATCATTTTCACCGGGACCACTCTCTGCGTGATTTTTGCCATCCTGGGGCTGTTCATAAGAGCGCGCTGGAACGAAATGGATTCCCGCGACACTCGCAAGCACCTCGCACTAGAGATCTTTCATACCGTGAATGCCAGCATGCCATGGTCGCCTGCAAACGGTTCCCGCTTTCAAGCCGTCAGCCACCAGTTGTGGCAGCGGTTGACTTTTCAAACGGGAGACATCGCCAAGCAACCGCAAGCGAATCACCAGATAAGTCAATAGATGAATAGATAGATAGACAAATAGATAAATAGATAAATGATGGGTAATGTGGGATGAGGACAAATGAAGCCAAGAGCAGGGACCGCGTTTGATGGCAACCATTGATACACCCAAACTGAGCGCGGCGGGCGTCGTGGGGCCGGTAGGCTTCTCCCGGATAGGCGCGAGCCTGGGTTCACAGTTGCGGGAGTACGCTGGCACCTTCGCCACAGGTTTCTCGGTGCTTGCCTGCCAACTCATGACTTACAAGCTGGCGGCGCATTTCCTGGGGAAGACAGGATTCGCGGAATACGCGCTGGCGCGGCGCACCATCTCGATTTTGTATCCGATGGTGTTGCTCGGGCTTGGGGTGGGATTGCCGCGGTACGTGGCCATGGCGGCCGGGCGCGGCGAACCCCAATCCCAAGCGCGCTACCTCGGGGCAACGTTGTGGTGCGTCGGCCTCTCAGCACTGCTTGGCGTAGCCATCGTGCGTGCGGTTCCCGGGGGGCTGGCGTATTTGTTTTTTGGCTCGCGGGAATACGCATTTTTGTTATTCCCCATGAGCCTGGTGGTGGCGGGAACGGCCCTGCATACGGTCGGGTACAGCTACTTCCGCGGTACTTTAAACATGCGGGCGGCGAATCTGCTGCAGTTGGTGAATCTCGGCTTGATGCCGCTGGCGGTATTCTTTTTTTATGGTAAGAGCCTTCGCGCAACCCTCACGGCCCTCGGAATCCTCTCCATCGCAGTAGCCGCAGTGGCGCTGCTGTTTACCCCGTCGGCAGCGGCGATAAAGGACAACCGCCCGCAGGTAAGGGAACTGCTGCGATTCGGGATTCAGCGGGTTCCGGGGGATTTCGTTCTGATGGCAATGCTGGCGCTTCCGGCAACCTTTGTGGCACACGCCAGCGGAATTAAGGCGGCCGGGTTTGTCGCCTTCGGAATCTCTATGCTGACCGTCATCGGGGCGGTGTTTGCTCCCTTCGGGCTCATCCTGCTGCCCAGGGCCGGAACCTTATTGGCGGCGGGCAGAAGTAACGAACTGCGGAGGCAGGTCTGGCTGCTGACCAGGGTCACACTGGCCGTTTCCAGCCTGCTTACAGTCGTAATTGCGGCGGGCGCGGAAACCCTGATCCGGCTTTATCTCGGCGCCGACTTCAGCGAAGGCGCAGGGATTTTGCGGCTGGTGCTGCTAGCGGCAGTGCCTTACAGCCTTTATACGGTGGTAAGGAATGTGGTTGACGCTTTCCATGAACTTGCGGTCACGACGTTGATACTGGCCGCTGGATTCGCCATCTTCTGTCTGGCAGCGTGGGGACTGTCGCTGTGGCAGGACAAGCTGCACGCAGTGCTGTTCGGTTTTCTGGGCGGGATGCTGACGCTGGCGCTCTTGTCAGGCGCTGAGACCCTGCGGATTCTTCGCCCGCCTCCGGTAACGGGTGGGGTGTTTGCCGAATGAAAAGCGCCTGCCAGGAACCAGCATCCGGACGGTTGAGCGATGGCACGGGAAGCAAATCGTTCGGGTCTGTGCTTAGCTGCGAAGCGGAAGCCCACGAAGCGGCAATCGCTCCCGCCTTGCGTCTATTGTCGGTGGTTCCTGATGCCGGCGGCAGTGCAGCGATGCCCTTCGTTCCCCGGCAAAACGCGCCCATTTCGGCCGCGGGAGTGGTGATGGAAACTTTCCTGCTGGCATCGCGCACCGCACCGCTGACGGTGATGAAAGAATGCCTCAGGTTACGGCGCATCATCCGGTCCTTCCAGCCAGACGTTATCCACGCCCAGTTCGGCACAGTGACCGCTTTAATCACGGTGCTGAGCACCTCGCTTCCCGTGGTTGTGACCTACCGCGGCAGCGACCTGAATGGATGGCTCAGCCGGGCCAGTTGGCGCTCCCCGCTTGCGCGGTTGCTTTCCCAAATGGCCGCGCTGCGGGCGCGGCAGATCATTTGCGTGAGCGAAGAAGTGAAGAGTCAGCTGTGGTGGCGGAGCAGAATTGCAACCGTCATTCCGACCGGAGTCGACACCGCGGCATTTTGTCCGCAGCCGAGAGATGACGCGCGCCGACAGCTGGGGTGGGAGCAGGACGAGCGAGTAGTGATTTTCAACGCCAGCCGTGACCCGATGACCAAGCGGTTGGACTTGGCGCAAGCCTCGCTTGGAGCTGCCGAAAAACTCTGCGGAAAAATCAGGTTCGAGGTACTCGACGGCCATGTCCCCCCTGATCTGGTGCCCAAGATGATGAACGCCTCGGATTGCCTGCTTCTGACCAGCGACCGGGAAGGGTCTCCAACCGTGGTGCAGGAAGCCATGGCCTGCGGCCTGCCGGTGGTGTCGGTCGATGTCGGCGACGTCCGGGAGCGGCTTCGCGGCATCAAGCCGAGCCAGATTGTTTCGCGGGACGCGGAGGATTTGGGACGGGCAGTCGCGGTTATCCTCAGGGGACGCGAGAGAGCCAACGGGCGGCAAAAGGCCGAGCTGATATCTACGGAAAGGGTGGCGCGCCAGCTCATCGCCGTCTACCAAAGGGCATTATCTTCCCGCCCATGAAATCAGCCAGCGAGCAAGCCAGTAAGCCGACAAAAAGACTTTAAGCAGGCGCAGAGAGCCATGACTCTTGCTAGCTCACCCTGGCTGCCAGTAGCTGTGTTATTCGCACTCTCAGTCGCGGCGCGCATGCTGCAGGGCAATTGGCTGGCTCCCAGTGTTTTCCCCAGTCTGGTGCTCTCTATTTATCTTGCCGTGCCACTGGTTTTGTTGGCAGACAGGATTTCAGCTCTGACGGTTTGGGTCATCGTGCTGCTGGTATTTTTCGCTCAGTTCGGCGCCATGGTTACGGAGATGCCGCAGGTGGTTCGACCGGCGCGGGCAAATGTTGGAGAAAGTTTCTGCGCCGTATTTTTGGCCCGCGCCCTGACTGTCTCTCTGATTTCGTCATCGATTGCTTTTATGGGAGCGTTTATTTACGCCGTTTCCAGTTTGAAACAATTTGATCTCTCGTTTTCCGTGGAAGGTTTCCTGGGTCTGGGGGCCGTTCTCTACGGGATCATTGTTGGGGGTGGGGGAGATCCGTGGTGGTTTCGTCTTACCCGGATGTGGATTTTCCCGGGCGCCTTCCTGGGCGGGATTTGCTGCGCCATCACAGCCTCGCGCAGCCGGAAAATCCTGAGTTTCGTTTGGTTGATTCCGGTGGTTCTGGTGGGAACCACTCTCGGCTCCAGGTACGGAATCACCATGGCGATTGCCTGTTGGATTTCGGCCTATCTGGCCGCCAAAGTTAGTGTGAATCTGGGTTCGTTTCATCTGGACAGAAGGGCAGTAGTAACCGCGGTTCTAATCTTTACGGCTTGCACTGGAATGTACGTAGGCATCGGCATCTCGCGCGGGCATCAGTTCGGAGATCTTGAAGATTACGGGGTACAACTGCGATGCAGTCTGTTCGGTTACTTGCCGGTTTTTGAGAGCTTTGTACAAAATGAGTCGACCTATAAGCGCTCTTTTGGGATTTACTCGTTGGCGGGCGCTTTTGATGTGCTCGGCCTGAGCAAACGGGTGTCCGCCCTCAGCTACGAACCGGTGATGCTCGACGATGGCTACTCGTCGAATATCTTTACCGCGTTTCGCGGCCTGATCCAGGATTTCTCCCTTCCTGGAGCGCTTTTCTTATGTATGGGCGGCGGCTGGCTTGCAGGCAGCGCTTACGCCAATGCAAGCCGGGGCAGGATGAGCAGCGTACCCATACTGGCTGGGTACTACGCTTTTTTCCTGTGGAGCCCGATTGTTTCGATCTTCAACTACAACTCGGTATGGCTGGGCCTTTTTGTAGCCTGGTGGCTGGCCAAACAGCAGGAAAAAACTCGCTCCTATGTCGACGGGCTGCGCGGGCTGTCGTCAACCCAGGATGAACCGGCCTTTAATGTCGCACAGCAAAAGAGTCATGTAGCCGGATCGGCAGGGATGCCGGGCATAGGGCCGTGGTGATGCGTTGGCAGGCCAAAGCGGCGTTGATGCAAGTGTTCTCCAGGCTTCCCTTGGGTCAGGATTTACATTACATTGCCCAGCGGCGAGTAACCCGCAGTTTGCCGTCGTCGGACGGGAAGTTCATCGAGAGTTTTGATCAGGCCAGGAAACATCTGGACGCCTTGCGCCGCCATAGCGTCGCCCGGTTGCAGGATGCTCATTTCTATGAATTCGGCGCCGGTTTTGAGCTTGCCATCCCGCTCTCGTTTTACGCGTTAGGCGCCGGTTCCCAGGTGCTGGTGGACATCCGCAAGTTACTTCGCGTCGAACTGGTGAATGAAACCATAAAGAAGTTACAGGGTATTAGCCCGGAGGCTCCTCTCTGCCGGACGCCCGGACGACTCTTCGACCACGATCCCTCGGACGGCCATTCCGATGACTGGATAAATCTTCTCGCAGAGTGCTATGGCATCCAGTACCTGTCCCCGTGCGACGCACGCAACACCAGGCTCGAAACCGGAAGCGTCGATTTTGTGACTTCGACCAATACACTCGAGCACATCCCCGCCGCCGACATTGGTTTGATTTTGAAGGAATGCCGCCGTCTGCTGAGAAAAGACGGGGTAATAAGTTTTATCATCGACTATAAGGATCATTACTCGTACAGCGACCCGAAAATTACTGTTTACAATTTCTTGAAATACTCAGATTCGGCATGGCGCTGGTACAGCCCGCCATTCCACTATCAGAATCGGCTGCGGCACAAAGACCACATTCGGTTGATTCAAGAAGCCGGCTTTGAAGTGATTGAAGAAAACTTGTCGCGCCCATCGGAGGCCGATCTGGCACAGTTGCAGCAGGCAAATATCTCTCCGCTGTTCAGGCACGAGTACTCGGCCTGCGAGTTGGCGATTCGCGATGCTCACGTAGTCATGCGCGCGGCCGCTTGAATCTTTTCCGATCTACTTTGTAGGCGAAGTTATGTCACCGGTTTCCGCCAAGGCGCCTCTCATAGTTGGGAAAGACTGGTATCGAGAGTATTACGACAGCAAGGGCGCAGACCGGAATAGTCTTCTGCACAATCCGGAAGTCTTGTACCAAAGCCTGGCGCAAGAGGCCGCGCTGGTGCGGGCTTTGCAATCCATTCATCCCATCGAGGAAACGGCCTGCGTGCTGGATGTGGGCTGCGGAGGGGGAGCCACACTACTTACCTTTCTCCGTCTGGGGTTTGCGGCTGACAACCTCTACGGAATCGACTTCCAGGAAGAGCGGATTGCGCAGGCTAGAGAGAGATGCCGCAGTATCCATTTTGTATGCGGCGATGCCACCCGCTTGCAGTTTGCCAGCCAGACTTTCGACCTGGTGCATGAAGCGACCATGTTCATCCATAGCGTCGATGAAGAATTATCGCGAAAGATTGCCGCTGAAATGCTGCGGGTGACCAAGCCCGGCGGACACATTCTGCTATGCGACTGGCGGTATGCAAAGCCGGGAAGCGCGGCCCATCGAGCGGTAACCCCAAAGAGAATTGCCGCACTATTCGCGGTGGGGCAAAAGACAAGCCGATGCCAAGTTTTTGCCGGACCGCTCTTGCCCCCCCTTGGACGATTTTTGTCGCGGCGGCTGCCCTCAGCTTATTTCATGGTGGCCGCATGGCTGCCGTTCCTGGTGGGACAGGTCATCACCGTGCTGCGCAAGCACTCTGGAGAAAAAAATGAAATCGCCAATGGCGCATGAGCTGACGCCTGGAGTCGACCCAACGCTATTGCAACCGATGATGAAGGCTCAGACGCTGCCGTTCGTCACTGTGGTGGTGCCCTGCCGGAATGAAGAGAAGCACATCGGGCGATGCCTGGAGTCCATTCTGGACAATGATTATCCGCGGGAGCGCATGGAAATCCTGGTGCTCGACGGGATGAGCGAAGACCGCACGCGGGAGATGGTGGCCGCTTATAGTGCGCGTTACCCCATGATTCGTCTGGTGGACAACCCGAAAAAGCACATTCCCGCCGCCATGAATACAGGAATCAGGGCCGCGCGAGGAGAAAGAATCATGAAAGTGGACGCGCATTCAACTTACCAGCGAGAGTACATCTCGCGCTGTGTGCGCTATCAAGACCAATATGGCGCGGAAAATTCCGGGGGCGTATGGAAAATGGTGCCGGGTGCGGATACCTGGACGGCGCGAGCCATTGTCCTCGGATTGGCGAGCCGCTTCGGATCAGGCAATGCCAATGTGAAGGTGGGCGTGACCCAGCCAACCTGGTCGGACTCGACTGCCTTTGGCTGCTTTAAAAAGGACCTTTTCGCACGCATAGGAATGTATGACGAAAAACTGCTCAGCAGCTCGGATCTGGACGTGAATCAGCGCATTCAGGCAGCCGGCGGACGAGTCCTGGTCATGCCCGATATCGTGGTGAACTACGCGGCCGACGGGAATCTGCGGGCGCTGCGGCGCCACGTTTTTGCCGATGGCGTGTGGGTCAGTTACGTGATGAAATTCGGCAAGCGGGCCTGGTCGTGGAGACACTGGATACCGGCCGCTTTGGTGCTGAGCCTGTTGGCGGGCTTGGCGCTGGGCGTGGTGAGTCGAGTCTTTTTATGGATGGCTCTAGGCGTTGCGGGACTATATACGGCAGCGAGCCTGGCGGTGTCGCTACAAATCGCCGCCCGCGAGCGTGAATGGCGTTACTGGTTTCTGCTGCCGCTAGTGTATGCGGTACGCCACTTCGGGTTTGGAACGGGCACGCTGTTCGGCCTGCTCCTGGTTGCCTTGCCCGGCGAACACTGGAAAGGAAGAAGAAGCCCTCGGGGTTGAGAGTCCATTGCCACTCCATGCGCTTCCGTTTCTACGTAAAGGATTGCGTTGCCCAGCCCCGTCCGAACCACCCATGGTCCGAGGCGGACGGCATAGCGCTGTGGCAACCCTCCCTGCGCAGGATTTTGCCGCCCGATGCGCCGCGCTATCCATTTCTCGCATTCTGGCTGTTTCATCAATTGCGGATGTTCAAGAACCGGGATTATGGCGTGCTTTTTATCAAAGCGGATGATCGCGTGGTCCAGCGTTGCTGCCTTCTTCCCCGCTTTTTTCGCTATCCGTTCATGCAAAGCGGCGACCTGAATGTCAGCACCTGGACGCATCCCGATTATCGGCGAAGAGGTCTGGCGGCCCGCACTCTGCAAAAGGCAATCGCCTGCTCCGGCCAGCCGTTTCGCAGAATCTGGTACATCACCAGGGAGAGTAACGCCGCCTCGATGGGATTGGCCGAAGGTTGCGAATTTGTCCTTTTCGCTACCGGGAAGCGCGTCACCACCTTCGGTTCCAGGATCTTGGGCCGCTTCGTGGTCGAGACTCTGCAGGACGGAACTCGCCCGGATTTGCTCCGGCCAGATCTTTTCGACGGAATCAGCGACCGCATATCCGAAATGATCAAACGTTGGTTTGACATGCTCAGTTCGGCGGCCGGATTGATATTGATGGCGCCTGTGCTGGGGGCAATAGCCTTGGCAGTCAAGCTGGGCTCGCCGGGGCCGGTGTTTTACCGCGGGCTGCGCGCAGGGCGGCGCGGCCAGCCGTTCCGGCTGCTCAAGTTTCGCACCATGGTCACCAACGCGGACCGGATCGGAGGCCCATCCAGCGCGGCCGACGACCCGCGCATTACCCGGCTGGGAGGCTTTCTCCGGCGTTACAAGCTGGATGAATTGCCGCAACTCGTCAATGTCCTGAGAGGAGAAATGAGCCTGGTAGGCCCGCGGCCGGAAGTGGTGCAGGAAGTGCTTTTGTACACCGAAGAAGAAAGGCGGCTGCTGGAGGTGCGGCCGGGAATCACCGATTGGGCCTCGATCCGCTTCCGCAACGAAGGAGAGATTTTGCGGGGAAGCGCCGATCCCCATGCCGCCTACCGGGTAAAGATTCGCCCGGAAAAAATCCGCCTCGGTCTCGAATATGTCGAGAGACGATCGTTCTGGACCGACTGCAAGATTATCTTGAACACGCTGAAGGCCATTCGAGAATAGTTTCGATCATCCCGCAAAACTTCCGCGAAACTGTGACGCTTTGTTGGCAACGTCTGTACCGCGAAGAGAATTCACGAACTGCTATGCCCGGTATGAGCTTGGAGTGTGAGCAAAGCGCGGCGCTGGCGAAAAAGATTCGCCTGCACGCGCTGCAAATGATTCATCGGGCGAAGAGTTCGCATCTGGGCTCCGCTTATTCCATGGCGGATTTGCTGGCAGTTCTGTATGGCAGAATCTTGCGCGTTGATCCCCAGAAGCCGGGTGCGGCGGACCGCGACCGCTTTATCTTGAGCAAAGGCCACGCCTGTGCCGCGCTGTATGCGGTGCTGGCGGAACGCGGATTTTTTCCGCAAGAGTGGTTGAAGAATTTTTATCAGGATGGCGCGCGGCTCGCGGGACATGCGACCCACGTGGGCGTTCCGGGCGTCGAAGTGTCCACCGGTTCGCTGGGACATGGCCTCCCCATAGCATGCGGCATGGCGCTGGCCGGCAAGCGCGACGGCCAAGCCTACCGCGTCTTCACCTTGCTCAGCGACGGCGAGTGCGACGAGGGCTCGACCTGGGAAGCGGCCTTGTTCGCACCCCACCATCAGCTCGACAACCTGATCGCCATCGTCGACTACAACCAGATTCAAAGCCTGGGCAGGGTGAAAGAGGTTCTCGACCTCGAACCTTTCGCCGCCAAGTGGAAAGCTTTTGGCTGGGCGGTGCGCGAAATCGATGGCCACGATTGTGCACAAATCGAGCGCGCTTTAACCAACGTTCCTTTTGCGGCAGAAAAGCCGACCTGTGTGGTTGCCCATACGGTGAAAGGCAAAGGCGTCAGTTTCATGGAGAACAAACTGTTGTGGCACTACCGCGCTCCTGATCGCGACGAGATGGCTCGCGCCCTGGCCGAGTTGGGTGACGGCGAATGAGAGGTGCTTTCTTTCGCGCTTTACTAGAGTTGGCGGAACGCGACCCGCGCGTCAACTTGATGGTCGGCGATCTTGGCTTTGGCGTGGTCGAAGAATTCGCCCGCCGTTTTCCCGAGCGCTTCCTCAACGCCGGCATCGCCGAGCAGAACATGACCGGCATCGCCGCCGGCATGGCGCTCAGCGGCAAGATCGTATTCACTTATTCCATCGCCAATTTTCCCATCCTGCGCTGCCTGGAGCAGGTGCGCAACGACGTCTGCTATCACAACGCCAACGTAAAGATCGTTGCCGTGGGCGGTGG
>Ga0182015_10001960_pt1 | contig 25972 bp, 29 predicted proteins | sample 712P3MmetaG_FD_120478 | JGI IMG/M metagenome (GOLD analysis project Ga0182015, IMG submission 120478) | Permafrost microbial communities from Stordalen Mire, Sweden - 712P3M metaG | ecosystem: Environmental > Terrestrial > Soil > Wetlands > Permafrost | place: Sweden: Stordalen | collected...
AGCGGACTCAAATCCCTGATCGTGTGGGCGCTGTCGGAGAACGACACCGCCGTGGAGTTCTACCGCGCGCTCAGCGGCAAGACCGTCGCCCGCTCGTCCGAAAAGTTCGGCACGCGCGTGCTCGACAAGGTCGCCTTCGGTTGGCAGAGCTGACCACAGGCGACGAACGATTGACGCAAGCGGCGGTCAGTCGTCCTTTGTCGCCAAACCTCGCAATGCCGCAATGATGGCGGCGGCCTGGCCTCTGACCTGAATTCGTTTCACCCGCGATGTCGCGCCCGCCACGATCGTCACATCGCGAGGCGCGACACCGATCGCATCGGCGACAAGCCGGCAGAGCGCGGCGTTGGCCTCACCGTCCGAGGGCGCGGCGCGCACCCGCGCTTTGACGACAGCGCGGCCATCCGCACGGCGCTCGGTTCCTTCGATTGCGTCGCGGCCGCCGCGCGGCGTGAGGCGCACGTCAATGACGACGCCATCCGGCGCCGCCGTCCACGGCTCCTGCGCCACGGCACTCAGTAGACGTTCGGCAGGATGTAGAGCGCGATGACGTAGCGAATGAAAATAATGATCAAAAATAGAATGACCGGCGAGATGTCGATGCCCCCGAGGTTCGGCAGCATGTTGCGGATCGGGCGCAGCACCGGGTCGGTGATGCGGTAGAGCGTTTCGCCGATCATGCCGACAACCTGGTTGCGCGTGTTCACCACATTGAACGCCACCAGCCAGGAGAAGATCGCCGCCGCGATCACGACCCAGATGTAAAGCTCGAGGGCAAGATCGATGACCAGGAAAAGAGCGCGCATGGATGGCTTTCGCAAAATGATGACGGGGCGAACCTAGCGATTTGCCTCGGCGCGAACAAGCGCAAGCGCGAGCCCGGAAGCGCTTACCCGCGCATCCTTGACAGCCTCGGCCCTCGGCCCTAAATGGCCCGAACTCGCCAAAAGCCGGCACTCTATTGGCCTGATTGCCCGCGGCGGGGGCCGTAGCTCAGTTGGGAGAGCGCCGCAATCGCACTGCGGAGGTCAGGGGTTCAAATCCCCTCGGCTCCACCAATCATTCCAATAACTTAGCGCCGCCGGCGAGTTGGCGGCGAAGCGTACCGGAAGCAGGCGGATCAAGCTCGATCCCGGTCGAAAATCGGCATGCTCGGATTAACACGCTTAAGATTCGACCTGTCGGTCTCGAGAAGCGTCGCAACGGGTGTTTGCCGAGTTCGATCGCGCCTTAGCGCAGTCAGCTCGGTCAGCGCTGGTGGACCGACCAGAATCTATCCTGCGACTTTCTCAGTGGTCTGCGCCTTGGTCGCGTGCGGCATCAAAAACGCTGCAAGCTCTTCGACCACCACGGCAAGCGCAGGCACTTTCGCGTCAATGCTTTCGGCGAATGATAGCCATTGCTGTCGCTTGGCGGGATCTTCGGCAAACGCGGGCGTGAGCGCGAACGGCGGTTCGATCGGGACAGGCGTTTTGCGCCGGGCGAAGGTCGCGGCAATCGCTCGTGCCAGGCCATCGCCCTCGAATTGGTAGCTGCGCGACAGCAGCCAAATGTCGTAGATGTCCTTCATGCGGCTATTGGCGCGACCAAGCGCGACCATCGCCTGAAATTTTTCGGCGACGACCGTTTCACGCGGATAGGCGCGCAGAAGAGGCGCTGGCAGATCAAGAAGCACCGGCAGTTCGAGCTCGGTGATCCCGGGCTCGACGGCGTCGCCGAAGCCGATGTCGATCACGACGCGGACACGCGCGCCGCCGATCGTCGCATACGTTTTGATGCGCAAGCCGCCGTAGGCCAATTCCTCGCGAACAAGATCGATTTCCAAGGCTGCGGTATCGAACATAGCGCCGTCGTTCATTTCCATCGCGCAGATCTCCCTGAAGATGCCGAGCATTCCCTGCGGGTCGGCGTCGCCAAGTCCTAGAAGATCGAGATCGCGCGTCGGACGGAACGGCTCCTCGAACCACGCGGTCATCAACATTGCGCCTTTCAGGACAAAGCGCTCGCGATGCTTGCTCTTGCTGAGGCGGTAAAGGAGCCGTTCAAGCGCATAGCGCGTTAGCAGAAGTTCATTGGGCTGATTGCGCTCCTTGGCCAGGTTGAGAAGCCGCGCGCGCACCGAGGCGCCCATGTCTTTGACCGGCTCACGCATTGGCGGTCATGGCCTCAAGATAGGGCTGCAGAACCTTCCAAATTCCCGCCTCGCTGGCGTATTCGGCGATCGCCGCGGGCGTCGCCTTGCGCTGGCGCAGGACCTCCCGCAGACCCTCAAGTGCGAGATTGAGGCCGGGACTTGTTTTGTAGCGTCTTCCGGCACTCTGGCGGTAGCGGAACAGATCGACGACCGTCTTTGCGGAATTATAGATTCGCACTGGCACGCCTTCGATGCGGTGCTCCTCGACGCCCGCACTCAGCATCTTGTCGCGGAAGCGCACGATCTGGAGCGGTGGATGCGCAACGGCCGGCCGCCGGTCCTTCGGACCGATAGCCATCCACACGCTGCGGGGGATGGTGTCGGTGAGTTCGTGATACGCAAGCGCCGAAACCAGGCAGACAACGCCCTTCGGTACACTCTTGGCCGCTTCGGCAAGCGAATGGTTCGTATCGGCGGCGGCATCCGGAAGCTGATAGAGCCCGCGGCTGAGTTGAAGGATCAGGCCCCTCTGACGCATGCGCGCCAGCGTCGCCGCCGTGACCCCTTCCTTGGCGAATTCCCGGGGTCGGGCGATTCCCTGCCGTCTGAGGAAGGAAAGGGCGCGATCTTGCTGGGTTTGGCCGCCTGACATCATAGGTGTATGATACAAAACGTAGGATATGTCAACGTTATATCCGATGTTTTGTATCAACGCCCGTCCTCTCGGGGGCGCCCTTATGATAAACACGTTCAGCGGGAAGGCACTCAACCCAATGGCCCAAATCGACCTCGCTCACGTTTCCGCTGTGCTGAAGCGCTTTACGCGCACCGACCTTGGCGGCACGCTTTCAGGCATTGAAAGCGCTGTGAAGGGACTAACGGCCGCAAGCTGTGCCAAGACCCTCTCTACTGCTGGCGTCACTAGCGAAGTTCTTTCCGCCGCGGCCTCGCTCAAGCGCCTTGCAGGTCAAGTCAACGTCGCCATCCACGCCACTGGGATTCTTCTGTGCTTACCACATATCCTCGAAGCGGAAGAGATCATCGAATATGTGTCGCTGGGTGCGGGCAACACCGGCAGGGAGTTTGATTTGGAAACTAATCGGCGAATTGCCGAATTCAAATTCATTCACTGGCGGGGCGGCGCGGAATCCATCCGTCAGAATCTATTGTTTAAGGACTTCTATCTGCTGGCCGAGAGCAAGAGCAGCAAGCGAAAGTACCTCTACGTGCTCATCGTGCCATGGGCCGACTGCGACGACGCGCAACGCCTTGACGTGCATAATGGGCTCTTGCTCTCCGCGCTTTGGGACGCGGCGTTCGACCGCGGACTGATCAGCTTTGCCGACGATGGCACGGTGTTAGCAAGCGCCCAGCTCAGCGAGACCGCACGGACGGTTCTGGCCCTCAACGGTGCACCACACCTTCCTGGATTGCGAGACGCGCACCAGAAAAATCTGGCGCTCCACCGGACTTGCAACGGCTTTGGCTGACAGCAGTATCAGGCGGCCGATGTGCAGTTGTAATGAAGTGTTCTTTCAGCGTCTTAAGCGCTAACGTGCATTCACGTTTGCCCACCCACCTTCTATCGAGCCTCGAGCAGTTCTAGTAATTTATTAGTCCATCTCTCGATCAATCGCACGCTTTTGCATGTCTCAACCGCGGCTTCGGGCGACGCCGCATAATCGTTTGCGTGGGCCAGATGGTCCCTGAGCAACTGCATTGTTCCGAAATCTCGGTCGAAAGGGTCTCTTCCCATTGACCATTGCTCGCAATTGCGTATGAGCGTCGCCTTGTCAGCGAATTGAGTGAATAGAAGGGGATCAACCAGGCTGCTACTTTCCACGGCCTTTGCGATTTCCTCTCTCAATATACCGCGTCTTTTCTCGGGCAAGACATTTAGCCAAACCTCCTCGCGTTCGAATTTCCGTCGAATTACTGGTCATAACAATCTCAAAATAAGTAACAAGCCCGAATAGCGCCGCGCGGACTGGCAAGCGTTGAGGGTCGGATATCCCGACTAGTCCACTTATTTCATTTTGCGAAACGATCAGTCTACACCTGCGTTCGTCTGCATTTCGGACAAATGCTAGGATGCTTGCATCCGCGCCCAGCAGATTTTCCTCTGAGAGGGGCCGCATAATTGTAGCAATTTGCGTGTCTGATTCTACGACCCGAATAAACCTTGCGAGTTCTAACAAGCCGACGATGCGATTTGATGTAGGATCCAATACCGGAAGAAAGTCGAAACTGTTCGAGCGGTTGCGAGCTATTACACTTGGAAGGGTTTCGACTGTTGAGCAAGTTTCGAAAAGATCTCGTGATGTGGCGATGAGATCAACAGTCAGGCCCTCCTGAAGCGCATTGAAATTGGCGCTGGGCCGATCCCCAATGGAGCTTTTTGCCCACAACGCTTGTCTGGTGATTTCCATCAATGCTCAATTCCTTCGTGCGGTGCTGGCGCCTGTCAGCGTTGATTTGTTGGGCTCACGGTTCCTCCGGCGCCACCTCGAACACGTTACCCCTACCGTCCACAAGCGCGATCTCAATTCCGGCAGCCTTGGCCCGTTTGGCCATGCGGCGCGCGAGGTTCTCGGTCGCCGAGGTGTGCGGCACCACGGCGAACTGCCTTCGCCCCTCGGTTTGGGCAGATGCAAGCGACAAGCCCACCGTCTCGCACAGACCCTGCCGCAGCCGCGACACCTGGCCTGCATGCCGCGTGTTGATGATTCCGCCCTTGCACTCGGCAACGATACTGAATCCTTCTCCGTTCGCCACGACATCGCCGCGGCCGGAGCGCGGATAAACCACGATCGCTTGGTCAGCTGTCGAAGTGTACGTGCCACCATACGTCGTTGTTCCAGACGGCGCGCTCATCGTGAATCCGCGTCTTCCAAGCCATCCTTGAAAATCGAAACGCTTACCGTGCTCGCCGTCGGGATGGATGGACACCTGACGAAGTCCGGGAACATTGCGTAGTAGATGCATCGCAAACGCGACCATCACTGCTCCTTCAGGCAAATGCTGCTCGTGAGGCCCCTTGCATTTTCCGGCACGATTCGGAGGTGGCGGATGGTGTATAATCAAGTCGTCGAACATGACTGCACTTAGCGCTCCAGCACGATCGGTGTTCCAGCAGGCAGAAAAGCAGCGGTCCTAGTTCATCCCATCCAGCTCACGACCGCACAAAGGTCATGAGTGGACCGAGGTCGTGGCCGTCCGCGGCCTTAAGCGCGGCCACATATTGATTGCGTAGTGTCCCCACATCTTTAAGACTGCCGCCGCCCCAGCTGTAAGGCTGCCCGCCAAGACGTTCGATCAACAGGTCGGCCATCATGCGCGCATGCCGACCGTTACCATTCGGAAATGCATGGATCTGAGTGAGCCGGTGATGCAGGCGCACGGCGATCTCATCGGGCGCATAAGTGTTGTTCTCGACCCAGAACTTTACGTCGGAGAGCACGGCAGGCATCTCCGCCGGGATAAGGTGTGGCGCAATTCCGATGTTGAGCTCGTTCTGCCGATAGGTGCCGCCCCATTTCCAGACCTCGCCAAACATCTGCTTATGCAGCGTCTTGACGTAGTCGTCGGTCAGCATGTCGATCGGTTTGGCGCCACGGCGGCGCCGCGCCCATGTTGCGCCTTTGACGATATTTTCCTCTTCGGCCTCGTTGAGGTCGCTGCGGGTTGTGATCCAGGTCTGCAACAGAGCGTCGCGCTGCGCGGGATCAAGTGGCGTCGCGTCATCGGGCTCCTGAAAAAGATCGGTCATAGCTCATTCCACAAGTCGCGGTCTTTTAGCACGTCGCGGATATAGGCCTCGATGCGGGCCTCCAGATTGGCATTTCCGGTATCCTGCGCCTCGAGCTTCATGGTGTGCGCGACGCGACCGAGATCACGCACTGCGATTTTGCGCGCGCGGTCCTGCACGGCGCCGGCAAGCGACGTCTTCGGCACAAGTGCGTAGACGAGTGTGCAGTCAAGCGCTTCCGCGGCGCGGCGCAGGGTCTTGAGCTGGATTGATCCCGTGGCTTCAGACTGCTCGAGAGCGTCCACGCTTTGTGGGCGAATGCGGAGCCGACGGGCGAACTGCACCCCGGTCATGCCCAGGGCATCCCGTATGGCCCGAATCCACCCTTTGGGCGGCGCCTTGAACCGGTCTTCCGGTTTGAGCGCCGCGAGGCGTTCGTCGAGACGCTGTCGCGCCCGCTGTCGGTTGTCATTTTTCATATTCTGACCTGATTTCCAAGCCTACAATATCAGGCCGTAGCCTTAAATGCCACGCTTTTAATCAGGTTGCAACCTGATTTTTTATCTTGCATACCAGACTACGACCTGATGGCTCCACCGCCTGGACGCGGCGAGGCGGGGCGGCGCTTGGCTCAGTCAAATTCCTTTGCCATTTGCAGTATCGCTCGCGACGGTGTCCCATAGCTCACAAGCCTCACATCGAGTGCGAACACAGACATCATGTCTAGGGATCGTCGCATGGCGGCGTGAATCCAGTCGTCGTGATTTCCGAAGGCGCCCCCGCCAAGTTGCGTGAGCAGAACGACGTTCGATGCGCCTCGTCGTGCGTTCAACACGGCAGCCCACATCGTGGCTTCGTACGCCGCCTGCAGCACCAGCGACGCGAATGCTTCCCAATGGGAATGGGGCACGCGAGTGTAGGCCACCGGGAGGGCCGAGCAGAAGGCCTGCGAAACCAGGGGCCGATGTTGCCCTGCGGCATCGGTGACTTCTACGTCGCGGTGCACCCCGATGCTCAGTTTGCCGCGCAGGCTATCGAGCGGCTCCGGTTGCAGGTCCCCTAGATGTTTTGCAATTGCGTCGAGCCCGGCACGGGTGCACAGCGCATAGCCGTTTTGCATGCTCCATAATGCCTTGACTGGCTGATTCAAAGCGTCGCCCAGAGCCGCGCCAAGATCGGCCAACCCGTCGAACTGTCGTTCCGTCGTCTGGCCATCGCTGCCGCCTACCGGCGCGAAGTAGTTGCGGTAGATCGTGGCCGCGCCGGCAGCGATCGCGCACGCGGGGCCTTGAGTGTGGTCGAGTTGGTATCGGGTGACACCATGCTCCGGTGTCACCGTAGGCGAGACCATCTCCAGCAAGTTGAATTGTGAGGCCACTTGAAATAACGCGCCGGCGTACTCTGGCAAGTGATGCATCTGCCGCACGTCGCCGGTCACCACGCTTACCTTGAGGCGCCCATGAGGGCCACCAGTGTATTTCACCTTCTCGCGCAGAGCTTGTAGTGGCACCAACTCGAGCTCGCCGATACCATAACTTTTTCCGTTGACCAGGGATTGCAGTCGGCTGCCATTGACCTTGAGTTTGGTGCGCGTGTCGTCGTAGCTCGTTTCGCGAAACCCCGTAAGTCTTTCAAACCAGTCCATCAATAACGCCTGACGATTTATTTCCGCGCTGCGCCAATATCTAGAACGAACTTCTCTTGATCACTGGTCTCGATCGCGCCCGGTCGTACCGCGCGCACACTTGCGATCGCGGTCGTCGGTTCCATGCCCAGTTCGACCAAAAGCCGCGCTGCTACCGTGCCGGCCCGTCCAAGCCCTCCGCGGCAATGGACCAGCACGTCGGATCTGCTGCGCAGGAGCGAGCGCAACTTCTCGCCGGCAACGTCCCACTCTTGCTCGAAGCGTTCGTTCGGCGTCGACACGTCAGCGATCGGAAGATGGAACCACAACATATTCCGGCGCAATATTTCCTCGCCGAGACGTTCCGCCCTTAGCAGGGTCAACTCCTCGGGCTCCAGAAGAGTAACGACTGCGACCGCTCCCCAATCGCGGATCGTGTCGAGATCGCGGTTGAGATCGCGATCCCACGCCCCGGTCAGTGCGTGCGGGTCATATTTTCCCGGGCAGAAAGTAATACCTATCCGTCCGAACTCGGATCCAGCGGTTACGACAGCAATCTGCAGAGGATGGGATATAGATGTTCTCATTAAACTACTCGTAGCGGCAGGCCAATCGGCGGCGGTGGTAGGTCGCCCACCGGCTGCTATCTGAGCCCCGAGAGGCGGCAGACTGCAAGGCCTACGGACACACTGATCGATTCGTCGGAGCAGACGCCAAACGCTCTTTCCCCCGAACTGCCTCACCATGCCACGGCGAGATCGATCGTGACGAGCAGGCCTCGGCCATGGCATTTGATTGGCTTGCGCCAGTCCTTGGGATCCTTACTCCAGGACGGATGGCGAAGGGTGCCGGATGCATGAATAATTCGTCCGCACATAGCCTTGAGATATTGCATCATAAGCGAGGCCCAAGTCGAAGAGGCCTGCGGAAGTCGGTCGCTAAGGATGAGAGGCATACGTACGAATGTGGTGCAAACAAGACTCCCCGGGCATATGGCCCGGGTCGAAGCCGCCCGCGCAGGCGCAAACGGCATTCGGAATAACGCGCGCAGCGCGCATCATCTTTGCGGAGCACAGGGGGATCAAGTCGTATGGGCATTACTAATCGCGATCTCGAACAGGCGTACGCACAGCACAAGGTTCAGTACGGCGGCAGCAAGGAGGACTACTTCGCGCTGCTCTACCTGACACGAGAGTTCGACAAGAGCCCCGACCAGGTGGCGCGCCACATTGCTTTCAGAAAAGACGTCGCGGAGGGCATCAATGCCTTCCACGTCGACGTAAACCGCCGCAACCTCTATCTGTTCCAGTTCCAGTGGTCAGCTCAGCACCAAGCGTTCAAGGAGCCGTTGCGGCGGTTGGCGCGTGAGGGGATGGAGCGCATTTTCGGTCCCGCCCCCGAGGCGCCAGGACTTCTTCTGGCGGAACTGCGTGACCGGCTGCACGAGGACCAGGCCATCATCGACAAGGTGCTCGTCCACTTCGTCTATAACGGCGATCCATCGGACGCTGACCAGAGTGCGGCGCTCGATTCGTAGAGCGGAACATTCGAGCTGGGCTCGATCCGGACGGGCCAATCAACAAGAAGATCCGAGCGGCATTCGCCGATGTTGTCGAGGGCAAGGCCCCCGCTTCCGCTTCCGCTTCCGCTTCCGCTTCCGCTTCCGCTTCCGCTTCCGCTTCCGCTTCCGCTTCCGCTTCCGCTTCCGCTTCCGCTTCCGCTTCCGCTTCCGCCTTCGTCTTCAACCACAACGGGATCACCCTTGCGGCCGAGCAGCTCGAGATCGAAGCAGAGCGGGCTCACATCACCGAGCCTCGCGTGCTCAACGGCGCCCAGACGATCACCGGCCTTGCGAAGTTTATTGAGAGCTACGATCCCGAGAAGGCACCGGCGGAGCATGGCAACCGGCTGGATGCCGTCAGGGTGCTCGCCAAGATCGTGACACACGCCCCGCAGCCGTTCATCACGGCAGTAACGATCAACACGAACCGCCAGAATCCCGTCGATCCCGCCAACCTGCGCGCCAGCGATCAGATTCAGCTCGAATTGCAGGACAAGTTCCGCGACGAGCTGAGCGGGCTGCTCTACGAGCGACAGGAGAAACTCTTCGAGAGCTTGTCCGAGGAGGAAATGATCGAGCAGGGGTTCGACCCGAGCCAGAACCGCGCGATCGAGATTAAGCGACTGGCCAGGACCTTCCTCGCCGCGCAGGGCGAGGTGGATAGGATGTCGCGCCTCAACGATATGTTCGAAACGGAGAGCCAGTACCGTGCGTGCTTCGCTGAGAAGTACCTGAAGTCCGACGCCCGCCGGATCCTCCTCGCCTATAAGATCCAGTACCGCCTGGGCAAGGTCGCGAGGGAGATCGACGAAGCGGCGAAGGGCTACTGGTATGTGCCACGCGCTAAAAACCTGTTGTGGACGCTGCTCGTGCAAGGTGTGCTGAACCACAGGCAGTTGCCGGCATGGCTCGAGACCTACGGGACAACGATCAGCGTGGAGACTGATTTCACACAGGAGCTGGTGTCACTCGGCGTACAGAAGGTGCGACACGTAATCCGCGAGGCCGTGTCGGAGCAGAAGTATAAAGAGCAGCTCGATGACCAGCGCCTCAGCTTTCTCCGGACCAAGGCCCTCTATACGCTCTGCATAGAAGTTGCTGAGCGAAGGTACGAGTGGACAAAGCAGGGGCTGTAATCGAAAGAAGCACCAGGCGGCGTTGGCGCTTAATCTGCCGCCGACCGGAGGACGGCAGCGACGTCTGCCGCGGCGTTCTTAAGGACGGGTGCCAGATCGATCCGAGCTTCTCGGAGCCACGCAAGGAGCGCGGCGCGCGCCTCCTTTGTGTCAGCGCCCTCAATCCGGCGGTGGAGCGCGCGTAGGAGTTGCTCTGGATCCGATTGGCCTAGTGCGAGGCGATAGTGAGAGAGGCTCGCGAGCAGACGGTCCAGCTCGCCTTCCTGCTTGGCGAGCGGCGGTAGAAACACCGTTTGGCGGATGACCGCTCCCGCCGTGCCCCACCACGGCGCCATGCCTTCACACGTCTCCTCCAGCGCACGCGTCAAGGCGAGCCACGGGCTGCCCTCGACGGAGATCGGCGCAGCACGGTCGGCATGCCCGCGGGCCAAAGCCTTCCGGATCGCGAGCCCTCCGTATCGGTTAATGCGTCCGTCGCGCTGCTCGAGGTCCACGGGCGATGCGGGCAGATCCCAGTGAACGAGCTGGTCGCAGTAGACGTGGAAGTCGAGTCCCTCCTGGCCGATCGACGTCGTCGCCAACACGAAGGGGCGGAAAGGTGAGTTGAATGCATGGCGGAGCGCGTCCGGACGCGTCTCCGCGCCGTCCTCATCGCGCCGCTCGTCCTTATCCGGCGTGAGCCCGAAGGGCATGCCGGCGTGGCAGCGCAACCCGAAGCCTTCGGAGGACTCGAGGCTCTGTACGCGAATACTCGAGACGCGAATGGCAAGCGCCTGCTCCAGCGCGTCGAGCGCCTTTCGTTCCCGTCCCGGATCGATGGCCCGCGTACCGAGCGTCACCGCGCTTCGGTCGTTGTCGCCTGCCGAATCCGCGGTAGACGCGAACGTCGTCGGGACGAAGCTCGACGGGTCGCCGCTCCGGCGCAGCCAGGTTGCCCTCCGCGCCCAGAAGACCGGCACGCTCGGTTCGCGCGATGACTCGGAAGAGTCGAGCCTGGATGTCATCGCGCACCCGAAGAACCTCGTCGCTCCCAGGTGCCGCGTCGCGAAGGAGCGTGCCATAGCGACGAAAGAGCGAGCGGAGCGCGGGCACCTCCGTTTTCGCGTGGGGGCCATAGAGGAACTCTAACAGCCGGAAGAACTGGTCGTAGTGGTGGACGCCCGCGCCATCGAAGCCTCCGGCGGGTGGACGATACGGCGTCGCCGATAGAAGCAGGATTGCCGGAGCTACCTCGTTGCCTCGCGCGCCGAGCAACAGTCGGAGCAGACTGTGGGCGTCCTCATCATCGTCGTCGAGCTCTTCGTCCGCCTCGGTGGGCGACGCCTGCCTTTCAATGTCGGTGGCCCCACGGAAGGGCTCGAGGATCTCGAAGAACTTTTGGAACTCGTCGAGGATGACGAGGTCAGGCATCATCATGCCGAGCCCGAGCCGCCCGAGGCGTTGGCGGAGGTTCTGGATTGTTGCGAGTCGCGTTTCCTCGCCGAGCCGGTGGATGAGCGCCTCCGCAACCGCTCGATCGCCTGCGCCAGTGAGGTGAAGCAGGGCGCGTACCTCTACCATGAACGGCTTGGCGAGTTCCTTCATGCGTCGCAACATCTCGCCCTGGCTTCGGGGCTCGACCTCCAAACGCCAAGTCCGGTCCTGGACCAACTTGAGGCGCTCTTCTAGCACTCGAAGAGATCCTCCGGCGTCGGGCAGTCCTTCGCGCAGAAGGCACCAGATCGCAGCGCGTTCATCGACGCGGCCACGCGACGAGCCCTTCATGGGCAGCGTGCCCGGCGTCAACGTGAAAAGAGTGAAGCTGTTGCTCGCAGGCGGATCGACCCAGGGGAGCAGCGTCGGCCGGTCCACTTTGACCGACGCCTTCTCTCGATCCGCCGGCGGCAAGACCTCGAGTAGGCTGTCGCGGTTCTGGCTCGCGATGGTGAGACTCGAGCAGACGTAGAAGACGTTGAATTCACCGGGTAGGTAAAGAAATGCAACCGCCGCGAGGACCACGGCCGGGCAAGGGCTGCCTCGATGCCGCTGGCAATCCCTGCCAGCATGACCGCTGGGCAAAAGCGGAGATCGCCCGTCACTCGAAGTTGGCTGTCCATTCCTGGCTGGAACCTACGATGAGCATAGGTTTGACGAGATCAGATGCGCCCCAGCCGATCGAGCAGCAAGCCATGGCACGTCAAAGCGACTGGGCGTTTACTCGATTAAGCATCGCAGCTCGCGGAACTCCTTACTCGACAAGGGTTGCCTATAAAGCTCATTAACGAGCCAAAGACCGGATTCTCGGATTTTTTCTTTTGGTGAAAAAAGACCTAGCCAAGCTGGCGATGGCCGACACGTTTCGCAAAGGGAAAGTGTTGAAATCAATCTAGATTCAAGCCGAAGACGTTGATGCTTATCATCGACGCGCAATACGACGAAACTGAAACTCGATTGAATATAGTCTGAAACTCGCCTTTCGATAGCCTTTTGTCGCTTTATATCGATACGTCCATAATATTTTACCTTTGCTTGCTTCGATGTGAGATCAAGTTCCCAGTCGCTCAGGAATGGATCATGTTCTTTGTTGAGCAGGGCTCGGCCGATATTCTTGCGAAAAATACTTCTGTCTTTGTTTTCGACGATAAAGTGCTGTTGCAAACGCGATCGCAGTTGGTCGTTCCCCGTATGCGTACCGACCCGAACGATACGGCTCGTACCGTGCGCGGTTTCGCCGTTTTCAAACAAAAGATAGAGACCATTGAGAGGAAGTGCACGAGGATCAAATGGGCAGCTGACTCTGGGCAATGCGTTTGCCCATAAATGCAATTCCTCACAGAGTTGATGCATGCGCTAATGCCCGTTTAAGGAAATGCAGTTGCCGTCCAATGCTCAATCCTAATAATGGAACTTCATGATGCCTGATGTGACCGATGAGATGCCTACGATATTTTTCCCCGGCGAGAAAAATTACGGTATCGCACTCAAGGTCGACGTTAGACCGTAGCTGTTGCAGTACACCCTGCGCCCATTGTCGGATGTCCGCATCGCGCCTGGTATTGAGCGTATCGTTGTAGGGCTCTAGCCTTTGATCAAGAGCTACTAGCCCGTATTTTGCTGATAGGATGAAAATGGCATCTGGTTTGAGTGTATATGCGTAGCGCAGACATAACTGAAACAGCGGGCTTACATACAACTCTTGCGCTATCGCGGGATGTCGCAACTTCTTGCTCGCGCATGAAATGAGAACGACTCGCTTCATCTTTTCAGAAAAAATCACCGGATGTCGTTCAGATAGCTACAAGAACTGCTCTGGAAAAGATCCAGTCAGACGTTCATGAGGCGCTCAGCGGCACTATTTCCCTCACGTAGCACGATTTCGAGACGTACCGTCGCTCGCGTCATTCCCGTGAACAATAGGCGTTCGGCATGATCAAGCCGATCCTGATCGGGGTTCACGTCGGTTAGAATAATGGCAGGTGCCTCCTGCCCCTTGAACCGGTACACGGTGTCAAACCGTAGCTGGCCATTCTCGAATAGCTGATTGCCTAAGAGATCGTACCCTCCGGTAGGGCGCGATAAGGTAAAATTGCCAACCCGCTTCTCATGAGCGAGGGTCGCTCGGGCAAGGCCGCGCATCGATAAAATGACAATGTCACTGTGTTGAAAGCCAGTTCGAACCAGATCTGTGACGATTGCGGCAACGCGTTTGCTCTGTTCCCCGGCTTCCTTGTAAGTTGCAGCGCCGACGCCAAGTCCGGGCAGGGGGTTGCAGGGAAGAAAGTCGAAGGGCAAGACATGTTGAATGTATCGCGCAATCGTTTCGGGTGAGCGATAGTTGGCGCGCGTGTGAAAACCAACAAAATTCGATCCTAATCCTTTGTAGGCGGGCTCCGAGGTGAAATTGTTTGCCCGCTCCGGTCGAATGGATTGATCGAGGTCTTCAAGCCATAGGAGATCGGAATCTGCTTTGAGAAATAGCCGAAGGATCTCGCTCCATTGCGGGTCGAAATCTTGGCCTTCATCGACAATAAGCGTATCAAATTTCCACTCAGGCCCGATCACCTCTCCGATGACCCGCCCCTGGACGTCTTCCCAGAAACCCCGCTCACCCATTTGCTCATACGCCAACTTATGTCCGCGCGATATGAGGAACCGATCCATGAAGCCATAAAAAGTGTTGACATGCGCATCCCGCGGCACGCTCATCTTAACGCGCTCCGCAAGCGGGCGATTGAAACAGACAAGAAGAACTCGTTTGCCTGCAGCGACAGCATCCTCTGCGAATCGACTCGCCACCATGGACTTGCCACAGCCCGCTGTTCCGCGGACTCGAAGCCGCAAGGGCTTCATCTCGATTGCGGATAGTGTATCGGCCAATCCGCCCGATAGCCGGATCATCGCTCGTTCGCCGGCCGCAACATGCGCATGGATGTCGGGAACTAGATGAAATCTATTCTCGAAAAATCGCAAAACTCGCTTGCCGTGATCAGTTGGAACGCCCGGTGCCAGAATGCTGATGATTCGATCGGCCAAGCGCGAAGCATCACGCGCGTCAATGATTCGGCTCGCAATCAACCCTACAGCATTGAGATCGCGCAAGCGATAGTCGGGACAATAGATCAGATAATCGAGGCCAATGTCGTGGCCCGACTGTTGTTTGAACTGATCTCGAATGCCGTCTAGGGTGCGATGAATCTGGCTAGCGACGTTCTTTCGACCATCGAAATATCGCTTGATCAGTCCGTCCGCTGACTCGTCCAATGCACCTGATTTCTGTTCTATAACGACAACCTAGCCGGATTGGTTGACGACTATGAAATCCGCCTCTCCGAAAGCCGTTTTATAGGCAACATCACGGGTCCAATGGACTGAGTGGAAGACGGTGTACGCGGAAGGCAGGCTACTTCGAAGTGTTTCCAGTGTTCGAAGCTCCGCCGTCTCTCCGAGAGACAATGAGAGAGTCGAAATATCGGATGGCAGCAGTCGGGCCATATTCGAGTAATACCCAGTTGGTCGGCGTAGCGGATTTGCTCGGCACTCGTCTTAAAAATGTAAGTCGGCGCGAGGTCCCAACGCCGATCGGCACGCTAAGGTATTGATTATTATCCGATTGGAGGGTTCAAATTTCGAAGCTTATTCGCGCCTAATCCGGCGGCGCCATCTTGATGCGCTCGTACAATGCTGGCCGGGCGCCGCCTGCCTTCGCCACCGAATTGGCATAAAGTGTCCTTTTCCGCGTTGCATGGCGGCTCATCCCTCGCATTCAGTAGCTGCGGCTCCCGTCGGGATTGCAGATGGATCAAGCACCGCCGCCACCTTCTTTCGCACCGGCGTTACCACGTCCGCTGGCGCCTTGCGCATGTAATCCAAGGCTAATGTTCTCGTTGGCTCTCGAAGGCTGGCAAGGTAGCGAACGGCCCCGTCAACGGAAAACGGCACGCCTATCTTTTCCTTAAATCGCGGGCCAATCGCCGTCCAGACAACGGCAACGAACTCCTGGTCTGCGGCCCACGCTCGAATGCGCTCGCAAGCGACCGGATGCTTTGCCCGGGCTCGGTCGCAGGTGTGATTGCGCGCGACATCGATAAAACCGATACGGTTCCGGAATGGAGTACCCTCTCGTTCCTGCAAGTCCGTGATAGCCTGATCTAAATCACTCAGCGAACTAAAGGCGTAGCGAGTTGGCACATCGGCTCCATGACGCTCGTCGATAACAAGCGTCAGGCGCCCGTCGTCTGAGATTCGCGAGAACTCAATGGGAAGGATGGGTCCGCCGTCCGTCCAATTGGTCGTAAGGCCCAAGTTTCCTTTGTTCCAAATGAGCGATCCCCACCCGAGGACGGCGATTTTCATATGTTCCCCCCGGCGTTGGAATTAATGTCATGGCTGAGAATAATACCGCCTCGCAGCAATAAATCTGGAATCGAGTAGTCCCCGATATCGCCATGTCGCATGTTTGCGACGAGGATCTCCATTATGCATAATCTGTTGGGGAAATCACTTTGGTAGACGATCTTAATGACGGCTTGGCGCGGCTTTCGCCCACACTCGCGGCGACTTTCCTCGGGTGCAGCGCATCGGCCGCGTGGACCTTGGAAGCTCGTCGAGGCTTGCGGGAAGCTGCTGAGCCCGCCGACGATCCTCAGATCGCACTCATCGTCCGAAAGGGTCATGAGCATGAAGCCGCATGCCTCGCGGGGCTGAAGAAGCTGTACGGCGATTCGGTTGAGATTCCATCAGGGCCGCTGATGGCACGCTTCGCCGCTACGGTCGACGCAATGGAGCGCGGCATTCCCTTGATCTATCAGGCGGCCCTTACGGCAGGTTCTTGGCTCGGCTACGCCGATTTCCTCGTACGCGTTGAGGACGACTGTCCACGCTGGGCTTGGTCCTACGAGCCGTGGGATGCCAAGCTGGCACGCACGGCCCGGCCAGAACACGTCCTTCAGATCGCCCTTTATGGTGACCTGCTCGGCACCGTACAGGGCCGGGCGGCGTATCAAGGCTCTCTCATGCTTGGGACCGGCGAGCTTGAGACGCCTTACAAGGTCGAGAGCTTTCCACTGGACGAGGTCCGCTACTATGTCCGTCGGGCCGCTCGTCGGCTGGAGGCATTCGCGACTGACTTGCCGACAGGCCTGATGCCGGAGCCTTGCGGTTATTGTAGCAAGTGCGACTGGTCGGCGGCTTGCGAGGCCCGATGGGAAGAGGCGGATCACCTCTGTCGCGTCGCCGATATCACAAAGAAGCAAACCCGGCGTTTCGTTGAAGCCGGGATCTCGACTGCTTCGATGCTCGCAAAACTCAACGGTGTGCGGATCGCCAGCATTGCGCCGGATACTCTGGCTCGCTTGGCTCAGCAAGCACGTCTGCAAAAGCAGAGCGTCGAAACGGGATTGGGTGTCCTCGAAATTGTGCCTCACCAGCCCGGGCTTGGTTTCGACAAGCTGCCATTGGCTGATGCGGGCGATCTTTTCTTCGATTTCGAAGGCGATCCGATGCACCCCGGCGGTCTCGAATATCTGTGCGGGGTACTTTGGCAGGCGGAGATCGACCACGAAGAAGGCGAGCCAGTTCCAGGCCATCCTAACTTACGCTTCCGCGCATTCTGGGCTCATGATCGCGTGCAGGAGAAGCATGCCTTCGCCGAACTCATGGCATTCTTAACGGAGCGGCTCGCCCGTTCGCCTAGCGCGCATCTCTATCATTACGCACCCTACGAAAAGGCCGCGCTCCGTCGTTTGGCTTCCATGCACGCGACTGCAGAAACCGCGGTGGATGAGATTTTGCGCACAAACCGCATGGTGGATCTCTATCGCGTGGTGCGAGAGGGCGTGAGGATCAGTGAGCCGGGCTATTCGATCAAGAATCTTGAGCGCTTCTACATGCCCGCTCGCACCACGGCGGTTGTTTCCGGGGGAGATAGCCTTGTTATCTATGACCGCTTTCGTGAGACCGGCGAAAGCTCGCTCCTAAACGATCTGCGCGACTACAATCGGGACGACTGTCTGTCCACCCTCCTGCTGCGTGACTGGCTTATCGATCGCGCCAAGGAAGCGGGCCATTGGCCGCCAGCGGCCGAGGTCGCAGCTGAACCGTCTGTCGAAAAGCCCACTCTAAAAGACGGTGCACAGATCGCGCGTGAAGAAAGAGAGCGGGCGCAGGAAGAACTCGAAAATGCGCTCGTCGTTGACCCGAAGGCACCAGACGCAGAGGCTCGGCAACTCATGGCCGATCTGGTTGGATTCCATCGCAGGGAAGCAAAACCGGCTTGGTGGGCATTTTTCGATCGTCAGGAGCGGAGCGTAGAGGAGCTCCAGGATGATAGCGAGTGCATTGGCGATTGCGTAGCCGACAGCAAAGACTGGAAAGGTCAAGACAAAAGAAGCCTGACGTTCCGTTACCGCTATCCCGAACAAGAAACCAAGCTTCGCGACGGTTCAGCCATTCATATTGCTGCTGGAGGAGAACCCGCGGGCACTATTTTCGCCCTTGATGAGGCGTCACGAATTGTCACTCTGAAACGCAGCTCAGGGAAAGGCGAACTGCCAAAAGAATTATCGCTGATGCCTGGTGGACCGGTGAACACCGATCCACTTCGCGATGCAGTGTGGATGGTGGCCCGCGACATGGCCTGCGGAGGCGATGCTTTCCCGCACGTCGGAGCGGACTTGCGGCGCGAAGCACCAAGGCTATTGGGCCGCCCCCTCGGGGCACCAATTATTGAGCCCGCTGATCGCGAGGACCCTGATCGATTGCTCGAGGCCTCTAAGAGAGCCGTCCATGCCCTCGACCGCTCCTGGCTTGTAATCCAAGGGCCGCCCGGTGCGGGCAAGACCTACACCACCTCGCATCTGGTCGTATCGCTCATTCAAGCCGGGAAAACCGTCGGCATTGCCTCCAACGGCCACAAGGCGATCGATAACGTACTTCATGCTATTGAAGAGCGGCTGGTCGAACGTGGCGAACCTGTGCATCTGCTTGGACAGAAGAAAGACAGCGGAGGCGAGGGTTTCGTCGGACGCGGCTTTATTGAGAGCGTCACGAGCAATGGAGATATGGACCCGAGCATACCGATCATCGCCGGCACAGCTTGGGCGTTCGCAAATCCCGAGCTGGCAACCAGCCGCGACGTGCTCTTCGTGGATGAGGCCGGACAGGTTTCGCTTGGCAACTTGGTAGCGATGGCCACCGCAGCCAAATCGATCATTCTCGTGGGCGACCAGATGCAACTCGCTCAACCTATCCAGGGCGCGCATCCCCGCGACAGCGGCCGTTCTGCGCTCGACCATCTGCTCGAAGGCCATGCCGTCGTGCCGCCGGAACGCGGAATTTTCTTGTCCAAGACTTGGCGCATGCATCCAGACCTCTGCGCGTTCGTCTCCGCTGCAGTGTATGAGGGCAAGCTCCACTCCGAGGCGGGTTGCGCGACGCAACGGTTGGTCCTCACAACGAGCGCGCACCCGACTCTTAAGGCCACTGGATTGTCCTTTTTCCCCGTCGAGCATTCTGGGTGCCGGCAGAAATCTAACGAGGAGGCAGAAGCGACGCGCGATATCCTGGTGAGCCTTCTCGGCCAGCGCGTAATCGACCGAGACGACAGAGAACGCGCGATGACACTTGATGATGTACTCGTCGTCGCGCCCTACAACATGCAAGTGAACCTGCTCCGCTCATGCTTGCCCGATGGCGCCCGGATTGGCACCGTCGACAAATTCCAGGGTCAGGAAGCGGAGGTGGTGATCGTCTCGATGACGACTTCCGGCGCGGATGACATGCCCCGAGACGCATCATTTTTGCTGTCGCGCAATCGCTTTAACGTGGCAATCAGCCGCGCACGTTGCTTGACTGTTATCGTTGCGTCCCCGGGACTGCTCGATCTCGTTGCAAGCAGTATAGACGAGATGCGGCTTGCTAACCTCTTATGCTGGGCTGCGGATTTTGCCAGTGGGCAAGTCTAGGAGCGAAGTAACGTGAGTAAGATCGAGCCTTGTTGCCGCAAGGGCCCCCGCGTTCCAGTCACCGGTGTAACTCATGAATGGCTTAGATCCCCGAGTTGAAAAGAGTCTGCGTGACGCCCATGACGCCCTGGCGGCACGTGGTGAGCTGCTTTCGGCAGACCGTTTGCAGGCAAGCTATGCCGCGTTTCGCTCCCATTTCGGGCCAGATGTATTGAAATCACTAGACGGGCCGGCGTTGCTGAATGCCATGCATACGCACGGCAACAAGGAGAGCCTCGTCTATTGCCTTGAGTTCAAGAACGATGACGAGTTCCCCGGTCCGACTTTTGGTAGCATAGCCGGCGGGAGCGCCCATAAATTTGGGCTGTTTCGGCGTAAGGAGACGAACCAGTGGGTGGTGGGTTCTCCAAAAAGCGAAAAGAACATTTCTGAAGCTGATGCAATAATTATAGCGCGTAAGCATCGGGACCAACTTCTCTTGGGCGTTGCCTTGCTCGAAGCAATACCCGCCGGAGCGGACGATGCCGCTTACCTTGCTCTGCAAACGGCATTGGAAAAGCAGGCGCCGGACATCTGCGAATTAGCATGGGCACACAAGTATTAGGGCTTGCTCTTCCCCGAAAAGCTCGATGACTACCACAATGAGAGATACCAGCGATATAACCTGCTGCGGCTTCTCCAAACGCCACCTACGCACGATGGTCTTTACGTCTGCGCCGGCCGCTTCGTGCAACTTGCCGCGGAGATGGGTTGGCCGATAACCCATCTCACCAGCGTGCTTAACGAACGGAACGGTCAGCCTGTGCGCTACTGGCGAGTGGTGGTTGATCCCATTTCTTCATACTCGGCGGCGTGAGGGAAAAGGGGTTCCTTTCTTGAGGTAGCATGGTAACGTTGAGTGTTAACGCCGCGTCGAAAGATAAGTTCGTTTGTTAAACGAACCCCAGCCAGCCATGGCACAGTCTCGGAAATACGAAAACGATCTGTTAAAGCTGCTTCGCAAGCCGAGCCGCGAGCTTGAAGCATTGGGTTCGCATTGGGATGGCGAAGTAGAAAGAATTAGGCATGAGCGACACCGACTCCGCAATAAGATTCAATCAGAAACCCCGGACGATCCGATTTTGTCGGAAACCGATCTATTCTCTCCTATCGATTCGGCGGGTGACGAAAGGCTTCACACTCGGGCTCTCGCGTATCTCCTCGATTGGAGGAAGCCGCACGGATTTGGCACGCAAATTTTGAGAAGCGTGCTTGAGGCAATGCCCCACGGCTCAGGTGCCCGGAAAGTCCTTAGCTTGCTAGGTCACATGAATGACCTTTCGTTTGTCGATGCCGAATTTTTGTATTGCGATATTTGGATCGAAATTCATGCTGAAAGCCATGCCGCCCTCATAATCATTGAGAACAAAGTCGGGGCTCCAGAGGGCCAGGATCAACTTCCCTCATATGAGAAAAAAGCGAACAAGTGGCTTAAAAGAAGCCCACGGGCAAAGTCGGAGCTATTGCTCGTGTACCTTACGCCCGACGGGAAGGAACCAAGCTCACCTAAATGGTTGCGTTTTTCCTACCTGCAAATCGCTTCTGCCCTTCGTAAGGTGTGGCTCGAAAGTCAGCATGCCGCTGACCGACAATGTGGCCGACAATGGCTCAAGTTATACATCGCCAGTATTACACGTGGCGTGCTCCAAATTGACCCCGAGCGATTGCACGCCACTCCGGGTAATATCAGGACCTATCTAGGGGAGGAGCGCTAATGGGAAAAAAGGCAACTGGTATTCCGGCGATTTCCCCCGAAATTACGTTTGTTGGGAAGTATATGGATGAAGTAGAGGCGATTACAGACGAAGGAACGACCGCGCGGCCATCGATCGCTAATCTGACAAAGAAAGTTTCTGATCGCGCAGATACTGACGTGCTTGAATTGCTAGGGGAGATGACGCAACACCTTGATTGCGGGGTGCAAGGTATGCTGCGTATCGATTGGGGAAAGTATCCGAAGCTCGGCGATTGGGATGTTGAAGTCGAATTTTACAATGCGGCGCGCGGTCCCCGGAAAAAGCTCGGGCTTGTCGGCTTGCTGGTGGGAGATGCGCAGCGAGCGAAGGCTGGAGGATGTATGAAATACGTTTACATCCTCCACAGCATTAGCGTTCCCGGTCGGTATTACACCGGCATGACTGCGGATTTGAGGACCCGGCTAGCAAAGCACAATGCAGGTGCGGTTCCCCACACCTCCAAATTCAAACCATGGCAACTCAAAACATATTTGGCATTCTCGGACGAGAAGCGAGGTTTGGCGTTCGAGAAATACTTGAAATCTGCTTCAGGACGTGCCTTTGCGAAGAAACAGCTATAGGTCTTCGAAAAAGGCCCGCTGCGCGAGCTTCGGCTGGCGTTTCCGCGCCATGAGACGCATCATATTCGCGACCCAATGCGCTGATTCATTGGCAGGAGCAAGGAACCACGAGACATGCGACCGATCACCGTTCGACTAGCATTCGCATTGGTCTGGCTCGGCAGTGTCGGGGCACCGGCTGGCGCGGCGACTGCGCCCTGCGGCGGTGATTTCGGCGCTTGGCTCGAAGGCGTCAAGCAGGAGGCCGCCGCGCAAGGCATCTCCCAGCGGACCATCCAATCGGCGCTCGCCGGCGTGACCTACGACCCCAGCATCATCGCGAAAGACCACGCGCAGGGCGTCTTTCGCCAGAGCTTCGAGCAATTTTCCGGCCGCATGGTGCCGCCGCGGCTGCAGCGCGGCGCGAAGCTTCTCAAGCAATATGCGCCGGTTTTCAGCCGGATCGAACAGCAATTTGGAGTGCCCGGTGCGGTCATCGTCGCCATCTGGGGCCTAGAGACCGACTTCGGCGCCAACTCTGGCAAGTCCCCAACCATTCGCGCGCTGGCAACGCTCGCCTATGACTGCCGGCGCCCGGACAAGTTTCGCGGCGAAGTTATCGCGGCCTTGCGCATTGTCGATCGCGGCGACATGAATCCGGCCGACATGCGCGGCGCCTGGGCCGGCGAGATCGGCCAGACGCAATTTCTGCCGTCGTCCTATTTGAAATACGCCGTCGACTATGACGGCAACGGCCGGCGCGATCTGATTCACAGCGTGCCCGACGTGCTCGCGTCCACCGGCAACTATCTCAAGGGCTATGGCTGGCAGCGCGGACAGCCGTGGGGCGAAGGCACCGCCAATTTCCAGGTGTTGCTGCAATGGAACGCGTCGCAGGTCTACACCAAGACGGTCGCCTATTTCGCCGAGCAACTCGCTAGCGGGGAATAGGCCGGCTTAAGCTCCGGCCGGAGCCTCAACTCCGATCCACCGGCCGAGAAAGACACTGAGCCAGGCGCGCGCGCTGTAGTCATAGACCTCGCGGTCGGCAAAGTGCGCTTCGCGGGGCTTCGCTCCCGGCATTGCCAGGCGAACGTGGCCGCGCGTGGTCCACTTGTGCATCATGGCGTGCGTCACGTCCGGGTGAAATTGCAGCGCGTAGCTGCGGCCGTAGCGAAACGCCTGAACCTCGAACATGTCGCCTTCCGCCAGGAGCTCGGCGCAGCCCGGCAAATCGAAGCCCTCGCGGTGCCACTGATAGACTTGTTCCGGCCAGGGATCGACGACGGCGAGGCCGGCGGGCGTGGGCCGGATCGGGTAATAGCCGATCTCGGCTTGTCCCTGCGGGTGGAGAAACACCCGCCCGCCAAGGGCGCGAGCGCACATCTGCGCGCCGAGGCAAATGCCGAGGAACGGCTTGTCCTCCTTGAGCGGCACGGCGATCCAGTCGATCTCGCGGCGGATGAAGTCGTCTTCGTCGTTGGCGCTCATCGGGCCGCCGAAAATAATCGCGGCGGCATGCTCGTGCAGCGTTGCCGGCAGCGGATCGCCGAATCGCGGCCGGCGCACGTCGAGGCTGTATCCGAGCTGCCGCAGCGAAGCGCCGACCCTGCCCGGGGTGGAATGTTCCTGGTGGAGAATGATCAGGATCGGTTGTTGCATGGTCGGAAGAATCGCGATCACCCCACCATTTGGTATCGCGTTCGCCTGTAAATACAAGGCGCGCCGAGACTGGGCCGTTATGAACCGCGCGCCGCTTTGCGCGTGCCCCAATCCAGAAGCGGCAGAAGCAGCGCGTGCGGCATGAATCGCAGCAGGGAAATCGCGATCCGGTTGCCGGTCCCGGCAACGACCACACGCTTGCCGCGCATGAAGCCGTCATAGCCAATCCGCGCCACACGCTCGGCCGGAAGCGAAAGTACATTGGGCATCCGGTCGCCAAGGCCGGCGCGCGCCTGAAACTCGGTCGGCACCGGGCCGGGGCAGAGCGCGGTGACCCTGACGCCCCGGTCCGACAGCTCCTGGTGCAAAGCCTAGCTGAACGAGAGCACGAAGGCCTTGCTGGCATAATAAACGGCCATACCGGGCCCGGGCATGAAGGCGGCGATCGAAGCAACGTTGAGGATGCCGCCGCGATGACGCGCGATACTGTCCAAGAAAGCGAGCGACAGCTCGGTGAGCGCGCGGATGTTCAGATCGATCATCGCGAGTTGCTCGTCGCAACTCAGCGTAGCGGCCCGGCCAAGAAGACCGAAGCCGGCATTGTTGACCACGATCGCCGGCTCAAGATCGAGCAACGATAACTGCGCTTCGATCTTGGCCACGGCATCGCGCTGCCCGAGGTCCGCCGTAAGCACGATGGGCCGAGGCCGGCCGCCTTTCGCGATCTCATCGGCGAGTGCCGCAAGCCGATCCTCGCGCCGGGCCACCAGTACAAGTTCGTGGCCGTGCTCGGCGAAGACCCGCGCCAGCTCCGCGCCGATGCCGGCCGACGCGCCGGTAATCAGCGTGACCGGCTTCACGCGCCGCCGGGCTCGCCGGCCTCCTTCGCGATTCGCTGACGCAGCTCGATGCGCTGGCGCTGAGAGACCCCGAGCAGGTCGGCGGCGCGCCACAACAGGTTATCTTCCAGCTCGTCGCGCCGGCCGTCGGCATAGACGATCTCCCACATCATTTCGATGACGCGGGCGCGGCCTTCCTCGTCGAGCGTGCGGTTGAGCAGGCTGGTGAAATGAAAGAGATCGACCGATTCGTGCTCGGCCAGCGTCGCCTTGTCAATCAACTCGTCGGTCGAGGCATCGTCGAGGGCAAAGCGCCGCTTCACCACGGCATGAAGCTTGTCGCGCTCGCTCTGCGACATGTCGCCGTTGATGGCGGCGGCGTGCACCAAGAGCGCCACCGCCGCGAGGCGGTAATCATCCTCGCCGAACTGACTCGGATGTTTGTCGCCGTCGACGAATTCGGCGACAAAGTTCTTGAACGATTCGAACATGGCGTTCCCGTTGCCCCGGGGGTTCATTCCACGTTCATATCGCGAGGTAAAGCACGCCTTTCAAGGCTGGCCCTGGTTTCGGCGGTGGCCACCTCTGCGCTGCGTCCCCTACTCCGCCGCGGTGGCCTTGGCGGCCGCCTGTTCGCGCACGAATTTCTGCAGCGTCAACAAATCGGGCTTGCCGGAGCCGAGCAGCGGCAGCTTGTCGAGCACGATAACCTCGGACGGAAACATCAATTCGGCGGCGTGCTTGCTGCGCGCAAAGGCCTGAAAATCGGCGCGCGTCGCGCCGGTCTTGTCGGTGATCAGAACGAGTCGCTCGCCCTTGCGCGCATCGGGAAGCGCCGCCACCGCGGAGATGTTGTTCGGCCACAGCTCGGCCGCCAGCGTCTCGACCGCGGCGAGCGAAATCATCTCCCCGCCGATCTTGGCGAAGCGCTTGGCGCGGCCTTTGATGGCGATGTAACCCTGCTCGTCGATCGTGACGATATCGCCGGTGTCGTACCAACCCTCCGGCGGCGGTTCGAGCACGCCGGGCTTGTCGACGCGCAAATAGCCGAGCATCACGTTCGGGCCCTTGACAAAAAGGCGGCCGCCCTCGTCGACGCCCTCGACCTTCTCCAATCTCGCTTCCATGCCCGGCAACAGGCGGCCGACAGTGCCGAATTTGTTGAACATCGGCGTGTTGAGCGCCAGCACCGGGGAGGTCTCGGTCACGCCATAACCTTCGAGGATGCGCAACCCGAACTTCTCCAGATAAATCCGGCGGGTCGCCTCCTTGATCGGCTCGGCGCCGGCCACGATGTAGCGCAGCGAGCGGAAGTCGTAGGGGTTGGCCATGCGCGCATAGCCTGAGAGGAAGGTGTCGGTGCCGAACATGTAGGTCGCGCAGATGCCGTAGATCAGCTCGGGTACGGTGCGATAGTGCAACGGCGATGGATAGAGATAGGTCGGCACGCCGGAAATCAGCGGCAGCACGATGCCGCCCATGAAGCCGAACGA
>Ga0182015_10001961_pt1 | contig 25953 bp, 14 predicted proteins | sample 712P3MmetaG_FD_120478 | JGI IMG/M metagenome (GOLD analysis project Ga0182015, IMG submission 120478) | Permafrost microbial communities from Stordalen Mire, Sweden - 712P3M metaG | ecosystem: Environmental > Terrestrial > Soil > Wetlands > Permafrost | place: Sweden: Stordalen | collected...
CGGCATGCCTGCCGCGGTGGCAGCAATAGCTCCTTTCCAAGGGGTTCTCCCTGACATAAGCAACTTCAGCTCAACCGACTCTGCTAACCAGGCAAACTATGGTCAGCTGAATAACAGCGACTATGGGAACAAATCAGAACATCAGCTCAACCACGCCGTCACCGGCAGCATCACCAAGCAGCTCGGACGGTGGACGTTGAAGGCCGGCGCGGAGTATCGGGTGTATCTCGGTAACTGGGCGGATATTCAGTACCAGGCTCCCACTCTGGCTGGGGGGCCCTCGGGCACAGGGATGCTTTCCACGGTTAGCGGTGCTAATTCCGCTACGATCGTCGATCCCCAGAATTTAGGCTACTCCGGGGCCACACCGATAACAGGCATCGGGGGCTGGAGCATGCCTGCCGGAACCGCGCCGAAAGTCGCTTTGGCCGCCAAGTATGTGGCGTTCTATAGCCAGAATTCCTGGCGTCCAACGGCAAAGCTGCTGTTGAGCCTCGGCTTGCGATACGAGGTACAGCCGGGACCAACGGAGCGTTACAACCGTATGTCCAGTCTGAACCTGAACGCTGACAACCCGTTTGCAGCAGGTGTTTCAGGGACTGGCGGTCTTGGGTTGTTGACGTTCCCCGGAGTGGCCGGCTACAGCCGAAACCTCTACCAGACAAACTGGAACAACTTCTCTCCCCGTGTGGGTGCAACCTATCAGTTGGATCCCTCCACCGTGTTAAGAGGTGGATATGGCAGGAACTATCTACCCAGCAATACTGGCTTCAACGCCAACGGGCTCGTCTACGGGACCACTCCGTTCTCCGCCGGCGCTAATCCTATCCCCTTCGGGCTGACGCCGAACGGTCTGCCGTTCGGAACCTTTGACCAGCCTCAAACCACGATTGTTCTTCAGCCAGCTGGCGCTGTCCAGGCTCCCTCCAACTATGGCAACACGGGCGGCGTTGACCTATTCAACAGGTATACGTATAAGACTGGCCACGTGGATCAGTTCAACGCCATAGTCGAGCGTCGCCTGGGCCCGACCTGGATCTTCTCTGCCGGTTATGTTGGATCGAGCAGCGGAAATCTCCCATGGCGTGATTTCCCACTCAACGGAACCTGGAGTGTCCCCACCGGTACGCTGCAAGCGTGGCGCAATACCTGGGTGGCCTCCAATGGCACGAGCGATCCATCTCAAGTGCAGGTGCCCAATCCGCTGCCGGGTTTGATCGGCAAGGCAAGTGGACCAAGCGGCGCCGCCACGATCACCGCGATGCAGGCGGCGGAGCCTTACCTGGCGTTCCTTGGAAACACCAACCTGGTAAGTCAGGGCAGCTCCAACTTCAATTCCTTCGCAGTCAAGGGACAACACTCCACTTCGCACGGCCTGACGGTCATGGCCAGCTACGTCTGGTCCAAAACGTTAGGTCTCACTGGCGGCAGTGCCGGCGAATCGTACGCCGAATCCCAGATTGACGGCGGAGCCGACGGTCCCACCGGCGGAGTGGACTACGTCACCCTGAAAAACAATCACAGCCTTGTGAATTTTGATACCCCGAACCGTTTCGTCGCATCTGTGTCCTATCTTCTGCCTATAGGCAAGGGTCAGGCTTGGAATCCTGGCAATCCGGTCCTTCGCGCAGCGCTTGGCGAGTGGCAACTCGCGACAGCCATAACCCTGCAATCAGGCACGCCTTGGGGTCCCGACTGCGGCGGCACCCTCAACGGACGCTGCAACGTCGTGCCCGGAGAACCCCTCGAGGTGCCCCAGAACCTGCGGCATTACTATAACGGCAGCACCAGCGTCACTCTCCCGGATGGGCGTACCATCACCCCGGGTGCCAACACCTTCCTGAAGTGGAACCCGGACCGGTTTACTCAGCCCATCGTAACCTTTGCGAATGGCGTTAATGCGGTCGACCAATATACCACCGGCGCCACTGCTATGACGATTGGCGATTTGCGTACGCCCGGGTTCGAGAACACGAACATTTCGGTGATCCGCAAGTTCGCGATTGGCGATCGGGCAAGTCTTGACCTCCACGTCGATGCCACAAACGCGCTGAATCACTCCAACCACTTAACCGTCGACAACACGGTAGGGTCGGTGTTGGCCACAAGCGGGGCCGGCGGCACTGCACCTGGGCAAAACAACAACACCAGTTTTGGCACGTGGGGACTAACCACCACGGAGGCGCGCCAGCTTACGGTGGCACTCAAGTTGAACTTCTAACCGAAGAAACCAGGAGCAGACAAACACTGGCCTCCCCGTCGTTCAAGCGATGGGGAGGAAGTCATACAGCAACTTGGTGGCATCCGGCTGGCCCCTTTCCGTGACCGCGTACAGGAAATGATGGGTGGGATCCGTGGTCAGGAAGGAAAGGCCCGGGAGCGCAGGCGCCACGACGCCCATTGGAGTGAGCTGGCCGGTCTTAGGATCAAAGCGGTAGTTATAGATCCCCTTGCTTCCCGAGGCGACGTAAACAAAATAGGAGCGGGCTGCGGGCAGAGTCTTCGCAGCCGCGCGTGCGGCCTGTGGAAGGATCGCTGCGGCCAGTGCTAAAAATCCAACCAGCGCCAAGGTGGCACCTGTTTTCCCAACAGTTCCTCGTTCAAAAGCCGACCGTACTTCCCTTGATGGGCGTCCATTCACTCCGCAACCTCCTCCAACATCCCCAGTCTTTCTAGACCAGAGCGGGGTAGAACGCAAGACCTCGCAACCCTAGACACGGTTGCGTGTGCACCCTCCGCCGTTGGACATCCTGCTCTAGCGATAGCTCTTGTCGTCCAGCCGCCGAAAATCTACGTCATTCATCACGCCAATGGTCACGATGGCGAAGGTGAACACTTGAGTTCCGGATTCCAGATGGCCAGCGATCACCTTGTCAGGAGTCGCCAGCGTCATGTGCGGATGGAGCTTCCCCTCGATGACGTACCCGTTCATGCTTACCAGGTCCGCCGGTTCGCTGGGATTGGTTTCGAAGATGTCATGGGAGGGAAGCGTTCTGTTGCTGACCTGGTGAAGTTGATAGCCCCGCACTGATCCGACGGCCGAAAGAATGACTCCGTTTCGAATGTTCTCTTGCTTCACCATCTTTTCCATACCCGCAAGCAAGTCGGTCTGGTACTTGAAGCGGAGAACCACAATTCGATCAAAGTGCCCTGTTATGGCGTAGACGTCGGGAACCTTGTCGCTGTTTGCCTTCGTATCGTCAGCAGGATTGTGTGAAGCATTGACGGTCTCGCGCCGCGTTTCCTGAGCAAACACCATGCTCGTTGTTACCACAAACAGAATGAGCACTTTCACAGCATTCTCCATTTTCGGCTTCGCCCTAGGGGTCCATTTCAGAACGAACGTTTAATAAAATGAGCGGTTTTGGTGCCGGCCTTTTCCGTGTAGTAGACCGTGACCTTAGCGGACTTTTCAGCGCCCTCGGCAACGTCCTTGCCGGTATCTTTCGCCGCGCGATCGGTCAAATGAAAGGTCTCTTCGCTGCCATCCGCGGTTTTGACCGCAATGGTCTTTGCTCCTCTGTCCATATGGGTAACCGTACCCTCGGTTGCTTTTAATCCATCGTCTCCTATTTTGTCGATCTCGTGCGTCGTGTCTTTCCCTCCTACGGCCGTGTAATGCACGGCGACTTCGCTGCCTTCCTTCACTCCGTTCAGCGTGCCCTTCGCCGCTCTATCCGTATCCTTGGCCCCGTCCACAGTCACGTCGTCCGCGTAGCGAAACGTATGTTCTGTGCCGTCCTTGCTATCGACTACGAACGTCTTTGTGCCGGCGTCGATTTTTTTTACCGTTCCGTCCACTGCACTTACCACGTCCTGTGCGGCGAAGCTCAGCGAAGTGGAAAGCGCCAAGGCACTCATCAGGGCTACTGTTTTGATCATGATCATCCTCTTTCCTTGATTTGCAGGCTGTTACCCGATTAACAAATCGATATCATCACTTATACCACCTCCGGAGCCCAGCTACCGCAGGCGAGAGGCCGCAAAAACAGTGGGGATTCGATCGAGTTCGCCTGGTCTCATCATGGTCGCTACCTGCTACCAGCCGCCACCTAGCGCCTGGTAGAGCTGCACATAGTTCTGCATCTCCGCGAACCATGCTTGGGTCATCATTAGTTCGGAGCTGAAGTACTGTTGCTGCGTGGTCAGGACTTCAAGGAAACTGGTAGCTCCTCCGGTGAAACGAACATTTGCCAGGCGCGAGGTCTCTTTGTACGTTGCTGTCTGCTCCTGCAGTTTCATGCGGTACAGCCGGGCTTGATTGTAGCCAACCAGGCTGTTGGAGACGTCGGCAAAAGCCTGCTGTACGGTTTGCTTATAGGTCATTTCAGCTTCGTCTCGTTGCGCTAAAGCGAGATGGTACTGGCTTGTGATTCTCCCTCCGGCGTACAGCGGCTGTGCCAGCTCCCCTCCCAGGGCCCAGAAAGTGGCTGGACCTTGCAGGAAGCTTGTCAGCGCCGTGCTTTGAGCCCCAAAGCTGGCGGTTAAGGGTATTTGCGGGAAAAACGCAGCCTTGGCCACTCCAATATTCGCGTTGGCGGCAGCCAAACTCTCTTCCGCCTGGCGGACATCGGGACGGCGCTCCAGGATCGCTGACGGTAAGCCCAGCGGCACGTCGCTCAGATGCGGCTCATCGATAAGGGCTAGTCCGCGCGGAATCGGGCCTGGATTTCTGCCCAGCAGAATGCTAAGCTGGTTTTCGGTTTGTTCGATCCCTTGCTTGAGTGTGATGACTTCCGCCTCAGCCTGCTGGACAAGCAACTGCGACTGATACACGTCTGTGATCGCGTACTCCCCGCCCTTCCAATTAATCGTGTTGATGCGAAGACTTTCCTGATCGGACTTCACCGTCTGTTGCGAAAAATCGAGTTGTGAATCTAATTGGCGCAATTGGTAGTAAGCAGTCGCGATCTCGGCGATGAGCGTGGTCTCAACCAGGTGTTGGGCGTATTGTGTTGCCAGAAGTTGGGCCCGTGCGGCCTCAGTTGCTCGGCGGAACTGTCCCCAGAAGTCGACGATGTAACTCAACTGCAAACCTGCGGTGTCAAACGTGGGAGAGTTAGGATAGGCGGCAGACCGTTGATTTTGCACCCCGAAAGTTCCGTTCAGGGCCGGAAGTTGATTGGAACGAGTCACTCCGAGAGAGGCTTGCGCTTCCAGAATGTGAGTTGCCGCAATGCGAATGTCGTAATTGTTGGTAAGCGCTTCCTTGATCAGGTTTTGCAGCGTTTCATCCTGGAAAACAGATTGCCATTTCATCTCCCCAAAGGGACCGCCTGCGGCCTGGCCGCCGATGCCCGGCGCGAGCCCACGATACTGGCCGGGCACGGCAAGCGCAGGACGTTTGTAGTTGGGCCCGACTTTGCAGCCGGACAACGTGACCAGCAGCACGGCGGCAGTGAGTGCGCTCGCTCTCATTTTGCCAGCCCCGGCGCCGATGAGGTCTCAGGTTTGCGATCTTCGCGGTCGAAAAATGCGCCCGCACGCTCGACAACATCAAATGAAACCGGGATGAAGAAGATGGCAATGAGCGAGGCTGCGAGCATGCCACCGATGACCGCGGTGCCCAGCACCCGCCTGGAGACCGCGCCTGCACCGGTGGCAGTCCACAGCGGCACGCAGCCGAGAATGAAGGCAAAGGCGGTCATCAGGATGGGCCGCAGTCTAAGCTGCGCCCCGGCCAGAGAAGCGTCAAGCAACGACTTGCCGCTGTCGTATTCGTCTTTGGCGAATTCCACGATCAGAATCGCATTTTTCGCAGATAGTCCGATGAGCATCACCAGGCCAACCTGCGCATAGACGTCGTTGTCGAGACCGCGGAAATAGAGCGCGACGAAGGCGCCAAAAATTGCTATGGGCGTTCCCAAAAGCACACTGAAGGGCAGGGTCCAACTGCTGTACTGCGCGGCCATGATCAGGAAGACGATCACCAGCGACAGAGCGAAGATCACGGCCGGACTCACCCCTTGTCCCGCTTTGACTTCCTGGTACGACATCCCCGTCCAGTCGTATCCCATCTGCACTGGCATGGTTTTCTTGAAGACATCCTCAAGGGCGGCGATGGCTTGACCAGAACTATAACCAGGCGCGGCGGCTCCGTTAATTTGAACCGCCTGAAACTGGTTGTATCGCGTCACGTACTCCGGGCCGCTGCGGCTATCGACTGCCGTGAGCGTGCTCAATGGGACCAGCTGTCCGCCGGCATTGGTGACGTAGAACTTACCCAGGTTTCGTGCCGACGTGCGGGAGCTCCCCTCCGCCTGAACGTAGACCTGCCACTGACGGCCGAACCGGGTGAAGTAGTTCACCAGCGCTCCGCCCATGAAGGTCTGCAGGGTCTGGTACACATCGCCCAGACTCACTTGTTGCGTGAGCACTTTTGCGTTATCCACCGTGATGCCGACCTGCGGAACGGAAAGGAGTGCGGTCGTCATTACCCCCGCCAGCTCTGGCCGCTTATTGGCCGCGGCAAGAAAGGCTTTCTCATTCGCCGCCAGAAATTCGGTAGTTCCCCCGGACCGGTCTTCGAGCACGAAGCTAAATCCCCCTGATGTTCCCACGCCCGGTATTGCCGGCGGAGGAAAGGAGAAGGCAAATCCCGAGGTCACCGTGGAGAGAGCCTCGGCGAGGTGCCTCTTGATTGCGGCATAGCTCTCGGCGGGAGCCGTCCGTTCATCCCAGGGCTTGAGGGAGACAAAAAAGAAAGAACTGTACGTCGTCGCCACACCACTCAACAGGCTGTATCCCACCACAGAACTGACATACCTGACACCGGGCGTATTCAGAAGGATGTCTTCCACTTCTTTCGAGGCCGCCGATGTGCGCTGCAACGATGCTGCCGGGGGGAGTTGAAGCCCGACAAACATGTATCCCTGGTCTTCGTCGGGAAGGAAGCTGCCGGGAACCTTCTTGCCGAACCAGAACGCACCCGCGACCAGCACGAGAAGCAGGAGAAAGGCCAACCAGGACTTGTGGATTAAATGCCGACAGGCGTCTACATAGCCATTGGTAGCCCGGCCAAACACGCGATTGAACCAGCGGAAGAAAGCCCCTAAAGGTCCGCGAGAATCCTTTTTAGGACGCAAAAGCATGGCTGCGAGTGCCGGGCTGAGCGTCAACGCATTGAAGGCCGACAACGCCACGGAAACCGCGATGGTGACGGCAAACTGCTGGTACAACCTGCCCGTGATGCCGGGGATGAAAGCGGTCGGGACGAAGACGGCGGCCAGGATGAGAGCAATGGCAATCACCGGTCCGGAAACCTCCTCCATCGCTTGCACCGCCGCATCGTGCGGCGACTTGCCTTGCTCAATATGGTGCTCAACCGCCTCCACCACGACAATCGCATCGTCCACCACCAGGCCGACCGCCAGCACCAGGCCAAAGAGCGAGAGCGTGTTGATGGAAAAGCCCAGCATGGGAAAGAGGATGAATGTTCCAATGAGCGACACCGGGACCGCCAGCAAAGGAATGATCGTCGCTCGCCAGCCCTGCAGAAAAAGGAAGACCACAAAGGTGACCAATGCCAAGGCTTCGAGGATCGTCTGTTCGATCTCTTTGATTCCGGAGGTGACGGCCAGCGTAGTGTCGAGCGCGACGACGTAATCCAATCCCTCGGGGAACCGGGTCTTTGCTTCCTCCATGACTTTGCGGACTGCGGCAGCGGTAGTGACCGCATTGCTTCCCGGGGCCTGGTAGACGGCTATGAGAGCGGCTGGTTTCCCGTTGAACCTGCCAATCACGCTGTAGTCTTGCGCCCCTAATTCCACCCGGGCAACATCCTTCAAACGAAGGATCCCGCCGCCGCTGCTTGCTCGGACGATAATGTTTTCAAACGCCTCGGCGGATGGCAGGCGCCCGGGCGCGCGAACCGTATAGGTGAACTGCTGTCCTGGTGGAACAGGCTCGCCTCCGATCTGGCCGGCTGGGTTAACGGTATTCTGCGACCGGATGGCGTTGATGATTTCGGGGACGGTTACGCCCAGGTTGGCCAGCTTGTCCGGATCGACCCAGCAGCGCATGGCATATTGCCCGGCGCCGAAGATCGACACCGACGCCACGCCTGGTACCCGGGTCAACTCGTCGTTCAGATTGATAAAAGCATAGTTCGCCAGAAAGATATTGTCGAAGTTGCTATTGGAGGAAGAGAGATCAATCAGCATCAACGGCGAGGACGCGGACTTCTGCACCGTCACGCCATTATTGAGCACCGCGCTCGGCAGTTGCGCATTGGCTTGTAGCACCCGCATCTGGGCAAGGATCTGGTCGGTATTCGTCACCGTGTCGATGCCGAAGTCGACGGTGAGAGCCATCTGTCCGTTGCTGGCATTCTGCGAGGACATGTAGTTCATCCCATCCACACCCGCCATTTGCTGCTCGATGGGGGTGGCCACAGACTGAGCGACGGTGATTGCATCGGCGCCGGTATAGTTGGCAACAACTTGAATTTGCGGATCAGAGATTTCGGGAAATTGCGCCGTGGGAAGACGAAGCAGGGCCACAACACCCGCGATGACCATCAGAATCGAGATAACGATGGCCACGATCGGCCGGTTGATGAAGAACTTTGACATGGTCAGTTGGGCTCCGCGGCAACGAACGGCTTGGTACGGACGGGTGTGCCTTCTCTGACCTTCATGAAGCCCTGGACGATGACCTTTTCGCCTGGCTTCAATCCATCGGTAATGATCCAGTCGGTTCCGACTCGATCGCCAACCTTTACTACGCTGAAGGTGGCTTTGTTGTCCGCATCGACCACGGCAACCTGGTACATCGATTGAACCTCGATGACGGCTGCTTGCGGCACCAACATCGCACCTTGGTTCATGCTGGTCTGAAATCGTACGCGGCCGAACCCGCCAGGGCGAAGGACTGCGTCCGCATTCGGAAACTCGGCGGCAAGCTGTATGGTTCCCGTTTGGCTCGTGATTTCTCGATTCACCAGCACAATCCGGCCCTTGTGCGGGTAAGTCGTGCCGTCTGCCTGGATAAACTCCAGGATTGGACTGGCCACCCGTTGTCCACTGATCAACTGGTAAAACGTCTCCGCCCGGCTGAGATATTGACTCTCACTGATGCTGAAATATGCCCAGATGGGATTGACTTGGGAGACCGTGGTCATGGTGGTGCTCGTTCCCACAAGGTTGCCGACCTGGGCGGTCGATAGCCCCGCGATTCCATCAATCGGTGAGTAAACCTTGGTCCATGACAGGTTCAACTCTGCCTGTGCCTGTTGTGCTTTGGCTGCGTCCAGTTGGGCCTGGTTCGCTGCCTGGGTCGCAATATCGGTATCCAGTTGCTTTTGCGGAATAGCGCTCTGTGCGGCGAGCGGCTTGTCCCGCGCGACATTGGTGGCCGCGTTGGACAAATTCGCCACCGCTACGGCCACCTGCGCTTTGGCTTGCGCAACAGCCACCTCGAAAGCGTGCGGATCTATTTCGTAGAGAAGTTGTCCCTTTTTTACGAAAAAGCCATCGTGGTAATTCTGCGTGAGCAAATAGCCCTGAACTCTAGGCGTGATCTGGGCGTTGTAGCGTCCGTTGAGCTGCGCCACCCACTCGGAATAAACGGGAACGTTCCGCTGGACAACTTCCGTGACCTCGACCTCAGGCGGCCCCGGTTCCGGAGCCACTTCCTTGGCCTTGCATCCAGACAGAAAGATGACTAAAAGCAGCGTTCCCAAAATGCCTTTGTAGCGTTGGGGCTTAGGTCCATAGTGCATTGCCACTCCTGGTTCGGACTTCCGGTTCGGACGAACGCCATCAAGAAGTCTCGCTGCATGGGCCCAACCTCGTTAAGTCGCTATTCTGCACATGGCCAGGAGTATCGGCGGGGCATTGCCCCGGAAGCGATTCCGCTTCTATCCTGACCGTGAGAGTGGCCTCGACCCCAGGTTTAGGAGTCGCAAATTGCTTGTCGTGGATACCCATGGACTTTAGCACATGCCGCTGCCCCGTTTCATCACCGGCCAAAGCGTGGGGTGCCCACGTTCTGACCTGGATACCATATCGGGGGTTTGCGTCTAGGGGGTGAGCGGTGGACCCAGGAACTCCACTCCCCAGGGCACGCCAAAAGCATCGAGGGCAGCCTTATCAGAGTGTGGCGATGCCAGAACTTCAGCCAACCCCAGGAAAAAGTGTTCTGCATCCATCCCCGGCAGAATCATAACCATCTGCCGCGAAGGATGATCCGATACATTAAGGAAGGCGTGAGCCGCGCCGCCCGGAACGCAGATGACCTCTCCGGCCTCGGCACGGAAGCGATGACCATCAACCTCAAACAGATAGGCGCCTTCCATGACACGGAAGACTTCAGCCTCGTGATGACGATGCAGTGGAGGTCCGAAGCCGGCAGCGTTTATCGTCTCCATTATGGTCATCGCGCCGTTTAGAACTTCCGCGGGAAGACGCACGGTAAGCTCAAGACCCAGCGCTGGGATCTTGACAGTCTTGGCGTTATCCGGTGCGGCGCGGAATGGCTGGGCCAGCATGGAGTTCAATTCTATCTGTGAACCGTTCGATCATCGCAGAAGCTACGCTTGATGTGACTTGCTGGAAGGCATAACAAATCTGCGGGTGCCCCATCCCCCCGAATCTCCTGTAAGGCCTGGTGGGGGCAACAAACTTCATGCGGCTTTCCCTATAGAAAGCCGCACACGCGTCCATGGCTGGCGCCGCGCAGTAGGAAATCCGCGGTCCTTCGCGTTGTTTGCGAAGGGTGGGATACCACGAATCTCGATGCACGCAGTCGCGCATCCCACCCTTGAACCCAAAGAACGGGTTCAAGGATGGGGCACCCGGCATGTCGCTGCACTTCCTATCGTGCCCAACGAGATGTGTAACTTCTCTCCTCAACTCTAAGGACCGTAAGGACTCGGAGTAGTGCGAGCCGGGGGCTTGTAATCCACCAGCTCATCCACTGGCCTTTTACCGGCCCAGGCGATGCCACGAAGCAACATCGCTTCAATTTGCGGGTTAGCGAAGTTGGCGTAGGTATGCCCCTGCATCCAGACGAACGCTCGAGCGGGTTGACCGCCGGGGAGCGTGTGTTCATAGGTCCATATCTGTGGTACGACCTCGCCCTTGTGCTTGCCCGCGCTCGGAGTTCCTGGGATCACCACGGTTGCCAACACATGGATGGGGGGATCCTTCGCCCATGTCATGTTGAAGAACGCTTCATCGAAAATTGTGATGTCAGACATGCCCGACATGATGGGGCTTGATTTGTCCACGATGGTGTAGGGAATGTCCGCACCCAGCGTGTAGTTCACCTCGCCATGCTTCTTTCCGCCGCCCACCAGGCTCGCGAAATACGCTGGATCCGGCCCGCACAGAGAATCGTGAAGACTGACCAGACCACCGCCGCGTTTGACGAACGCTTCCAGCGCGGCCTTCTCGCTATCGTCCATATAGCCGGCGTCTCCTTTATAGATCACCAGGACGTCAGTATGTGCAAGCTCGGCAGCGCTGGGGGCATGCAAAGAGCCGTCGACGACTGCCCCGTGCTCGGTCAGAATCTTGCTCCAGTCAGCGAGAAACTGGGGATAGTCGTGCAGGCCCGGTCCGTGGCTCTTCAGGCCCGCACGGAGGTATATATGCATACCGTTTGGATTCTGGCCCGGAGGCCGGGGTGCGCGCTGCTGCCCAGGCGCATTTCCCGCTTGAGCGGACTGCGCGGACACAGGCAAGAACGACAAGCATAACGTGGCGCCCAGAACCGCAGAAAGATAACGCAATATTTCTGTTCTCATAACCGTCCTTGAAGCAACCCGGATTTCTACGCTGATCCTGTTTGTCACTATCTCGATCCCACATGATCGTGCTCCAGTATAGTCCTCACATGAGGGCCAAAAGGTGCGCGTCAAGATCTGGATTGGGTGTGCGATCTTTCAGTTTCGCCCGGCCCGTAGGGCCGACTGCCAGACGTCAGCCCAGCCCGGCAGGGCTGGGACGTCGATCCCAGGATCGTCCGAGCGCCGTAGGCGCGGCACCAAACCTGTTATCCTGCGCGAAAACCCCTAGACACATGAGCCATTCCTATTCCAACAATTATGTCCACGCGATCTACAGCACCAAAAACAGAGTCGAGTGCCGCGCCTCTGGCGCTCCGCGATGTTGGGGTTCCCCCTGATACCCAGCCCTGCCGGGCTGGGCTCACGTTTGGCTTCCGGCCCCTACGGGCCTGCTTCTTTCGGCCCCGAACGCATCGGCACTAACTTCTTTTTGCGATCGCATAGTACGGCTGATTTGAAAGGGTTCCGTTGAATGCCGGATAGAGCCAGGCAGCATCGGCTCCCCGCTGAAGCTCAAAGTAATACTGCAACGGGTAGACGGAGTTGGTGTAATCCCCTGGAATGGCAGCCCTGTATCCATCGTAGCCGCGTTGCATTTCCGCGGACACCCAACGTTCTGCCTGATTGACGTGCCGGTAGTAAAGATGGACTGCATTGGGCGCATCGTGTGCAGTTATGCCGGGGACAAGCAAGGATAATGAGAGCGGCTGCCCGGGACGAAAGCTCGCGGCCGGCGTGTGCGTGCAGCGGGCCGAAGGCCGGTTAGGTCTGCCCGTGGCGGCTCGAATCGCCTGCTCGATGCTTGGCACGGGCCCGGCCGGCGTGGGCGCTGTTTGCAGCTTGTCCTGCATGGCCGCGATGTCCTTATCGATGCCTGGGAGGCGGTCGCTCCAGTGCCCGCGGCGCTGGGGAATACTTCCGTAAGTAATGTCCGGACGGTAGACGCTGTTGGCGCGAGCCGCCATGGTTGCCCATGCCTCACGCGCTTTTGTGTATTGGGCAAGGGCAAGTTTGCCTGCCTCCGGATAGCCCGTAAGCTGATAGATTTCAAACAAAACCCCGCTCCGCAGCTTGGCCGCGAAGAAGCGGCCCAAACCATTCTGGATGAGAACATCCTCTTCCATGCGCCGGAACTCAGGTGACGTTTGTGAGGTTGCCTGCACGCGCGCGCCGGCCAGGGCCTGAGCGGATGCTGCCGTGTAGTCCTCCAACCATTGGGCAACTTCGATCGGCGAATACCGGGGATTGGGCCGTCCGCCAAGCAAATCCGCGGCATGGTCGACGATGGCAGAAAAGAGCTGCGGATCGAGCGGGCTCACCGTTCCGAAACACTTGGGAATGGGGGTATCGCTGTAGGGCGAAGGTTCGCTCCCAAGTACGATGGGCATGTTGTCATAAATCTCGGGCCAAAAAGCATGATTGGAAGCCGATGAAAGATGAGCGGATGTCACCAACGGCAGAACACGGCCGGCATTGGCCACAGCGGTTTCGACCGAGTTTGCGCCCGGCCCGAAGTCACTTCTCAGGTATCTGCGCCAGGTCTCCGGGTTGGCGTCTGGGTCGTATAGGCGCCGCCCCCAAACCCGATAGTAGTATTCAAACTTTCTCCAATCGCCGCCGTTCGGGTTGAGGGATGCGTCCGCGTAAGCACAGCGTCCGCCCGGCAGTCCGGAACCTTCGCGGCCTTTGAAGGTGAGCGGTTCGCAGATGTCGAGTCCAGCCGCTCCACAAAAGTGAGAGGTGCGTCCGAAAGCCGCGGCCATCTCCGGATCGCCAGAGAACAAATGCCGCTGCGTTCCGGGCCAAAGGCGAAAGAGCACTTGATAGCGGCTCCCCTCCTGGAAGAAGTCAGCATAGCCATAGCGCGTGAATCGGCGTTCACCATTGCTGACGCTAAAGAGGCCCGTTTCCATGCGGTCGGGCCGTGGTATCTCCAGTTCACGGATGTCCGCCTGGTTATAGCCAAGGCTCTGGTGTTCCGCGGAATACTTGGCTCCCAGCTTGACCGGCATGCCAGTATCCGCCGCCATGTCGATCATGATCTGATTGACTCCCTTGGCATGCATGTCGATCTCGATCTTGCGGCCGCAGCCCGAGATCGCTTCAAACAGCGTCTTCCAGAACGGATAGCTTCCTTCGGGGATTCCGCTCTCCCCATGTACGCGAAGCGTGAGGCCTTGAATTTCAGGGCAGTCCTTCAGAAGGATTGCCAACGCATCACGGCAATACGCCGCATGCGTCTGGGGTGTAAGGCCTTCGATACGGTGATGTGCGTGGGGGCTATCGGTCCACTCGTAGGCGTGGGTCCAAATTCCTAACTGGAATTGCAGCCCCCGCGCACCCGTCTCGGCGGCAATAAAACGTAACATCTCAAGATTCTTTGCTCGTTCTTCCGCGGTAAACGGCGTGGGGTTTTGTTCTCCTACTTCATTGCTAAGCCGTACAACCCGCACATCGTATCCAGGGACCTCGACGAGATATGGGTAAGGGAAGTGGAAGTAGTCGTCGGTGACGCCGCGAGGGAAATCGTATCCGAATCCAAAGGCGAAGTTAAAGCGGTTGAACCGGCTTGCCGCGAGCACATCCAGATAGGCTCGCCAAAAGTCCTTGTCGTAATACCAAGGTTTGTCTTCAATCTCGCTGCAGAACGCGCGGGCAATACTGCGAACTTCATTGGCGGGCTTTTCCTCGATCGTCCCGGTCAGATGCAATGCGGCTGTGGGATCGGGGTTGAATTGAACCCGCTCGGCTAATTCGAGGAGCCCGTAGACGAAGCCTCTGGGGCCGCTCGCAGAGACCCAAGTGGCGGGCGTTTCCGCCAGGCGTCCGGGAGTCAAGCGGATACTCTCCGGGTTTGTGAGCGCCGCGCCTGCTTGCGGGAAACCTTTGCCCAGGCGTGAGCCGGCGCTGGCCACTAAGACGCAAAAAGCGGGGCCTTTGGCTTGCTCCGGAGACTGGACGATTTCGCAGATCACGCCTTTAGCGAGCAGTGCCTTCCGGAGTTGCCCCGCCGCCCACTTCACCGGATCACTGGATGCGATTGAATCGTTGGCATCGACGATGACAGAAATCCGGCGACTTGGACCGGCTAGCGCACTATGCGTGAGACTAAGGGCTGTCATCGCGCCGGTGAGCTTCAGGAAGTCCCGGCGTTGCATTGGAGATACAGGATCCGCCGCCATGGTCTCGCGTTCTCCTTGGTGCCGTCAGTTGAAGTGTACAAGCCTGCGGGTGCGCCTGATGGACCTGAGAAGCCTGTATTGCTGGGTGGCCGTACAACAAATCTGCGGGTACCCCACCCCCCAGGATTTCCTGCAAGGCAACAAACTTCATGCGGCTTTCTAATAAGAAACTAGTCCTGGATTAAGCCGCCATTGGTGTTTAGCACGGCAGGAAGCACCACGAAAAGACGGGTGCCCCATCCTTTGCGGTTTTTGCAAAGGGTGGGATACACGACGGTCGGTATCGAGATTCGTGGTACCCACCCTTCGCAAACAGCGCGAAGGATGGGGCACCCGGAGATTTGTTGCGCCTTCTAAAGAAACACCGATTCGGATTAAAGCGCCGCCCTCCCCTTTGTCATCCCGGCCAACACAAACTTGTAGCTCCAGGTTCTCATGAGAAATCCTGTCTAGCTGGGACGCAAGTTCTCCTGTGCCTCGATTGCCGCCAGCGCTGCCAGTTTGACGACATCCGATACGGAGGAATCCCGTTGAAAGACATGAACCGGTCGCGAAAGACCCATCAGGATGGGTCCGATTAACTGCGCTCCGCCGATCGAGCCGAGTAGCTTGTAGGCAATGTTCCCGGCATCCAAACTGGGGAAGACGAGAACGTTTGCTCCCCCGCGAAGCGGACTGAAGGGGTACGTCTCTTCCATCCGCTGCGGCAGCACTGCTGTATCCGCCTGCATTTCGCCGTCGACCAGAAGTTCCGGGCACCTCTCGCGGATCATCTCGACAGCCAGACGGACGCGGTCGGAGGACTCATGCCGGCTGCTGCCAAAGTTGGAGAACGACAGGAGCGCGACCCGAGGCTCAACATCGAAACGGCGGGCTGTGTTTGCTGCACAGATCGCAATTTCCGCCAGATCTTCGGCAGAGGGTTGAATGTTCACTGTGCAATCGGCCAGGAAGTAGAGTTTGCCTCGAGGCGTGATGGCTATATACAGGCCGGATGCTCTGCGCACGTCCGGCCGAAGAGGAATTACTTGCAACAACGGCCGGATCGTATCCGGGTAGTGCGTCGTTAAACCGGTAACCAGGGCGTCTGCGTCCCCGAGCTGCACCATCAAGGCGCCCAGAATATTAGGGCTTTGAACGAGCCCAACTGCTTCCGTGCGCGTGACCCCCTTCCGCTGCCGCAAGCGAAAGAGTTCATCGATATAAAACGGCAGCCGGGGATGGGTTTCAGCATCAACAATCTCCAATGCCTTTAGATCAAGGTGAAGCGCGGTTGCGCGCGCTTGAATCTCTTGCGCATTTCCGAGAAGCACCGGCCTGGCGATCTTCTCATCAGCCAGGACGCGGCATGCACGCAGAACCGTTGGATTCTCTGCCTCCGGAAACACAACACGGCAGGGTCGCGCACGCGCCTTTTGAATGAGTATCCTGGTTACGCCGGGATCGACGCTCAGACGCTTCTCCAGGCTGTGAAGATACTCGTTCGGGTCGACGTTTACCCGGGCCACCCCGGAGTGCATGGCGGCGGCAACCACGGCTGCTGCTACCTGAACGACAACCCGGGGATCAAATGGCTTTGGAATGATGTAGTGCGGGCCAAAGCTGAGGTCATCCACCCCATAGATTCTGCATACGGATTCGGGAACGTCCTGCCTTGCCAGAATCGCAAGGGTACGGGTCGCTGCGAGCATCATCTCCCCGTTGATTCCGGTTGCACGTGCGTCGAGCGCCCCACGGAAGATTCCCGGGAAGCCGAGGACATTGTTCACCTGATTAGGGAAGTCCGATCTGCCGGTGGCAACAATGGCATCGGGCCTGGCCGCAACCGCCGCAGAATACGAAATCTCAGGATCGGGGTTTGACAAGGCAAAGACGAGGGGATTCGACGCCATGCGACGCAGCATCTCCACAGTTACACAATTAGGGCCCGACAGGCCGATGAAAACATCGGCATCCACCAGAGCCTCGGACAGTGTACGGAGGTGCGTCTGGCGCAGGAACCGCGCTTTGTAAGGATTGAGCCCCTCCTGGCGCCCTTCGTAGAGAACCCCTTTGGAGTCACACATCAGGATGTTTTCGCGAAGTGCGCCGAGGAGAATAAAGTGCTCCGCGCAGGCAATGGCGCTCGCCCCAGCCCCATTGATGACAATTCGGACGTGGCTGATCTCTTTACCAGCCACATCCAGTCCATTGAGCAATGCCGCGCCGCAAATAATCGCTGTGCCGTGCTGATCATCGTGGAAGACAGGTATCTTCAGAGTCCGGCGCAGTTCTTCCTCGATAATGAAGCACTCGGGCGCCTTGATGTCCTCCAGGTTGATTCCGCCGAACGTAGGCTCCAGCATCTGGCAGGCACGGATAACATCCTGGGGATCGTTAGCGGCCAACTCGAGATCAAAGACGTCGATGTCCGCAAAGCGTTTGAAGAGGACCGCTTTCCCCTCCATCACCGGCTTGCCTGCGGCCGGACCAATGTTGCCCAACCCGAGAACAGCCGTTCCGTTCGAAATCACAGCGACCAGGTTCGACTTGGATGTGTACTTGTAGACGAGCTCCGGTTCGCGGTGGATTGCCAGGCACGGCGCCGCCACTCCTGGGGTATAGGCCAGGCTTAAATCCCGCTGCGTCAGGCAGGGCTTGGTCGCAACGATCGCCACCTTCCCTGGTGGGTTGGATGAGTGATAATCGAACGCATCTTCATCGCGGACCATGGCCATAAGGGCTCCCCCAGCTAAAGATCGCGTTCCTCGCCTAAAGAAACCCGAAGGAACGCGCCGGTCAATCCTATAGCCTGCATAATTTCCCCGGCAAGAAATTGTCGATCGGATGCCGGATCCGGTTAATTGCTGAACGGCGCTAAGCGGTTGACGGGCGCTTCACGCAATCGATTAGAATGCTGGCAGGTCAAATCAAACTTTGCTACACACCGGCCGTCACTTTCTCCAAATTCCCGGACCCACGAATGTCCCCGATCGAATCCTGCGGGCGATGCACTCTGCGGTCATCGATCATCGCGGTTCGGAATTTGCGCAGTTAGGCTCCGAGGTTCTGGAAGGTCTGCGCCCCGTCTTTCAAACCGCGGGTCCCGTGGTGATCTACCCTGCCTCGGGTACGGGTGCGTGGGAAGCAGCGATCGTAAATACCCTTTCTCCGGGCGATCGTGTCCTGATGTTTGAGACGGGGCATTTCTCGCAACTCTGGCGGCAGATCGCGGAGCGCTTCGGACTTCAGGTGGACTATGTGCCGGGCAACTGGCGGAGGGGCGCTGCCGCGGCGGAAGTAGCTTCCCGGCTGGGCGCTGACGATCGTCATACCTTCAAGGCAGTCATGGTGGTCCACAACGAGACCTCAACTGGAGTGACCAGTGGGATTCCAGACATAAGGCGAGCGATGAACCAGGCTGGCCATCCCGCGTTGCTGATGGTAGATACGATCTCCTCTCTAGGCTCCATCGACTATCGTCACGACGAATGGGGAGTGGATGTGACGGTGGCCGGTTCGCAGAAGGGGCTCATGCTTCCGCCCGGTTTGAGTTTTAACGCGATCTCTGAAAAGGCGCTCTCCGCCAACAAGAGCGCTAGGTTGCCGCGTTCCTATTGGGACTGGCAAGACATGCTGGGGCCCAATCGCAACGGCTATTTTCCATTCACGCCCGCAACCACACTCCTTTACGGTTTGCGGGAAGCGCTGGCGATGCTGCACGAGGAGGGCCTGCCGCACGTATTTCGCCGGCATGGACGGCATGCGGAAGCGACGCGCACCGCGGTGCGAACCTGGGGCCTCGAAATTGTTTGTGAAGATCCTCGCGAGTACTCAAACTCGCTCACCGCTGTGTTCATGCCTCAAGGCCATGACGCGGATCGGTTGCGGAGCATCATCCTCGAGAACTTTGACATGTCCCTCGGAGCCGGCCTCTCCAAACTCGCCGGCAAAGTCTTTCGCATCGGACATCTCGGCAGCTTCAACGATCTGATGCTGGCCGGAACGCTCGGCGGAGTCGAGATGGGCCTCCGCTTGGCCGGCGTGCCTCACGAAGCGGGCGGGGTTACGGCAGCGCTTCAGGCCCTTGCCCCTGCAGAAGTGAAGCGCACGGCGTCGGTGGTCCGGTGATGGCGCCTTCTTCATCCGGCGGCCATGACATGCAAATACTGACGCCCCTTCCGCTGAGTTCCCACGCGAAACCTGTCGACACCTTTGCCCAGGCCGCTGATCTGGAACGAGAGTTAAAGCGGGAGCTCAAGGGCGAAGTTCGTTTCGATCGCGGAAGCCGCGCGATGTACTCCACCGACGGATCGAATTATCGCCAGATTCCCATCGGGCTCGTGGTTCCACGCGATGCGGACGATGTGGTTGCTGCCATGGCGGTCTGCCGTAAATACGGCGCTCCGGTTTTGGCACGCGGAGCGGGCACAAGCCTGGCGGGACAGTGCTGCAATGTCGCGGTGGTAATCGATTTCACCAAGTACATGAATCGGATCCTGGAGCTCAACACAGACCAAAGATTCGCCCGCGTGCAGCCTGGAGTTGTTCTCGACACTCTCCGCAATCAGGCTGAGGTCCACAAGTTAACCTTCGCGCCCGACCCCTCGACGCACAACCGCTGCACGATTGGCGGCATGATCGGAAACAACTCTTGCGGCACGCATTCCTTGTTGGGTGGCAAGACGGTCGACAATGTCGAAGAGCTGCGCATTCTCCTTTACGACGGAACGCAGATGACCGTTGGCCCGGCAACGGACAAAGAATTGGATCGCATTCTCGAAGAAGGAGGGCGCCGCGCCGAGATTTACGCCGCGCTGCGCGCGATCGGCAACCGATATGCGGATCTGATACGAGCACGATTTCCGCAAATTCCCCGGCGCGTCTCTGGTTACAACCTCGATGAACTGCTGCCGGAGCGATTCAATGTGGCTCGCGCGCTGGTCGGAACGGAAGGCACTTGCGTGACGGTCCTCGAAGCCAGAGTGAAGCTGATCCCCAGCCCACAACATCGGGCGCTGGTGGGAATTGGGTATCGGGATGCCTTTATCGCGGCCGACCACGTGCCCGAGATCCTGAGCTTTCAGCCCATCGGCTTTGAAGGTTTTGAGGGGACCATCGTAGATGGATTGCGGCGCAAGGGCGCTCCCAAACTCGATCTGCTGCCCGACGGGCGCGGCATCGTGCTGGTTGAATTCGGTTCCGACGATCCGGACCATGCGCGAACTCTGGCTCAACAACTGATGGATCGTTTGAAGCATGTACCCGATTCGCCGAACACCCGGCTCTACACGCCGGCTGAAGCGCGTGATGTCTGGTTTCTGCGGGAATCCGGGCCAAGGGCAGCGGCCTATGCGCCAGGAGCGGCGCCGCAGTGGGAAGGGTGGGATGATGCCGCGGTTGCGCCGGAGAAGCTTGGCGGCTATTTGCGCGATATTCGCGCCCTGATGGACGAGTATGGGTACGTAGGATCTTTCTACGGACACTTCGGACATGGCTGCATCCACATGCGCGTCAGCTTTGACTTGCAGAGCGAAGCCGGGATCCGCAAGTATGGCGAGTTTGTCGAAAGGGCAGCCGACCTGGTCGTCAGCTATGGAGGTTCGCTCTCCGGGGAGCACGGCGATGGCCAATCGCGGGGCGCTTTGCTTCCCAAGATGTTCGGTCCTGAATTGATGAACGCCTTCCGCCAATTCAAAGCGGTCTGGGATCCGCAGAACAAACTAAATCCTCATAAGGTAGTAGATGCCTACTTGCCCACGGAGAATCTGCGGCTGGGAGCGGACTACAAACCGCTGGAGCCAAAGACGCATTTCAAGTTTGTTGAGGATGGAGGTTCTTTCGCGAGTGCCGCCGCGCGATGCATCGGGCTCGGAGCTTGCCGCAAGCTGGACAGCGGTGCGATGTGTCCCAGCTACATGGTGACGCTGGAAGAGGAGCATAGCACGCGTGGGCGAGCACACATGCTCTTCGAGTTGCTTCAGGGCGAGGTGGTTGACGGCGGCTGGAAGAATGAGCAGGTCAAGGAGTCACTCGACCTATGCCTCGCATGCAAGGCGTGCAAGTCAGAGTGCCCGGCGAACGTTGATCTCGCCACCTATAAAGCTGAGTTCTTGTCGCACTATTACGAAGGGAAGCGGCGCCCGCTCCATGCGTACGCGTTCGGCATGATCGACCAATGGGCGGAGCTAGGGTCGTTGGCTCCGCGGATCGCCAACCTCTTGAGCAGTGCGCCGGGGTCGAAGCACCTGATGCAGAAAGCTCTGGGTCTTGCGCCCCAACGGCAGATGCCGAGGCTCGCTCATGTGAGCTTTCAGCAATACGCACGCAAGCATCGGGTTGCCGCATGCGGGAAGAAAGCAGCTTCGGCTGATACCCCTGGCGTGGTCCTTTGGGCTGATACCTTCAATAACTACTTCCGGCCGGAGACGAGTCAGGCCGCACTCGAGGTGCTGACCCATGCGGGTTTCAACGTAAAGGTCCCGCAGGGTCATCTATGCTGCGGGCGGCCTTTGTACGACTTTGGCATGCTCGATAGAGCCAAGCAATACCTGCGCCAGATCATGCAGGTGCTTGCGCTCGAGATCGACGCCGGCTTGCCCTTCGTGGTTCTGGAGCCAAGCTGCGCTTCTGTCTTTCGCGACGAATTACGAAACCTGTTCCCTGGGGATGCGCGCGCAGACCGCCTGCGGCGTCAAACCTTCCTGCTCAGCGAATTTCTGCAACATCATGCTCCTGGCTATCTGCCTCCGCAACTCCCGGGAAAGGTGCTTCTCCATGGACATTGCCATCACAAAGCAATCATGCGAATGACAGACGAAGAGGCATTGCTTCGCAAGATGGGTTCGGACTTGAAGGCCGTCGACGCCGGGTGCTGTGGAATGGCAGGGCCCTTTGGTTTTGAGAAAGAAAAATATGCGGTGTCGCAGGCAATCGGAGAACGAGTGCTCTTGCCGGCGGTGCGGCGGACGGAGCCGGATACGCTAATCGTCTCCGATGGATTCAGCTGCCGCGAGCAGATATTTCAAGCCACCGGGCGCCAAGCCATCCACTTGGCTGAAGTCTTGCAGCGTGCCATGCATCAACAAGCTACTCGGTGAATGCTGAAGCTCGATGGAATCCCAAAGTACCTTGTACGCATCAAGTGCCTTGTTTTGCCCACTACACTACTCTCGTGTACACTGTTTCCGTATGAGGAATATTACTCTGAGCGCAGATGAAGACCTGATTGAACGGGCCAGATTGATTGCGCGCGCGCAGCGCACGACATTGAACGCAGCCTTCCGCGAATGGCTCGCCCAGTTCGCAGCCAGTTCGGGAGACGAGCAAAGTTTCGACGCATTGATGAAACGCATGAAACATGTTGACGCTGGAAAGCACTTCAATCGGGACGAGATGAATGAGCGATAGATTCTTTCTCGATACGAATATCTTCGTATATTCGTTCGATCGGAGTGCGGTGGCCAAGTCCCGGCGGGCGGCCCAGCTGATACGGACGGCACTCAAGACCCAGAAGGGCATTACCAGCTATCAGGTCGTTCAGGAGTTCTTTAACGTTGCTTTTCGGCGCTTTACGCAACCGATGAAGGTGGACGAGGCAGAACAATATCTCAGCACCATTTTTCGTCCACTACTCGGCATTCATTCTTCTCAGGTACTTTATCTGGAAGCCTTGCGTCTGCAGTCGCGGCACCGTTTGTCGTGGTATGACTCCCTGATCGTTGCCGCCGCCATCCAGGCACAATGCGAACTTCTGATTACCGAAGACCTTCAACATGGCCAAGAGTTCGGAGATCTTCGGATTGAGAATCCCTTTCTATAGCTGGTGCCCTGACCCAACAAATACTTCAGCCGCTCGACTGTTACCACGAAAGTCTCTCATCTGCGAGGTCCAAGCCACCAGCGCGCGGCGTCTACGTTATAGTGGCTGCACGGAATCGAGGGCTCCCCCCAAACGCCCGTGGAGGAACAGGACGGAATGCAACCAATCGCGAAGTTAGCGTGTCTGGTACTTTTATGTAACACCATCATCGCGGGCACCGCCCCGTCCGCACAGGCGCAGGCTAGGCCGCAGGACGCCATCATAGCCAGTCGCAACGCCACTGAAACAGAACTGGAGTCCATCGCCATCATCGAGCGCAAGGTCATGGTGCCCATGCGCGACGGCAAGCGCATGCAGGCTGACATCTACCGGCCCAAAGACCAGTCGAAAAAATATCCCGTCATCTTCGTACGCACCCCGTACAACTTCAATTACTGGGACATATCGCTGGGCGCGCCCCGCGATATGTCTGCCGCACTGGAAGCGGTCAAGCGCGGCTACGCCTACATCGAGATGAACGAGCGCGGCCGCTACTTCTCCCAAGGCGACTACGACATTCTCGGCACGCCGCTCACTGATTCCGATGACGCGCTCGACTGGATGGGTGCGCTGCCCTGGTCCGCGGACAAGGTCGGCCTCATCGGCTGCTCCTCCACGGCGGAGTGGCAATTGGCCGTTGCCTCGCGCGGCAACAAGGCCCTCGCTACCTTCATCCCGGAGAGCTTTGGCGCCGGCGTCGGCCGCGTCGGCCCATACTTCGAGCAAGGCAACTGGTTCCGCGGCGGCGCCGTGCAAATGCTTTTCACCACCTGGGTGTACGACTACGGCCTTCAGACCAACGACGGCCGCCCCAACTTTCCGCCGGGCATGTCGCAGCAGGCCCTGGTCACAGCCGCCAGGTCTTACGATCTCTCCGCGCACCCGCCCACCGTTGACTGGTCCAAGGCTCTCCAGCACCTGCCGGAGAAGGACATCCTCGCCGCTGTTGCCAGCCCGCACGGAATCTTCGCCGACACCACCCCCTCCGGCAAGCCCGGCATGATCACGCGCACTCCCAACGATCCTTCCTGGTACCAGGGCGGCCTCTGGAACGACAGCATGCGCATCGACATCCCCGGTCTTTGGCTCATGACCTGGTATGACGTTAGCGTCGCCCCCAACCTGGCCGCATACAATTACGTCCGCAAAACCGCCAGTCCTGCTGTCGCCGGCCAGCAGTACGCCATCATCGCGCCTGTCGCGCACTGCGGCTACAAGCGCGCCGCGGAACACACCATCGTGGGCGAGCGTGACATGGGCGACGCACGCCTCGACTATGACGCCCTCACCTACGGCTGGTTTGACTACTTCCTCAAGGGGGAAGACAACGGCCAGCTCGCCAAGACCCCGCAGGTCCGCTATTACACCATGGGGAGCAACAAGTGGCAGTCGTCCGCCACCTGGCCTCCAGAAGGTGCGAAGCCAATTACGTTTTACCTGGCCAGCGGCGGCCACGCCAATTCTCTCAACGGAGATGGCGCTCTGCTTCCCTCGCCGGAGCAGAAGGATAACTCCGACAAATTTGTCTACGATCCCATGAACCCCGTCCCCACCCACGGCGGAGGCTTCTGCTGCATGGGAGCCGATTACAAACCCGGCGCAGTCGACCAGCGCGGCTTGGAGACGCGCAACGACGTCCTCGTCTACAGCACCGGCCCGCTCAAGGACGGCATCGAGGTCAGCGGCCCCGTTGATGTCACGCTTTACGTGTCGAGCGACGCGAAGGACACCGACTTTACCGTGAAACTCATCGAAGTGCTGCCCGACGGCAGCGCGTACAACATCGACGAGAATATCCAGCGTGTCCGCTATCGCGAGGGGTATGACAAGCCGCCCGTGTGGATGGAGAAGGACAAGGTCTACAAAGTCACGCTTCAGCCAATGGAAACCAGCAACTACTTCGCCCCCGGACACCAGTTGCGGATAGAAGTCAGCAGCAGCAATTTCCCACGCTTCGACCGCAACCTTAACACCGGCGGCGACAACTACAGCGAATCACAAGGCAAAGTCGCCCACAACGAAGTCCACCATTCAGCCCAATATCCCTCCAGCATTACCCTGAGCATCATGAAAAAGTAAGGCTTAAGAAATCCGGACAGCCTCGGCGGCAACGACTCAAAGCAATTGAGAGCGGAGCTTGATGTCAAACCGCGGAAAGTGCAACAAATCCGCGGGTGCCCCATCCCCCCGGATTTCCTATAAGGCTTGGTGGGGTCAACGAACCCCATGCGGCTTTCCGAGAAGAAACACGTTCTCGATTAAGCCGCGGTTGGTGTTTGGCACTGCAGGAAGCACCACGAATGGGCCCGTCGTTTTGTCGTGCTAACTACCGTGCCCAACAAAACGGCGTAGCCATTCTCCTCAACGCTGGTGAGAAATGCCGGTTAGGCGTTTCGTTCGAGGTGGTCAAAACGACGCCACTTGTAGATCGCAATGGAGACGATCCAGCTCAGGGCAAAGAGTCCGATGATGAAGTAGCCGAGCACACCAAAGTTGTTGTTGAGTTTGTTGACCAGATCCCAAACATTTCCCTTCAAGTGGAACTGCACGGCCAATAGCCCGAGGGCCTCTAGCCCGCCAACTGCGAAGGCAACCACGACCGAGATTAAGGTGATGGTGATGTTGTAGTAGAGCTTGCGAATGGGTCTAACGAAGGCCCAACCGTAGGCGCCCAGCATCAGAATATTGTCTGTCGTGTCGATCAACGACATGCCGGCGGCGAACAGGGCAGGGAACACGAGGATCGACCACAAAGATAAGCCTTTGGCAGCTTCGGCGGCGGAAATGCCCAGCACCCCGATCTCGGTAGCGGTATCGAAGCCAAGACCGAACAGGATGCCTAGGGGATACATATGCCAGCTGCTCCGGATCATCCGGAAAACCGGGCGGAAGAGGCGGGCAAGAAAACCACGATTGCCCAGCAGCAGGTCAAAATCTTCTTCCACATAAGGCTCTCCACGTCGAAGCCGCGCGAATGCGCGGTATATCGATAGCAGAACGACCAAATTGACAATCGCAATTCCGAACAAAAACAGGGTCGACACCAGCGTGCCGATCACCGCTCCGATGTTTCTGAACGTATCGATCCGGTGCTGCAACGCGAACGCTGTGCCGGCAATGGCAATGGATCCCAGCACGAC
>Ga0182015_10001962_pt1 | contig 25935 bp, 13 predicted proteins | sample 712P3MmetaG_FD_120478 | JGI IMG/M metagenome (GOLD analysis project Ga0182015, IMG submission 120478) | Permafrost microbial communities from Stordalen Mire, Sweden - 712P3M metaG | ecosystem: Environmental > Terrestrial > Soil > Wetlands > Permafrost | place: Sweden: Stordalen | collected...
GTTCCGTACACGATGCCGTAAAAAGCCTCGGAAAACAATGGCAAAAAAGGATCACTGCGCAGTAACGTTCCCTTTGTGACTCAGGAGGCATTCCCTTTCCCTCCTTGGGAAGCCGCGGATGTACAGTTATCGAAATCCCGAACCACCCGTTTGGGACAAGGTGAAAGGACCACGAGAAAGCATGGCAACCGTTTCCGTCCAAAGTCCGGCCGCAACCGCAAACACGCGCATGCTCTCGCTCGACGTGCTGCGCGGCGTGACCATCGCGTTCATGATCCTGGTCAACAACAATGGCTGGCATGCGTACTGGCCCTTCGAGCATGCCGACTGGAATGGCTGGACGCCGACGGACATGGTCTTCCCGACGTTCCTTTTCCTGGTGGGCGTCACCATCGTCTTTTCTACAGAATCGCGGTTGAAGCGCGGCGATACACCCGGCAGCATCGTTCCGCACATTTTCCGCCGCTTCGCGATTCTGTTTGTGCTCGGACTGTTTCTGGCCGTCTTCCCGCTGTTCCATCTCTCGCACATCCGCATCTACGGTGTGCTGCAGCGGATCGCGCTCTGCTATCTGGTCTGCGGCCTGCTGTACCTCTGGGCGCGCCGCGCGGCGCACCAGGCCGCCGTCTACATCGGCCTGCTCATTGTTCTGCTGGTCGGCTATTGGGCGCTGATGCGGTTTGTTCCGGTGCCCGGCTACGGTGTCCCAGGCCGCGACATTCCGTTCCTCGATAAGGACGCCAACATCGTTGCGTGGCTTGACCGCCACATGCACATCGGCCGCCTCTGGGAAAAGACTCGCGATCCCGAAGGCCTGCTAAGCACCTTTCCCGCCATCGGGACCACGCTGCTCGGCATGCTGACCGCCTTGTGGCTGCGCACCAACCGAACGCTGCAGCGCAAATGCGCGGGGATGCTGGGGGCGGGCCTGGTGATAATCCTGCTGGGACAGTTGTGGAATCCATGGTTCCCGATCAACAAGAAGCTCTGGACCAGCTCGTTTGTTCTGTTCATGGGCGGCTGCTCGCTGGTGCTGTGGGCCCTTTTTATGTGGCTCACTGAAATCAGGGGTTGGCGCAAAGGGACGACCTTCTGGCTGGTCTTCGGGATGAACGCCATCGCCAGCTATGCGATGTCCGATCTGCTGGCCGCGCCTCTGTGGGCGATCCGCGTCAGTCCGCGCATGGATCTGGGCTATTGGATTTACCTCCATGTCTTCGCGCCGATCCATCCACCAGGAGTCGCGTCGCTGCTTTACTCGATCACGTTCGTGCTGGCCTGCTGGCTGCCGATGCTGGTTTTGTATCGGAGGAAGATATTCCTGAAGGTCTAGAGAACCGGCCCGCTCCTTCATCCCTGGGCGGGCCGAAATGCTCTAGACTGGCCACACATGGGCAGACTGCGAAAGTTTGAGGTTGCGGTGTTTCGCCTTGTGCGCCGCGATCAGCCGGAAGGCTTCGTGCATCGAGGCGCGTTCTGGCTTTTTGTCGGCTACCTTGCGCTCTCGCTGCCCGGATGGATACCAGGCACATTCGGGAAGTTCTTCAGCGATCTCGCAGCGCTGGACTTCTTCCTGCTCCTGATTCTCTGTGTTCCGTTGCTCTGGCGGTTCATCTTCCTCCGCCTTCTGTGGAAGGTCCGCAATCGCCTGATCGTGACCTATCTTCTGATGGGTCTTACGCCAGTCGTGCTCTTCGTCACTCTGGCGTTGATTCTTCTCTACGTTTTCTCCGGGCAATTTGCGATTTTCGCCGCGACTAGTGTTGTACATGACGAGCTGGAGCACATTGGCTCGATGAACAGCACCCTTGCGATGCACATTGCTCACATGCTCAGTCAGAATCCCCGTCAACGCGCGGTAGCGCTGCCGGAAGAAGGAGACCAGCCAGCTGAGCATGAATATAGCGGGCTCAGCATTGCGGCCTATCAAGACGGGAAGCCAATAGCGCTGGAGTTCGGGTCAGTCCAGCCGTCGGCTCCGCCGCCGGTTCCATTGTGGTTGAAAGACTCGTTTCGCGGCATCGTGGTCGATCACGCACAGCTTTGGCTTCGCGCGGCCGATGTGCAGAAGATTGGCGACCACACGACAGTGGTGATCTCGAGCGTGCCGATCCAGCAGGAGAATGTGGAGGCGATCGCGAAAAATCTCGGCAGGGTGACGATCTATCCGGGCGTCAGCTTTGGCGAGTTGCCGCCCGCGCCGCAGCCTCCGCCCAAGGGCAGGTTTGAATTTAACGCCGGCAGGCCGAACAACGGCCAGGGGCAGATCGAGATCAACGGTCAGGACATCACGCAGGCGCGTAAACGGGCGATCGTGGCGGGAACGCTGCCGCCGGCGCTTCACTTTTATGATGTGCCAGTAGGCTTCCTGGCACCGCTGGCGACAAAGGATTGGACAACGGGCCATGACACCAATGTCTACACCGATGTGACTTCGCGGCCTTCCCTGCTGTATCGGCGGTTGTTTATCACGTCGCTGGACGTGGGAGATGTGATCCGCGAGGTCCTGATCGCGATTGCGATTGCCTTTGGAGTGCTGGAGCTGCTCGCATTCCTGGCAGCGGTTCGTCTCAACCAGACCATCACGCGATCGGTGCACGACCTCTACGAGGCGACACTAGCCATCGATGGCGGCAACCTGGAACACCGGATCCAGGTGAAGCGCACAGACCAGCTTGGTGCGCTGAGCCGGTCGTTCAACAGCATGGCGGCGTCGCTGGCACGGCTGCTGGTGGAACAGCGCGAAAAGCAGCGCATGCAGAACGAGCTTTCGATTGCTCAGGAGGTACAGGCGAACCTCTTCCCGCATGGAAAGATTTCGCTTCCGATGTTGGAGTTGCACGGCGTCTGCCTGCCGGCGCGCACGGTGAGCGGCGACTATTATGACTTTCTCCTCTTCGGGAACACCGGCCTTGGCGTCGCACTCGGCGACATCAGCGGCAAGGGAATTTCGGCGGCGCTGCTGATGGCGACGCTGCACTCCGCTGTGCGCGCTTACCGCTTCGCCGGCGAGGAATTGGTCACGGAGGGGGCTGCAGCGCTGGCGAATCCGCGCACGCGCCACTCCGGGGAGCAGGAGGTTGAGTGCGCGGAGTTGTTCGAGGAGCCGGCGAAAATTCTGTCGCTGTTGAATCGGCATCTCTACCGCAGCACGCAGCCTGAGAAGTACGCGACGTTGTTCCTTGCGCACTACGATGGACTCAGCAGACGGCTGGTCTACTCGAATGGGGGTCATTTGCCGCCGCTGTTGCTCCGGGCCAACGACACGGTCACGCGCCTCGACCGGGGCGGGTCGGTGGTGGGCCTGCTGGATGAGCTGGAGTGGGAGCAGGGGACGGTGCACCTCGGCGTGGGCGACATTCTTATCGCCTACAGCGACGGAGTGACGGAGCCCGAGAACGATTTTGGCGAATTTGGAGAGTCGCGCTTGCTCGAAGTGGTGCGTCGGCACAGGCACCTGAGTCTGGAAGCGATTTCGGAGCAGGTGATCCAGACGCTGAAGACCTGGATCGGCGCGCAGGAGCAGCCTGACGATGTGACGCTGGTGCTGGCACGGCAGCGATAGGCCAACGCTATTCGGGGATTTTGGTTTCTGTGCCTCCGCGTTCTGCCGAGACGTAAGCAGCGTAGATGGTGGCGATGGTGTCGCGGGCGAGTTCAGCGTTCGCGATCGGCTCGCGGCCGACGGAGACGCTCTCGATGAAATCCTGAAACTCCTGTGGATAGCCGTGCTGCCACGCTTCATCGGGAGCGGGATGGCTCCAGCCCTGCTTCGTCTCGATCTTTTCGGTGAGATACACGTCGCGCAAGGCGTTCTCACTGGGGTTGAAGGTTGTAAGGGCATCGATGGGATTGAGCTGGCATCGCGTGCGATGGTTGTTCGCCATCACTTCGAGCCAGTTGCTGACGCCGCCCAGGACCAATTCGGAGGAGAAAATGTCCGCCACGGTGCCGTCGGAAAAGACAATGTGCATCTGGCCGTAGTCTTCTATGTCCTGATATCCGCCACGCAGGAAGCCGGCATCGCGGTACGCGCTTAGTCTGGTAATTTCGTGCGTGCGCGCGCTGACGGTCGCGGGGCGAATGGGATTTCCATCGCGGGCCGATCCTTCGGTGCGCTTGAGAAACAGGGCCGCGCCCAACGGGTGGCAACCTTTGCCGACCAGCGATCCGCCGCCGGAGAAACGCCATTGGCCGTAGTAGGGCGAGTGTGAGCCGCTGTGGGATTGATTGCCCATCATCCACAGGATTTGTGACCCACTCTTCGCGACGATCTCGCTCTCTTTTTGAACGGCGGGGGCATAGATCCAGTTTTCCGCATAACAGATCGTCTTTCCGCTCGCACGTGCAGCCTCGACGATGTTCCGGCAGCTGTCAACGGCATGTCGGAGCATGGGTTCTTTCGACGAGGAGTTGCCCTGAAAATCGGGAAGGCCGGTTCCGAAATAGCCCGTGAACGGCTTTTCGACGATGATGTGTTTCCCGCGTTTCAGTGCACCGATGGCGAGCCGCTCGTGGGTGGACGGCGGACTACAGAGATCGATGACATCGGAGGCGTCACAGAGCGCTTCGAAGCTGTCGAACGCAGGAACAGAATTCTCGTGCGCGAACGCTTCGCGGGCTTGCGCCGAGCGCGATGTGACACCCGAGATCTGAACCGGGACGGTATGAACCCGGCGCAGATTATGGAAATGAAATCGAGCCGCGAATCCGGCGCCGACGATGCCGACACGAATGGGGTCTGTCATGTCTTCCGATTATCCTTCGGATGCGTCTTTTGCGATTCGAATGCTTCGCGTCCGAAATGGGAAAGAACGATTATGCTTATCGGGTCATGGCGTAGTGCACCTGCTCCTCGATGGCGGCGATGGCGAGAGGCTCGAGATGCGCCGCGGTCAGTGCGGCGTTGAGCGTGGCAAGGTCATCTGTTTTGAAGTGTTGCCAGGCGTCGATGCCTTCCTGAGAAGCCTTCTTCATCTGGGCGAAAATTTCGAGAGCCGACGCGGGAGCGGCGCGGTCGCCGCTTTCGACCGTACGCAGATCCGTGTTCAGCCCGGAAGATGCATCGGCTAGTCCGGGTTCATTCTCGCCTTTCCCATTCGCACCTTGTTCTCCGACGCGAATCTTTTCGAGCTTCGAGTGGGTTGTTTGGATTGCGGCCCTGAGGTCGGTTGACATGTTGCTGTCGGCGGCAAGTTTCTTTAGTTGACTCTCGACGCTGTCGAGTTCAGCCATGGCTTTGCGGCTCTGCTGCAACTGATCGTAGACGGACTCACCGAGGATGAATTGCTGCGTCAGCACCTGCGCCGTCGCAGCAGCGCGGGGATCCATGATGACGCGCAGCGGGCGATCCATTGTCGCGCCGTCGACCGAGAGGCGCAGCGTGTAAGTCCCAGGAGGCACGCGAGGTCCCGCCGGTCCGCCGGCCTCATCATTATTGTCGTCGTCGCCGAGGCCGGCACCGGAGCCGCCAGCCGCAAGGTCCCACACGAATCGATGATGGCCGGCGCTGGTGGCGAGCATCTGCGGTTTGGGGAACCAACGCTCGGCAATGGGCAACAGAGGACGGCTGACCGTCTGTTTTTCCGCGCTGGAGAAGTGGCGCAGGACGTGGCCCTGGATGTCGAGGATTTGCAACGTGACCTTCGTCGCGCCCTGGCCCAGGTAGTAGTCGATGATCGCGCCGTCGGGGGGATTGTCGGCCTGCGGCTCTTCGGGCGGCAGCGGTGTGCCGAGGAAGCCGTCGTTGTCGACGCGGACCGCGGTGGGTGGGGTGTAGAGGTACGCAGTGGCGCTGTGCTCGGATGCGACTGCGGCCTGCCGCAGCGGAGCGATATCGTCCAGAACCCAGAATGAACGGCCGTGCGTGGCAAGGATCAAGTCACTGCCGTTGATGTTCATGTCGCGGGCCGAGGTGACGGGCAGATTCAGCTGCAGGGGCTGCCAGTGCGCGCCGCCGTTGAAAGAGACATAGAATCCGAATTCGGTTCCAGCAAAAAGCAGGTTGCGTTGTTCAGTATCCTCGCGGACGGCGCCGACGAAGTGATGCGGGGCAATGCCGTCCACAGAAAGCTTCCAGGTATGGCCGTAGTCGTGGGTGATGTAGAGGTAAGGCTTCTGATCGTCGAGACGATGGCGATCGACGGCTGCGTAAGCCGTTGCTGGATCGAAGTGCGAAGCTTCGATGAGCGAGATTTTGCTCCAGGGGGTGAGTTCCGAAGGCGTGACGTCGCGCCAGGTTTTGCCGCCGTCGATGGTGAGGTGAATGCGCCCGGTGTCGCTGCCGGCCCAAATGAGGTCGGAGCGCAGGGGCGACGGGGCGATGGTATAGACGACGCCGTAGCCACGCTGCATGGCGTTGTCCGGTTTGGTAGGCCCGTCGGTGGGAGCTTTCGGATCAGCACCGGTGAGGTCCGGCGAGATTCGCGACCAGTGCAGGCCGCCATCGCTTGTCTTCATGACGTACTGCGTTCCAAGATAGAGCGAAGTCTTGTCCGCCGGCGAGAATACCAGAACCGGCGTCCAGGGATCGCGGTAGCGGCGCTTGTCGATTTCCTGGTCAAAGCCACCGAGTGGCCAGGGTGTCACGTTCTGACTGAAAGAAGTGCGCAGGTCGTGGCGCTGCGCGTCGCCATAGATGCCCGAGAGGTAGACGATGTTTTCATCCCTGGGATCGATGGCGAGATAACCGCTCTCGCTGCCGCCGGGCAGGAACCAGTCGCGGGTGTCGATGTGGCCGTGATCGGAGCGGCTGTGGATGGCGATGGCGCCGGAGTCCTGCTGCGCGCCGTAGATGGTGTAGGGAAATTTATGGTCCGTGGTGACGTGGTAGAGCTGCGCGGTGGGTTGGTTATACCAGGTGGTCCATGTGCGGCCTCGGTCGAGCGAGACGCTGGCACCCTGATCGACGCCGAGGACGAGGTGGCCGGAGTTCTTTGGATCGACCCAGACCTGGTGGTAGTCGTCCCCGCCCGGAGCGCCGCGCACGATCTCGATGGTCTTGCCGCCATCGTTGGTGCGGTAGAGCGCGACATTGGGCATGTAGAGGACGTCAGGATCGTTTGGATCGACGGTGATGGAATTGAAATACCAGGCGCGGCTGGTGAGGCGCGGGTCGGAACTGGCCAGAGTCCACGTGTCGCCGCCATCGTCGGAGCGATAGAGGCCGGAATGATCTTTGCAGTCGATGGTGACATAGACACGGCGACCGTCGGCGCTGACGGCGATGCCGGAGCGACCCCAGTCGCCGGTGGGGAGGCCGCGTCCGGAGATCGGAGACCAGTGGGAGCCGCCATCGATGGTGCGGTAGAGGGCATTGCCGGGGCCTTCGAGAGGCGCGTAGGTGCTCCATGGTGGACGGTGGGCGTTCCAGGTGGTGGCGAAGAGGATTTGCGGCTTGCTGGTGGCGATAGCGATGTCGGCGATGCCAATGTCGGGGCCTTTGTCGAGGAGGTGGGTCCAGTGTTCGCCGCCGTCGGTGGATTTATATACGCCGCGTTCATCGTTGGGTCCGTAGGCGTGGCCCAGCGCGCCAACATAGAGGGTGTGGGGATCGGAGGGATCGACAAGGATGCGGCTGATCTGGCGCGACTCGTCAAGGCCGATGTGTTTCCACGTCGCGCCCGCGTCGTCGCTGCGATACACGCCGTCACCGGAAGCGAGGTTGGAGCGAATGTCGGACTCGCCGGTGCCGGCATAGATAATGTTGGGATCGGAGGGGGCCACGGCGAGTGCCCCGATGGAGGCGACGGGCTGCTGATCGAAGACCGGCTGCCAGACCGTGCCAGCGTCGGTTGTTTTCCAAACCCCGCCATCGACTCCGCCGAAGTAATACGTCGTTGCGCTTCCTGGGACGCCGCTAACAGCGACGACTCGTCCGGCGCGGAAGGGCCCGACGAGGCGCCAATGCAGGTCGCTGAAGAACTGCGGCGAGACCTCCTGGGCTGGCGCGAGTTGCGGCGCGCAAAACGTGAACAGCAGAGAGAGCAGAAGGGCCAGCTGGCTCATTCTTTGAAGGCGGCGGGTTTTCATGAGTGAATCGATTGTGACGGCGAACGGTCAACTGCGCAAGCTTCGACGTCGCAGATCTGTTTGTGCATCACGCCCGAACTTCACCGCGGTTACAATGTCCGCTGTGCTGTGCATTGATCCTGAAAGGAACAGCAAGTCCTCATGTCCAGGTTTTCAGCTCCGAAGCTCCTTTTGACTGCGGTCGCTATTGGTGCGGCGATTCTGCCCGGATTCTCTCTCGTCGCACAGACGACGAGTCTCATGCCGGAGATGCACTGGCGAATGATCGGGCCGTTCCGTGGAGGCCGTACTCGCGCTGTCGCCGGCGTGCCGGATCAGCCGAATGTGTTTTATATCGGGCAGGTCAATGGAGGGGTTTGGAAGTCGACGGATTATGGGCGCACCTGGAATCCGATTCTTGATGGTGAGGACACGCAGTCGGTTGGGGCTATCGCAGTAGCACCATCCAACAGCAACATCGTTTATGTTGCCAGCGGTGAGGGTCTGCACCGGCCTGATTTGTCGGTCGGCGACGGAATTTATCGATCGACCGATGCAGGGAAAACCTGGACGCATCTGGGGTTGCAGGGAGGCGAGCAGATCCCGGCGCTGGTGATCGATCCGACGAATCCGAATCGGCTGTTCGCTGCGGTGCTCGGTCATCCTTATGGACCGAATGAGGAGCGCGGCATCTTTCGTTCCGATGATGGCGGTACGAGCTGGAAGAAGGTTTTGTACAAAGATGAACGGACCGGCGGATCGGACGTTATCCTTGATCCGAAGAATCCGCACATCGTCTATGCATCCATGTGGGAGGACACGCTGGGGCCGTGGGAGGACGGGAACCAATATTCGGGAACGCATGGAGGGCTGTTTAAGTCGATTGACGGCGGAACGACCTGGAAGCAGCTGACGAAGGGGCTGCCTGAAGGTTTGGAGCAGATCAATGTCGCCATTGCCGCCAGCAATCCGCAACGTCTTTATGCGACGCTGCAGTTCAAGGCCGAGGGTGGCGGCGGTTATGCCTCGGGTCGGGGGTTGGGTGTTTATCGTTCGGACGACGCGGGGGAGAGTTGGGTGAAGATCACCGACGATCCGCGGCCTGCGATGAAGATTGGCGGCGGGGATTTGTCGGTTCCGGTGGTCGATCCTAAAGACCCGGACACGCTATATGTCACCAGCATTGTTACGTGTAAATCGACCGATGGCGGTAAGACGTGGATCTCGCTGCGCGGTGCGCCGGGCGGCGACGATTATCAGAACATGTGGGTCAATCCGAAGAATCCACAGATTTTGCTGCTGGTGGCCGATCAGGGCGCGCTGATCAGCGTGAACGGCGGGGAAAGCTGGAGTTCCTGGTACAACCAGCCAACGGCGCAGCTCTATCACGTCGCAGCGACGGATACGTTTCCTTACCTTGTCTGCGCAGGTCAGCAGGAAAGCGGCTCGGTGTGCACCTCGACGCGGGGTAACGACGGTTACATCAGCTATCGGGAATGGCATCCCGCGGGCATCATCGAGTATGGATATGCCGCGCCTGATCCGCTGCATCCCGAGATCATCTACGGGGCGGGGCGCACCGAAGTATCGCGCTACGACAGCATCACAGGCGAGGTGCAAAACGTGACGCCGCTGCCGACGAGGAATCGCGATTATCGCGCCGATCGTTCTGAGCCGATTTTGTTTTCTCCAGTTGACCAGCACACGATGTACTACGCGTCCAACCATCTTTTCAAGACCAGCGACTACGGCCATACCTGGCAGACGATCAGTCCCGACTTGACTCAGGAGAAGAGTGGACAGCCGGAGTCGCTGCCGGCGCTGACGGCGGAGCAGCAGGCGCAGCGGCGTGGCGTCATCTATTCGGTGGCGGCGTCGTACAAGACAGCGCAAACCATCTGGGCGGGCACGGATGACGGACTGGTTTGGATCACGCGCGACAGCGGTGCGAACTGGAAGAACATCACGCCGCCAGGGCTGACGCCGTGGAGCAAGATTGCGCAGATCGACGCGTCGCGGTTCGACGATGACACGGCGTATGTGGCGGTGAACCGCATGCGCATTGACGATTGGCATCCGTATGCGTTTCGGACGCATGATGGCGGGAAAACCTGGCAGCCGATCAGCGCGGGTTTGCCGGAGAATGCGCCGGTGAATGCGGTGCGGGCCGATCCAGTGCAGACAGGGTTGCTGTATGCGGCGACGGAACGCGCTGTGTGGGCGTCGTTCGACGATGGTGCCCACTGGCGGCCGATCGAGTACAACCTGCCGCATACGTCGATGCGCGACCTGCTGGTGAAAGACGACGACTTGGTTGTCGCGACGCACGGACGGTCGTTCTGGATCCTTGACGACGTTGCGCCGCTGCGTGAGTTGGCGGCAGGGGCCGGGGAAAAGACCGCGATGTTATTCAAGCCGGCCGCGGCATGGCGAGTCCACAGCATGGAGTACACCGACACGCCAGTGCCGCCGGATGAACCGATGGGTGAGAATCCGCCCGACGGAGCGAGCATCGACTACAACCTCGCCTCGAATGCACAGGATGTAAAGCTAGAGGCGCTGGATCGCGACGGCAAGGTGTTGCGCAGCTATTCGAGCAAGGACCCGGTAACACCGACCCTTGAAGAGATGAAGAAGAATCTGATTCCGCCGTATTGGCCTTTGGTGCACGGGCCGATGGCGGTGACAGCTGGTATGCATCGGTGGGTGTGGGATTTGCGTTCGACGACGCCTACAGCAACCCGTTACGACTACCCTATTTCGGCAGTGCCGTATCGGACGCCGCTGAGGCCACAGGGACCGCTGGTAGTGCCCGGCACGTACACGGTTCGTCTGACGGTGGACGGTCACAGCGAGTCGCAGACACTGACTGTGAAGATGGACCCAAGAATCCATACGGCACCATCGGATCTGGAGGCGCTGCACGCCGAGCAGGTGGCGATGGCGGAGTCGCTGGATGCCGTAGCTAAGGCCGATTTGGCGGCGCACGCGGTTGTGGAACAGATCAACGCGCCGCAGAACGCGTCCCTCTCCACGCAGCTTGCGCCGTTCAGCGATGCGCTGAAGGCTATGCTCACTGGCGATCCGAGCAAACACCGGCCTGGCATCGATGAGGTCAATAGTGAGGTCGGGCAACTGTACGGTGGGCTGGAGCAGGCGGATGGAGTTCCGACCGAAGAGCTCATGAAGGCTGCGACACACGCGCGGGGTGAAGTGAAGGAAGTAGTACTGGCCTGGGGCGATTTCCGGGACAACCAGCTGCCCGCTCTAAACAAGGTTCTGGAAGCGGCACATCACGCGCGCATCGATCTGACGAAGGCGCCGGACGACATGCCGGAAGAGGGGGATGAGGACTGAAGGCAGGGAACAGGGAATAGAGCATCTGCGATGTGATCTACTGGATTGCCCTCACGCCGCAGTATGAGGGCACAGCCTTTCCATGGATGCGATGAATCTTAGCGAAGCTGATCTGCGCAAGCGATGGTTGCGCGTTCTGCCAGCGGTTTTTGTCACGTACAGCCTTGCGTATCTGGACCGCGCCAACTATGGGTTTGGCGCCGCGGCGGGGCTGGCGCAGACGCTCCACATCAACGGATATCAGTCGTCGCTGCTGGGGGCGCTGTTTTTCCTGGGATATTGCCTGCCGCAAATTCCGGGTGTGATCCTGGTGCAGCGGTACAGCGCGCGGGCGCTGATTTTTGGCGCGCTGGTGGCGTGGGGCGCGTTCGCGGCGCTGACGGGTGTGATCCGATCGTTCTGGATGCTGGCGCTGGATCGCATGCTGCTGGGCGTTGCAGAGAGCTTTGTTTTTCCCGCGCTGCTGGTCGTGCTGACACGGTGGTTCACGCGTGCGGAGCGGTCGCGAGCGAATTCGGTAATGCTCGTGGCGAATCCACTAACGGTTTTGTGGATGTCGGCGGCGACGGGCTTTCTGATTCACGCCTGGGGATGGCAGCTGGCGTTCGTCCTTGAGGGTCTGGCCGCGGTGGTGTGGGGATTTTTCTGGTTGGCACTGATGCGCGATCATCCGCACGAAGTGAGCTGGCTGAGCACAGCGGCGCGGGCGGACCTGGAGAGTGCGCTCGATCAGGAGCAGCGGGTGCTGCCGCAGGTTGCGAATTTCTGGAGTGCGTTTCGCGAGCCGAATGTGGTGCGGCTGTGCGTCAACTATTTTTTCTGGAGCCTGGGGATTTACGGATTCGTGCTGTGGCTGCCGGTGGTGATCCGGAACGCGACGAAGGCGACGATGGGGACGACGGGGCTGGTGGCGGCCGTGCCGTATGTGGTGGCGGTGGTAACGATGGTTGTGGTCTCGTTCTATTCGGACCGCGGAGGGCGGCGGCGCAAGTTTGTGTGGCCGCTGCTGATGCTGGGAGGCCTGGCGATGGCAGGATCATACTTTAGCGTGGACCGGTCGTTCCCGGTAGCGTACGCATGCCTGATCGTGGCAGGGACGTGCATGTATGCGCCGTACGGGCCGTTCTGGGCGATGGTGCCGGAGCTATTGCCGCGGAACGTGGTGGGCGAGACCATGGCGCTTATCAACTGCATTGGAGCGCTGGGCGGGTTCTTTGGAACATGGCTGGTCGGTGTGCTGCAGACCTTCACGGGCAGTGCGGCGCCCGGGTTTCTGCTGATGTCGCTGTCGCTTATTGTGTCGGGATTAGTACTACTGCGGATGAAGCCGAGTGTGTGGAGCAGGAGCTAGCCAGTGGCCTGTACCGTGAAGCCCGTAGCGGGTGAGATGGGATGAAGTCGATTGGGGTAGGTGAGGTGCTGGAGTCACCGGGATTGGATCTGCATGGAGTGGCGACGCATGCGCGCGGGCCTGTGGGTGCATTGCCGCTCACTGCGGAGATGCTGCTGACGCAGCCTTCTGGGAATCTGTTCGGATTGACAATGAATGCCGGCATGGGTTGGGATCCGGCGCACATGGGCGGGCCCGAGGTTCTGATCCTAAGCACGCATGGCGGACTGCGGGCTGAGGACGGGACGCCGATTGCGCTGGGATTCCATTCAGGGCATTGGGAAGTGGGACTGCTGGTTGCCGAAGCGGCACGTGCACTGAAGGCGCTGGATGCAGTGCCGTTCGCGGGAGCCTGTACCGATCCATGCGACGGGCGAACCCAGGGAACCACGGGGATGCTGGATTCTTTGCCGTATCGCAACGATGCGGCCATCGTGTTGCGGCGATTGATGCGCTCGCTGCCCACGCGTGCGGGTGTACTCGGTGTAGCTACGTGTGACAAAGGCCTGCCGGCCATGATGATGGCGCTTGCTTCGTCGCAGGAACTGCCGGCTGTGCTCATCCCAGGCGGCGTCACGCTGCTGCCGGAGAACGGCGAAGATGCCGGCAGGATTCAGACCATCGGCGCACGCTTCGCGCAGCAGCAGATCACGCTGGAGTACGCGGCAGAAGTTGGATGCCGGGCTTGCGCATCTCCGGGCGGGGGATGCCAGTTTTTGGGGACCGCGGCAACGTCGCAGGTGGTTGCAGAGGCGTTGGGATTGGCATTGCCGCACACGGCACTGGCACCTTCCGGACAGCCGGTGTGGCTGGATGCGGCGAAGCGTTCAGCGTCGGCATTGTTGCGACTGCGCGAACTGGGCATTGGCGTGCGGAATATCCTGACACCCGCAGCGTTTGAAAACGCAATGGTGGTACACGCAGCCTTTGGCGGATCGACGAATCTGCTGCTGCATGTCCCGGCGATTGCGCATGCGGCGGGACGCAAAAGGCCGGATGTCTCGGATTGGGAGCGGGTGAATCGCGAAGTGCCGCGGATCGTGGATGCGCTGCCGAATGGTCCGCGCAATTTCGCGACGGTGCAGGTGTTCCTGGCCGGGGGCGTTCCCGAGGTGATGCTGCATTTGCGCGCTGCGGGATTGCTTGAGACGAAGGCCATGACTGCGGCGGGGGTCACGCTGGGCGAATGTCTGGACTGGTGGGAGCAGAGCGAGCGGCGGAGAGCGCTGAAAGAAAATCTGCGAGAACGTGATGGCATTGACCCGGATGAAGTGATCTGCTCGCCGGATCGCGCACGGGCGCGCGGGTTGACCTCGACGGTGTGTTTTCCCAAAGGCAATCTCGCGCCGGATGGAGCGGTGGTGAAGAGCACGGCAATCGATCCGAGTCTGATCGGAGAAGACGGAGTCTTCCTTCATCGCGGTCCGGCCCGCGTGTTCACACTGGAAAGCGAGGCTATCGAGGCGATCCGTAAAGACCGGATCGGCGCAGGCGATGTGATGGTGCTGGTCTGCTGTGGTCCGAAGGGCGCGGGGATGCAGGAGATTTATCAGATCACGGCAGCGCTCAAGGCGCTGCCGCACTGCCGCCATGTTGCGCTGCTCACAGACGGCCGATTCAGTGGAGTCTCCACGGGTGCATGCATCGGGCATATTTCACCCGAGGCGCTGGTGGGAGGGCCGATAGGAAAGATTCAAGAGGGCGACATCATCGAGATTCGCATCGATCGCGGCAGGCTGAGCGCGAGTGTCGATCTGGTGGGCGAGGGCAACGAGGTTTTTGGGCCGGAAGAAGGAGCGCGCCGGCTGGCCGCGCGTTCATCGCGAGCGGATCTGCGGCCCCATCCTGATCTTCCGGACGACACACGGCTGTGGGCGGCGTTGGTTGAAGCAAGCGGCGGGGTTTGGGCCGGATGCGTTTACGATGTCGATGCGATTACGGCGCGCCTCGCTGAGCGCGCTTGCGGTGAAGCGTCGCACCAGAGTGCTGCATCCAAGGAGACAACGTGATTCTGTATCGAACCGCAGACGGGCTGGTCGTCGTTGAGGACAATAAGGCTTATGCTCTCGAAGAGTCTTTCGACGAACTTATAGCTCGCGAGGACCCCCATGCTTTTCTGGAGCAGCGGATTGGTGTGGGCAACCCAGCGGGCTCGCCGGACGCAACAAAGCTTTTGGCGCCCATCGGCAGTCAGGAGGTGTGGGCTGCGGGTGTGACGTATCTCCGCAGCCGCGCCGCGCGCATGTCCGAATCGAAGGATGCGGGCGGCGGGAATTTCTACGATCGCGTATACACGGCGGAGCGGCCTGAGCTATTCTTCAAATCGTTGCCGCACAAGGTGGTCGGTCCAGGCGGCGCGGTGGGCTTGCGCGGCGACGCGACGTGGTCTGTGCCGGAGCCCGAGCTGGCGCTGCTGATCAGCCCCGCCGGGAGCATCGTTGGCTACACCATCGGCAACGACATGAGCTCGCGCGATATTGAGGGACAGAACCCGCTGTATCTGCCGCAGGCGAAGGTCTACAACCGCAGCTGCGCGCTCGGTCCAGGAATTCTGATCACGCGGCAGCCGCTCGCCGCAGAAACCCGCATCTCGATTGCGATTGTGCGCCGCGGTGCGTCGGCATTTGCCGGCGAAACCACGCTGGCGCAGATGAAGCGTCGACCGCAGGAGCTGGTCGACTACTTGTATCGCGATCAGACCTTTCCGTTTGGGTGTTTTCTGCTGACCGGAACCGGCGTTGTTCCCCCGGATTCCTTTACGCTGGAGAAGGGCGACACGGTGCGGATTGGGATCGATGGGATCGGCGTGTTGGTGAATCCGGTCGAATGATGCGAGATATGAGGAGGTAAGAGATGCAGGCGGCTATCGAGACGGCAAAAGTTTTAATAGGCGGCGAGTGGCGGGAGTCGGAAGCGGAAAGCGTTTTTGAGCCGGAAAATCCGTCGACCGGCGAGAAATTGGGGCGCGAATTTCCGGTTAGCGGATGGAGCGACTGCGATCGCGCGCTCACGGCGGCCGTCGAAGCGGCACAGGAACTGGAAAAGGTGCCCGCCGAGAGGATTGCCGCTTTTCTTGAAGGATATGCGGCCGAGTTGGACGCGAATGCCGATGCCATTGCCGAGGCTGCGCATGAAGAGACGGCGCTTCCTGTATCGCCGCGATTAAAGGATGTGGAGCTGCCGCGGACGACTGATCAACTGCGGCAGGCGGCGGCTGCGGCGCGGGAGCAGTCCTGGCGCAGAGTAACGATCGATCGGCCGCGGAATATTCGCTCGTGCATGGCGCCCATCGGGCCAGTGGTGGTGTTCGGGCCCAACAACTTCCCCTTCGCATTCAATGGCGTGAGTGGGGGCGATTTTGCGGCGGCGATTGCGGCGGGAAATCCGGTCATCGCGAAGGCCCACCCGCTGCATGCCTATACGTCGCAATTGATGGCGGAGGCAGCGGCCCGGGCACTCAAGAACTCAGGATTGCCGGCGGCGACCGTACAGATGATCTACAAAGTAAGCCACGATAACGGCGTGCGTCTGGTGAGCGACCCGAGAATCGGCGCGACCGGCTTTACGGGCAGCAAAGGTGCGGGACTAAAGTTGAAACACGCTGCGGATGAGGCCGGGAAGCCGATTTATCTCGAGATGTCGAGCTTGAACCCGGTGGTGTTCTTGCCAGAAGGGCTAAAGGAGAATACTCAGAAGTGGGCGAAGGAGCTTGCCGACAGCTGCACTGCGGGATCGGGGCAATTCTGCACGCGTCCCAACCTGGTATTTCTGATCGCGAGTGAGGCGGCGGAGTCCTTTTTGAAGGAGGTGGCGGCTGTTTTCGAGAGCCGCGAACCGCATGCCCTGCTGTCCTCGACTACGCGTGACCAGCTGCATGGGTCGATTGAGGCGCTGCAGAGTGCAGGAGCCGTGCTGGTGACTGGAGGCAGGAATATGCCGGGAAAGGGTTACAGATATGCGAGCACCCTGCTGCGCGTTCCCGGCAAGACGTTTGTCTCTGCGCCGCACGAGTTGCAACGTGAGGCGTTTGGCAACGAAGTCATGGCAGTGGTTGTCTCCGACGAGAACGAATTGCTGCGGGCCCTGGACCAGCTCGAGGGAAATCTGACGGGATGCGTCTACTCGGCCGCGTCCGGCCCAGACGATGGTTTGTGTGCGCGACTTGCGCTGGTGCTGCGGCGCAAGGTCGGGCGCCTGCTCAATGACAAGATGCCGACGGGGGTGGCCGTGAGTCCGGCGATGAATCATGGGGGGCCCTATCCGGCGACGGGGCATCCAGGCTTTACGGCGGTGGGGATTCCGGCAGCGATCGCGAGATTCACGGCGCTGCACTGTTACGACAATGTTCGGGAAGAGCGGCTGCCGGCGTTTTTGCGCGAGGAGTGAGGGTCAGATCTCTTCATGGTTGCTGTTGCGCAATTCGCGGGCGAGATCCTGCTTCGACGTAAAAAGCCGCACCAGCAAGGGCATCACAAAGAGAATCGCGAAGACGGTCGTGATCATTCCGCCTACCACGACGCGCGCCAGCGGTTGCTGCGCCTGGGCGCCGATGCTGGTGGCAACTGCGGCGGGGAGGAGTCCAATACCGGCCGCCATGCATGCCATCACGACCGGGCGCATCTCGTCGAGACACCCTTTCTCCAGTCCGCGTTCCAGGCCCTCTTCGCGCTGAGCGCGGCGAATTCCCGAGAGAAAGACAACGGCTCCGAGTGTGGCCACGCCGGTAAGCGAAGTGAATCCTACCGCGGCTGAAATGCTGAAGGCGGTTCGCGTGATGAAGAGCGACAAAATGCCGCCGATGGCTGCGAAAGGGAGAGTAGCGATCACGATGATCGCGTCGTGCCACGTGCGGAACTGGATGTACAGCAACACGAGAATGACGGCGATACTGACGGGGATGATGAGAGCGAGACGCCGTTGTTCCTTTTTCAGGCTGTCGAACTCGCCGGCCCAGGTGTACTCGTAGCCGGGCGGCATCCTGACCTGATCGGCCATGCGACCCTGCAAATCCAAAATGGCGCTGGCCAGGTCGCGCCCCCGCACGCTGAACTTAATAGGAATGTAGCGGCGCCCGCCCTCGTGATAAATCATGAAGGCGCCATTGCGGACGGTCACGTTTGCTACCATCGCGAGCTGTACCTGGTTGCCGTCGGGGGTTGGCAGCAGGATGCGGGAGATCTCATCGGGCGTGCTGCGGAAATCCGGCGAATAGCGAACGGAAAAATCGAATCGGCGGTCGTTGTCGATGATCTGGGTAACGGGCGCACCGCCGACAGCGGCCTGGACCACGTTGTTGATGTCCTGGGGCTGCAGACCATAGCGCGAGGCCTTGTCGCGGTCGATGGAGACGAGAAGACTCGGCTGGCCAGTGACATCGAAGACGCCTACGTCGGCGATGCCTGGAACCTTCTGCATGATGCTGGAAATCTGTCCGGCAATACGAGTGAGTTCCTGGAAATCATTGCCGAAGAGCTTGAGTGAATTCTCACCTTTGACCCCCGACATTGCTTCCTCGACATTGTCCTGGATGTTTTGGGAGAAATTGAAGTCCACTCCAGGAAATTGGTCGAAGCTGTGGCTGACGGCCGCGATGAGTTCGTCTTTGTTTCCGTGGAATTGCGGACGCCATTGTTCGACGGGCCTGAGGTCGGCTAGAAATTCGATGTTGTTGAAGGTGCTCACATCGGTGCCGTCGTCGGGGCGGCCCATTTGCGAGACGACCTGCGTGACTTCGGGATAGGCCCGGAGGGTGGCGCGAATGTCGTCGGCCATTTTCTCCGAAGCCTGGAAAGAGATGTCCTGCTGCATGTCGGCACGAATCCAGAGGTTCCCCTCTTCCAGGGCCGGCATGAATTCTCCACCGACAAAGTGGAAGATGACGACGGCGCAGCCCAGAGCCAGGAAGGCGACGATCCACGCAACGCCGCCGAAGCGAAGAGTGCGGGTGAGACCACGGTCGTAATGGCGGCGAAAGAATCCGCTCAACCATGTTTCCTTCGTGTCGCCCTTGATGTCCTTAGGAACAGCCAGCGAAGCAAGTACGGGAGCGAAGATGAGCGCGAAGATGAGCGCGCCAGTCAGCGCGAATCCATAGGTGACGGACATGGGCGCGAAGATCTTTCCGGGAACGCCCTGCATGGTAAAGAGTGGAATGAAAGCGACGAGGATGATGAGTGTCGCAAAAAGGACGGGAGTAGCCGCGTCGGCGACGCCGGCCAGAATGATGTCGAAAATCTCTTCGCCCTCGATGCGGCGCGAGACCTTACGATAGACGCTCTCCAGAACCACGATGGATGCGTCGACGAGAATACCGAAATCGATGGCGCCAATCGAAATCAGATTCGCGGATTGATTCGTAAGCACCATCAGGCTAAACGCGAAGAGAACTGCGAAAGGGATGGTGATGGCCGCGATGAGGGTGATGCGCCAGTCACCCAGCATGCTCAGCAGTACCAGCGTGACCAGGGTGAGCCCCAGGAGAACGATATGGCGCACGGTTGCGGTGGTGATGTGAATGAGATTGGTGCGGTCGTAGATGGTACTGATGTGCATGCCGGGCGGCAACAAATTCCCATGGTTCAGGTGGTCGATCTTCTCGTGAAGGGCGGCAAGCGCGGGGAGGGATTTTGCGCCCTTCTGCAGCAGCACGATTGCCTGCACAATATCGGGGTCGTCGTGGTGGCTGAAGTCGCTGCGCCCGACCTTGCCGAGGCGCGGCTGATGACCTTCCTGGACGTTAGACACGTCGCGCAGCAGGACCGGAACTCCATTCCGTTCGGCCACGACGATATTGCGCATGTCATCCAGTGAATGCAGCAGACCGATGCCGCGGACGTTGACGCTTTGGCTGCCGATGGTGAGATAGTTGCCGCCGGCATTCGCGTTGCTGTTGGTGACGGCGTTGACTACCTGAGTCATGGTGACGCCGTAGGTGAGCAACTTGTTGGGATCGACCTCGGCCTGATACTGGCGTGTGGTGCCGCCGAAAGTGGCGACGTCGATGATGCCGGGAACCTGTTTGATTTCACGAAGGAGCAGCCAGTCCTGCGTGGCCTTGAGTTCGTTCAGCGAGTATCCCGGACCAGTGAGCTGGTAACGATAGATTTCGCCGACGGGCGATTCGGGCGAAAGCTGTGGCTGGAGGTTATTGGGCAGCGTAACCTGCTGCAGGCGGTTCATCGCTTCCTGGCGATCGATGAAATAGTCGCTGCCGAAGGTGAAATACATCTTTACATCGCTCAGGCCGAAGATGCTGATGGAGCGGATTTGATCGAGTTCCGGGGTCCCGTATAGTCCCGTTTCCATCGGGATGGTTACCTGCTGCTCCATTTCCTCGGCAGACCAGGAAGGATATTGCGTGATGAACTCGACCATTGGAGGGGATGGGTCGGGATAGGCCTCGATGTCAAGCTGTAGAAATGCGTACGCGCCGATCGCGAGCATCGCGAGAAACACGATGAGGACGACGTTGCGGTATCGGAGCAGAATCCGAATCAGCACCTGCATGCTATTGCGCCTCTTCCGCGCGCAGAAGCTCTGGTCCCGTGCTGACGACTTTATCTCCGTCGTTCAGGCCCTGGATGATCTCGTCGTTGTCGGCATGCGTTTCACCCAGCTTCACGGTACGACGTTCATACTTGCCGGGAACAGTTTCGACAAAGACGAATACGTCGTGTCCGTTCTGGATGACGGCGGTCGCGGGAACAACGATGACGTTGCGCTGGCGTCCGGCGATGGCCATGTTTGCGTACATCTGCGGCTTGAGGCGATGGCCAGGATTGGGAAGCACAACGCGGACTTTGAGGGTGAGCGAAACAGGATCGACCGAATCGGAAATGTTGTCGATGGGGCCGTGCAGCTTTAAGTCTGGATAACCGTTGACGGTAATGTCAGCTTGCTCGCCGACTCGAATAGAGACCTGATCGCGCGGATAAAGGTCTCCGACAACCCATATCGAGTCGATGTCGGCGATGGTCGCAATGGCAGTGGCGTTGTCGAGCGAGCGTTGCAGTTCACCGGGGCCGGTTCCAACATCGAGTACAACGCCCGAGATGGGCGCAAGGATAGGGACAACATCGGAGGTATCGTTTTCGCTGAAGCCGAGAAGGTGCAGCGCCTGGCGAGCGCGTTCCAGCTCCGAGTGATCGGAGTCGTCAAGGGCCTTTAGATCGTCGTAATCGCGCTGCGCCATCACGTCGTGCTGGAGCAGTTCTTTAGCGCGGTTGAGTTGCAGATCGGCCCGGGCTGCTTCAATCCTCGCCTTCTCAAAATCGGAACGAGCCTGGGCGGCGTCGCCGCTCTGCAGAGTCCCGATCTTTTGCCCTGCGCGAACCTCCTGGCCGGGCAAAATGCTGAGCGAGAGCACCCGTCCGCTAATGAGGGGATAAATATGCACCATGCGTGTTGGGTTGGCGGTGATGCGGGCGGGCAATACCAGTTGGCTCGCGACCTGTTGCGGGTGAACAGTGACCGTCTCAACGACCTGTTCCTTCGGCGTGGGCGTTTGCGGCGGAGTTTCATCGCGCCGGCATGCCGCGACGGAGAGCATCACGAGCGCGGCCACAGGGGCGGCGAATGCAGAAATGGTTTGCCGTTTCATGGAACGATCTCCGTGGCAGCGGCGAAGCTGAGCTGGTGAACGCTGAGCCAAACCTGTTGGTTGGCGGTGAGGGCATCGAGGTTGATCTGGCGATAGTCACGCAGCGCATCCAGGTAGTCGAGCAGCGTGGAACTGCCATGACGATAGCTGAATTCGAGATTGTCGCGCACGCGCTGCGCCTCATCGACGTAGTGGCTGTTGTAGCGTTTCGCAATGTCGACGGCCGAATCCCAGGCGGCCCAGGCCTGATCGACGTCGCTCAACACCTGATTGCGGGCTGCGATTTCTGCGAATCGCGAGGATTGGGCTTCGAAACGCGTGCGCTCCTTCTCTCCCTGGTTGCGATCGAAGATACGCAGCGGGATGGCCACTTGAAATCCGGCGCTGTTGTAGGTTGCCGTGCGTTCGTATTCGCCTCCCACCGTGGGATCGGTAGTGCCTTCAGCATCGGCCAGTTTCACATTTGCATTGGCCAATGTTACAGATTGCCGTGCTGCCAGATAGTCGGGCCGGGCGGACAGCGCATCCTGTTCGATCTGCGCCAAAGTAATGTTGAGATCGGGAGTCTGAATGTTGCCGGCGATGTCGAACGCAGGGTCGGCTTTCTGGATGCCCATGAGGAGTTGCAGGGAATCGCTGGCCTGCGTCAGATCGAGCTTCGCGTTGTCATAATCGGATTCGAACTCGGCAAGCTGAAGATCGATCCGCTCGAAGTCAGTCTTGCTGATGTCGCCTGCGTTGAGTCGTGCCTGACTTAAATCGATCGTTTTGCGGTAACTGTCGAGGTTGTCCTGCGCGATGTGGAGTGCCTGCTTTGCGATCAGCATATTGGTGAAGGCATTCTTAACCTGGAGAATCGTCTGGCGCACCTGGTCGTTGTACTGGCTGCGCGTCACATCGGTGGTAGAGTGCGCGACGTCGAGGCGCCAGCGGCGTTTCTGCCCTCGCTCGAAGAGGCGAGTGAGATTGGCTGAGTAGGAATACGGACTGGCGGGATTGCTCGAGGGCAGTGTGATGTCCGCGCCGGAGACGGTGAAGGTGGGGTTTTGGCGCAAGCCTGCGGTAATTTCGGCAGCCTTCGTAGCATCGACATGCTGTTCGGTCGAAAGGAGCGAAGGATTCTTCGAACGCGCTATATCCACTACCTGTGCGAGCGTCAACGGCGCAGGCTGGGGAGGTGCCGGTGCGCTCTGTGAGCGTGCCGGCCAGGATGCGAGATAGAAGGCCAGAATTAATCCGTGCCCGGAAAACCGGAGGTTCATAAGGGGCATTTCCATTGATCGTCCACGGACGACCGGTGTAACGGAAGACGAGCCGATATCAGGCTGGCGAAATCGCGGCAGGAGGAGGACGCGTCGCGAGAGCGCGAGAAGATGCATGCATCCGCAGCAAAGGTGGCTGTTCTGCGACGGTGGATTCCCGCACCGTCGGCGATGGAATCCGGGGTATAACTGCCAACAGGGTCAGAGCCACTGGCAGGTGGTGCAACCGCTGATCGGGTGACGGCTGCAGGTCACCGCGCCGTGCAACGTGTTCGGTTTCAGCGAGCGTGATGCTGGCTTGCAGGTCGTCGGTCAAAGAAATGGCGGGAAGGAGGATGAGCGCCAGCACCACGAACGCGGTGAGTTGCACGCCAATCGCAGGTAGCAGAGACTTCGTTCGTGGATAGCGGGTTGCGAGCCAGACCGCGGCGAGCGCGGTGGTGACAGCGACCCACAATAAATTGAAGAAGGTTTCCACGATCCGGCTCGATTATACCCAAGTTAGACGTTGCAATCAGGGAACAAGACGCCCTTCTCCTTCCTCTAAAATCCAGAATCGTCCGCTATCTCCACGTTCCTGTAACGCGCGTTGCAGGCGATCCGCGGGAGCGGTTTCGCCGTCGTCTGCAAGCGCGAAGGTTCCGAAATGGATGGCCATGGCGAACGAAGCATGAAGAAGCGAGCGCGCATCGACCGCCTGCTCAGGCGTCATGTGGATGGGGCCCATGAACCACTCCGGTTCGTAAGCGCCAATCGGTAGAAGCGCGAGTCTGATCGGCGACAAGCGCTTCCCGACTTCGGCGAAAACATCGCAGAAGCCTGTATCGCCGGCGAAATAGATGTTGCCGTGTTCAGATTCGATTGCCCATCCGCCCCACAGGGTGCGATTGCGATCGAAGGGGGTACGGGCAGAGAAATGCTGTGCCGGAATGCAGTGGACGCGCCTGTTTTGCCACGCTTCTGTCTGCCACCAGTCGAGTTGGTGCACCTCGCCGAATCCAATACGGCGCAGCGGCCCCCCCAGTCCCAGCGGGCAAAAGACGACCGGTTGATGGTTTGCGGCAAGTCGTTTCAAGCTCGGCACATCGAAATGGTCATAGTGATTGTGACTAATTAGGAGGCAGTGGATCGGGGGCAGGTCTTCGAAACGAATGCCGGGGGCGCGGTGCCGACGCGGGCCCATGAATCTGACTGGACTGACGCGCTCCGACCAAACCGGATCGGTGAGGATGTTGAGCTCCTCCGTTTGCAACAGGACGGTTGAATGGTTAATGAAAGTGACGCGGAGCCCGGCGCCCTCGACCTGCGTGGGCGGCTTCGGTCCTGGAGTGGACTCAACCCATCGCCGCCAGGGTCCGATTTTCCGGTTGAGCATCCACTTCATCGCCGTACGGAAACCGTGTTCGGTAACTCCGGGATTGAAGTAGCGTCCGTCGCGAAAATGCTCGACAGTCAGAGCACTCTCGATCAGACCGGGCGGAAGGTCCGTTATTTCGGGCATGGAGTTAGGGATGCGGGCCGGGACCGAAGGGCGCAATTTCCTGGGGCTTTGGACTGGAGAAGCGAAGACTGGGAGCTGAGAATCCTTGCGGGCGGTTCGGATGGTCTATAGTGTTTCAAACACGAAATCTGTCGCGTCCATCTGCAGCTTAAACACCGCCCTTGTGAGGATCTTATCGTATGCGCCTTCCGGTCGCTGCTCTGTGCCTGTTTGCATTTGCCGCTCACGCCATCGACGCCGATCACCCGTTGCGGGGCTACACGCCCGAGAATTCGGCCACCGAAATTAGCTGGGAGCAGAAGTTCCGCGAGATGCCCGACCGCGACCATATTCGCGAGAACATGCGCAGGCTTTCGGCGCGGCCCCATCACGTCGGATCGCCTTACGACAAGGACAACGCAGAGTGGTTGCTGGCGCAGCTGAAGTCTTACGGTCTGGACGCGCAGATCGAAACCTTCTCCACATTGTTCCCGACTCCGAAGTCGCGCAAGCTGGAGCTGCTCGGCCCAACGCCATTTGCTGCCAAGCTGCAGGAGCCTGCGCTCAGCGTCGATCCCACGTCGAACCAGACGAGCGAGCAGTTGCCTACCTATAACGCCTATTCGCGGGACGGCGATGTGACGGGGCCCGTGGTCTACGTGAATTTTGGCCGTCCGGAAGACTATGAAGTCCTCGACCGGATGGGCGTTTCGGTGAAGGGCGCGATCGTGATCGCGCGCTACGGTGCGAGCTGGCGAGGCATTAAGCCCAAAGTTGCTGCCGAGCATGGAGCTATTGGATGCATTATCTACTCCGATCCGCATGAGGACGGATACGTGCAGGGCGAGACCTATCCCGTGGGCCCGATGCGACCGCCTGACGGAGCGCAGCGCGGCAGCGTGATGGACATGCCGGTCTATCCAGGCGATCCGCAGACGCCCGGCGTGGGCGCGGTCGAAGGCGTGAAGCTGATCCCACTCGATCAGGTGCAGACCATCACGAAGATTCCGGTTCTGCCCATTTCCTACGCGGACGCAACGCCGTTCCTGAAGGCGCTTGGTGGCGAGACAGTGCCCGAAGCCTGGCGCGGTGGGCTGCCGTTGACCTACCACGTGGGTCCGAGCACGGTGGAAGCTCATCTGGCAGTCAGTTTCAACTGGGATCGCAAGCCGTTGCGTGATGTGGTCATGCGCATTCCCGGCGCGAAGTATCCGGACCAGTGGGTCATCCGGGGCAACCATCATGATGCGTGGGTGAACGGCGCGGAGGATCCGCTCTCCGGCGCCAGCCCGGAACTCGAAGAAGCACGAGCGCTTGGCGAACTGCTGAAGCAGGGATGGAAGCCGTCGCGCACCATTATTTATTGCTTTTGGGATGGAGAGGAACCGGCTCTTCTCGGATCGACCGAGTGGGGAGAGACGCACGCGGAAGAGTTGAAGCAGCACGCCGTCGCCTACTTCAACTCCGATGGCAACGGGCGCGGCTACTTCGGCGCGGAGGGATCGCATTCGCTCGAGAATTTCGTCAACGATGTGGCGAAGGACATTCAGGATCCGGAGACGAAGATGACGGCGTGGAAGCGGGCTCGACTCGTCGATCTCTCGCGCGCTACGCCTCAGGCTCGCACCGAGATTCGTTCCCGGGCAGACATGCGCATTCCGGCTCTCGGATCGGGGTCGGACTTCACCGTCTTCATCGACCACCTCGGCGTTGCCAGCGTGAACTTCGGCTACGGCGGCGAGGATGAGGGCGGCCAGTATCACTCCGTTTACGACGATTTTTATTACTACACGCATTTTCTGGACACCGACTTCAGCTATGGGCGCGCGCTCGCGCA
>Ga0182015_10001963_pt1 | contig 25934 bp, 23 predicted proteins | sample 712P3MmetaG_FD_120478 | JGI IMG/M metagenome (GOLD analysis project Ga0182015, IMG submission 120478) | Permafrost microbial communities from Stordalen Mire, Sweden - 712P3M metaG | ecosystem: Environmental > Terrestrial > Soil > Wetlands > Permafrost | place: Sweden: Stordalen | collected...
CGGATTGTGCTTCTGCAACACCTTCGTGATCGCCGCCGTCAACGTCGTCTTCCCATGGTCAATATGACCAATCGTCCCTACGTTGCAGTGCGGCTTGTTCCGATCAAATTTTTCCTTCGCCATTTCTCTTTCTCCTCGGCTTCCAGTTACGCCGGAACCAAATCATCGCCGTCAGCTTCGTAATACGCGCCAACGAATTCCTGCTTCTCCACCAAGTCGTCAGTAATCTTTTGATCGAACTCGGCAAAATCTTCTGAAAATCGCTCGCGGAAAATCTCAAATTCCCGATGCCCACTCCAGAAATCCCGAACTCGGTACCGCCCATCGCCAACCGACTCGCATTGCACTTCGGTAGCAATGTAACCTTCACTTTGCCGCAAAAACCTTGCCCAGATTCCATCCGGCCCAAAAACAATTCCGAACTCAGCCCGCTTGCCTTCTCGAACCCAGAACCTGCGGTCGACGACGAACCGCGGCGCTTGCAGTCACTTCGTCGTGCCCTGCACCTTGGCGATGATTTCCTCCGCAACGGATCGCGGAGCCTCCTCATAACGCGCAAAATGCATCGAGTACTCGGCGCGGCCCTGCGTGCTAGAACGCATGTGGGTCGCGTAACCAAACATTTCCGCCAGCGGAACGATCGCCTTGATCACCTGCGAACCAGCGCGGTGCTCCATGCCTTCGATGCGTCCGCGCCGCGAACTCAGGTCGCCCATGATCACACCGGCGTAATCCTCCGGCGTAACCACTTCCACCGCCATCACCGGCTCGAGTAGCACCGGCGAAGCCTTGCGCGCGGCCTCTTTGAACGCCATCGAACCGGCGATCTTGAACGCCATTTCGTTCGAGTCCACATCGTGATAGCTGCCGTCGTAAAGCGTGGCTTTCACATCCACCATCGGGTAACCCGCGAGAATGCCGCCTTCGAGCGCTTCCTGAATTCCCTGATCGATGGGCTTAATGAATTCTTTCGGCACCGAGCCGCCGGTAACGTCGTTCACAAACTCGTAGCCGGCCCCGGCGGGTTGCGGATCAAGATAAATCTTGGCATGGCCGTACTGACCGCGACCGCCGGTCTGGCGAATGTATTTGCCTTCCGCCTCGGAGTGCTTGCGGATGGTCTCGCGATAAGCCACCTGCGGTTTTCCGACGTTGGCCTCGACTTTGTACTCGCGCATCATGCGGTCGACGATGATTTCCAGATGCAGCTCGCCCATGCCGCTGATAATGGTCTGCCCGCTGTCGGGATCGGTGTGAACCTTGAACGTGGGATCTTCCTGCGCCAGGCGGCCAAGCGCCATCCCCATTTTTTCCTGATCAGCCTTGGTCTTGGGCTCAACCGCGACCGAAATCACGGGAACCGCAAACGTAATGTTTTCAAGGGCGATGGGATGATCTTCGTCGCAGATCGTATCCCCCGTGCTCACGCCCTTCAGCCCTACTGCGGCGCAAATATCGCCCGCCAGAATCTCGCTGATTTCTTCCCGCTTGTTGGCGTGCATCTTCAGCAGCCGCCCGATACGCTCACTCCTGCGGCGGCCCGTGTTCAGCACGGAGTCTCCAGTCTTAAGCTGGCCGGAATAAACGCGAATAAATGTCAACTGGCCGACAAACGGATCGGCCATGATCTTGAACGCCAGCGCCGAAAACGGCTCCTTGTCGTCCGCTTTGCGGATGATCGTCTCCCCATTGTCGGGATTGATTCCATGCGTCTCCGGCACATCCAGCGGCGAGGGCAGATAATCCACCACCGCATCGAGCAGCGGCTGTACGCCCTTGTTCTTGAACGCCGTCCCCACAACAACGGGGAACACTTTCAGCGCAATCGTCGACTTGCGCAGCGACGCCCGCAGCTCCGCCGCGGTAATTTCTTCGCCTTCCAGGAACTTGTGCAGGATTTCGTCGTCGTTCTCGGCAATGCTCTCGACCAACTGCGCATGGAACGCTTCTGCTTTTTTCTTCAGCTCCGCGGGAATTTCTTCGGTGAGATACTCGGCGCCCATGGTGTCGTCCTGCCACACGATCGCCTTCATGTTGATCAGATCGATGACGCCCTTGAACTTATCTTCCTGTCCGATGGGAATCTGAATGGCGACGGGCTTCGCGCTCAACCGCTTGCGGATGGTATCGATGGCATGCTCAAAATCCGCGCCCATCTTGTCAATCTTGTTGATGAAGCAAATGCGCGGCACGCCGTACTTATCGGCCTGGCGCCAAACTTTTTCCGACTGCGGCTGCACTCCGTGTACCGCGTCAAACACCGCAACCGCGCCATCAAGCACGCGCAGCGAGCGCTCCACTTCCGCCGTGAAATCCACGTGGCCTGGTGTATCGATGATGTTAATGCGAATATCGCGCCAAGTGCAGGTCGTGGCCGCGGACGTAATCGTAATCCCGCGCTCCTGCTCCTGCTCCATCCAATCCATCGTAGCCGTGCCTTCGTGCACCTCTCCGATGCGGTGCGTCTTCCCCGTATAGAACAGGATGCGCTCCGTCGTAGTGGTCTTACCGGCATCGATGTGGGCCATGATGCCGATATTCCTGCAGCGTTCTAATGGGACTGTTCTAGGCACGACGCTCTAACTCTTTCTGGGCTCCGAAATTCAGCTTTCAGCTAAAACTCTTGTCATCCTGAGCGGCGTTCTTTGCCGCGAAGGACCTATGCACTTCACTACCACCGGTAATGCGCGAAAGCTTTATTGGCTTCAGCCATGCGGTGCACATCTTCCTTCTTCTTGATGGCCGCGCCTTTTCCGTTGGCGGCGTCCAGCAATTCGTTACTCAATTTGTCGACCATGCCTCGCTCGGCGCGTCCGCGCGCATAAGTCAGCAGCCAACGGATCGCGAGCGAAGTTCGCCGGTCCGCATTCACTTCCACCGGCACCTGATAGTTCGCCCCGCCCACCCGCCGCGTCTTCACTTCCAGTAGCGGCTTCGCGTTCTCGACCGCCTTCGTAAACAGTTTCAACGCTTCGTCGCCGCCTTTTTCCTGCACCTTGGTGAGAGCCTCGTAAAAAATACCCTCGGCGGTCGAGCGTTTGCCCTGCCACATCATTGAGTTGATGAACTTCGTCACCAGATTCGAGCCATAAACGGCATCGGCTGGCACGGTCCGCTTTGCTGTATGTCCTTTGCGAGGCATTCAGTTCTCAGCCCTTCTTCGCGCGCTTGGCGCCGTATTTCGAACGTCCCTGCTGGCGGCCGGCCACGCCCACCGCATCCAGCGTGCCGCGAATTACGTGATAGCGCACGCCCGGCAGATCCTTCACACGGCCCCCGCGAATCAGCACAATCGAGTGCTCCTGCAGATTGTGGCCAACACCGGGAATGTAGGTCGTAACTTCAATCCCGTTGGTCAGGCGCACGCGTGCCACTTTCCGCAGCGCCGAGTTCGGCTTCTTCGGTGTCTGCGTATACACGCGCGTGCAAACTCCGCGCTTCTGCGGACATCCTTGCAGCGCCGGACTCGCCGTCTTATACCGTGGCCGCTTCCGGCCGTCACGCACCAGTTGATTAAAAGTAGGCACTCTTTGCCGCTCCTTATCGCATGAACGTCGCACACCAAAACCGCCCTCGCGGGCGGGCAGCGCGCAGCGCCATCCGCTTTCCCGGTCATGACTGCGCGATCCGGGCTGGCAGACCCAATTGGCCGCCATGCTTCTCGCCGCGCACCAAAATCGCGGAGAGAGATTTAGGTTCCCGATCTAGATTTGCGCCGTCGACGGTGGCACCCGGCCAAAATTCCGGGGGTGCTCCGTATCGCCAGCTCTATCCTGCATATCCTCTCGCAGACCACCGTTGCGCCTGACTCAGGCGCGCCAGAAGCCCGAGGGCGAAAGGCAGCGCAGGAACATTTCAGCGAGGAATGTTTTCGGAAATAAAAAACTGATCCCGAAAACGCATTTCACAAAAGCCTAACCCCCAGTCCACACAATCCTCCGTGGAACCGGCGGCATACAGCAAGCTTGGATTAACTCGCGGAACCAAACTACTATAGCAACTGAGGCGAAACATCGTCAACCCATGTTTTTGCATCCCACTGCCTACCGGAAGCGATTGATCATATTGGCTCGTCACATCGGCCGGTTTTGATGAGGCTTGTGCTGTCGGCTTGCTGAATCCGGCTCCAGCCTCTACACTACAAGTTTTCCGTTCCAATTCCTGATGAGTGGCTCGCCTGCGCTTGTACCGCGCGGCGACAAGAGGGTGCATGGGAAGTTTGCGTTGCAATCAGTCGGTGTGGGGCGTCGTCACAATCTCTTTATTATTTTTATCGGTAGCCTGCGGCGGCCACAAGCCGCCCGGAGCCTCGCCCTTCCCCGCGAAAATAACCCTGAACCCCGCCATCAGCACCTCTTTGCAAATGGGCGCCACTCTGGTATTCACGGCCAGCGCGGTGAACAGTGCAAACGCGAGCATTTCGGCAACGTTCACCTACGCCTTAGTCCCTGGCAGCACTGCCGGAATTCTTGACGTCTCTCCCACCGGCTTCGCCTGCGCCGGCAATTGGAATGCCCCGTATTACAGTGTCTGCACTCCTGGAGCCTCCGGCGTAGTGCAGGTCACCGCCTCGGCCCTCGGGTCGACCAGCCAACCTACCTATGTCTTCGTACATCCTCCGGTCGCCAGCATTCAGATCAGCGTGGTCCCGCCCGTAAATGCTCCGCCGCCGGCCTGCCCCACGCAGATCGCTCTTCCCGCCGCTTGCCACAAGACTTTCACGCCCACCAATTACTGTCTCTCGCAGAACCAGATCCAGACCTTGCAAGCCACGGCCTTTGACACTTATGGAAACGACATCACGGCATTGGTCGGGCCGTTTATCTGGTCGCAGGCCAGCAGCAGCGTGGCAACCATCACTCCGATTGTGACCAACAATAACCTCAACGTGCCCACCAACCAGGCGACCGCAGTGCCCAACATTCCAGGACAGACTTCCGTCATCGCCTCCGCCGCAGGAGTCTCCGGCCAACCTTACTATTTCGAAACCTGCCCGATACAGTGCATCAACCTGAACGTCAGCGCCAGCGGGGAATATACCGGCCAGACAAGTTTTGTTGCCAGCGCAAAAGGGTCGGAGACAGTCACCGCCGCAGCTGTCGACGTCCAGGGCTGCGTCGTGCCTAAGCCTCCCTTGACTTGGACTTCCTCCGAGCCCGCCGCGGTTGTTGCCGGAAGCGGTACCACAGGATGCGCCGCCGGCACCACCTGCTCTCTTAGCCTGAAACAGCCCGGCGCCGCGGCCATCACTGCATCTTGCACACCGCCAACCTGTAACATCGGCTTCCCACTGAACCCCTTGGGACTTCCGGCGCCTTATATCCCGCAGCCTGTCTATCCCGTCACCGCCATTTCCGGATTAGTAACCGGCACCCCCACCTCAACCAGTGTTCTAGCCACCAGTCAGGATTGCTCTAGCAATGCCCTCTGCGGCGTCGCGCTTTATGACGTTTCCACTGCCAAGAATCTCGCGGCCAGCCCCAACTCCTTGCCCACTCAGCCCAATTCGCTGATGTTCGACCCGGCGGGAGACAAGGCCTACATGGGCAGCCAGTACGGCGCCGTCCTTATCACTACTTCCAACCTCGGATCCTCCTCCACCAGCCCATTTGCAGGTTTGCCCGCTCCTGCTACCGCCCTGGGTCTGGTCACCGGCAAGGTTCTGGCTGTCTCCCCTACTGGCAACCAGGCCATCTTCGCCGACAACGTCTCCACCCCTAACCAGGTATACGAGGTCACTACCGCTAGCTCGTCGGGGGCCTCAGTCGCTCTGAACATCAACAGCGCAATCGCAGCTGCGTTTTCGCCCGATAGTCTGGAAGCCTTTATCCTTGGCGATGGTGGCAACACCTTATATGTTTCCCCGACCCTGCAGGCGCTGCAAACCTACCCCCTGACTACGCCCGCTAATGCCATTGCATTCTCTTCCAGCGGCACATTTGCTTTATTCGCGGGCGGAAATTCCACCCTGAATTTCAGCATCCGTAACACCTGCGACAACTCTGTGGTAACCCTGGCCCCGCAACCCCCCGCACTGCCCGGCCCGCCCGTCTTCCTGAAGATGGTGCCCCCGGGCAACTTCCCCATCACTGGCGTCGAAACCGCGGGCCTTGACGTATTCGTCGGCCTCGACAACGTCGGCACCCAGGACACTGGCCTCGACATCTTGGTCACCAACGCATCCCAGGGTCCGTACACCACCTTGTGCCCCCAGGGGCTCACCATGCCCGGAACCTTCACCCTCGCCTCCACCCCCGTTTCCAATCCCCTTCACATTGACCTGCAGCATGGTCACTTCCACCCCATCAACTTTTTTGTCTCGCCTGATGCCACTCAGATCTACATCGTTACCACCGACTTCGGTGTCCTGGTCTACAGCTTCAACACCCAGTCGGTGACCGCCGCAATTCCACTCATCGGAACCGGCAACCCCGCGCCCGTGGCTGCGGACATGACTGTCGATGGCACCCTGCTCTACGTGGCCGGTACCGATAACGTGCTGCACGAACTGAACACCGCTCAAGCCCAGGACATAATGGAAATCCCCTTTCCCGAACTTCCCGACTCTTCTAATAACTTTTGCTATTCCTCATACACCTGCGTGCCCAATCTAGTGGCCATAGAACCCTGAGGATTGGCGATTGAGGAACCGGATCATTAGAGCGATTGAAGCTCAGTTACAAATTTCCCTGAGCCTCTACAAAACCCTGCTGTGGAGGAAAAGCCGCCCCGGCGAGGGAGCGGCTTTCGTATTCGGCATTGCTACTGCTAGGGCGTCACCCGGAAGTTGACGTTGCTCGAAAGTGTGCCGCTGGAGGTTACCACCTGGACGCTGCCGCTGGTGGCACTGGCGGGTACGGTGGTTGCAATCTCGGAACTCGAGACCACGGTGAAGACCGCTGCCGTGCCGTTAAAGGTGACGGCGGTCGCGCCGGTCAGGCTGGTTCCCAAAATCTTGATGGCAGCTCCCACTTTGCCGGACGCAGGCAATGTTTCCACAAACTGGCCCAGACCCAAGGACAGACTGAAGACCGTGCCCGCGTTGCTGGCCCCGCCAAGCTCCGTTATCCCGTAAAGCTTGCCGTTGGTGTCCTGAATCAGCGTCGCTTCAGGCGTGGCGCCGTCCGTGTCGTCGAACTGCAGCGTGGTCAGCGTGCCGCTGGGGGTGATTTTGAAGAGCGTCCCGCACTCGTTCTCGATACAGTTAGTGTTCGCGGCCCCGCCAAGCGACGTTGTCCCGTAGAAGTTTCCATCGGTGGCCTGGGCCAGCCCGGCGATAGGTTCCTCGCCGTCCGTGCAAGCGCTTTTAGAACAAAAGCTGTAAAGCGTGGTTAGCGTGCCGCCGGGGGTGATTTTGAAGACCGTGCCCTCGAGGTTAGCCCCGCCAATCTGTGTTGTTCCATAGAAGTCCCCGTTGGTGGCCTGGACCAACCCGGCATACGGAGTCGAGCCGTCCACCCCGTCGAAGCTGTGCAACGTGGTCAGCGTGCCGCTGGGGGTGATTCTGAAGACTGTGCCGTAATAGCCGTTGGCCCCGCCTTCCTGTGCTGTCCCATAGAAGTCCCCATTGGTGCCCTGGACCAACCCCGCGCTGGGCGAAAAACCGTCCGCGCAAGCGCTTTGGGAGCAAAAGCTGTATAACGCGGTCAGCGTGCCGCTGGGAGTGATTTTGAAGACCGCGCCATCCCCGTTGGCTCCGCCCTCGTACGTTGTCCCGTAGAGGTCCCCGCTGCTGCCCTGGATCAGCCCTGCGAGAGGGTAGGCGCCGTCCGTGCAAGGAGCGCCCTGGGAGCAAAAGCTGTGAAGCGTAGCCAGCGTGCCGCTGGGGGTGATTTCGAAGATCGTGCCAGACCCGTAGGTCCCGCCCCCGTACGTTGTCCCGTAGAAATTCCCATTGGTGGCCTGCACCAGCCCCGCCTCGGGGGTCTCGCCATCCGTGTCGTCGAAGCTATGCAGCGTGGTCAGCGTGCCGCTCGGGGTGATTTTGAAGACCGTGCCGTCGCCGTAGGTTCCGCCATCAGCCGTCGTCCCGTAGAAGTTCCCATTGATGGCTTGGACCAGGCCCGCCCTGGGACTGGAGCCGTTCGCCCCGTCGAAGCTGCGCAGGGTGGTCAATGTCTGCGCTTGCGCCGATTGGGTTGTAACCCCCACTGATGCCAGCACGGCCGCCAATGCCAGCGCGGCACCGGCCGCTGGCAGATGCATCCTCGAAATCCAATTCCGGCGTTGCAGCGCGTTCTTCATAAGTCGATCCCTCCCGCTCAAACGGATCCATCCTAGCCCGACGGCACTAAATGTCAATGGGTCTTTCGGCCCCTTCCAGGGGACTACGAAGCCAGGAAGTGCCCATGGATTGGGCCCTTCGGTCGGGCAAGATCAGCCGGAGGGTTGACTGCAAATGGAGTTGTTAGAGATTGGATAACCACGTAGGTGGGTGATTGAAAAATCAATGCACGACGGGTTCAAATTACAAAATTACCCGGTTACAAAATTACAAAATCTCCTATGGCGGCTTGGCCAGTTCTTTCGCCACACTGTCGAGCACGCCGTTGACGAACTGCACCGATTCCAGACTGGAGAATTTTCGCGCGATCTCCAGCGATTCATTGATCACGACCGCTCGCGGCGTTTCCGGATAAGCCAGAAACTCCGCCACTCCCGCGCGCAACAGATTGCGATCCACCGCCGCCATGCGCTCCATCCGCCAATGTTCCGCGTGCCGCTCGATCAACTTGTCGATCTCCGCACCGCGGTCTGTCGCCACGCGGAACAGATCTTCCGCAAACCCGCGCACCTCGGCGCTGGCCCCACCATGTTCCGCCCAAAATGTACGCTGCACATGCTCCACCGTCTGCTTGCCCATGTCTGCCTGAAACAGCATTTGTAAGACAAGTTCGCGAGATTTACGGCGCGTGCCCATAGGAAAAAATTGCCAGTGGCTAGCAGTCAGTTGCCAGTTTACTGTAGGAAGGTTATTTGCGCCGCTTCGTCTTGATCTTCAGGCCCTTGGGCTTGTCATTCCGACGACTCGCTGAGCGAGGCGGAGGAATCTGCTTCCTGCTGACAGCTGATAGCTGACGGCTGATAGCTTGTTTCAGCGACACCATCTCCACCGCCGCCAGCGCCGCCTCGAATCCTTTGTTCCCCATCTTCAGGCCGGCGCGGTCGATCGCCTGTTCCAGGCTCTCGCAGGTCAACACGCCGAAAGCATGAGGCACCCCGGTCTCCTGCGCCGACTGCCCAATCCCCCGCGTCACTTCATTCACGATCACGTCGTAGTGCGCCGTATCGCCGCGCAGCAAACATCCCAGGCAGATAATCGCATCGTACTTCCCCGTCTCCGCCAGCTTCCGCGCCGCCAACGGAATCTCAAACGCCCCCGGCACGCGCACTAGCATGATGTCCTTCTTCTTGGCACCAGAACGCATTAATCCGTCAACCGCGCTGAGCAGCAGCCTCTCAGTTATGAATGCATTGAAGCGCGAAACCACAATGGCAAAGCGTTTGCCCGTGGCGCTCAACGAACCTTCCAGCGCGCGCAATTCAGGCTCAGGAGGAGTTTCTACGACGAAATCCAGCTTGTCTTTTTTCTCCGTGACTCAGTGTCTCCGTGGTCGATTCGCTCTTACTACCCTGTGTTCCCGTGACCCTGGGTTAAAGCCTTTGACTCACTTCCCCTTAAACCCCGCCGCCCGCTTCTCCAAAAACGCCGCAGTCCCTTCCTTCTTATCCTCGCTCGCGCAAGCCACAGCGAACAGCACCGCCTCCAGATACAGCCCCTCGCTCAAAGTCATCTCCATGCCCTTGTTCACAGCCTCCATCGCATACTGCACCGCCAGCGGAGCATTCGCGATAATCTTCGCCGCAATCGCTTCCGCCCGCGGAATCAACTCAGCCGCAACCGTAACTTCATTCACCAATCCGATGCGATGCGCTTCCTGCGCCGTAATCATCTCGCCCGCCAGCACCATCTGCATCGCGATGCCCTTGCCCACCAGCCGCGGCAGCCGCTGCGTCCCGCCATATCCCGGAATAATCCCCAGCTTCACCTCGGGCTGCCCCAGCTTGGCATTCTCGCTCGCGAGCCGCATGGTGCAAGCCATCGCAATCTCGCAACCTCCGCCGAGCGCAAATCCGTTGATGCAAGCAATCACCGGCTTGCCCAGATTTTCAATCAAATTAAGAACGCTCTGCCCGCGATGCGTGTACTCCTTGCCCGTAACCGCATCCTGCTTGGCCAGTTCGGCAATATCCGCCCCGGCAATAAATGCCTTCTCACCCGCACCGGTAAAAATGACGACACGCACCGACGCATCATTCTTAATGTCATGAAACGCCGCCCGCAACTCTTCCATGGTCGCCATGTTCAGCGCATTCAGCACCTTCGGCCGGTTCACGGTGACGTAAGCAATCGAGTTTTTCTTTTCGAGAAGAATGTTTTCAAAGTTCATAAGTGCTTTCCCTTGACCAAAACCTCTCAGAAGCGTGGTGGCGAGACCGAGGCAGATTCTGAACTCGAGTCGTGGCTCCGCCAATAAAACTTTCTCACTCGAGGCAGCAACAGGGCGACCACCGGAACGACCGTTATACCAAGCAAAAAAACTATAGGACTGTTAGCATTTCTCCAACCGCCGCCAACTAAACCGTACCCGAAGATGGCCGCCAGCCCAAGATTCGGCACCGTGGCCAGCCACCAACCCCACTGTTTTTCCCTCCACAAGCCCACCGAAGCCACAAGGGCAACCAGTGCAAAGCCGCCTAACATCGCGCCCGTGATCCTCAAAATACCGGTAATATCTTTCATGGTGTCGGGGCTGGTCAGCACGAACGTAGACGGCAGACGAAGTAGATAAGCCGAAAACACCACCAACACTACGCAGTAGAAAAATGGGAGCAATGCCAGAACCTTAGTCCATCCGGAGCGATTCGTAGCTGTCACGTCCCGCAACTGGAACCTCACTGCTATAATTGTATAGCACGAGGTAACACATGCTAGCCATCCGCCTTCCCGACAACATCGAAAAACGCCTCGGACGCCTCGCCAAGCGCACTGGTCGCACCAAAACATACTACGCGCGCGAGGCGATCCTGCAACATCTCGAGGAACTCGAAGACATCTACTTCGCCGAGAAGCGTCTCGCAGAGATTCGTGCCGGCCGGGTTCGCACCATCCCACTCGAAAAAGTAATGCGCCGCTATGGCCTTAAGCCCAAAGTGGACGATTGAGTTCGATCCCGCCGCGCAGAAAGAACTCGACGGACTGGACAAGCCCATCGCCCGCCGCATTTCGAAGTTTCTCTACGAACGAGTTGCCAAGCTCGATGACCCTCGACAGATTGGGGAAAGGCTTCAAGGCACGTTGAGCCGTTTCTGGAAGTACCGCGTCGGAGACTATCGCCTCATCTGTTCCCTGGAGCATGATCGGCTGGTGGTACTCGTTCTCCGCATCGGTCACCGCCGAGAGATTTATTCGCGTTGAAACATCACTTCCGCCGCGCCACCGCCGCCACTTCATCCTTGCTCAACCCGCAACTGATGCAGCGAGCCGTCCACAGCCGGTTGGCGAACGCGTTCCCACACCGCGGACACTTCCATTGTGTAAGCCACCACGCTCCCGCCAGGTAGACCACGATCCAGCCCGCCAGCACGCTCATGCTGATAATTTCACTTAACTTTAATCTTGCGATCAGAGCCCCCAGAGGCACCAGTCCCACAAACAGAACCACCACCAGATTCCGCCGCGCCACATAGCTGTGCCAGGCCCGCCGATACTTCTCGACATCCTGCGGGCCGCCTTCACCCGGGATCTGATCGGTTTTTCTTCGTCTTTCCATGATAGGTCGATCCTACAGCTTATTCGCCTTCGGATTCGTCGGATCCGAATAATCGTAAAACCCCTTGCCCGTCTTCTTCCCGTACCACCCCGCCATCACCAGCCGCTTCAGCAGCGGAGGCGAGGCGAACCGCCGCTCCTTGAATTCGTCAAACATCACGTGCGTAATGTAATAAGTCGTTTCGAGCCCCACAAAATCCAGCAGCGTAAACGGCCCCATCGGATACCCGCAGCCCAGCTTCATCGCATTATCAATATCCTCAATCGACCCCACGCCTTCTTCATAAGCCCGAATCGCATCCAGCAAATAAGGCACCAGCAGCCGATTCACGATGAATCCCGTCTTGTCCGACGTACGCACCGGAACCTTGCCCAGCTTTTTTCCAAACTCGTAAGCGGTCTGGTAAACATCGTCGGCGGTGGCAATCGTCCGCACCACCTCCACCAGCTTCATCAGCGGCACCGGATTAAAAAAGTGCAGGCCAATAAACCGCTCCGGCCGCTTCACCGCCGTCAAAAGCTCAGTCACCGAAATCGAAGAAGTATTCGAAGCAAAGATCGCGTCTTTCTTCACCACGCCATCGAGCGACGCATACATCTTCTTCTTCTCTTCCACGTTCTCGATGATGGCCTCAATAACAATGTCGCAATCGGCCAGGTCGGACCTGTTGGTCGTCCCCCTAAGCCGCGCTCGGATCGCATCTTTCTGCTGTGCCGTAATCCCGCCCTTCTCGACCGGTCGCTCAGCAAACTTAGCCAAAGATTTCTCAATCCCGACAAACCCCTTGTCGAGAAACTTCTGCTCAACTTCCAGCACAGTGACATCAAATCCAGCAGTAGCGCAAACCTGCGCAATGCCGGACCCCATCAGCCCACAACCGAGAACGCCAACTTTTTTGATTTCCATTAGGAAAATTCCTTCTCGAACATCCAGTTAAAACCACATCTCACCACAGAGTCACAGAGCCACAGAGGAGAACTCGGGGTTCTAATTGTGCGGATACCAAATCTGCAAATTTCGCGACGTAGACCGCATCGCTCTTAGCTCGGTAATGGTCCCGCTCGAGGTTTGTGGACACTAGGTCATAAATAAAATCCTCGTGCTGCTCATCTACATGTAGAACTTTGACAACGGATTCCTCTCCGCTGGCGAAGGCCACACGAAAGATTCCCTGTTCGTGCTTTTTCAAAAGTGGATAATTTGGATCGGTTTCAATTGCATATTCAAAAGCTTCTAAGCCTGAGATGCCCCCGGAAAATATGCGATCTCTACACCGGACCCGAGAATCCTCCCCAAATTTCCAACTCTCGCCTGCAGATATCTGGTCGACGATTCTGAAAACATCGTCACTAATCGGCACGGCTCGCACAGGGCGACAGCAATCCGTACCCTCGCCCAGCAACGGCATGTAGATTATCGTCTCCATCACTAAAGAGGCTCAGAATTGTTTCTAGCTTTTCTCCGGCCTCCGTGTCTCCGTGGTGAAAAGTCTTAATTCATACTCTCCACAATCATCGCAATCCCCTGCCCGCCGCCAATGCAAGCCGTAGCCAGCCCATATTTTTTCTTTCTACGCCGCAATTCATACAGCAAAGTAATCACCAGCCGCGTCCCAGTCGCGCCCAGCGGATGCCCCAAAGCAATCGCCCCGCCGTTCACATTCACCTTCTCGCGATCGAGTCCCAATTCTTTCTCCACGGCCAGATACTGCGCCGCGAACGCCTCATTCACTTCAATCAAATCGATGTAGTCGAGCGATAGCCCAGCCTTCTGCAGCGCAATCTTCGTCGCCGGCACTGGACCCCGCCCCATCAGCTTCGGCTCAACCCCAGCAATTCCCCAACTCACGATTCTGCCCAGCGGCTCCATGTTCCGCTTGCGAACTTCTTCGAGCGACATCACCACAACCGCCGCAGCGCCATCCACAATGCCGCTCGCATTGCCGGCAGTGACGGTTCCGCTCTTGCCGAACGCAGCTTTCAGCTTGGCCAGCCCTTCCATGGTGGTCTGCGGCCTCCGGTGATCATCTTCCGTCAGCGATTCTCCCGTAGCCTCGCCCTTGTGATTTTTCAGCGCCACCGGAACCAGCTCTTCCTGAATGCGTCCTTCCTTATAAGCCGCATCGGCCTTCTGCTGCGACCGCAGCGCAAACTCATCCTGCGCCTGTCGCGTAATGCCCTGCTGCTCCCCATACAACTCCGCCGTGTTCGCCATGTACAGCCCGCAATAGCTATCGAGCAGCGCCACCATCAGCGAATCTTCCAGCTTCCCGCCCGGAGCCAGCGTAAATCCGTCGCGCCCGCGAATCACAAACGGAGCCTGCGACATCGCTTCCATCCCGCCCGCCAGCACAATCTTCGCTTCGTCGGTCTGGATCATCTGCGCCGCATTCACAATCGCCTGCATCCCCGACCCGCACAGCCGGTTCACCGTCAGCCCCGGAGTCTCAATCGGCAGCCCCGCCCGCAAACCCACATGCCGCGCTCCATACAGCGCGTCGCCCGAAGTCTGCTGCGCATTGCCGAACACGGCGTGATCAAATTCTTTAGGATCAATCCCCGACCGCTCAATCGCACCCTTACCCGCAATCGCGCCCAACTCCTGCGCCGTAAAGTCTTTCAATTTGCCGCAATAGCGCCCAAACGGCGTGCGTGCCCCGCTGACAATCGCGATATCACCCGGTTTCAACATGATTTCCTGACAGAATGCACTTAGAGCGGATCAGGATGAATAGAGCCCATCTCACAAATCGTTCGGGAAGGGCACGGCTTCAGCCGTGCCGTCTGGAGCCAACAAAGACGCGGGCTTTAGCCCCTGAGGGAGCCGGCCGATTACTCCGATTATCCCTTAGCTTCATTATGAGATGGCTTCTAATCAAACTGGTTAGTGTAGCAGCGCGCGAATAGATTTGACCACCAGGAGGTTTGCTTTAGACGGCCCGCCGATATCGTGGTACGGTCGCCGACCGAGAAGGAATCAGGGCATTCTCGCGCCCGCTGTATCGATTTTTTTCGTCCAGGCCGTCTTTGACATGAGTAACTCTAGGTTGTGGCAGGAAGCAGAATAACGCGCTCGCCTGAAGACCGCAAAGATCGCGCTTTCTCCCTGTCTCCGTGGTAAGTTTTGGCCTACGCCACTGCCCCCGCCGCCAGCGCCGCTCCCAACGCCACAACCTTCCCCGGCCCCTGCACCACCGAAGTCGCCAGCGCGAATTCGGCGCGGTTGATCACTTCCGTCACTATATCCACGGGATCGTAGCTCTCCCGCACCACCGCCTCGGCCAACCCCGCCGAGAATTCCAACGCCTGCCCGTTCCCGGACCCAGCTTTGCCGGCAAGCCGCACTTCCGCAATCACCTTGCGCAGTTTTTCGATCGCCAGCATGGCTTCCTTCTCCGCTGTGTCGCCGAGAATAATCGCGATCGTCGTCGTATCGTAGCGAAACGCCAGATCGTTGGTCCGAATGTTGGCCGCAAACTGTTGTCCAATTTTTCCCATCGCGTTTTCCACTGCGGCCTCGCCATACTCTTTGATCAGCGCCGCGCTCCTCCCGAACTGCAATAGCAGCACGGAAAGTGGTGACGCGTTTTGTGTCGCCCTCTTGCTCTCCGCCAGCAGCAAATCCAGATAGGAACTCCGCTTGAGCAATCCTGATTTTTCTTCCGTCACCGAAAGATTTTTCACCAGCCGCCGCAAACCTGCGTTATTCAGCGCGATCACCATCTGATCGGCCAGCGTCTTCAGCACCACCGCATCGGTCTGTGGCCAGACTCGCGGCTTGTTGTGCAGCAAAGCCAGCACTCCCACGGAATCCTCGCCATTGCTCAGCGGCAACCCCAGCACCGCCGTCGTGCTCAACTCCACCACCGCCTTACGCACCGCCTGTAGCTCCGCGCTTTTCTGCGCGTCCGCAATCAGGATAGGATCCCCCGCAGACGCAACCCCCGCGGACGAAGACGATAACGACAAATCCTGCAGCGCGCACATCACTTCCTTAATGGCCGACGAACTACCTTCCTTCACTCCCTTGGCGCAGAACTCCTCCACCGCCGTCGGCGGCGACCCCGGCGTACACATCAACGCCACGCAACGCGACACTTCCCAGTGCGCGCCAATTTCGTTCACCGCCGTCGTGAGCACCGCAGCCGCGGTGGTCTGGTGATAAAGTTTGCGCGTAATCTCCGCCACGCGGGTCACGTTGCGCATCTCCGCCGCCGGATCCACCGTCGGCGCTGGCACAGCTGCCGCTGGGGCTGGCGCTGGCGCCGCAACAGAAACCGCTGCCGGCCGTGGCGCGGACCCCGCATAGCTCGGCGTCACCCCCGCCGCCAGATAAAGCCGCTGCAAATCTTCGTTGCGCTCTTCCTCCCGCGGAAACAGTTCCTGGATTCTCTGCAATCGCTCTACCGCTTTGTTGCGCATTCCGTACTGCACCAGAATTTCCGCCTGCAGCATCAGGTCCTGCAGCGTCGAAGCTCCCAGCGTAGCCTCGTGCTCCTGCGCCGGCTCGGCCGCCGTCTTGCTCACCGGGATGAATCGCGAAGCGATCGCTTGAAACTTGCTCTCGTCAATCTTGCCCTTCAACGTCTCCAGCCGCTTCGTGTGACCTGCCTCGTATGCATCCACTTCCGCGGCCCGGTCCAGACACTCGGCGGCTTTCGCAAAGTCCCCCGTACTGCAATACACATCGAAAAGCTTCAGCAGCGTCTGGCAGTAATCGCCCTCCCGGTTCGAGGCGTTGAACAGCTCGCTCATAAACTCCAGCATCTCCGGCGACGCCCGCCGTGCCGCCGTAATCTCCTGCATCACCGCAACAAACTGCCGCCGCTCGCCCCGCTTCGCCTGAAACTGTCCCAGCTTCCGCGCCAGCGACACTGCCGCCTCATCCTGCTCCCCATCCACCAACTGTCCGATCAGGGCCGTCACCTGCTGCATCCGTTTGGGATTCTGTTCAAACAGTTGCCACACCAGCGGTTCGGCATCGGCATAGCGTCCCGCCGCCAGCAGAGCCTCGGCATAGATCTCCTTCAACTGCGGCGTAGCCTTCCCCGCGTTCACCTGCGACTCGAGAATGAAGATCGCAGCCCCCACCTGCCCCTGTCCCAACAGGCTTTTGCCGTAGGCCAGTGTAATCTCTTCGTCCGCGGAATCTTCCTGGTACGCCCGCTCAAACCATTGCGCCGGATCGCTGCCACCTTCGGCCGTAAGCTGCGCTACCCGCTTGAACGCCGCCGCCGCTGCCTTGCTGTCTCCCACTTCAGAAGAAATTTCCGCTACCCGTAGAAAATTCGCCTGGATTGGCTCCAGCGCCACCATCCGCCCCAGCACTTCCAGCGCACCTTTCTTGTTCTCCAGCTTCGCCAGATCGCTCAAAGCCGATTCGTATGTGCCCACCGCCAGTTTCTTGTTCGATCCCTCCAGAAGCTGTCCGAAGCGAAATTTTTGCTCCCAGGTCGGGCTGCTGTGCCGCGCCAGCTTCTTATAGGTCAGACTGGCCCGGGTGGCATCTCCCGCATTCACCTGACGCTCAAACAGTTCGCTCAGAAGTGTCACGGCATCGTGGGCCCGGTTCTGCGATAAACACAAATCGGCCGCCAGTTGCCGCACCGTATCGTTTTCTGGATCGTCGCGCAGGGCCAACAGATATTCTTCCAGCGCTTCGGCGGCCTTCCCCTTCTGCAGAAGTTTTTCCGCGCGCTCGATTCGCCGGGCTAGCTCGGCTCGGTCCACACGCTTTGTGATCTCGGGCATGAGTACAGTTCTGGGCAGAGTGCTGCTGCATAGATTCTAGGAGCCCCTCCCGGACCCAGCAATCCGTAAGGACCATCCCCCGATTACGAAAGTCACCGGGGCTGGGAATTGTGAGTCTCTGTGGAAGAGCGGCGCTTCAGCGCCCGGCTCTCAGTGGCCGGTGGTCAGTGATCAGTGGTCCAGAGAACCACGTTTTGCGGATTGCCCACTGGTCACTGACCACTTATTTCCAATGACACAGTTTCCCTCCAACCGCTTGGGAAATCCCACCCTTTTTTGTTATCGTGCCCCATGCCTCTAGCCCCCGGTGCCCCAGATCTCGCTCTCGACCAAGCTCACGAACAAGGTCTCCACCACCAACTCACCATCGGCCAAATGACCATGGTTGCCGTCGGCGGTTCCATCGGCACCGGGCTTCTCCTCGGCTCCGCCGCGGCCCTCGAAATGGCCGGTCCCAGCGTGATCCTCAGTTACATGATCGCCGCCTTCATCGCTTACACCGTCTCCATGGCCCTCGGCGAGCTTTCCAGCGTGCACCCCGCCGCCGGATCTTTCGGCCTCTACGGCGAACTCTATCTCAACCAGTATCTGGGATTTCTCTGCCGCGCTGCCTACTGGGCCGCCCTCGCTTTTTCTATCGGAGCTGAACTCACCGCCTCTGCCTCCTACATGGCCTATTGGTTTCCCACCGTGCCCGGCGAAATTTGGGTCATTGTGTTTTCCGCTCTGCTCCTCGCGGTAAACCTGCGCAGCGTACACGCCTTCGGACGCTTCGAATTTTGGTTCGCCATGATCAAGTTTGCCACCATTGTGGCCTTCATCCTCGCCGGAGCGGCCCTGCTCGTCAGCAGCCGCGTCGCCCCGCAATATACCGCCCACGGCGGATTCCTGCCCAAAGGTCCAATCGCCCCTCTGCTCGCCGTATTCTGGGCTATCTACGCCTTCGGCGGCGTCGAGATGCTCGCCGTCACCACCGGCGAATCGCGCTCCTCAAAAGACATTCCCCGCGCCGCCCGCCTCACTTTTTTCCTGCTTGCCGGCCTCTACCTCGGCGCCATCACCGTGCTCGTCGGCGTAATGCCCTGGAACCACGCCGGTGTCTCCGAGAGTCCGTTCGTCAGCGTGCTCCGCCTGGCCAAGGTCCCAGCCGCAGCCCTTTTCATGAATTTTGTAGTCCTCACCGCCGCCCTGTCCGGAGCCAATGCCAAACTCTACGTCTCCTCGCGCCTGCTCTTTTCCATGGGCCGCACCGGATGGGCGCCCGCGCGCCTCGGCAAATTAAATGCCTCAGGCTCGCCCCGCCTGGCTTTACTGGTCTCTTCCTACGGCATCGTAACCGCGCTCATCTTCGAAAACTGGGCCCACCAACAAGCGTTCCTCTACATCATGGGAGCCGCATTCTCCGGCCTGATCTTCTCCTGGGTCATATCCCTGGCAGCTCACGTAAGCTTCCGCCGGCGCCTCACGCCGCAACAAGTCGCCGCCCTCCCCATGCGTTCTCCCTTTGGTATCTGGGGATCGATCCTCGGCTTCGTCCTGGCTTCCGCCACCGTCCTCTACACTCTCTTCTTGACGCGCATCAACGAAATCGGCGGACTAGTTTTCTTCGCAACACTCACCATCGCCTATTTCATCCTGAAACGTCGCCGCCACCAAACATCGTAAGAGGGAAGTCCCTTGGACTCATGTCTGAACAGCCGCCTCGGCTATAAAGTTCACAGGCGTATACAGCGCCGTGGAAGAGCGGCGCTTCAGCGCCGCGTCAGGTTTCCAAAATCTATGGGGCTTTAGCCCCCGGAGGTACCTATACCAAAACTCCATTACCAACGTAAGCCCGCCCTACCCTTTTCTGCTGCCTGCCTCCCATCCACTCCGCTAGCCTCGATACAGGGTGCGTCCCCAAATCCCGCCCCCAACGGACTCAACGAGTGATCTTCTCTGCCCTACTTCTCCGTTCGCAGGACATACGCCCCATCGCCTGGTGCGCCATCGGACTCTGCGCCGGAATCTATCTCTTTCTGAATGGCTTCCGCCTGTTGCGCCAGCGGCACCTCATCCTTAACACGCCGGTTTCCAAAATTCGCAGCGCGTCAATGGGCATGGTCGAACTCAGCGGCCTCGCTGTGGGACCGTACACCGTGGTTGCTCCCATCACCCAGCGTACTTGCTACTACTACCGCACTCTCGCCTGGGAGTGGAAGCGCCAGGGTCGAAGCAACCAGTGGGTTAAGGTGGCCGCCGAGTCCATGCACATTCCCTTCTTTCTCGACGACAACACCGGCAAGGTCATGGTAGACCCTCGCAGCGCCGAGCTCGACCTGCATTGCGACTTCCATCAGGAATTCTGCGATTCCTTCTTCACCCTGAAAGAAGAAGCTCCACCCAATGTGCACAGTTTCCTGTCGCGCCATGGCATCACCACCACCAACAAAATCAAAGTCGAAGAGTTCTGCATCAAACCCAAGAACGCTCTCTTCCTGCTGGGAACGCTGGACGACAATCCCGGCCTCGAGCTCACCCCTCAGCCGATTCCTGACGACGAATACCACACTCTCACCTTCGATAAAGCACTGTGGTTTAATCCGGTACGATCCAATCTCGGACAAGCGGCGCTGTCATTCGTGACCGGCGGCGGCGACCTCCGCGAATCAGGCTTCGATCAATCCAGCTATAGTCAATCAATATCGGCCAACTCAGCTTTTGACAAAATAACTCCTGGAGAACGACCCACTCACGCCGCATCGGCCCAAGTCATCCGCCTTTCGCCGGCAACCTCTCCCACAAAGATCGCGGACATGTCGCAGCAACAGAAGATCGCTGCCGCCCTCGTGAAAGCGGGAGTCTTAAATCCAGCAGCCTGGGCCGCCGCCGGAGCCACAGAGTCGGCGCTCACAGCCAACCCAAATCCAAACGGCTCCTCCCCTGGAAGTGCGCCCGTTGCGGATTTCGACCCTCACCCGCCCGTCGTCCTGATGAAGGGAAAGAACAACCCAACCTTCCTGATCTCCTGGCGCAGCCAGCGCGAATTAGCCCGCTCGCTCGGCTGGAAATGCACTCTCATGATCTGGGGCGGTCCCGCACTCTCCCTGCTCTGCCTCTACGGCCTGCTCGCCCTCACCCATTCCCTCTAGCCCGTGTGGCGCGGGCGCCCTCGCCCGCGTGCTTGTAGCCCTTGTAACCCCATCCGAAATGGCGAGACCGCGCACAATAACGTGAAAGAGCGGCGCTTCAGCGCCGCGTAAAGCGCCCATAATGAGTGCGGGCTTCAGCCCCTGTGAGTCCCGTCCCGCACCACACCTCTAACCGCCACCCTCCAACCCACCTCACCCGCTCTAGTACAATTGCTCGCGTGAGCAATGCCGTTCGCATTGGAATCCTCGGCGACTTCAATTCTGAATTTCGCTCTCACCCCGCCACCGCCGATTCCCTGCAGCACGCCGCCCGCAAACTGGATTTGAAGGTCGAGTCCGAGTGGATTCCCACCTCATCCCTCACCGCCCCTGGCGCGGAAAAACTTCTCGAAAGCTTCGACGGCCTCTGGGCCTCGCCCGGCAGCCCCTATAAGAGTTTCGACGGCATGCTCAAAGGCATCGAGTTCGCCCGCCGCCGTGACTGGCCCTTTCTCGGCACCTGCGGAGGCTTTCAGTACGCCCTGATCGAATTCGCCCGCAACGTTCTCGGCATCGCCGACGCCGACAGCGCCGAAAACAATTCCGGATCGAAGAACATCGTGATCTATCCGGTAGCCTGCGCCGTGCCCAATCGCAAAGGCGACGCACCGAAGCTATCCGGCAAAGTTCCGGAAATCCGCCTTCGCCCCGGCTCCTACCTGCAATCGTTCTACGGCAAGGACAAAGAAATCGTCACCGAAGAATTCTTCTGCAACTTCGAAGTTAACCCCGAGTACGAATGGGCTACGATGGAAGCCGGCTTCCCCGTAGTCGCGCGTGGCGCACAGGGAGAAATCCGCGCCATCGAATCCCCCACCCACCGCTTCTTCATCGCCACCCTGTTCCAGCCTCAACTGTCCTCCACCGAGAAAAATCCCCATCCCATAGTCCTGGCCTTCGTCCAAGCCGCCGCCGACTGGGAACGCAAGAAACTCGACGACAGCGTCCTCGAATAAGCAGAGAAACTTCACCCCGAAATACAGAGAAATGCTCTAGAACTGGTCTCAAAAAATGTGTTCGGGAAGGGCACGGCTTCAGCCGTGCCGTCCAGCCAATAAACACGCGGGCTTCAGCCCCTGAGGCACTCTTCTTCTTCCCGAGGTATTTATGAGACCAGCCTCGAGTAGTTTCTGGTTTCCTTTTTTGTTTTCTCTGTGCCGGAGCCTGCCCTGAGCGTAGCCGAAGGGTGTCTCTGTGGTGAAAAGCCCTTCCCCAGTTACCAAAGTCGCTGCCCTTGCCCAGTTCCCACCCGCTCACCATGCGTATCTACAGCCGCCAAGCCTCTCTCGCTAGTCTCTTCCCGATGCCCGTGCCCTGGATCAACTCTTTCCGCATTTCGTTCAGCACTTTCCTCAGCTACGTTCCGATCATCGCGACCGTGTTGACCTGCTTTTTCAGCGTGATCCTTGCCCGCGCGACCCTGCGCTATGTGGAAGCCACCGACAAGGGTTTGGCGCTGGCGCGCGAAGAGTTCGAGCGCGAATGGTCGCCCGATCTTCACCTTAAACTCGAGCGCGTCTCCAGCACCGAAGCGAAGGTCATCGTCACCAACCTGGCCAAGAGCTCTGTCCTCCTGCAACTGCTGCAGTTGCGCAAGCTCTCGCATGCCGTGCCCTTCGAGCGCTGCCGCCTGAACGATCCCCTGGTCGGCGGCATGACCTGGACCCAGGAACTGGGCAAGCGCCTCCTCGCCTGCACCGGAAAAGAATTCGAAGGTCCCATCGCCGCCTCCATGACCTTCTATGCCGCCGGGCGTATGTTCCGCACCGATTGGTTTCGCTCCAACATCCAGGTGCGCGACGGACGCATCCTCACCCTCGAACCCAGCAACATCCCCGCCCGCCGCGTGCGCGTGATCGAACGCAAAGGCCAGGAACGCCGCCGCGAATTCGTGCAAGACGTCACGGCCGACGTAGCCCCCAACCAACATGCCCGCAACCCCGACGAAAAGTTCTTCGTAACCGGAGCATGATCGTCTGAGTCTCCGCACCGAGGCGCATTTAACTGGCCGGTTAAGCGAACACGGCAGTGGGCTGCCCGCATATTGAAAAGTTCACAGGTGTATGCAGCACCGTGGAAGAGCGGCGCTTCAGCGCCGCGTCAGGTCTCCAAAATCTATGGGGCTTTAGCCCCTGCTGCGGGCAGCCCTGGTAACCGTTACCAAAGATCGCCAACCCAGCCAAATTCACTAAAGCCGCCGGCTCCGTCGCCGATCTTATTTTCATATGGTGAACTCAATCAGCAGCACCAGTCACGTCAGTCAAGCCAACGACGCCGCGAAACCGTCCGCCGCCAAGCCTCAGCAGTCTCAGCCGCAGAAGAGTGCTCCGCAACCTTCTGACACTGTCACGCTGAAGAGCACCGGCAGCGCCAACCAGGCCGGCGACAACCAATAACCATCACTAACCTTACTCACTTCAAAAGACAGGTTGAACCAAATAAAATGGAGAGGCGAGCCGTGCCCGTCTCTCCATTTTTTATCTGCAAGTTTCTTAGCCGCGCGTCCTGGATTGATCTGGCGAACTGTTCCATCCATTGCCGCCCTATGTCGCCTTGGCAAACCGCAGCGACGCCGAATTCATGCAATAGCGCAGCCCCGTCGGCTTCGGACCATCGTCAAATACGTGCCCCAGGTGCGCATCGCATTCCGTGCACGACACCGCAGTCCGCTCCATGCCAATGCTCGAATCCGAAATCTCCCGCACATTCTCTTTCGCAATCGGCTCCCAAAAGCTTGGCCAGCCCGTTCCCGAGTCAAACTTCGTCTCCGAACTGTACAGCGCGTTATCGCAGCAGATGCAGCGGAAGACCCCCTTCTCGTGCTCGTTCAAAAGTTTTCCGCTGTAGGCCATCTCCGTATCCGCATGCCGCGTAATCTCAAACACTCCCGAGGGAAGCTGCTTTCTCCACTCGGCATCCGTCTTCACCACCCGCGCAATCTTCACCTTCGCCAGCCGCTTCCCGTCATCGGAGAATTGCACAATCGTCACTTCCGCCGGCTCCGTCTTCCCCGCCGCCTCAATCACCCGCGGCCTCCGCAACGACCACAACGCCACCCCTCCCAGCGCCGCCCCCACGCCGGACAGAAACACCCGCCGTCCCACATTCACTTCCCCATCCCCGCGATCCGATTCAAACATCGTTCCTCCTACTCATCACCGCATTGTCATCCTGAGCGAGACGCCTTTTGTCTCGCGAAGGATCTGAGCGCGCCGCGCGAATCGCCCGCGTTCTTTGCGGGCGAACAACACGCGCGTTCAGCCCGCTTCCTTAGTCCGCGCTCCCTACTTTCCGCTATACATCTCCGGAAACTCCCGCCTCAAATTCGCCACCTTCGGCGCATCGTTATACACAATGTAAGGATCGTTCGGATGCACCGTCGCATAATTCTGGTGATACCCTTCCGCCGGATAAAACGCCTTCAACTCCACCACCTGCGTTGCAATCGCCCGTCGAAAAACCTTAGCCTGGTCGAGCTGCGCAATGTAAGCCTCGGCAATCCGTTTCTGCTCCTCATTGCCATAAAAAATCACAGACCGATATTGCGTGCCGTCGTCCGGCCCCTGCCGGTTCACCTCCGTCGGATCCAGCGCCACCGAGAAGAACACCCGCAGCAACTCCCCATAAGTCACCTGCGACGGATCGTAAACAATCTGCACTGACTCCGCATGTCCGGTGCTGCCGCTGCTCACCGTCTCATAATCGGGATTCTTCACCGTCCCTCCCGAGTATCCCGAGGTCGCGCTGACCACGCCCTTCACATGCTGAAACACCGCCTGGATTCCCCAGAAACATCCTCCCGCCACCACCGCCGTCTGCTTCCCCGCAGCCGCAGCCTTCGCCTCGTCCACCACCGGCGCCGGCACCGCCGCATTCGTGCCATTCCCAGCCTGGCAAGCCAAAGTGCCAGCAAGCACCGTGAGAATCATCGCAAACATCCGAACCGAAACTTTGGACATACCCGTGCCTCCCCACCCCAAATTAGCCATTGCTCCCGCCTATCATGATGCTCCCCATTAGAGTTACGAGTCGAGCGGAAGTTTCGGATGTCCTCGTCCCAATCCACGGGTCCAACTCCTGTAGGGACAGCCCCCCTCGGCTGTCCACCCGGCAAACCCGGCAGGTTCTCAGGATCTCGGATCGTCCGGACACCCCCGTCCGACGATTTTTGACCCAACTTAACCCAATTTCTGCCCAAAACCACCTTCATAGCAGGTTTTTAATGCTGGAAATCCCAGGGTTCAGAGCTATACTGTTACCCTCTCCTGATGTATAGACCCTCTTCAGAACAGTAGGGAGATTCACCCATGACTTACAAAACCGGAAGCCCCTTTGACAGCATCGAGAGCGCCCACGAGTTCATCGCCCTATTGGCCGAAACCGTTCGTGAGGCCAAACGAGATGTCGAAGCCGACGTCCAACGGGAATCAGCTTCCGAGTCCCCCCGCCGCCTGGACGCACTGCGCACCACCCTCTACAGCATGGAGAAGCTCGAACTGTACATGAACAAGAGCCGCCGCATCCTCAACGACCTCCGCTCCCTGCGCCGCCTCCTCTTCGAAGAGCGCACCACCCACCCGCACCCCGTCCCGGATGCAACACCCGAAATCCAGCAAACTCCCTCCCCACTCACCCCGCCGCAAGAGATCAGCCCCTCCAGCAAAAGATCCAAGCTCATCGCCTAATAAATGGTTATCGAATAAAAGCTTATGTGGGGACAGCCGCCCTCGGCTGTCCGCCGGGCAAAGCCCGGCAGTTTTGTGTAGAACATACACTCCTGTCCGTTGCCTTTGATTTCGATTTCGATTCTTGATTTCGATTCTTGATCTTGACTTCTGATCTTGGACTCCGGTGCTGGGGTGCCCCATTTCTCGCGTCTTTTGCGAGAAGTGGGATTCCACCGCGCCATCCTTGTTGGGATTAGTTTGTGACTAGCTCGCCGTCCTCACAACCCCGTGGGACAGGCAACTCGCCAGCTCAGCCCTCGCCCACCACCCCGGCAGCGCCGTGGAAGAGCGGCGCTGAAGCGCCGCGTAAAGCTCCCACACTCAGAGCCACTCCGTGTCCCCCACAACAAACCGGGAAGGGCACAACTTCACAGGCTGCGGAAAAACTCGGAAATGCGGTAGTAGCGTGGAAGAGCGGCGCTTCAGCGCCGCGTAAAGCTCCCACACTCAGAG
>Ga0182015_10001965_pt1 | contig 25907 bp, 29 predicted proteins | sample 712P3MmetaG_FD_120478 | JGI IMG/M metagenome (GOLD analysis project Ga0182015, IMG submission 120478) | Permafrost microbial communities from Stordalen Mire, Sweden - 712P3M metaG | ecosystem: Environmental > Terrestrial > Soil > Wetlands > Permafrost | place: Sweden: Stordalen | collected...
AAGAAGCAAGCAAAAGCAAAGAAACAAGCAAAGGCAAAGAAACAGGCAAAGGCAAAAGAAGAAGCGAAAGCAACGGCAACGGAGAAAACAAAATGAATCAGGATGCCGGGCTTCGGCCCGGCATTTTGCTTTTGCCTCGACGTTGCCATCCCGAAGCGCGGTTGCGCCGCGAATTCATCACGTTCGCTTTTGCGTTTGCCTTCCTGTGAAGTGCTTTCGTTCTACTGCGTGATTACGGGGCTGGTGGGGGTGTCAGTTCTGAAGTAATGGATGGGCTGGCCGTGCCAACTCGAGACCTGCTTTCGTATTAGAGCGGCGGGGCACGCTAGATAGCAGCCGATCAGGAGCGAATCTTTTCGTTCCGGTTCCGGCACTTTGCTCATGAAGGCGAAATTCTCCGAGCTGCCGAAAGAAAGCTGCGTCCGTTCAGGGCCTTTCTCCACTTGGAAGACTACGTCGACTTCCTTGTAACGATTCCCTTTCGGCGGAGGTTCGGCAATCGGGCGCAACACCACCACTTGATATTCCTTTTCTCTTTTTGGATCGCTGGACCATCGCGGATGGCATTTCTTCGAATACAGTTCGATCGCGGTTTGCTTGTTCGGACTAATTACAGGCGACGTAGCCGTCTCGACCGTGCAAGTCTGATCCATGAAATAAATAGCGGAGACAACTACGAGCAGCACGAGGACAACAATCGCCGCGGCAAGCACTACTGAATTTCGCGTTCCAGAACTTTTCATGCACTCGCCTTGCGTCCCGTCCAGCTATCGTGTGCGGCAAATCCGTCGGTTCAACGGCTAAAGGGTCAAGCGCCGCGCCGGCTGCAAAGCCCGCGCCGCGATCCGAATACGTCGCCAATCCCAATTGTGTGCAACGACTGCGTCTTTGAAAGTAACTACGGCGGGAGTTTCTAACGCTAGAATGGGCCTTTCAGATAGACCGAAACTGTGTAGGGTTCGCGCGAGACGCTGGGTTTTAAGGTTGTGCGGATGTCGAAAACGCTCCAGCGCTTGGCGCGACGCTCGATCACGTCGCCAATTCTGAGCATACCAACTGCGTCACCGCGATCGTTGTTATGTTCCCCTATTACGGAATTGTAGTAGTACACGACATTTTTCATCAGATCTCCTCTGCTTCGAGTACCGCGGCTAACGTGCTTTGGCGATCATCCAGTTAAATTTGGTGTCCGGTTTTTCGTCCACGCTTGGCGGAACGATTCGCTTGAAGAGTTGGTCTTGAATTCTGCGGTATTGTTCGTGAGCGACTACTTCCACGGTGCGCTGCCTGAGGAGTTCGTTGTAGGAAGTCCAACCGGGCAGGCTCTTGCTCTTGGATAGAAGCACGCTCAATTGTTCGGATTCACGGGCATATTCGCTAAAAGCTGTATCCATTCTGGTGAGTAATATTTTGAGGCCGGGATCTTGTTCGGCAGGCTCAGGCTGGCGATGAACCGGCTGCGATTCGGACAAATTTTCCGAGATTTCTCCGTCTGAAAGATCGGATGGATTCTTACTCCGCAACGTCTGGCCATCGCTCGCGGATTCGGAGTTGATGGAAGGATGCCTGGTGAGAGGAGTTCTATCGATCATGGTTGGTCATAGGGTTACCTCGCGAAGGACCGTCAAATTTCGCAAAAAACCGCCGAAGGCAAAGCCTGGGAGGAAGGATGCTAGTATGACTACACCCAGTGTACGCGCTTTTACTGCCTGGGTGTAACAAACGACGACTCAATAGACGAAGTTATCGCCGATTCGGATTACGCTTCCCTTTTCCGAGCGCGTTCATGAGTTGCGAGTTCGCTATGGAAACTGTATCAACGGTACGGAAGGATGCCGCGCTAAAGACCGCGGCGCTGCACTTAAACCCGCGGATCGAGCCAAAAACAAGCTGTACTTCAGCGGGTTAAGCGCCCGTGGCGCGCGCGCCTTCAAACGATTTGACGGCGGCGCTTTCGTCCGTGTGAATGTCGAATACGGACGTCAGCATGGTGGCGCGGAGCAAATCGTGCACCTTTTTGTGCGGGTTCAGAAGCTTCAGATGGCCACCCTGCTTGTGAAGAGTCGTGTGGGCTCGGACGAGTTCTCCGATACCGGCGCTGTCGATAAATTCGAGCTCCACTAAATTCAATATCAATCTGTTGTTTCCCTGAGCGATCAAGCCCTGAATCGCTTCGCGAAGCTGGATATTTCCTTCGCCCACGGTAATTCTTCCGGCGCAGTCGATAATGATCACGTCCTGCACCTGGCGGGTGCTGTGCCGGAACTTATTCAACCCGGCGCCCTGGATACTCATGCCGATGCGGTCGAGAATTTCCGAGGCGATTTTCGAAGCGTCCCGCGATTCGGTTCGGACCACGACGAGAGAACGGCCGCGCTTCAGCGCTTCAGCGAACAATGCAATATCCTCGGACGCGCCAGTGCCGGAGGTGGGCGCCGTGGTATCGTCTTGCGTGGCCGCTTTGCCAGCTTTGGAGCCGGCGCTGGCGCCGAGATATCCCATCAAGGCCGACGCTCCCGCGCCCAATGCGAATACCGGGCCTATACCGGGGATAACCAACAAAGTCGCCGCAACTACCGCGGCCGAAAGACCCACCGTTCCGCCCAGAAAGCCTCCGGCGTAGGCGCCCAATTCCTTCGCCATGGATGTAGCGTCGTTTTCCGAACTGGTGAGGAATGCGATTTCGTTTTCGGGGACTTTTCTCTGGATCAATTCTTTAATGGCCTCTTCGGCACGGTCGCGGGATGCGAACACTCCAATTGAAGTTTCCAATGAATCCTCCCGGGAAGCCTGCTTGCCATCGACCGTGCGGAGTGCGATCAAACAGCGTTTAGACGCAAGGTTTCCGGCCCACTGGGCTGGTTCGCGCGCGTCTGCAGCAGGACCCTTTGCGGCGCAATTTGACGCCAATATTAAGTTTTGTCAAGAAAATTAAAGTGAACGTTCAGGCTGCGCCGGAGGGAATTATGCTTCTGTACGCTTGGCGACCTTGGCCAGAGCTAGGGCTAAAGACCCCGGGCGCTACATTTAGTTCAAAGATCGATAGCGCCAATATCGCACGAAATTGCCGCACTTTACATGCCGGGCTAAAGAACCCGGCGCTACATTTTATTCAAAGGCGCTGTGCGTAAACGCGGCTGAGGCAAAGGCTGGTATTACCTGCAGGTTGTCATCGCAAAAGCGGCGGCAAGCCTGCCTACCGGCAGGCCGCTGCACTCCAAAGAGGCGCGCGTTATTATTTCGAGTTGGGCGAGTCGGGTGAAAGGGCGCCTGTGGCTGGATCGATGCGGAAATGCGAGACTTCGGCGCTACGAAAATGTCCGACGGACACTGTTGCGCCATTGGGATCTACTTCAACGCTCCACGGTTTCGCGCCGGCTGAAAATGGCGAAGCTACAACTTCGTACAACGTCGCCGTTTTCCAGTCGATGGCAAACGCGGAAACATTTTCGGAAATTTGGTTCACCACATAAAGATATCTTCCGGAGGGGTCGATGGCGAGCCACGCCGGCCCGTGTCCCGGGAGAACGGAAGTTTCGCCGGCGGCCATGCCTTCGCCGCTGGGCGTGACGTCGATCGAATCGCGCGAACGATTCGCGGTGAAAATAATTTCCTGTCCGGTGCGAAGATTTTTGACCTGCAGAGTTTGCGAATCCCCTCGCGCGGTAATTGCAACATCCTCGGCGGCCGTCACGGTGACGACGGTGGTCGCGTCGTTGTCCTTGTGGCTGCCGTGGATAGTGGCGGTCCCCGCGGCGACGCCTGTGACGATGCCCGCGTTGCTAATTGATGCCACCGAAGTATCTGTCGAGCTCCACGTAGTATTGGTAGGCGATTCGTGATTCGTTGTGCCGTCCACAAAAGTTTCCACCAGGATCATTTGCTGCGTGCCGTCCACCGCTATCGTGGGATTTGCCGGAGTGAGCTTCACGGAGCTGACCAGCAAGTTGGACAGCGCGGATCCGCAGCTACACAGCGCGAGAAGCGACAGCAACGGCAGAACTTGAAGGACTTGTTTGAGCTTGAGCAATGCTTTGAACTCCGTGTCCGCTCTTGTGAGAGATGAAAAACCTAGCCGGTGGCGCGGTTCCCCTTCACCGCCCTATCTGACGACCTCGCAAGTCTGCTCCGCGTTGAGCGGAAATAACAGCTATTTGCCGTAAATGTGAGCCCACCGCACTTAAGAGTACTGGTGGGGAGCTCCACGACTATCGGGCGGAATACAAAGGATGCTGCTGCCGATCGAAGTCCACGCTACGGCACTTAACTTGTATCTTGGTCCAGGCTGTCCGGCGGCGGCGAGAACGTGCGTCCTTTATATAAGTATATCTATTGGCGCATCGGGCGGCGTGAAGGCGTTCAGCCACATCAATTTTCACGGACTGGAGGCTTATTTGGACAACTGGCGCGCAAAAGTTCCGAAGGCCACCACACTGCCGCACTTTCCTATGGTGCTTCACCGCGGCGGCTATCCCGACGGCAGCTAGCGCGTCCGGGACTTCCGGCTCGCAACCCGGCAGACTGGAAGCAATGTCACCAAATCGCGCGCGAAACACTCTATTTAACTAGGCGCGTGCGCGTAGTTCCTTAAAAGAGTTTCGCACTAGCTGAACGAAGGACCGGCCGTAGATCCGGAGGAGTTGCGATGGAAAATCCATTAGCCACTTATTTAGCGGACCACCTCGCAGGCTCGGTTCAAGCCACCGAAGTGTTGAAAGCGATGCAGCACCATCACAGCGCCGATGTGCTCGGCGAATTTGCGGCAACTATTTTCAAGGAGGTGGAAGCGGATCGCGCGATATTGCAAAGTCTTGCGGAACGCGTCGGGGAAGGCTCCAGCAGCGTGAAAGAAATCGCTTCGTGGATCAGCGAGAAATTCAGCAGGCTGAAACTCAGGCAAGGCCCGAAGTATGATTTGGGCACGTTCGAAGCTCTGGAATTTTTGGTGCTCGGAATCCACGGAAAGCTGCTGCTGTGGAATGTTTTATCGGCGCTAGCGCCAGCCGACCCGCGTTTGGGCAATCTCGATTTCAAGTCTCTCGCCGGCCGCGCCGAAGCTCAACGCGACCAGGTGGAGCAGCGCCGTCTGCAGATTGCTCGCGAAGCCTTGGGCCCGGCTGCAGCATAGCCGCCACGTCCCGCTCGAGACGGTACGGCAATATAATTCCGGTTTTACAGTCTTACCGCGATGGAACGATGCGCCGCTTTCCTCTAATCTTGCGGCGCCTTAAGGAGGCAGCAGCCTATGGCTCAAGCAGTACCAGCAAATCGCACGATTGATAACCGCGTTCCGGACTACGTTACAACAAATGAAGAAATTTCCGCGTCAGGAGTATCCTGGGCCGCCATCATTGCCGGGGCATTCGTCGCCGCCGCGCTGTCGCTAAGTTTGCTTGCGCTCGGCGCGGGAGCGGGACTCTCTTCGCTCTCACCATGGGCGAATTCCGGAGTGTCGCCTTCGGCCGTGCGAGTGGGCGCATTGCTCTGGCTCGCCATAATCGAAATCGTATCCTGCGGATTGGGCGGGTACATCGCCGGACGCCTGCGCACAAAGTGGGTGACCGTTCACACGGACGAAGTTTATTTTCGAGACACCGCGCACGGATTCCTGGTGTGGGCTGTGTCGCTGGTGGTCACCGCGGCGTTCCTCACTTCGGCCGCCAGCGCGATGGTCGGCGCCGAAGCTCGCAACAATAATAATGGCCGTTCCGAAAACGCCGCTACCAATGCAAGTAGCTACTACGTTGACAGCCTGTTCCGTTCTTCGCAGCCCGCTTCCGCAAACGACGCGCAAGCCCGCGCCGAAGCGAATGTGATCTTTGCGCACGCGCTTGCAGAGCGCCAACTAAATTTGGACGACAAGACGTATCTGGACGAAAGCGTGGCAAAAAATACGGGATTGAGCGTGCCCGAAGCGGACAAGCGCGTCACGGAAGTGTTTGAACGCGATCAACAAGCGGCTGAATCCGCGCGAAAGGCTGTGGCCCATTCGTTGTACTGGCTCTTCGTCGCTTTGCTGCTGGGGGCGTTCGTAGCCAGTTTTGCGGCGACACTCGGTGGCAAGCGCCGCGACCACGTACTTCACGTGTAGCAGGAAACGAGCGGCGAGCGGCTCGTGTGAACCTTTTTTATTTTAATGGAGGATTTAATGCGTTCGATATTGCTACTGATTCTTGGAGTCCCGCTCCCGCTGATCATTCTCATCGGCCTGTTCAGCCATTTCTAGCCTCAACAGTAAAAAGGGACCGTCTTCCGGGTTCGGATACGGTCCCCTCTCTCGTTAACTCTTCGATTCAGGATAGGCCGGAAATATTAGCGGTTGCTTCCAGCGGTTTTACTTCGCGTCCGCTCATTCTCATCGAGTTGTTTCTTTTGCTTTGCAAGATCGCGTTCCTTGTCTCCAGAATCGTCACGCAGATCGACGGTCTTGTCACCCGTGACGTGATCTTTCTCGCGGTTCTTCATTTTTGGATCTTCCGGCAAATCAGCTTTCATATTTTTGTTCTTGTCCATAAATCACCTCCATTTCACTTTCGCATACCGGCGCAAAGCCTTGCATACAGCAATCGCCGTAATTTACTGCGACAAACGGGGTAGGGTTCCAGCGTGAAGGCAAGAAGGACTGGATACAACAAAACGCACCGAAATGTCGGAGATTGTTACGACCCCGCGGATTGAGCCGTGGCGCCAAAGCTATTGAGCGCTTCGGATTCGTTATCAAAGGTGGGAATTGAATCCAGCAGGCGCATGACGCGCAACACCTCGCGGACACGGGCGCTTGGGCGCGATAACTTCAAGCTGCCGTCTTGGCGTGTGAGCGAAACATACGTCCCAACCATGGCCGCAATGCCCGAACTATCCATCATGGTTACTTGCGCAAGGTTCATCAAAATATTAAGCGTGCCGCCTGCGACTAATTTTCGCAGCGCATGGTCTAACTTGTCGGTGTTTGCGCCGATGGTCGCACGCCCCTGAAGATCGACGATAGTGATGTGGTTGACCACTCGCGTAGAAATCTCCAGGCCCAGGCCCATGCCATCATCATCTCATTCGAGCGGCGTTAAATAAAGTTCGCCGGGAGTCCGAGGCAAATCGGTTTGCCACCCGCCGCAGCGCAACTCGAAAAGGGTGTTCGCTAACCTGCGCACGTTCGGCGTCAGTGCACGATGTTGATTGCGATCACCGGAGTGATGGTCATCGGAGTGTTGTGGCCGCCGGGAATTACGCGCGTGCCTACGATCACGCCAATCGTGGATTTCCAACTGTATTCCACCGCTGGAGCAAAGCCGGAGGTCTCGGCCGATCCCAAGTTCACCAACACGCTATCGGGATTTTGCCCGCCGCTCGAAATATTATTGCCAAGTAGGCGCGTGTTTGCGGTGTAGCGATACGTCGCGTCCAGCGCCAGCACCCAACGCCGCGTCAAACTGTACTCCCACGACGCATCGACCAACGACGAAGTCCCTGGAGCGGCATGGCCGCGAAAATCTGCTCCAGTTTCGTAAACGCTGACGCCTTCCACGCTCACTTCTCTGGAAAACGCTTGCGAGACATTAAAACGCATGCGCAGAATCCGCCGATTCGGCATCCAGAAATATGTCTGCGTATAAATCGCCACGGTGGTGGTGAAAGCGCCGCCGCCCAGACCATCGCTTGGACGGTCGCCCAACCGATCGTACTTCCCTGTCGGAAAAGTTTCCTGCACGGTGGCGGAAATCGTTGGAAGCCAACTGCCTTCGTGAAACTGGCGGAGCCTGAATTGTCCCTGCAAGGTGACGTCGCCCAGGCCGATGCCCGCGCTGCTCAGCCCGGCGCTCAGTTTGTTGTAACCAAAGGTCGGGATCACGCCGACGGTGAATCGGTTGGCCAGCCCATAATTAATGTAGGTAAGCGAACCAAACCCGTTCGAGTGCGCGCCGATTACGTCATAAATGTACGGCTCGATCAAAAAATGTCCGCGCGGCAAAGTGCAAGCATTCGGCGCGAGCAGCGGGCCGGTCCACCAGGCGTCGTCTAACGCTTGATGGTCAACGCTCGCAGGAGCCGTAGTTTGCGGTAATTGCGCATCGCCGCGGGGGTAGGTCGGATTGGCCGATGCAAAATCAGCAGAATATTGCGGTGTATTATTTTGCGATTGCGGATTAGGGCCGGAAGGAGAAGGAACATTTTGCGCTCCGGCAATTCCGGCGACCAAGGCAAACAGCGCCGACGTTCTTCGAATGATGCCACAACATTTCATCTATACCACGCTGTGCGGTACAACCTTACTGCTTCACTCACCGTTCACGCCATCCGCTTTCCGCGCCCGAATTTCCCGATTCCTTTACGAATGCCACAAACTCACTTTTCAATGCGCGTATCAACCGCGATCCAATTTGGCTCCCAGGTTTTGCCGCCATCATCTGAAAACGCCTGCTCGAACCGGCAGGAATTCGCGGTGATGTCCATCCACACGTTGCGCACCAGAATCATCCGGCCGTTAAATTCTTCCCGGTCGTAAAACTCGCCGCGGCCGTTTTTAAATTCGCCGACAGTCGGCACGCTCAGCGTCCCCACTCTGACGTTGGCAAAATTCAAGCTCCACTGGTGCGACTGCGGATTGTAGAGGCGCAGGTTCAACCCTTCGACGCACCCGGTCGGCCCATCCACTTCCAACTCCACCATATTTGCGCGTCCATCCCAGATCTTGCGCACCACAGAAATTCCGTCGTACTCGATCCATGTGTGCGAGCCCGACAGCGGATGGTCCAGTCGAGAAAGATGCGTCTTCCAAGTGCCAATCTCAAAATCAAAATCATGGGAGCCGTCGCGTTGTGTCGTCGCGGCGTTTTGTTGAGCGCTTGCCACCCGCAGGGGCTGCAGAACCAAAAGCAAGGCGCAAACCAGTAGAGCCTTCCGACAAGAGTTGGTTGCTTTCATCCTTAACCTCTTCTCATTTTTCTTCGCCACTACGCTAGACCTAAATCCGATCCCAATGTTTCATTCGCAAATGAATCTTCATTTTCCGCTTGTTGGAGCATCGCCTACTCGGGTCTGATCCGTAATCCAATTCACTTCCCAGGTTTTGCCGCCGTCTTCAGAAAACGACTGCTCGAAATGGGGAGAATCGGAATTTGTCTTCGTCCAGAGAAGCCGAACCAGAGTCATGCGCCCATTAATTTCCTCGTGGTCATAAAACTCACCAACTCCATCTTTGAACTCGCCTACCGTCGGTATGGCGATCGTTCCGGTTCTGCTAGTGGCCCAATACAGCGACCACTGATGCGACTGCGGATTGTACAAACGCAGGGTGAGCCCTTCGATGTGCCCCGCCGATCCATCCGTTTCGAATTCCTCCAACTGCGCTCGCCCGTCCCAAACCTTTCGCGTAACCGAAGTGCCGTCGAACTCGACCCATTTGTTGGAGCCGGTCAAAGAATGCTCCAGCCTTTTGAGATGAATTTTCCAGCTTCCCAACTCGAAATCGAAATCGTGCTGCCCATCGCGAACGTTCGACGCAGCATTCTGCTCGCCTGCCGTACTTTGTCCGGCCGCAGTCGCTCGTAGGACTGCCGCTGCCGGATTTGCCTGCGCAGAAAGGCAGTTCGCTTGAAACAGAAATCCCACCGCGCACACCGCGCTGCAAATCACAACCTTCCATAACGTGCACATAAATCTTCCTCCTGTAGGATAGCGGACCGATGCCGCGCTGAAGACCGCGGCGCTACATCGAAACCTTTTACGGCCTCGACCACATCGGCTGTAGAACCAACTTGCCCCGCTGAAAACTTAACCTGCGTAGTGGTCGGCAACAATATCCACTTTCATGTGTTACGATATATCCACTTCAGGTGACCATGAAACGCCTCACCTCCAGCTTCCTGCCACCCTTCACCCTCGATCCCAAAACGAAGACGCCCATGTACCGCCAGCTTTACGACTGGTTTCGCCACGCCATTACATCGAATCAATTGCGTCCCGGACAGCGCGTGCCCTCCACCAGAAATCTCGCAGCGGAACTGAAAATCTCGCGCATTCCGGTGCTGGGCGCGTACGAGCAGCTACTTGCTGAAGGCTATCTCGAAACTTTCACCGGCGCGGGGACCTGCGTGGCCAAATCCATCCCGCAAGAAGCGTCGCGTTTGCAGAATGTGAAGTTGCGCGCAAATTCGCAGATGATTACAAAGCACGAGAGCAAACCTCCTGCACATAAATCTTTCGCACCGCGTAGAATTTCAAACCGTGCCGCTGCCATGTTGCGCGTCCCTCCGCAATCCTGGTTGCGCTCTCTGGGCGCCTTCCGCTCGAGCCTTCCCGCGCTCGACCGCTTCCCTATCGGCGTCTGGTCAAAATTGGTCGCGAAACATTCGCGCCATTCGCCCATCGACACGATGGCTTACGGTGATTCCATGGGATACGCGCCATTTCGCGAATCCATCGCAGAATATTTGGGAGCAGTGCGCGCCGTGCGTTGCGAACCGTCGCAAATTCTCGTTACCACCGGTTCGCAGCAGGGCCTGCAAATGTGCGCGCAAGTTTTGTTGAACGCGGGAGACCGCGTGTGGATGGAAGAGCCGGGCTATCCCGGAGCGCGACTTGCTCTCACAAGCCCGGGCGCGGAATTAGTTGCGGTCCGCGTCGATCACGAAGGACTCGACGTGGCCGAAGCCATAAGCCGCACGCGCAGTGGCGGGCGCGACCGGCAGGTTCGGCTCGCTTACATCACGCCCTCGCATCAATATCCGATGGGCATGACCATGAGCGCCACTCGCCGCATTCTGCTGCTCAACTGGGCTGTGCGCACGGGCGCGTGGATCATCGAAGATGACTACGACAGCGAAATTCGTTTCGGCGCGCGCCCTATCGCATCGCTGCAAGGACTCGACTCCGACGGCCGAGTACTTTATATCGGCACATTCAGCAAGGTTATGTTTCCCGCGCTGCGGCTGGGCTACGTGGTCGTCCCGAAATATTTGGTGCGCGCCTTTTTCAACGCGCGCGATGCCGCCGATATTTTTTCGCCCACGCTCTACCAGGCGGTGATGACCGATTTCATTCGCGAAGGCCATTTCGCGCGACACATTCGCCGGATGCGCATGCTTTACGCCGAGCGTCGCGCCGCTCTCGTGGAAGCCCTTCGCGAAAATTTCGGCGACGCGGTGGAAGTGGTCGGCAGCGAAGCCGGGATGCACCTGGTTGCGCTGCTCCCGCACGGCCTCCACGATGTGGCGGTCTCAAAAAAAGCCGCCGCTAAAGGAATCTCCGCCATGCCTCTCTCGATGTGCTACATGAAAACCCAGCCGCGTCCCGGCCTAATCCTCGGCTACGGCGGCACCACCCCCGCGCAAATCCGCGAAGCCACGCGCACGCTGGGATCCTGTCTCTGATATTGGCGATCCTTGCCGGTTGAGACACCCTTCATGTAATCTCAGCGAATGGGCATCCAGCAATTTCCGAAATTTCGAAACGAGGCTAACTGGAAGGCAGGGTTCATCTATTGGAATCCGGATGATCCCGCTATTTTCGTTCCGAAGCGGTCCGGCCTCGGTTTGACGTTCAACTTCGCGAACAAATGGGCATGGCTCGCCATGATCGGCATCGCAGCCGCTGCAGTGATTCCATATTTCTTTCTACGCCATCACTGAGATTCTGAATTGCGTAGGGCACATTCTTGGCAGGCGACCAAAATAATACCAAAAGCGCAATTCAGAGGACTTTCGTTCAGGAAGAAGTCGTAACGCGCGGCCTCAATGTATCGTTTGTATGAACTCGCTGATCTGCTTTCCAGCGCAGCCACTCCGACTTGCATGATGTTGTTGTGATCCCCTCCCGGCTGAACGTACAGCCGCTTCGGCTCGTTCGCATTTTGTATTGTTTTACAAAAGCACGCGTCGGGTAAGACGGTAGTTTTGTTCGAAGGTAGTTTTACGTCCAGATTAACGAGCGGTCGATACTCGCGACGTTCGTCCTGCCGGTCAGCGCCATGGCCATCTGAAATTCGCGCTGCAAAATGCGAATCACCTGCGTTACGCCAGTCTCGCCGGCCGCGCCCAATCCATATATATAAGGACGCCCGATAAACACTGCGCTAGCTCCCAGCGCGAGCGCTTTCAGCACGTCCGTCCCGCGGCGAATTCCGCCATCGACAAACACCGGCATGCAACCCGCCACTTTCTCCGCGACCTGCGGCAGCGCGTCAATCGTGGCCGGCAAAGTATCGAGATTCCGGCCGCCGTGATTGGATACGACGATTCCCGCCACTCCATGCTTCGCCGCAAGCTCAGCGTCATCCGGATTCAGCACGCCTTTCAGTACCAGCGGAATTTTTGCGAACGAGCGCAGCCACTCGATTTCTTTCCAGCTCATCGAGGCATCCAGCACGCTCTTGAAAACATCCTGCGAACCCGTGTGCAGGCTGACGTCACCCTGCGGCACCTTGAACTTTTCGAAGTTGGGAATCGGCAGCAGTTTCACCGCATCACGCGCTTCGCGATTTCGCGCGCCGGTGGTGACCGTGTCCACCGTAAGGCAAAGCGCGCGATATCCGGCAGCCTCCGCGCGTTGCACCAACTCGCGAGTGAATCCGTGGTCTGTCTGCGCGTACAACTGAAACCACAACGGGCTTTTCGCTACCGCCGCTACATCTTCCAGGCTTGTATTTGCAAACGAGCTCACCACCATCGTCGCGCCCGCCGCGCTCGCGCCTCGCGCCGACGCTAATTCTCCTTCCGGATGCATCAACTTCTGCGCCGCCACCGGCGCCAGCAAAATAGGAAACGCATGCTCCTGTCCAAATAAATTTGCGCGCGTATCCAGCTTGGAAACGTCAACCAGAATCCGGGGCTTCAGACGAATGCGCCGGTAAGCTTCCTCATTCCACCGCACCGTAATTTCGTCGCCCGCTCCGGCGCAAACATATTCCCAACTCTGCGCCGCCATCTTCGCCTTGGCCAGCGGCTCAAAATCCGCAAGACAAATGCACTCGGGGGGGCCCGCTGCACTCTCAGCCGCGCTCGTCGTGCCAGCCGCGGCGAGTGCCGCGACGTTCGCGATTGCCGGCGAGTCCACCCCCGACTTGGCGTTCAGATCCGCTGCGCGCTTTTCTTGTGAATCTGCTTTCGAACTCTGAGTCATCAGCCTGGATGTTCGCTCCGTCAAAGTCGGGGTAAAGGCCAGTCGCCAACTTTCCCTTCGTTTTTGTGCTTTCCGCCTTTAGGTCTTTGCTTCTTGCTTTTTGCCTAACAACAGCAGATCCCTCGAACTGCGTCCCGCGCTCCTAAAAACCAGGAGGAAGACAAAAGCGCGCGGGACTTCGCTCGGGATGACAGCGCAAAGCAAGAGGCAAAAGGCATCCGTCTTTGCATCCGCCTGCGGCCCGAAAATCGGCGTACGCTTCACGTAAAGCGAGGACGTTACACGGCCCCGCCACCGAACACAATTTATTTTCGCACTTGTAACTTCTTAGAGGTCGAACTTCGCACAGACAAAATAAATACCCACAGAGACGGGCTCTTCGCTCGGCGTTAGAATAAGCGAGGCTGGAAATGCGGAACGGCATGGTGGAATCCGCGAATGGAGGAAGTGACGTGACCTCATTTGGTTCCAAGGTAAGTTATCTGTTGCGTCAGCGGAGTTTCCAAGTTGCGCTGTTTCTTTGGGTGCTGATCAGCGTGGCGGCCGTTGTGCTGTGTCATGGAACGATGCCTTTACAGATTGGCCCGCATCCGGGCAAGCCGGCGGCGATGGTGATTTCCAGTTCGATTGGGCTGATTTTTATGGTGCTGGAAATAGGACTGGTCGCGCTGATTACTCGGCAGCGTGCGATGCCGGACCTTGCTGCGCGCGCTCCGGAACGAAGTCTCGCGTTACGCGAGACAGTTGCTTTGTGGCTCTACGGCGCTGTGGTGCTTCTGGCCGGACGTTTTATTGGCCTGCACTTTTTCGGCGAAGGCATTGCGATGCACTTGAACGGGTCGCTCGTCGGCGCCACCCGCGTGCAGTCCCCGGCTGAGGTATACACCTGGACTGCGTATAACGGGGTTCTGCTCGCGCTGATTCCGTATGTAGTGTTTCGGATTCGTGGATACTCGAATCAGCAATTAAATCTGAAGTCGTCCAACTTGAAAAGCGACGTAATTGTGATCGCGGTGGTGCTGGCGATAGGCTGCTTCATGGATCTGACGCTGAACGGAAATTTCCTTAAATTGACGCACCACCAGCAGATGGCCGGCGGACTGTTGTCGTTCATCTTCCATCTCTTCGGCACCGATCTGCCGGTCATGATTTTCATTTACTCCATTCTGATGCCACGGTACGCGAAGTTGACCGCGCCGGTGACGGCATTCCTGCTGGGAGCGGCGAGCTATCCGGCGGTGCACGTGTTCGAGTCCTGGACGCGCTACGACTCATTGGCGAATTCCCTGCTGTCGGCGATCGTTGTATTTCTGATTTTCTTTCCTGCGGGCCTGATGAAATCGTTTCTCACGCTGCGAACCGGGAACGCGTGGGTGCACGTCTGGGGCTTCCACGCCATCACACCTCACGTCACAGTTGACACGCGGCTGATCGTCCGCGATTTCGATATTCGCTGAATAGCTATGCTGGAGTGACGCGGAATAGCGCTGTAACTGCCGATATATCGGATTCCCGCGAAAGTAATTTCTAAACTATTTCGCATGTCCCTCGCGCGTTGACCATGCACCTGAAGCAATTAAATTACGCAGATACATGCTGCTTGGCGGGAAAAAGAAAGTTTATCGCCAGCGCCCAAATCAATAAAACGAGAATCGCCAGCGCACTGCCTTCCGGCCCCACGGTTCCGCCCGTCAGCCAGGTAGGTCCGTGAAATCCAACATTGAGCAAATGTCCCTGCGCCGGTTGGCCGCTATCGGGAACCGAATACAGATACGTCTCGCCCCAGTCCCAGGACGCGTGCATCCCGATTGCCAGCCAAATGCTTCCGGTACGAAAGAGCGAAAACGCGGCCACGAGACCGAACGCGCCTGCCGTCACCGCTCCCAACACTGCTTCGCCGGAATTCGCCAGGTGAATCGCGCCAAATACAAGTGAAAGCACAATCGCGGCCGGCCAGAAACCGATCCCCGATCCCAGCGTCGCCTGCATGTATCCGCGGAAAGAAAACTCCCCGAAGAATACCACGAGAATAAATCCAATGCCGTAGAGCGCTCCGTATTTCACAGCTTCCGCGCCACTCAACGCGGCCCCGCCGATTGAAAATCCGTGCAGCGCCGCGATCAGCGCCATCAGCAGCGACAACATGACCAATCCAAGCGGCACTCCCTGCCAAAAACGCTTCCAAAAGCGTGGCTGAGCGGCAACGCGTAATCTGCGAAACTTTTCTTCTCGATCTTGGTCATGACCAGCGCGGAGAGGATCAGGAAAAGGCTGCTAAGCCCTTCGCCCAACAGCAGCAACGTGGGCGTGAATGTGTTTTTCGGCTGGGATTTATTCCAGGCTTGCACGGCCGGAATGTGATGAACCGTGAATCTCAGCGTGGCTGCCATGGCCACGAACAGCAGGATAAAAATCAGCAACCGCCATCCCGCGCGTAACCCATTTGGACCGCGAAAGATATTCGTGCCGTCCGAGCGCAACGGCTGCGCCGCGCCGGGTTCCGTTGCGAGCAACCCAGAATCTGCCGGCCCTGATTCCATGGTCATGCGTATTCTCCCTATCTTCTTATACGCTCAAAGGCGGTAATAGTTTCACCCGATCCGCGAAGGGCGCAGATTTTGGCCCGCCACCGAAACGAACGAGCAAAGAAAGATGCCGGGCCTACGTGCCGACAAGCAGGCTGAAGCCCCTTCGAATCTCAGGGCAAGCCGACGCTGCGTAAACCTACGGGCTTCCTGGCACCGCGCCTCGGCGTCCTTAACCACGCGACCCGCCAGCACTAAAATAAATCCACCCTCCCCATAAAACTTTATGTAATATTTCGCGCGCCCCTGCGTATCACCAGCAGAACGCCAACACCCATGGACGCCATCACACTTGAAAACGTCACGAAATCGTACGACGCGGTAACCGCGGTCAGCGACATAAGTCTGCATGTCCGCCAGGGCGCGATCCTCGGCTTACTCGGCCCTAACGGCGCCGGCAAAACCACCACCGTTCGCATGATCATGAATATTCTGGTCCCCGACGAAGGCTCGATACAGGTCCTCGGCCAGCCCGTCAGCGACAGCACACGCGACTTCATCGGCTACCTCCCGGAAGAGCGCGGCCTGTATCCGCGCATGAAAGTTCGCGAGATCATTATTTTTCTCGCCGCGCTTCACGGACTAACCGAGGCCGAAGCGGACCGCCGCGCCAAGGAATGGCTGGAAAAACTGGGGCTCGCGGCATGGTCGGAGAAAAAGTTGATCGATCTTTCCAAAGGCATGCAGCAAAAAGTTCAGTTCATTACCGCCGTGATTCACAAGCCGCCGCTGGTGATTCTGGACGAGCCTTTCTCCGGCCTCGATCCCGTCAACGCGGCAACCGTGGAAGAAATCATGATCGATATGCGCGCGGCTGGTTCGACTATCGTCCTCTCCACGCATCGCATGGAACAAGTAGAGCGCATGTGCGATTCCATTTGCCTGATCGACAAAGGGCGCAAGCTGCTCGACGGCGATCTTCGCGCCATCAAGCAGTCTTACGGCAAAAATACCCTACACATCGAATTCATCGGCAGCGACGCTTTCCTGAAGAATCCCGCAATCATCAGCTTGACCCGTTTGGGAAATGGTGTGGAAGCCAAACTAAAACCCGGCGCCGACCCCCAGGAAATCCTGAAAGCCGCCGTGCAGGAAAATGTCAGCATCATTCGCTTCGAACTTCTCGAGCCATCGCTCAACGAAATCTTTATCGACAGGACCTCCCGTGCGTAAACTTCGACTCATCGTCAAGCGCGAATATTTGACGCGCATCAAAACGAAGGGCTTCATCATTGGAACAATCCTGGTCCCGCTGCTCGGCCTGGCTTTCTGCCTGCTGATTATTTTTCTGGTGAACCACAAACCCACGCACAGCATGCGGCTGGTGATCGTGGACAATTCCGGCAATCTCGCGCAGCCCATCACGCAAGGCCTGGATGCCAAGCTCGAAAATGGCCAGCCCGAATTCAATATCGTGGAGACCATTGTGCGCCCCGCTTCGCCCGACGCCGTTCAGCAAGATTTGCGCGCGCGTATCAATGCCGAAAAGATCGACGTGTATCTCTGGATTCCGCGCGACCCTAAAGATTCCTTCGAGTTGCACATGCGTAATCCCGATAATTTCAGCTTGATCGGCCCGCTTTCGGGCGCCGTCGATCAGGCTGTAATTTCAGCGCGCCTTAGCGAGCGTGGCGTCCACTTGGACGATATCAAGTCCATCCTTCACGGCGCCGACCTCAAACTGATGAAGGTCAGCGAAACGGGCGAAGCCGAGGAAAAAGGACAGAGCATCGGAATAGCCATTGCTTTGGTGGTCTTGCTTTACACCGCGCTGCTGATGTACGGCATCATCACGATGCGTTCCGTGCTGGAAGAAAAAACCACTCGCACCATGGAAGTTTTAATTTCCGCTGTGCGCCCCTTCGATCTTCTCTGCGGGAAAATTCTGGGAGTGGCCGCAGCAGCGTTCACCCAGTTCGCCGTGTGGATGATTTCTACCGCGCTTCTTTTTACTTACGGCGCGCTGGCCGCCATGGGCATGGGCGGAACGGCTATGTCGGGCGTGCACGTCCCAATTTCATTGGTGCTTTACGCCACAGTCTTTTTTGTCGGCGGATATTTTCTGTACTCCTCGATGTTCGCTGCTATTGGAGCGGCTTGCTCCAACGAGCAGGGCGCGCAACAATTGCAATGGATCGCCATGGCTCCGCTGGTTTTCTGCATGGTTATTTACAGCATGGTGCTCAACGATCCCACTTCCACGGCTTCGGTAGTGTTGTCCGAAATTCCTTTTTTCGCGCCAGTCCTGATGGCGCTGCGCATCTCGCTGCAAACGCCGCCTGCGTGGCAAATCGCTCTGTCGCTCGTCCTGCTGTTCCTCACTACGATCGGCACCATCTGGGCTTCCGCAAAAATTTATCGCGTAGGCATCCTGATGTACGGCAAGCGCCCCGGCTTGGTAGAAATGTTCCACTGGCTCCGCTATAGCTAAAAATCCTACGAGGATTGCCGCCCTGAATAACACGCGATGAAGGGTGGCGCGCGGAGCGTCCCGCGCCTCTTCATTTTGTATGCGGTTCTTTGTTTAGTCGCTTAACAATCAAATCTACTGCAACAGCCAGGAAACAGCAGATCCCTCGAACTACGTCCCGCGCCCCTGAAAACCGGGGGAAGAGCAAAAACGCGGGACTTCGCTCGGGATGACACGGTTAAGTGGGATTTAAAGACAGGTGAACATCCACCCGCTCGCTGACGATGTCGCTTTCGCGGATGCCGTTACCTTTGTTTTAGCTTGTCGTGCCGAAATGCGTGTCTTCCGCACTGCCACGAGAACACCCTGCGTGGCCGGGGCGGGCGGTATTCTTTATGCTGTGATTTGTGGTTTGGCTCAGACTGACGTTCGACATTTTTAAAATAGCGAGAACTTACTGGATTTACGTGCTCGCAAGCCGCTCACGAAATCTTTACGTCGGCGTAACCAATAATTGGCAGCGGAGACTCATCGACCGCGCTTTAATCTGCTACGCTGGTTGGGTCGAAATGGCAAATCATCTATAACGATGAAGTTGCCACTCACACGTACTAGCAATCTCGTTCGTGCTCGGAACAACGGTACTCGTTTCTGAACACTGGGCACGAATCTCGATGTTGTTTAAGTAGAGGAGGAGGGTGGTTGCCTTTCCTTTCTACCTTTTCTCCTTCAAGGAGCCCTAGCCCTTGGATTCCAAGCTCAGATTATTCTCAGCTCTTTTGATAGCGGCTATCAAGGTCTTGGCTCGGTGAAGGTCAACCAGCTGCGGCTCGCACTCTGTTTTACGACACCGTGCAGTCATATCAACTGCGCTCTCGATATACTGGGACAGAATAGTCAACCTTCTTCACAAGTCGTGGCAGGCAGCTCCCGCGTTGCCGATAGGTTGATCGGGCGGGGGAGCTTTCCTTCCGTGACAAACGGAGTTAGACTTGCGCCATCCCGCTCCCTAGACCAGCGTTGCAGGAGGTCACCATGCACGCACGCGTCACGCAGTTCAGTATCGCGACTGAAAAGTTGAATGAATTCAGGGAGGCGCTCAATTCCGCGATTCCGCTCATGCGTCAACGCAAAGGATTCCAAGCCTTGCTGGTTTTGCGTGTGGAAGAGTCGAACCCGCCCGACGTGCGCGTGATGACCCTATGGGAAACTCAGGAAGCTTTGCACGAAAGCGAGAATAGCCTGGCTTTCTACCAAGCTCTCGCGCGCGCCCTGACTTTCGCAAAGGGCTTTCCCGTAATCCGCGAAGAAGAAGTGATGCTCTACGACTTCGGAACGGGCGCCGCCGCCTCGGCCGCCTCGTCCTGAATCGCAGGCGAACAATCCACGCAACTGGAGTTCCGCTTGCTGTTCGATCCTCCAGTGCTATCTCGAACTCACCCATACGGTCATTCCGATTCGGAGTCCCGCGCGATTTTGTTTTGCCTCTGATTTTCAGGGGCGTGGCACGCAGTTCGAGGTTTGCCTGCCGGCAGGCAGGGATCTGCTCTTTCTTGGCTTTGGTTTTTTGGTTTTTTGGTTTTTTGGTTTTTTGGTTTTTTGTTTTACGTTCTCAGCCCGAAATCCGTGTCGTTGGCGGATAGACCTGAGGCCCGCCGGCCGGCAGGCCGGGACCCGCTGTTTCTCGCCCTGGGACCGTTTGCTCCAAACCTCGACAAATCAAACATTGAAACCCGCCGTCCGCCGGACTATGCTTCTCAGGAGCGAATGCCGAATCGCAACGCGCGGCCCTCAAAGTCTCGAGAAACCCTTTTATGACTCCCGACCCCGCGCCGCTTCATGACGAAGAACTCGCCGCCACTGCTTCACACGCCGTTAGAGACCACAACGACTCTCTCACCTGGCTGAATCGACGCATGCGCGATTTACTAATGCGCGCTCCCTCGGCCATCGGCATCACCGCGGGGCCGTTACATCGCTGGGTGTACGTGAACATGGCTCGCGCCACAATGGCCGGCCGCATGCAACTGGAAGATTTTGTCGGCAAAACGGTCCGCGAGAGCTACCCGGAATTAGTAGGCCAACCGTTCTTCGATGCACTCGACGGTGTTTACACCACCGGCATTCCTTTCATCGGCAAAGAAATCAAAGCAACTTTCAACCGCGGTCCCGGCGGAACGCCCGACGTGGCCTACCTCGATTGCGTTTATCAACCCATTCGCGACGAAAATGGCCAGGTGGAAGGCCTTCTGATCCATACCATCGAAGTCACCGAAAAAGTTTTGGCTCGGCGCGCTCTCGAACTCGCCAACGAGCGCGAAAAGCAAGCTCGCAGCGAACTTGAATCTCGCGTCCAGGAACGCACGCAGCAACTCCTGCGCGCCCACGAAACCCTGCGCATGCTGTCCGGGCGCCTTCTCCAAGCGCAAGATGAAGAGCGGCGTCGCGTAGCGCGCGAGCTTCACGATAGCGCCGGCCAATACCTCAGCGCCATCCAAATGAACCTTTCCGCGGTCGCAAACGAATTGCCCGACTCTTCCGAATCCGTCCGCGAACTTTTGGACGACACCGCCAGCCTGGTCGAGCGCTGCACTTCCGAAATTCGAACGATCTCCTATCTGCTGCATCCGCCCTTGCTCGACGAACTCGGCCTCACTTCCGCCCTTTCCTGGTATGTGGAAGGGTTTTCAAAACGCAGCGGCATCGAAGTCAGCGTGGATTTGCCGGCGAGTGTACCGCGCTTTTCTCCCGAGGTGGAAACTGCCGTGTTCCGCATCATTCAACAGAGTCTCGCGAATATTCATCGCCATTCCGGCAGCAAAATCGCGCGCATCCGTCTCACCAGCCACGACGGTCGCCTCGAATTCGAAATTTCCGACGAAGGCAGCGGCTTCCCGACGGAAGTCTTGTCCAAGTTCGGCCAGAGCGGCCAGCTCTCCGGTGTCGGCATTTCCGGCATGCGCGAACGCATCAACAGCCTTCACGGAATCTTCGAGATAGTCTCCAACGCCAACGGCACTACCATCGCCGTAAAACTGCCCGTGCACGCGCAAGCCCAACCCTAATCCGCCTATTTCCGGATTCGATCTCGTTGCAGTTCGCATTTGTAACGGCTGCCCTTCCGGCAGGATCTGCTGTCTGTTTTTTGCTTTTTGCTGTTTGCTGTTTGCTGTTTGCCTTACTCCAAGACTCCGCCGCACGCAGGATAAATATCCTCTCCCCGCCGCAATACCGCCGTTCGTCCAAAAATATCATGCACCGCCCGCTTGTCCGCCGCGAGCGCTATGCGCAGCGACTCGCAGAAAAAATAAAACAGTCCCACGTACGGCACATTGAGCAACAATCGCCCTGCGGCAAACCTCCGCGTAGCCTGCCAAAACCCGATACGCTTGCCATTCACATCAGCCACGTAAAGATTCAGCATCCGCTTCCCCGCCGTCGAGCGCGACGGCGAACTTTCCATCAGCGCAAAATACAGCCAGCTGCTCACCACAAAAAACACCAGCACCGCAAACAAAAACGGCCGTCCAAATCCCTCAATGATTCCACTTTGCGGCATTCCCGGACGCAGCGCCAAAAACACCCGCCAACTTCCCACCGCCACCGACAAAAATGAAACAACCATCGCGAGAATAACCGCCAAAATTACAAAATCAATTACCGCCGCCCAGCCCCGAATCCAAAACCCCGCACGCATTTCCTCACTATTCACAGTTCACCTCCACTCTCCGACAAAAAACGCCAATAAATGCCACACCCGCTGCTTTTAAGGCTGTCAGCCCCTTTTACCTTGAGATACGAAGGAACAGAGGCCGCTTTGTACCCGACGAGCCTTGTCTGCCGGCAGGCAAGGACCTGCAGTCTCTTGCCGCGAGTAAGATATCCTAAATCATGCCAATCGTCTTCGTGATCGCCACCGACTGGAAACTCCGCGCCACCGTCCGCGCCGAACTCCGCGAACTCAACATTGACGCCCTTGGCATGGATTCTCCCGACGAGGCCGGCCGCGCCCTCGGTGCAAATCAAATGCCCGACGCTATCGTCCTGGAAGCCACCACCGACTTCGCCGCCAACCCTGCAATCCAAAGCCTAATCAAACGCGTCCCCACAGTAGTAATCGCCTCCCGCACCGAAGCGTTGCCAACTTTTGCGACGAACGACTTATCCGCGATAGCGCCCGGCTCGCTCCTGCTCTACCGCCCAATTGCAGTAGGCGAAATCGTCAAAGAAGTCTGCGCCAACCTAGCCCGCGGCAAAACGACATAGCTGCCGCGCAACGCGCGTTGCGCCAGATCTAAACACAATGTGTTGCGCTGTTGTGTTACAGGCGTAAATTAGTGCGCCTCTCCAAGACCTTGCACCCATCGCGCATACATCACGAACACTGTCATCCCGAGCGAAGTTCTCGCGCGCTTCTGCTTTTCCCGTGGTTTTCAGGGGCGCGGGGCGCAGTTCGAGGATTTACTGTTCTTTTGCTTTTTTGCTTTTTTGCTTTTTGTTTTTTGCGCTGAAAATCCAACGCCGCGCCTACAACCGTATCAACGCCTTCCCGCGCAGGCCGCCCTTCTTCAACTTCTCGATAATCTCCCCGGCTTTTTCCAGCTCAACGGTCGCCGTAATCCGCGCCGTGATCACGCCATCCGCCATCATCCGGGCCACCCGCGTCAACCCTTCCGCGTTCGACAGAGGATTAGTCAGCCCCGCAATGTTGTGCGCCGTAATTTTCCGTTCCGCAAACCATTTTTCATCCGCCGCATAAATCGTGGACACCAACTTCCCTCCCGGCTTCAAAATCTCCGCATCGCGGCCAATCGCATCTTTACCATTCACCAAATCGAACACCGCATCCACGCCGTCCGGATGCGCTTTATGTATCGCCGCAATCACATCGCCCGCTTTCGTGTCGTACACTTCTTCCGCGCCCAGTTTTCGCGCTTCGTCCGCATCGCCGCGAACCGTCGCAATCACATGCGCTCCCGTCGAACGCGCCATCTGCACCGCATATCCGCCCACGCCGCCCGTCGCTCCCATCACTGCTACCCATTGCCCGCGAGTTACGGTCAACATTTCCAGTGACGCAAGCGCTGTGATCGACGGAATCGGCAGCGCCGCAGCCTGCTCGTCGCTAACGCCTTCCGGAATCCGCGCGATCGGATCCGTCTTCACCGCCGGTGACACCGCCGTGTGCTCCGCATACGCGCCGTGCTGCCGCGCCATCCCGAAAATCCTTTCGCCAACGCGGTACTCGCTCTTGCCCGGAGGCACGCGTTCCACCACTCCCGCAAAATCGGCTCCCAGCACGAACGGAAATTTCGACTCCGCGGTCAGCCGCTCCACCAACTTGTAGTCAATCGGATTCACCCCGGCAAATTTAACGCGTATCAAATACGCGCCGTCCTCAGATGGCATCGGCAGATCCAAAATCGCCGGAACCTCACCAAATTTCCGAACAGCATATGCGCGCATCTTCCGCCTCCTTATTTCTTCAAACAAAAATCTACTATAGCTGATGTTCTGAACTCGACAGAGGCCGTCTATTGAAGAGAGAGCTTTCCGCAGAAAGATCCGCTCATCGTCCGCTGAGTCCCTTGCGTGCTAGTCTTGAGCCTCGACGCCATGAACGACCTGCTCTCTTTGATCGTACATCACGGATACATCGTTATCGGCGTAATTGTCTTTGCCGAAGCCATTGGAGTGCCGGTGCCAGGGGCGGTGGCCCTTGTTGCGGGAGGAGCCGCGGCGGCATCGGGCACCTTGAATGGGACGACGCTTGCCTTGTTTGCGGTGATCGCCATGCTCCTGGCCGACTCGTTGCTTTACGTTCTTGGCAAGCATACGGGATGGACAATCCTGAAATTTCTGTGCCGGATTTCAGTCGATCCGGAAACATGCGTTCTGCGGGCCGCGGAATCGTTTTATAAGCGCGGTCGCCCGACGTTGCTGGTGGCCAAATTTATTCCCGGCGTGGGTACCATGGCCGCCGCTGGCTGGAAGCATGGAAATGCCGTTTCTCCAGTTCCTGGGACTGGATTTTCTGGGCGCCGGCGCCTACGCGTTCGTGTATGGCGCGGTCGGATTCATCTTCCGCGACTTCGTGGCGAAGATCGTCAGTGGATTTCGTGCGGCGGGACACGCCGTCGAGATTGTAATCATCATCGCGGTGATTGCGTTCATCGGCTATCGCGTTTCCTTGTATTGGGAAAATAGAGCCGATCGCGTCGTACCGCGGATACAGGTGCAAGCGCTGGCGGCGAAGCTGCAGGCCGAAGGCCCGGAAAAGATACTTCTCGCGGATGTGCGCAGCTACGGTTACTACAGTGCGGACGCTGTTCGCATTCCGGGCTCGATTCGAATTGAGCCCAACAATCTGAACGCTGAAATAAAACATTTCCCGCGAGACAAGGACATCTACCTTTACTGCACTTGCCGAAACGAAATGACCAGCGCAAGTGTGGCGCACCTGTTACGCCAGGACGGATTTAGCGCGTTTGTGATCGTTGGCGGCTTGGCCGCCTGGCGGAGAGCGGGAAACCCGACAGAGGTTGTGCCGAAGACCGATGTGGTGCATCTCCCGACCTTCAGCAGATAGGAAATCTCCGTCATACCGGCAGGCCGGCACTTTGTGGACTCATGGGCCTGCCGAATGCGAGGCGTTCCATCCTGCGAAAACCGTGATTTTCCGCTTGAACTAGGAGTCGTAGCTTGACTTAATTTCCGTGTGGTGCGAGAAGGTGAGCCACGCGCCGAAGTCTCGGGCGCGGAATCGAGGAGCTATGCCGCAACCCTGTGTCGAGATTCGGATTGAGAATCTGCACAAGTCGTTTGGCAATCATCGCGTGCTCGATGGAATCAACCTGGAGGTGCGTAGCGGCGAGATCATTGCGATCGTGGGAGGATCGGGAAACGGCAAGTCCACCTTGTTGCGACAAATCGGTCTTGACGAATTCCCGCGAACCCCTCCATTACGGCATCGCGCAACGTAGCCTATTTGAAACATGAAAATGGTAATATCGCGCAGGAAGGAAAATGACGATGACCGACAGGATGCCGATGTTCCCGACGGCGCAACCTCCCAGGGCGGACGAAGACACAGCCACCATTGAGCAGGTGATGGAACAGGTTCCCGGAGAAATCGAATTAGACAAGATCGTCAAGGCCCAGACATCCGCGCCTCAGATTGCAAAGCGAATGGTAGAGCTGGAAAATGCTATTTGGTCGCTGGTTGGCATACTTCTTCTTATGCCACAGGCCACACGAGACAAGATTGGCGCAACAGAAGCGATCGAGCAGGCACGATCAATTCTTCTTCGAAGCATGGTGATGGATCACAACCTGGAGTTGCCGGAAGGACAGAAGACAGCCGCGGATTGAAACCGAAGATATCCGCGGCGGACTTCTGAAGCGACCCGCCAATGCACCGCCCCTCGGTCAGGCACGAATGCATACGTATGCTCGATGCGAGTGAAAGACTTTGATACGACGGCAGCAGCAATCTTAAGTAACGGTGGGCAGGTGGCAATGGGAAAGTTTGCCGTTCCAGGTACTTGCCGGCAGGGCTATTTTCTTGATCCTTCGGGGAATACGTTCGGACTATTTCAGGTCGACGAAAACGCCAAATAGAACAACCCGGAGCCTGCATTTACGCCGATCAGTCCTTGCAAGTCCGCCTCTGGGAAATTCCAGCGTGCTAACTTCTGATAAGTTCTATAAAGGGAGAATGCAAGAAAAAACACATCTCCTTCGGCTGGAATTTTTCTTGCTTCTCAGCCCACTTGATCGAGCGAGATCTGTTCTGACCT
>Ga0182015_10001966_pt1 | contig 25906 bp, 15 predicted proteins | sample 712P3MmetaG_FD_120478 | JGI IMG/M metagenome (GOLD analysis project Ga0182015, IMG submission 120478) | Permafrost microbial communities from Stordalen Mire, Sweden - 712P3M metaG | ecosystem: Environmental > Terrestrial > Soil > Wetlands > Permafrost | place: Sweden: Stordalen | collected...
CCGGTTCCACCATTCCCGCCGACGCCGCCGTTCCCGCCGTCCCCTCCTTGACCTCCGGGCGTGCCGTTACTACCACCGATACATCCGTTCCAAGGATTCCAGTCTCGCTGAGTTCCTTGTCGGCCATTGGGTCCCTGTGCTCCGTTCAATCCATCGGGGCCGTTCATCCCCTCCTCGCCGATGTCCTCGATCCTAAGGATGTTTCCCGCCAAAGCCGGGCTATCGATAATAACGGGCCCTGCGCTTCTTCCGGGGTCCCCAGCGGGGCGACCAGTTCTCTGTTCAAAGGAGATTATTTGCGGGGTGCCTTCCAGAGTTATTGACTTTCCCGCTTCGATTGTCAGTTTGAAGCCGTTCGTGACAATCACAGAGTCTGACTTGATCGTGATCGTGGTTGCGGAAATGACGGTATCTTTGCTCAGGGTTCTTTTTCCACTGAGAGTTACGTCGTCTGCGAGAGCCGTGGTGGTGATCAAGGCTGAAAGCAGACAGATTGCGACGGCAAATCGATATCTCATTCGAGTTCCTCCGTATGGGCATCTTGGCTTGCACTTAGAAAAGCGAATTTGTTGAGCAAAAGGGGACAGCGCCAAGGAATCCGTGGCGAACGTGCTCGGCCACACGGTTAGGTCGGTTGGAAGTTCGATACGAGCACGTTAAGGTATAATGGCAGACATTCAAGGGGGCTGTAACGGACGTGGGATCTGATCCAGGCGAAGTGACACAACTGCTCGCCGAGCTCCGCGCCGGCAAGTCTGACGCGGAGTCGAAACTAATTCCGTTGGTGTACACCGAGCTTCGACGGCAGGCTGCGAGATATTTGCGAGGAGAAAGAGGCGACCACACCTTGCAGCCGACTGCTCTGGTTCACGAGGCCTATCTCCGTTTGACGAAATTGGATAAGGTGGACTGGCAGAACCGTTCGCATTTTTTTGCGATGGCGGCGCTCATCATGCGACGCATCCTCGTCGATCACGCCCGGGCACAACTAGCCAAAAAGCGCGAAGGATTCCGCGAAGCCATCAGTTTCGACGAGGTCCTGTTCGTTTCCCGTGGACGCTCTGCACAGCTCGTCGCGCTTGACGAAGCGCTCGTTAGACTTGCCACACTCGACGCCCGACGAAGCAAGATAGTGGAACTGAGGTTCTTCGGTGGATTGAGCGAAGAAGAGACCGGAGCGGTCCTCGGTATATCTGCGCGCACCGTCAAACGTGACTGGCGCGTTGCGAAGGCCTGGCTATACAACGAAGTGAATTCCGAAAGTCCATAGCAATTCGACCACGAACCGATTTCCCGGTACCGGCCAAACAAATAGCTGCAATCGATTATGACGTCCGCCCGCTGGCAAGCAATCACAGAGATATTCGCGGCTGCGCTGAACCAACCGGAAGGCGCACGTGGCAGGTTTGTTCGGGAGGCGTGTGCGGGTGACTCCGAGCTCGAAGCCGACGTGGCCAAGCTCCTGTTGGGACACGAGGGCGCGGGCAGTTTCATGGAACGGCCACCTTTCAGCGCGTTCTCCATGAAACCAGAGATCGACGCCAAAGCTTCGCGACTTGCGGTTGGCACCCTTATTTCCGGGCGATTCGAAATTTTGCAGTTTATCGGTCAGGGCGGAATGGGGCAAGTGTACAAGGTCCTCGATCTCGAGCTCGGAGAACCAGTCGCGCTCAAGACCATACGGCCCGATATTTCTTCGGATCCGAGTGTACTTTCCCGGTTCAGACGAGAAGTTCAGCTGACAAGGCGCATAACACATCCCAATGTATGCCGTACTTTTGATATCGAACGTCACATGCCGAACGAGGGTATGGGGCTTGAGAGCGAATTCATCTTCCTCACCATGGAGTTGCTAGAAGGCGAAACGTTAACGGAAATGCTTCGCCGCGAAGGCCAAGTCGCCACAACCGACGCGCTACCCCTCGTCCTGCAAATGATCAAGGCTCTGGGCGCGGCTCACAACGTAGGCGTCGTTCATCGCGACTTGAAACCTTCGAACGTAGTGCTCGTCCCGTCGAGCGCAGGCATTCGACTCGTGGTCACCGACTTCGGGTTGGCTCACGCGGTCAAGCCGGACGGGCAGGCATCGGTTGCGTCCATGGCGGATACGGTTCCCAGCAGCAAAGGACTTATGGGCACTTTAACCTACATGGCTCCAGAACAGTTGGAGCGTGGTGAGGCGACAAAAGCCAGTGACATCTACTCGCTCGGTTTGGTGATGTTCGAGATGGTGACAGGCGAACGCCCGTTCGCTGACCCTATTCCGTTTGCCGAGGGATTGAAGCGAATCAAACAGACCGCTCCATCGCCAAAGACATTGCTCCCGGATCTGGATGCCAACTGGGAAGCAGCGATCAGCAAGTGCCTGTACATGGACCCTTGTGCCCGGTTCCAAGACGTTTGGGCAGTGGCGGAAAGGATCACGGGTGATAAGCAGAACTCGGCTGGGGGAAGCTGGCGAAAAAGGTCGCAGCCAGCCATAGACGGCACCGGTCTGCGAAAGGCTCTGTCAAGCCAGCGATTCGTTGGACTCGTGTTTTTCCTGATCGCCGTGGCCCTTTTCGGCTTTCTGTTGCGCCATTACCAAGTGAGAAAGAAACCGACGCTTACTGTCGGATCCACCATGCTCTTGACCGATATTCTTAACAACACGGGGGACCAACGATTCGACGGCACTACGGAATTAGTGCGGCGTCAACTGGCGCAGTCTCCGTACTTTAATCTTCTGGAGACCGGCCGAATTCAGGATGTGCTTGGGCAAATGAATAGGGCACCCAACTCTTCGCTCGAACCAAGTGTTGCGCGGGAGGTGGCGTTGCGCACCGGTTCACCTCGCGTGATATTTGGCGGCGTGTCTCGCATTGGCGATAACTATGTTTTAGACATCGTGATCGAGCAGCCGGATAACAATCCCAATCGAGTACGCGCGCAGTGGGAGAACCATTGGACATGGAATGCGCGCATGGAAAGTTCCGGAAAAGAAATTCCCGCTAGTTTCCTTGGTGCGCTGCGGAACGCAGGTGACTGGGTTCGGCGTGAAGCAGGCGAATCGGCCAACGACATAGCCCGCGTGGATGCTCCTCCGGAGGACGTGACCACCAGCAGCTGGGCGGCGCTTACAGAGTTCTCCCAGGCCGAAAGGTTCAAAGCGGCGGGTCAAGCCGACAGTGCGGTCGTCGCCCTTAAGAACGCCGTCGCCGAAGATCCGCAATTCGCATTGGCTTACATGCGATTGGGCGATTTGCTTATTTCTTTGAATCGCTATGAGGAGGGGTATCAAGCGTATCAGCTCGCCCTGAGTCAGGAGCGACAGCAGCGGTTGACGAGACGTGAGAAGGATCGCTTGAGGGGTATCTACGCGCACGACACATCCGATTTTGGAGCTGCCGAAGCGGCGTTCCGCGATTACACGGTTTATTACCCGAATGATTATACCGGTTGGTTTTATCGTGCCTACCCGCTGATGATGCTTGGGCGCCCAGAAGAGGCAATTACGTCCTTAAAAAAAGCGGCGGCTATCGACCCGACCAAGATGTTCGCACCAGCCCACATCGCTCGTTTTGATTTGATTCTTAGCAATTTTGACGACGCATCGAAGTGGATTCAGCATCTTCGCGACACATCCCATAGCGACGACGCGTACCTGGTTGAGGGTGAAGCGGACTTTCTTCAGGATCGCTATGCAGAGGCGGACGCTGACTTCGACAAGTTGAAAGAGTCGAAGGACCCTCTTTACCGAAGTTATGGCTACTCTCTTTCAGCGCGCGTGTCTGCCGAACTCGGACGGTATGACAAAGCCCTGAAAGAATTAAATCAGGGCATCGAGGCGGATCTGGAATTCGGAGACTCGGTCCACCGAGCCGATAAATTGCTGGATCGGTCCTACATCGATCTCAAGCAGCAGCACTACGCTGCTTGTCGAGCGGACGCAGAGGACGCACTGATTCTCGGTCGGAGTTTTCAACGATCGATGTTAGCGGCATCCATATTAGGGCGTGCAGCAGCGGAGTCCGACGGCGCAGAACGAATGTCGCTCCACTCGTCGTTGCGGAACATTCATGATCGTTTACCCAAGACGGAGTTAAAACCAATTTCGGACAGTGCCAGACCGCGAGTTGTCGGTGAAATACTTCTGGCAAACGGAAATTATGAAGGTGCATTGGAGCAATTCCGGAGAGCAGGATCCTCGGATCCCCCGATCATCGAACGCGAATATCTTGCGCGGGGTCTCATCGCTGTCGCTCGACACGCAAACAACAAGACCGCCGGAGACGAAAATATCGACCAGGCGCTGGCCGAATATCGAAAGACAACAGCGAGACCCGGACAAGTGTGGCAATGGGCTCTCGATTACCCGCCAGGATATCTTTCGGACCAAGAATTCTCGGAGATTGAATTGGCGTTTGAATTCGGAAGGGCCGATTCCAGAATTAAGGGAAACCTGGATGCATTCCTCGGAAAAAGGGCTGGTGCTGATCGGAATTTGCCGGACGTTAAGGAAGCAAGACGATTGTCGAAATCAGTAATCGAGAAAACAATTCAACTCAAGGAGCCAGAATGAAGACTCACGATGAAAAGGTGAACGTGTCGGATCAGATCTCGAGGAGGAAGATACTTCAAAGCGGCGGTGCCGCGGCACTTCTCCTTGGCACAAACCCACTGGGGCTTGATGGGGCTCAGTCTACCCCTCCGCCCGTAAACTACGGTTCAGGCGACGGAAAAACTCCACTGGTGCCCGAGACAATCTTTCCACTGTTGGCTGCGTGGCTGCTGATGACCACGAATGGCCCATTCAACGTCGATGCGGCACTCTTGAGCTGTGTGGCCAATCTACATCCAACCACCGCGAATAGACTCAAGACACTGTACGACGAAAACGCAAAAGCGTTTGATCCTGTGAACACGCTGTTTGAAACGATTGCGAAAGAATTTTCGGGGGGAATAGAACCGTATTCCGGAGGACAGTGTCCCAAGTACCCTGACACCGTTACACCGGTTGCCGCCCTGTATGGAACCAAAACCACGATTGTTTGTACGGCCTCGGCGAGACCGGACAGGAAAAAATCCAAACGCAAGTAGAAAGGTCATGAAATTAAACTTTCCATTCACCGCGGCGATTGTCATTTTCGCGGCCGCTATGAGCGCGGGGCACGCGCAACAGGTCATTCCCGGCTATAAATCGATCCAGCCCTCGGGAGGCCGGCCGTTCCCCGCGAACGAGGCAGACTTGCTCAGGCTTCGTGACGATCCTTCAGAGCCGAACATCTCCAGAATGAGAATGCACGCTTGGGACTTGTTTGTGGGACTGACGGAAGGGAAACCCGCATGGGAGACCTGGTATACGAAATGCAACGTGAAACTTGTCACGAAGGGATGCCTCGACAAGCCTGGATCGCGCGGTCAGAACATTCAACACTTGCTGCCTGATTTCGAGATCCCCGCCCAGTCATTGCAGTTTCTAGAGCAACTCTACGTACCATCTGGAGCCGCGTCCGACGCTCAAGATCCCGCGCGGCAAACACCTGCATTTCGGCTTGCACTGAAGGAATTTATCTCGAATTACGGAAATCATCCGCAATTCGCGTCTGTCTTGTTCAATTACCAAGCCGCAAACCACATCCTCAAAGAGTGTCTCTACCCCCAAAGTGCCGACCGCGGCCAAGGTGAAAATCTCGGATGTTCTGGAAGAGCTACCGTCCGACGTGACATTTCTGCATTCCCAAGGGATTCGATCGTCTTAAAAACGGTCTGGGAAGTGGCACGCAAGAATTCGGAGAAAGGTTCGGGCCTGGCTGGCCCTATCGATACTTGGAATTCGAGTCTTTGGAACAGAGTGCACTCCAGCAACTTCGATCCCAAATCCTTGTCGAAAACTTCGGTGATGATCGATACCGCAAAGGCAGCCGAATGCGACGACCGTGATTATCAAGACGGCGAGGCGGTACCTCTGGGTTGCTTCTACTCACATAAACTAACCCAAGAGGACATCGACTTGTTCCCGCACGTACTTGCCGAAATCAATGTCCACCATCTCATTGCTGGCGACTACTTGATACTCGTGGGAATGCACGTCACGACGAAGGAAATCCCGGAATGGGTGTGGGCGACTTTTTGGTGGGACAATCACTCTTTTTCGGACCGGCACAAGGCTGGACGCCCCCCGAACTTAGGAATAAATTGGCGACATTTCCTGATGGAAACGACGTTGAGCGGATACACCCCTCTCGAGAACGACGGCGGGCCGAAGATTGTCTTCAACCCTTACCTCGAAACCGCCATCGCGAACGGTGTGATCTCGAATTGTCTGCAATGCCACAGGGAGGCGGCTCACGGGTACAAAATGCCGGTCAATCCATACGAACTCGGCATACTCGGTCGAGATGGCAAAAACTTGGCAAGCGGAAAGGCTTTGGTCCCGGGTTATCCGGGGGACGGAGTGCAAACCGACTTTTTATGGAGCATTGCCGACGCTCAAAATCCCAACATCCAGGCTCTTCTCGGCTTGCTCGAAATACAGTTTCAGGAATTACAGATGGAAGGATTGCATCGAAAAGGTTTAAGAACGACGCCCCCAGCTGGTTCAAAGAACTAACCCGTAATGCGGATTTCCGGGTTGGTCGGGAAGATTCAGTTTCGTTGGCCCTTTTTTCCCGCAATCGACGCCTTATGGATTGAGAGCAGGATCTGCTTGCCTTTGTTTACTGACCAAAAGGCCCGATTCGGTTGGCAAAGGTCGGCGATAGCTCCATCAAAGCACTGACTGAAGGACACTGGGTTTGACGAACGGCTCGCTAGGTCATGGCTTCGTCACGCTCGAATCCAAAAGGAACGGATAAAATGACTATGAAATCACTGCGATTCACCTGTTTCATCATCAATCTCCTGCTCATCGTTCTAGACGTGTCACCAGCCAGTGCTCAAGGGAGCAAGAGCAGCGCACCCAGCCCTTCCCCAGCTCCAGCGAGCTCGACGGCCTCCTTTGAATCGCAAATGCTCGCATACGGCGGCCTGCAACACATTGCCAAGGCGTTGGGTAAGACCGTTTGCAACGAGCGCGGCGTCGACAACGACAATTCGGTGATCATCATTTACGATCAAACGTCCTTCGCCGCCTTGCAATCGTATGAAGCGTTCGTCGACAATATTCAGGTAGTCTCATCGGCGTACCAAACGCTTATTCCCCGGAACGATCTGCAAAGTACCTTGACGAAGATCTTTCAGGATCGGGCCAGTAGTTTTCAGAGGATGGCTCAAAATGAGCAGAACCCCGACAAGAAAGACCTCGATTTGCACAAGGCGACTCAATTCACGTTGACTATTGATCCAGTTGCCGATACGGCCGCGGTGCTAACGGCAATCGCAGTTGCCGCAAATACCGAGACCCCGGGCCAGATTACGGTTCCCGATAGCGCAATGGCGATCTCGTTGACGCGGGAAATCAAAGCAGACTGCAAGAACAAGGTAACGATCATTTACCCGCCGCTTTTTGGGCCCTCCTCGACGAGCGACTACGCGTCGGCCGATATACAAGTAGCCATTCAGAAATTGGACGACATTCGAACGAGCGCTATGGCAGCCGTAAGCCAAGCCAACAAAGATTATTTGGCCAACTATCCAACGCAAACGACAACTACCACGGCAACAACAAAAGGAACGAAGCCAACGGACCAAACGGTGACAACATCAGTAAGCGCCGACCAAGCCACACTGGCACCAATATCGGCCGACCCTGTTGCGACGGCCGGATTAACGGATGTCAATGGTCTGTATGATAGTTTCATGAACTCGTTGCTACAGGTAAATGCAAGCACGGGACTGATCGGCAGTTCATCGGTCATTCAGGGCTACCGACTCGCTCGGTTACTCAAGGGTGCGCAATGCGCTGACAGCGCGAAGACTGCGGCTGGTATTTGCCCCGGCGCTGATTCTCCCGTCGATTACTCTAGTTGGAAAAACCGACCTGCCTACATCGTTTTGGCGAGTATTGTTAGTTCGGGAGGAACTGAGCATGACCACAAAACTTTGTGGACGGCACTGACTTCCGGGGACAAAATCAGTTATAGCGGCGGCGTTATTGTGAACGTGTCGCTCTGGTCAGCCGTTTCCTCGTCACCAATCTATCTGGACGTGCTTCGGTATCGGGCGCCGTTTTCCCAGCTACATACGCCAGCCGATATCACCGGAGTGGATGCAGGCGACAACCTGAACTAGTCGGTGAGACGCTGGCGTATTCCGACGTGCCTACGCCAGGGTTGTGCGACTCTCGGTAAGGTGTGTGCTCACGTCGATGGATCGGTTGGGGCCCACCGACGATAGGGTCGGGCCGGAGCTTATGCGGCTCTGTCGTGCTTTCTCGGCAGAAGAAAAGAACCCCCGGGCCGAATCGGATTGATAGCAGCGGGGTTTTAGCGATTTGGATCGTGCATCCTCAGAGTATGTGGGAATTTTCGGATCAGTTCGCCGGTGCCACGCAATACGTCTGCTTTCTTTAAGAGATAGGACTGGAGCAACGCGCGCTGTTCCGGCGATACTTTTTCCAGCGGTTCGGATGCGCTCATCACGAATTTGGCCGTGGAGGTGTATGCTCCGCCAAACGCGCCGCTCGGCAAGGACTGGAGCGCAAGAACGTCGGTGAGAGGGATCCGGGCATTTTCGAGACCCGATAGATATTCATCGACGAATCGCGCCTGTCTTCCCCATTCGGTGCTGTCATCAATAGCGGCGGCCACGGCTAGGAATTCGGGGGGTGGGAGAATCCGCGCTACCAGGCGCTGCGCCAATTGTGTTTCTTGGCGAACGGTTTCGGCGCTGTCCCGGCCAACCGGAAGAGTGGCAGCCAGATATTCCGCATAGACGATCAATCCGGGAGAGGCAGGCTCGCGAAAAAAGTCTGAGAGAACGTGCAGGACGCGCAGGCCGAGCAACGGCTCCGTCAGGAACTGGGCCGCGAAGAGACTGTTAAACCGCGGGATGTCGGCAATCGCGGCCACGATCCCGATGATATCCGCCGCATGGGTCTGCGCCTCCTCGCGGTTATGGCGGGCTTCTTTCGGCCCCCTCATATTGCTGTAACGGTCCGAGAGGGCCAGAAGCTTCAGCATGATGAGGGCGTGAGGCGCGGTCACGCGGATCGGGGCCGTAAAGTCGTCGCCGTTCGGAAGTTTTCCCGAAATGGGGTGACGGTCGGACTGTTCCAACGCGATCGAGCCGCCAGTGCAGGCGCGCGCGTGGACCCCGTCCTGGACGTCCACGCGAAAGTCTTTCTCACGCTTAAACTCCTCCGGCGCCATGAATTCGATGCGCATTTTCTCGGCACTTCCTGGAATCGACTTTTCAAATTGAAAATTACGTGATTCCGGAACGGGCGCATAGCCAAGCCTCTCGAAAATGGGCGCAAGCTGTAGCGGCTCCTTGCGCAAGGCGAGAACATTAAGAAGAAAGTCGACGTCCTTTGTCCCTCGCGCTTTCTCGACGGCGAACTTCATAGCCTGTGCGCCGGCCACAACGAAGTCCTCTGCTGCGGGCCCGAGAGCCTGGAGGAGTTCGAGAAGATAGGTAAGCTGCGGTTGTGGAATCATGCCGTCTTCCAGCGCGCGGCGATAGCATTTTCGAGCAGATAATCCGCCTGCTTGAGATCGCGCCCGCCACGGGCATAGAGGTCCAGGTAGGTCTGGATGTTGGAGACCCGCGGCACGGAAGTATCCATTCTCGCGTAGAGAAACACACCTTCATCATACGGATAGAGGAAGCGGAGGCCGGGGGCCATATCGGATCCAGGACGGCCGTCGAGCTGACGGAGCTTCGGCTCGTTCCGGCTCGGAAGAACGTAAATGTCGATACGGTCCAAATCAACAAAGGGGGCGTCGCTTGCTGCTGCGGCCGCCGTGAAAGCGTAGGGTCCGCGGATAATGGACCGTAAGCCGGAATTGATGTCCGCAAGCGTGGATCCTAGCGGGTTTGGCGTTTCAAACGAACTGCGCAGACGCCAGCGGTAACGGTCCTTGTATTTCTCCGCCCATTCGACGAGAAGGCGGCGCGGTTCGGGAACGATGATGGAGGAGCCCTGGCGTCGCACCCAGAGTTGTTCGTCGAGGCTGCTGAGCGTTTTCGAGATAGCCCCGAGGCTGATGGCGAATTGGAGGGTTTGAGTGCTGAACGCCTTGGCAATTTTGTCTGTTTCGACGGCGAGTTCCTTGGAAATTTCGGTCAGTGTCCAGGCTCTTGGTTTTTCGAGCAGAACGCGGAGTATGCGGGAGTATCGGCCCGAAAAGACGTTGGGGAAAACCGCGGAGGCTGATTCGCCGGTGCGATCATTCGTTCGCATTCCGACGCGCTGTAGCGTGAATTCGCCGGGAACATTGATCGATATATTTCCGGCGAGATCAATGAAATCGATGCCTTGTTCGATACAGTATGTCTGGGCACGCGGAGAGAGCGCTGGGCAGATTAGCGCGAACGAAACACCGGGACGAAGGGATTTCATGCGGCGAATCCACGGGGCGATGTCCTCTAACAGCTTCAGTGGCACGGCCGATTTGAACTCTCCAAGGACGACGATCCGACGCTTTCCTGATTGGAGTTCGAACCGGACATCGAAGGCGTCTTCCGGCTGGGTTTTAATCGCACGTATACGCACGCCGGGCAGGTCCCGTACCGGGATCTGGGCTCGAAGGGACGCAAGAGCCTGGCGCTCGAATTGAGACTCGCGTTGCATGACCGCTATTTTCCCATAAAGGAAAAGTAGCTGTAAAGGAAAACTTTCCTATATACACTATTTTCCTAAACACGAAAACAGCGAGTCCCCCGCGGGGTCGGGTACACGAAAGACCGGCCTGCCGACAGCCAATGCTTTCCGAGCGCTACGGGTCATTGTCGAAGGATATAATCCTGACCTACCTTTTGCGTGCCTACGCGACAATGCCTGACATTCCAGTACAATCAAGCGTGCCTCTCGATAAGCCCATTCTCGATCTCACCGAAGGTGACTTGCGGGAATTGATAACCAATGGGATCACGGAGAGGCGAGATATCGAGTACAAAGGCCAGTTGCCCGGGACGAACGATGAAGCCAAGAAAGAGTTTCTCGCGGACGTATCATCATTCGGAAACACCGTAGGCGGCCATCTGATCTTCGGTATCGACGAAAGAGAAGGCCTGCCAATTGCGTTGCCTGGCGTTACAGTCCAGGACTTCGACCAAGAGAAACAACGTCTTGAAAGTCTACTTCAAAGTGGAATCGCGCCGCGACTGCCGGGTGTAGAACTGAGCGAAAGGATCGCGCTATCTTCCGGTAGCTCGGCATTTGTAATTCGGATTCCGCGAAGCTGGAACTCGCCGCATATGGTCTCATTTCGCGGGCGGTCTGCTTTCTATGGCCGCACGTCGGCGGGAAAGTATCAGCTTGATGTGGATCAACTTCGCACCGCCTTCGCATTGTCACAGGGAACGCGCGATCGAATTCGAGATTTCCGAGCAGAAAGGATTGCGCAAATCGCAGCTGCTGTCACGCCCATGAAGTTGGCACGTACGCCCGTGGTGGTAGTGCATGTTATGCCGTTGATTTCATTCGAGACTGACCGAAGTTTCGATTCGCGTGAGCTAGAGAAAGCATTTCCCCTCGGCAAGGTAATGCCTGCATATAGCGAGAGGGGCTATAGCACTCGTTTCAACTTCGACGGCTTCGTTATCTACAGCGCGATGACTGAGAATGATGTCTCCTCGTACCTGCAAGCCTTTCGTAGCGGTGTGATCGAAAGCGTAAGCGCAGAACCGTTCTGGAACAGTAACAATGTGCTTGCAAGCGCATTCTTTGAGGGGGACCTCCTCCGATCATCGCTACCCAAATATTTCACTGCGTTACAGGGGCTTTCCGTTCCGCCGCCTTTCTTCATTGGCGTCAGTTTGGTCGGCGCTGAAGAGTTCGGCATGGAGCTACCGGGAATGCGCGTTCTCGTTGAACGGTCACAGGCGTTCGGGAGAAAAATTCTCATTGTTCCGCCAATCATGGTGGAAAGGTATGACTCAAACTTGGCGATGGCAATGCGCCCAATCTTCGATTCTGTATGGAACGCCGCAGGAAGTTGAGGATCGCCTTATTATGACGGCGATGAGTGGAAAGGAATGAAAAAGTTCAACCGGGGCGCTTCAGATTATTAGCGACAACCTCGATGTGCGTTAGGCGAGAGGCTTGTGCTGAAGCGTCGAGATGCTCGAAGCGATATTTTCGCCTGCGATGTGAACTTAGATAAGATGGAGACTTGCCTCCAACCGATAAGCCTCTGCGATGCCCATACGGATCAGGCTGCCTAGCAAGGCATCGATATCTTTCCTGAGCGGTGCATCTAACACGAACGCGTTGTGATCGCGCGAAAAAATCGCCTCCATCAGGGAGGAGAGCCGGGGGCCAATGTCCTGGTCTATCCAGAAGACCTTGTCGTCGGAATGAGTGGCCAACCAGCTTTTGCCTGCGGCAACGATGATCTCCAAATGTGCAGCCCGCGGCGCGACCTCAAGAACATTGAGCAAGGCAATTGCCGCGAGCAGGAATTGTGCGCTCTCGGCAACCTCCTTGAGAAGGGGAAGGAAAGGATTCAAACGGTCAATGCCGATCGGGTTCAAGTAACACTTGGGCGGCGGCTGGATGGTCCAATAGTCGTTAAACAGAACCGTGGCGATCGCCGGTCCGAAGTGGATTTCGGTCGATGCGGAGTGGTTCCGGACGTGATATTTCCAGGTACTCGTTTTAGCGATTCGGTCAAATAGCGTAGTTCGCACGTGCACGGCTTCGGTGTGTTCAAGAGTGAGATCGTGGAAATAGACGCTGTCTAGGGCACGCAGGAACGTACGCGTCGCGTCGAAGAAGGCTCGATCCGGCAGGCCGGTGATCGGCTTGAGAGCGACTTCGTCGACTTGAGCCGGTGACAAACCAGGTAGACAATGTGCTAGGAGCCTGAAAAACGTCTCATTCCAATCCCTTGGACCTCCGTCTACATCGTCGTCCTCGTCCAGTTGCGATCCATTGGCGATAAAAGTCCACGTGCCATAAGCTCGGACCACATCGCGCAGCCAGGGGCACTTCACCACGTTAAAAAGACTGGCGGCGCCTGCGAGCCACAGTGCAGCCGCCTGATCGTCTGCGTAGATGTCTAACTCGAGTGGTTCCTCGACCGGCTTGCGCTTTGCGTTCCGCGGCAGGAAGCGCTGCCGGGACCTTGCTGGCTTTGAAGGAAGGTCGGGCCACTCGGGTTCGTCCCGCTTGCCTTCGAGCCATTCGAGCTCAGCCTGGATTGCCTCGCGCACCCTTTGCCGGAAGATCTCGAGAAGTGCCTCGTACTCAGTTTCCGGCTTCCGCCACTCCCGATGCGGTTTAGTGCACGCCGTGAACGCCGACCGCAACACCGAGCGCGGCAGGCGTTCATCGATCTGGGAGAGCAGGGTTGCGCAAACTTCAAATCCGCGCGCAGCAGCGGGGTTCTCGTCGCCAGCACTCTCGAGAAGCGTAATGACATCCTTGATCGTGAAGCAATTTTTGAGTAATAGAACCAGCCCCGCGAAGGCGATCGGATTAAATTGCAGCCCCTCCCGGACTCTGTGGACCGGATCGGCTGAGCCCTTCAAAGCGCGCCCGAGCGTTTCGCGAACCCAATCTTCGTACTGCGCAATCAGTTCAGAACCACCATCACGCGCAACGATGAGGGCGGCCATGACCGAAGTTTCGTCTAGCATCCGTTGCCCGACTTTGCGTTCCTCGTCTGCACGATCTGTAATTGTGGCGATCGATTGCTTGCGCGCCCATTCCACTGCCTGAGCCGCGAACGCTGATGATGATTTCGCGGCGTTGTTGAATGCTATCCGGATGCTGCGCTCCATGGCGCCGTCAGTCCGGCGCTCGCGCGTTGTCTCCTCCAACTGCTGAAGGTGCCTCGCTTCAGTTTTTGGAGGAACGTACTCCCAGACCTCGGTTGGACCATCCTGTGTTTCGACAGTTTTCGTGTGCCAATTTTTCGGCTCGATTTGGTTGAGCGCATGTACGGACATAAACGCGGGATCGGTGAAGTTGCTCAACTCCTTTGGTGGGCCAAGTCGCAAAGCGGCCCGGCGCAGCAGCTCGGCCAGTGCGTCGCGATTTTCGATACTGTCGTCAATGGCATAGGACCCGAGAAGTTGGTCGAGCATCCGGCTGCGCGAGGGGCGCTCTTTCAGGCTCGCGAGGCTTGCGGCTCCGGCGGGCTCCTTCTGGAGAGCCTTTAGCCCGAAGAGGTCAGGCAACTCGAATCCGTCATGCACCACTCGCTGCCGATCTAGGCAAAGCAGTTCGGGACACGCGAGGAACGGAATAGCCGCAACGCGTGACTTTGGCCAGTGAGAGAGCAGCAAATCCGCGGCGACAAGAAGGTAGGCGGCCGGCGGATTCCCGGCGCCGAGCACGTTCGCGAGCACTTCGTCAACCGAATCGCCGGCTTCGATCCGGCGATGCCCCCAGGCCTCGAGAGCCATCAGTGCGCACGCCGCAATCGTCGGCCCTGAACCCACATCCCGCGACCAGCTGTAGGATGCGATCCAAGGAAATTGTCTTTCACTGTCGTCGAGAGAGGGGATTGCGATCACATCGCCGCCGAAATCCCGCCCCCGAGTCAGAAATGAGATCGCATGATCGATGAGTTGGCGTATCAGTCTGAGTCCCTGTTCCGGAGCGTGAATGAGGAGTTGCAGGAACGGGCCTTGCGCCGGTGATGCCGGAATGAATTCCGTGTCGTGGAAGCCGAAAGCTTCATGGAACAGACTGCGGCCTGGGTGGTCGTCGTCTTCCGCGTCTTTATGCTTCGGAATCAAGAACTCGAGCGTGCAGTCTGCGAGTTCCTTCGGCGCGGCCTGCGCAAGGGCGCCGCTATTCTTGATGATCGCGATGAGAGTCCGCTCGTTGTGCTCCCGGGTTCCGATGCTTTCTAGGTAGGACCTCGCCAACTCTGGAGCGCGATTGCAGAACGTGAGAAAGCCCACCCTGAGATCGCCCGCCAGCCGGCTTGTTTGGTTGTGCGGTAATTGGCTGTCGGAGGGGTGTCTCGTGCCCTGAATCTCCATGAGCCACCGATGCAGCCACCCGACCAGTGACGGCGTTAGCTGGTCGAGACCGAACGTGCACATCGACCAACCGACGTACAGGTCCACCACATCGGGAATCGCTGCAGCCGGTAATGAGTCACCTAGAGCCAGAAGCCAAAGGATTAGTCGTTGCCACGACGGTCCGCTGGGCACGTTCAAATTTGCAGGGATGAGTTCGGGGGCAAATCCAAGCTTCGCAAACCATTTCTTTCCCGGGTCGACATCGACCGCCATAACCAGTCGGATCAGCTCGCGCAGCGCCTCCGCATTGTTATCGAGCAGGTAGTCCGAAGCACGGGTTAGCAGGTCGTTCCCGATTTCCGAGCGGACCAGAGCCATCAAGCTTGCTCTTCGCCAAGAACTGTGATGGCCCGGCCTACTGAGGATATCGGTGAAGGCTTTCCAGGCCGTACCGTCGGCCACGTGCTCGATAGTCAGACGGGCGGCGAGATCGACACCCCTCGCCAGGCCCGCAGGCGCGGGCCGATCAAAGGGCAGCCTTTCGAGAAACGCCGGATCGGCGATCAGCAGATTGGCGATGGCCCACTCTTGCAGGACATCGTGACGGAATGCCACTCGGTCGCTGCCGAAATCACGCAGAGTTTGGCTGGCCACAAGCGCGTCCACGGCCCGCGGCGGCAGGCCGCCGACATCAAGCGGCGCCGCACTCGTCACCGCTCTTTCGGCAAGCGCCCTCAGCACCCGTGCGCGATCGCGATGTGTTTGGTCCTTTGGCCCATCGGCGGTTTGCCACCATTGCTCGGCCATCTCGACTTCGGTGCGGCTGCCTTGCGCTTCGGAGGGAAGGCTCGACAGGCGCGAAAGGCGGAAGAGATTGCGCGCAACCTGACGCGCCGGATGGCTGTCGGCTAAAAGTGCCGCCAGTTGCGGAGCAGCGTACACTAGTTCCGCGACTTCCATCGCCGAAAGCTCGTCAATGACGATCGGCTGGGCTCGACCCAGCTGGTCGATGAGGTCGACAGGCACCCAACTTGGCTCGGACCCGCCAAATTCTCGGCGCGCCGTAGCGACGACTGACATTCCAGGGATTTTGGCTGCCTCCCGGAGAAGGTCGATGGCGGTGAGGCGTTCCTGCTCATCAAAAAAGTCCAAGCTGTCCAGGAACAAAACTGCGCCGCCGTCGACGGCCATGTCCGAAAGAAGATCGCGGGCCGTACCGTCGAAGCCGAGCACGCCTTTCATCGCAAACCAGCCTCTCGAGATCGTACGGCCCGGGCTCAGAACGATAATTTGCGACTCGCGGAAGATTTGTTCGGCGATGTGTTTCAGCACTCCCGACTTCCCGACACCAGCATCGCCACGGATTTCCACATACCGTCCCGCATCGAGAGCCGCCCGAACGGAACCGACGCGCTCATGCCGAGTCAACATCGTTCCATTCACCCGGTCGCCGATGTCAGCCAAGGCATGGCGCGACGCCTCGGCCAAGGCGGTGCGCGCCGAAAAAGTATGAGAGTCTCCAGCGAGGCGGAAAGATTTTTGCTCGACATCCTGGAGCACGCCGCTATGTGTGCGGTCGCCACCCGATGCGGCAATTCTAATTGCGAGTTCTGTCAGGACGGCCCATAGCTCGCCCGCACGGGACGCGTAGTCGGGATGAAGCGCTCGCACGGCGCGTTCTTTTGACAGTTCCTCCGAGATAGACCCCGAGGCCGTGAAATCGAAAACAAAAATCTGAAGTCTGCTCAGCAGCCGCCAAACGGACTGGTCGTCATGCGCCGCCCCTTCCTCACGAAGGTTTGACCTGAACGTGTTTACAAACGTGCGCATGGCGTCGTTGGCAGACCCTGGGCGATTGATCCGGTTGATGAAAGTGGCGGCATCGCCCAACTCTCGCGCCCATGTCAGGACATCCTGGTACGCACCGTCGATTTTGTGCGACGTCTTGGAAATCGCGATTGCCAGCTCATAGCGGGTGTTGAGAAATTCCGGTTTGCGCGACGCCTTTATGATCTGGCCGACAACAGCAAGGAAGATCGGGTCGCTTGGCGCGAAAGTAATGCCTTTCTTGACCTGAATCTCAAGGACCGCGGGCTTCCCGTGCGCGTCATGCGCATGCACGATCACATCATCCAGCGGGCGACCCTCGGACGCCCTTTGGAATTCGACGCGATCGATAGTTGTTCCGGGTAACCCGCGCGGTTCCGCGCGCACGAGGAGAGACAGCAGATAGAAGGCGCCAACCCGGCCCTCGAAGAGGCCTCCTGCCGGTCCGCTCGCTGCCGGGCTCGTTCCCTCCTCGGTCATGGTCTTTTCCGGCTGTTTGAGCCACAACGAGAGCTGGCCCCGGTGTCCTCGCCATTCGCTACCCTGTCGCACGAAGCCCGCCGCGGACAGCGTCTTCATCATGCTTTCATCGTCTGTCGTGGCAAAGAGACCGCCGGGCACGGCACTGAGCAAGGCGTCCACAAGCTGGTGAGAAAGGCCTTTTCGTCTGTGCTGCAAAGCGACCGCAACGTAGCCAAGCTCCGGAGTTTCCTTCGGGAAACGGAATCCGCTTTTTTGAGCAATATCGGCCGCACGCTCTGGTCGATTGCGTTTGATCGATCCGACCCCGACGGTCACACCGTCCGCGCGCACAACGGCGAGCACTCTCGCATTCCGAAGTTTTTCCAGACTGATTGCAACGGCACCGCCGTCCCTAACGATTGTGACGAAGGTCGAGAGTTCCGGCTCCGTGAAACCGCCGGGCGCGCAGGCTCGTACGCTATACTTTTTCGTTGTTTCGCTCGCTCCCGTTTGTGTCTGCTTGGGGCTCATTTGTGCTGTTTCAACCCCCTAACCAACCGATTCACCTCACACGAACGGATCCGCTGCCCTCAGCGTGTTGGATCACGACCCGCCGTTGCTCGCTTTCGTAATCGATTTCACAAACGCATCGTAATCCAACAGTTCTTTCTCTGGAGAGATGTGCGCCTTTCTTACCACTTTATTCGTTTCGATGAACATCGACAAGTGATCGAGCAGGCGCGCGCGGAGCTCGAGACCGGTTGACGAGTGATCGGCTGCGCGATTTATGATTTATCATGTCAGCCGTCTTCCGGAGCCGGCAGAAAATCTTTTGGGAGTGTCCGCGAGTGTATCGTCAAAACTCAACGTGGAATCGGCAGGATCTGTACGAAAAAGTGTGGCAGTTTCCCCTTCGTAAACTCGCGGTCGAATACGGTATCTCCGACGTTGGATTGGCCAAAGTCTGCCGGAAGTTTGAAATTCCACTTCCTGGCTTGGGGCACTGGACAAAAATAGCGTGCGGACAGACCATTGCACGTCCGCCGCTCCCGGTCATGGAAAACATTCCGGTTTTGATCCGGCAGATCCGTAAACCGGAGACGCGCGTACTCCCCGAGGACGCCCCTGAACTGGAAAGAATCGAACGGATTGCAGCGGCAACGACTCCGCCTGTGACCAAGGCTATGCTGGCCCATCCGCTGATTGAAAAAACCAGGTTGCTGTTGAATGAGGCGCGAAGTAGGGATGGAGAAAAGCTATGGGCCAACCGCGAAGCCGAGTGGCTCGATCTGCGCGTCACAAAGAACTGTTTGGCGAGGGCGCTGCGCATCATGGGTGTCATCATTCATATGCTGGAGCGGGAGGGGTTCAAAGTAGTCGTCGAGAAGAAAAAATCGGAATCGACTTATGCGATCGTGTATGGCGAAATGATTCGCTTTGGACTGATCGAAAGGTCGCGCCAAGTCAAACCCTGTCCAAAGCCCGATGCTACTTCGCATTACTCCTACAATTCCATCAACCTTGAACCCACCGGAGTATTGTCAATCGAGATCTGGAACTATTATGGCGGAGGTCATCAGAAGGCCTGGAAGGATCGCGAGAGTGCTCGTCTGGAGAAACAGCTGCCCAAGTGTGTCTCCGGGATGATGAGAATTGCATTGAAGGAACGCGCGGAACGAGACAAACAAGCAAAAGAAGAGCGAGCGAAACAGAAGCGCATCGACGCAGTGCGGACAGAACTGAGAAAGATTGAGAAAGAAGAGAAGAAAATCAAGGCGCTCGAACGCGAAGCCATTGAGTGGCAGCGGGCTGAACGGCTTCGAGCATACATCGATGCGGTGCGACGTGATGCGGTTCGAAAGACAGATCCGGAGGACCAGGCAAAGGTATTGGAATGGGTCGAATGGGCTGAACGGCAAGCAGATCGGATCGACCCGTTGAAGCCGAGCCCGCCGTCCCTGGTGGACGAGAAAGCAAGAGTGATTCGCCGGCTCGAAACGGTTGAGGGATGGTGGTGGGCGAAGAATGTTGCGGAAGAGGAGTCCGAAGCGGACCACTCCGAGCCACGACCAGTCCAAAGCTGACGCCCTTCACGGCGCAGACTTTGCGGAGAGCACCTGCCTGGTAAGCAATGGGACTCCATCCGTAACGGGCACCCAGCATTAAATTCCGCTCTATTGCGCGTTCGTTCTGTGCCGAAAAAATGTTTGTTAGAAAGTAGGGCGCATTCACCGGAGGTCAAGTCCTGTCCGAACACAATCAGCCGACGTGTGGCGCTCATGCTTTTCGAGCTTCAGCGTCAGACGAAATGGGGGGCGCGCTGAGTGGGAGCGGCTGCGATGCGAGCTTGCCGCCAGACCGCTGCGTTAGGGGCAATATCCAAATGGACAGAGTATGAGCAAAACGGTCAGATCAACCATGGCAATTAGACCTGTAGAAGCGCCAAGCCATAAACCTCCACCGAAGGCTGACGGGCATATCATTGGGATCGATTCTGGATCGTGTCGAGTTAAGCTAAGAATTGTGTTCGCAGGCGTTTGGGATAGATCAGCATGTGAGTGCCGCGCGGTTTCCAGGGCTGTGCCCCATTTTGTGCCACCCTACATCAAAAACCGTCATACATGGTAGCAATTGAAAGGGGGAACAAATCGTCCCCTTAGACACGGAAATCAACACGATAGCAAACGGTCGCACTCGGTACGAAAGAGGAGCGCAACTGTTAACCGAAGGGTTGCTAGTCCGAATTTAGCCCCGAGGAATCCACTTTTTACGGCTTCGAACCGGGCAGAATATCCTCGAGTTTGAATATCTCCAGATCGAGTCCGTGTGGATTTTCCCCGTGATAGTTGTATTGCGTGTGCTGCTGTGCCGGAGGTTGAAGACGGCGCCTACGTTCTCCATTTCTCAGACCACTCAATAAGAGTTTTATCCAACGCCGCAGCGAGGTCTTGTGTATCGAGTTCGTCGGTTTCTTGCAGCACCTTCCTTACCGTGCGCAGCACCCGAATAGGGTCGAAATCCGCGACGGCAGTTGCCATTCCCTCGATTCGGGGCAATCGTGACTCTATGTCATCGCCATCTGGACCGCTGACAACTTCGTCTTCCCCCTGTAAAATATGATCCGCCGCATATCTGTTTGCGTTGTCGAAAACGTCCTGCCACCGCTGTTTAAAGTTCGCATCCGAATTGTTGCGCATCTCTGAACTCATTTGTTTCTCCTTTAATTGATTATCGACCTACAGGCGGAGTCATGAGTCTCCCCCCTGGCACCGTTCCTAGCGAAACTAAGATACCTGCCCCATTAAACCTCTCGCGGCGAAATAAGCGAATTAAGCGAAGCCAGGATCACTCGTGCGCGATCTTATTCGCTTTTTTCGCTTATTTCGCACGTCACGTACATGCAAGCCATCGCTCCACCGAGCGCCCATCGGTTTGCTCGTTCTTGAACTCCGCTCTTTTCAGCCGGTACAACAAATCGAGCGCACGGTGGATTTCCTCAGCCTTTCTGTGCCGACCAAGCAGATTGCTAATATCGGTTCGCGTTAGACCGCCGGGGTTCTGACGGAGGGCCTGAAGGATTGCATCAGCAAAGGGGTCACCAAGAGCGTCCCCGAACACGTAGCGGACCGAATTTTCACTGAACTGCCAAACAGCAAGCGCGGCCTGAAGGTGTCCGGGCCGGATTTCGGCCATTTCATCCAGTAAGGCGTACATCATAGCGAGCCGCAATACGTGCGCTTCCGCACGGGCTGTAAGCGCACCGAAGAGTCCTGGTTGATCGTCGCGAGAAAGTTCTGGATATATTTCGTTCCAAATCTCGCGGGCTTCGGGACTGCGTCGCATTTCACAAACCGACCGTGCAAAATCGACTGCTGTGCAGATTTTTTTATTCAAATCGCCTTTTTCTGTTTCGGGAAGAGCGCCGCCATCTGGAAGAACCTTTGAACGTTGAGCACAGCCGATCAGAAATCGATTTGCGAAGCCGTTCGCCTGATCGGTCGCCGAGAGATAACGCAAAAGATCTTCACACGTAGTGTGTCCGATTATCGAAATATGCGACTGCGCGGCCTTCATCGGCATATTCTTTGTTAGGGTGCCAAGCGGTAGCCCGTCCCACGCGCATCGCAGAACTGGGGATAAAGTGTTTCCCTCTCGCTGCATCACTCTCAACGAGGAAGCAAACTCAGCTTCGACAACAAGCAAACGTTTGTCTGCAACGCCTTCGTCAACGAGTTCCTGGTCTCCTTTTTTGTTTCGCCCCCAACGCTCGTCGCGCACGTGGTAAATCACGCCTTCGCCGGAACTAAGGCCAGTTAACACACGCGGACCCGCCCAGGAATCGTCTGCGGCGCCGATTCCTGCTAGAACTTCGCCGAGTGAAGTGCCCTTGCGAGACTTGGCGGTCCGGCCAACAATCAAAATAAACTCATTTAAGCGATGTGCCGTAGCGCCAACCATGAAACGCGGACCGCTGCCAACGACGCTACCGAAGGCGGCCAGGAATTGAAGCAGGATGGCGGCCGGGTCAGCTTCCGTGTACGGATCGATGGCGTAAACGAATTCACCGACCAAACCGTAAAAAGCCTCTGGAGCAAGCGCTCTGGGCCAGTCCCTCGCTTTTAAGGTCTGTGATCCGACAATTTTCGCTTGTGACGTGATGCCCAGCCACTTCCGCACTTGTTGCACAACTACATCACCGACAATTATCGAGAGTGTTGGCGCACCTGTCGTACTTCGGCCTTCGTTCTGACGCTCGGCAGTTGAGACCACATCGCGGATTCGCAGACGTAGCTCTTCATCACCAGCGGCTGTGGCGACAGCACCGACAAAATGAGAAACCTTTGCTTCATCCCAGCCCGCCCGCAGCAGCATTCCGGCTAAAGCGAGCGCAGCTTCGTGGCGCTGACCTGTAGGCCAATAGCGACCCAGCAACGCCGCGGCGGCGAGGGCGTGCACGCTTTGAAAGAGATCGCTGGCATCGCAGTCGGCGGGGTCCCCTTCTTCGTCCCAGCTATACAGTTCGCCGGAGTCATGAAGCGATGGCGGCACAACGGTTTGATGGCCGTCTTGGCGAATCTCGACGATGGTGGAGTTTCTGGCATGAGATTCTAGACGCGTTGGATCGACGAGTTTCACATATTCCGGTGACGGAGAAACGCGGTACCATCGGTGGGATCGCAACTTACTGGGTCTACCGTGCACGCGTGAAGTTTTAGGAAGGAAAAAATCAGCAACAGCGATAGCTTCTGTCGCGTCCAAATCAACATCAGTGAGACCACCGCTCGGCTCGCCAAGCAGCAATCCTAGGTTTGTGTTCGCAGTAATCCGGCCAGACAATTCTTCTTCCGTTAGGCGCAAGTCTTGCCAGCCTCTTAGATTTGGTGCCTTCTTGCCGCGCGGAATTGGAACCACGGGCCATCCGCGACGAGTGTATTCACGCGCCGCCTCGAGTGGAGTAACGCGCTTCGGCTGCGCCATTATCGAATCCCTTCTGTGACTAGACGGCGTAGTTCCTGCATAGAAATAAGCCAGCGCCGTCCGCACTTGGTCCCGCTAATTCGTCCTTCGCGAACATATTTACGTAACGTGAACACAGAAAGGGACGTCAACTTTGCGGCGGTTTTGAAATCGACCGCCAACGGCTCCGTCGTACGATTCATATTCGGATCAGTAACCATGTTTCCTTTCCTGCGCGCCGATAGTCGTCCAGCCTAGAGCAGGTGAATAAATCGGATCCAATCGGATTGGCCGGGTCAATCGGCCGCCGGCCTCGTCATTTCTTTCAAAGCTGTTAGCCATTAATGTCCTCAAAAGCGAATCCACGCTTGATTCCTGGAATATACGGTCATATAATAGCGTCATGGCGAATGATTTGCAACGTGGTAATGATATCTCCGTATCACGCCTTCCTCGTATTCTGGTTGATGCTAAACCGGGCGAGAATGGGTGCCCGGCGAGCTTTCACCTGCGTACAAAACGACCTACGCTCATCAGGGAATTTACAGACACAGATAGCAATCGTGTCTTACGGGATCTGAAAGGAAAGGACCGCGCTCGCTTTTATTCGCTTATTGAATTAATTAAGGCGCTGCAAAGCGACGATCGGCTTGCACTAGATCACGCTATAGAGCGGATCAAAGACTCATCGCAACTAACCGGTAAGTTTTCTGAAAACAGGATGTATGGAAGTGGGAAGAGTTCGTGGGTCTCGTTAATTATGCTTCGGCAGATACAAGACAATAAGGGACAAGCGGAGGAACAAAATGCACAGAGGCATCTCAGTCGGCGTCTTTCCGAAGAGCTTGGAAATGTAAAATTAGTTCTATGGTGGACTGGCGAGCTTTTCACGCCTGGCCTCTATAGCCCGGATGAAGGTTCGGCCCTGTATGTACGAGCACTGCTCGGACTTGGAAGTGCGACGAAAACGTTTATGGTTTGCCCTCACTGCGGAACGCTGTTCATCCAAGAACGAACAGATCAGCAATATTGCACTGTAGCGCATCGAGAAGCACATCGAGTTTCCCGTTGGCGTGCCCAAAAAAAAATAGCAAGAATGGGAAAGAAGGAATCTGTAAACAGAGGATAAACGATGGCATTGTTCAAACGTAATAAGACGTGGTGGACCGATTTTTCAGTAAACGGGCAGCGCTTCCGCCAATCGCTCGGGACGACTGACTGGCGCGCGGCAATCAGCGAAGAGAAGAAACTCATAGCGCAGGCCCAGAAAGGGAAGTTATCTGTTGCAGGAGAGTCGTTTGCGCGACTGGCCTTCTCCGAGGCCTCCGAGCGCTACCTCGACAGCCGTAAACTGGAATTATCCGATCGAAGCTTGAAGAAAGAGCGGCAACTGCTGGTTCAGCCGTCGAGCTTTTTCGGGACTATGCCGCTGAGGCGCATCACGACGGAGAACTTGCTGGCCTACCGGGAATCACGTGCCAAGCGTGGAACCGGGCCAGTCTATGTGAACATGGAAATGGGCTCGATACGTCGCATTCTTAAGCGAGCGAAGCGCTGGCACATTGTCGCTGAAGACATTCATCCTTTGAAAGAGCGTGGTGAGGTTGGTCGGGCGATGGCTCACGAGGAAAAAATTCGGTTGCTGCGCATAGCCGCGGCTCGCCCGGAGTGGCAAACTGCCCGCTGCGCTGCGGTCCTTGCTCTCAACACAACAATGCGTGGCTGCGAGCTAAAGGGCTTGCGATGGTGCGATGTGAATCTCATAGACCGCATCCTGACGGTGCGACATAGCAAGACAGAGGCAGGAGAGCGCACCATTCCTCTAAACGCCGATGCGATGGCGGTAGTTCTCGAGCTATATAGGCGCGCTCAAACGGGAGGGGGCACAGAGCTAAGCCACTACGTTTTTCCGGCCTGTGAGCATGACCGAATTGATCCGACAAGATCTCAAACGACTTGGCGCACGGCATGGCGCAACCTGACGCGCGCTGTTCACTGCCCTGCGTGCAACCAGTTGCAGAGTCCAGCCGAGAAATGTCGCAATGAGCAGTGTAAAATCGACATTCATGAAATCAAGAGTCCGCTAGCCGGGCTGCGCTTCCACGATCTTAGGCATCATGCCATTACAGAGCTGGCTGAGTCCCAGGCAAGTGATCAAACCGTCATGGCAATCGCTGGTCATGTCTCGTCCAGGATGTTGGCGCTTTATTCCCATGTTCGCCTCGACGCGAAACGCCGCGCTCTGGACGCCCTCAATAACCCCGGTCCGATGGGCGGTTATGGCACAAACCACGACACAAACCCCGCTCTGCCTCAGAAAATCCATTCGCAAGTGATTGAAGGGTATGGTAGGCCCGTGCGGGCTCGAACCGCAGACCTCCACCGTGTCAAGGTGGCGCTCTAGCCAACTGAGCTACGGGCCTACTGACTTATTCGCATTCTAGCACAGCGTTTGACGGCAGCGAGGCCGCGATAGCTCGTTCAATTTGATATAGGGCGAGCTGAAAACCCCATGAGCAGTAGGGATCGCTGGGAGAATGGCAGATAGAGGAGTGCGGCGGTGGCCGCCAGGGCCAAGCCGAAGCCGATTGTGTGAACGATTAAGAACGGAGCAAGGGCCCATAGTTCATCGAGCGGCAGTAGAAATGGGAAAAGTTTCTTGAATTTCGCGCCTAACCCGCGATAGTTGAAGCCCGCTGCCGAAAGCAGATAAAGCCGAATAGGTATCCCGATGGCCGCCGTAACGATCAGGACGACTAATATCAAAGGACCAAGGGCTCTCGATTCCGTCAGAATCGCCTCCACGCGGGACAACCGCATCAACGAAATCGTGTAAAAGACCAGGTACATCAGCTGAATCAACGAAAAGAGAATCCGCACTATCCCTCGCGAAACGACGGGTAATTCCTGCGGATCGCTCAAAACCGATGAGCGAGCTGGTTGCGAGGCGGGTTCGTCAAGTTCTTCTGGTTTCAGGATGCCGTCCCGCGAGCCAGCCTCTACTGGCGCAATGAAGCGATATCCGCGGCGAGGCAGCGTCTGGATAAACCGGGGATTCGCTGCTGAATCACCCAGTGCGCTTCGTAGTTGATTAATC
>Ga0182015_10001968_pt1 | contig 25881 bp, 24 predicted proteins | sample 712P3MmetaG_FD_120478 | JGI IMG/M metagenome (GOLD analysis project Ga0182015, IMG submission 120478) | Permafrost microbial communities from Stordalen Mire, Sweden - 712P3M metaG | ecosystem: Environmental > Terrestrial > Soil > Wetlands > Permafrost | place: Sweden: Stordalen | collected...
ACGATTCCGGTATTCATGGCGCTTGCAGAAATAATCTTCTTGAAGACTCAAAGCCTAAGCCCACGTTTAACCTTGGCTCTGTCGGTGGGCGTCGGCGGTGTCATTATTCTTGTAAGCCGTTCAGCTAGTTTCGGTGATCGCGCGATTGATCCAGCGGGAGCCGTTGCCTTGTTGATTGCCGCAGTATGCTGGTCGGTGGCGGCGATTCTCACACGAAAACTATCCTTACCTGAATCGAAATTGATGAGCTCGGCCAGCCAGATGCTCGCCGGGGGAATTCTGCTTATCATCGCGGCGGCAATGCTGGGAGAGTTTCGAAATTTTCATATAGGCGCAGTCTCGGCCAAAGCTTGGATCGCGCTGGCGTACTTGATCGTTGCGGGTTCGATCGTTGCATTTACCGCGTACGTTTGGCTTATTCACCATGAATCGCCGACGAAGGTTGGCACTTACGCTTATGTGAATCCCGTGGTTGCAGTTCTGCTCGGATACTTTGTGGGCGGAGAAGCTCTCGGCGCGAGAACCATTGCGGGAACTTTTTTGGTTCTCGTGAGTGTGGTGGTGATCACCACTGCACCAAAGAACCAAATCGAAGACCAAAAAATAGAGATTAAGGAAGCCGAATAACCGTACTTTTAAATCTTTGACCTCTGCTCGCTTCGGTCTCTTATGGGTGAGTCATGTTCTCGGGCTTGACCAGTTGATCAAATTCTTCTCCGGAGAGATAGCCCAGCTTCACCGCTGCTTCCCGTAAGCTGCTGTGTTCCACATGCGCTGTGTGAGCAATCTGTGCGGCTCTGTCGTAGCCCACCTTCGGAGCCAGCGCGGTCACCAGCATTAAAGAATTTTTCACGTACCAGTCGACTTTCGCGCGATCCACTTCGATGCCTTTGATCATGTACTCGACGTATCCGTGGCAGGCATCGGCGATCAGGGTCACCGAGTGCAGGAAGTTAAAAATGATCACCGGCTTGTAGACATTGAGCTCGAAGTTACCCTGGGATCCGGCAAAGCCAACTGCTGCCGTGGCTCCGTGAACTTGAGCGCAAACCATGGTCATCGCTTCACATTGCGTGGGATTGACCTTGCCCGGCATGATCGAACTTCCCGGTTCATTCTCCGGAATCGAGAGCTCACCCAGTCCGCACCGCGGACCGGAGGCGAGCCAGCGAATATCATTCGAGATTTTCATCAACGATGCTGCCAGCGTTTCCATTGCCCCCTGCGCAAAAATAATCTCGTCGTGTGCGGATAACGCAGCAAACTTGTTCGCGTGTGACCGAAAGGGAAGTCCGGTGAGGTCGGCAATCCGTTTGGCCGCGCGCTCCGCGAATTCGGGATGTGTATTAAGTCCTGTTCCTACGGCCGTACCGCCGATGGCCAAATCGTACAGCCCCTCCAAGGCTTGTTCCAGGCGATGGATGTCACGTTCCAGCAAACTCGCCCATCCGCCGAACTCTTGCCCAAAGGTCAGCGGGACGGCGTCCTGCAAATGCGTGCGGCCGATCTTTACCACGGCGTGAAATTCCTTTGCCTTCGCCGCAATCGCATCGTACAGGCTGCGGATCGCGGGAATCAGAGTGTTCTTTACCCGGTCCGCCGCCGCAATGTGCATGGCCGTGGGAAACGTGTCGTTCGAGGATTGCGACATGTTTACGTGATCATTGGGATGAACCGGCTTCTTTGACCCTTTTTCGCCGCCAGCGATCTCAATGGCACGATTCGAGATCACCTCGTTCACATTCATGTTGGTCTGCGTGCCGCTTCCCGTTTGCCAGATGCGCAGCGGAAATTGATCGTTCAGCTTGCCTGAGATCACTTCGTCCGCTGCCTCCACGATCAGTTTGGCTTTCTCTGCCGGCAGCTTGCCTAAATCCTGGTTCACCAGCGCGCATGCCTTCTTCAACGTGCCGAACGCACGGATCAATTCCGGCGGCATGGTGTCACGACCGATGTTGAAATGGAGAAGTGAGCGCTGCGTCTGCGCGCCCCAGTAGACGTTGGCTGGGACTTCGATTTGCCCCATGCTGTCGGATTCAAGGCGGGTACGCGTGTCTGATTCGGTGGAAGCGGGCATAGAAGTCCTGACGATAGAAGTTCCTAACTATGGAGAAGTAACCAAAAATTATAACCCTTTGACGACGCCCCACCATGTCTGAGATAACGAATCATCGTGATGTAAGCGCTGGAATCGATTCCCGGTTTCGTCCCATGCTAAAATCATCGATCTCGAATCGAAACCTTCATGCCAGAAATTCTCAGTGCCGAAGATGTGCTGACTTCCCCGAAAGCCGAACGCCGTCCCGATCCGGAGACGCGCACCGATGTTCTGGTAATCGGAGCCGGCCCCACGGGCCTTGCGTGCGCGATTGAGGCGCAGAAAACTGGTCTTCGAGTAATTGTTCTGGACAAAGGCTGCCTGGTAAATTCGCTCTACCACTATCCCGCCAATATGCTGTTCTTTACCACTCCAGAACTTCTCGAAATCGGCGATATCCCGTTCACCACGGCCCGGCAAAAACCAACTCGCGAGGAGGCTCTCGAGTACTACCGGAAAGTGACCGAACATTACCATCTCGACATTCGTCAATACGAGTGGGTAAAGACGGTGATGGGAGAAGATGGAAGCTTTTGTATTACCTCCAGTGACAGAGCCGGCCGCCCGCACGATTATCAAACCCGCAAAGTGATTGTCTCGACTGGGTACTATGACTTGGCAAACCAGCTGTGCATTCCGGGTGAGGACCTGCCGAAGGTTTCACATTATTATGCCGACGCCCACCCCTATTACGATACCGATGTGCTTGTGATCGGCGGCAAGAACTCCGCCGCGATTGCCGCCCTGGATTTATGGCGGCATGGTGCGCGCGTGACGCTTGTTTATCGAGGTAATCAAATTCATCACCACGTCAAATATTGGATCAAGCCCGATCTCGAAAATCGTATCAAGGCCAACGAGATTGACGCTTATTTCAGTAGCACTGTTCAGGAAATTGGTCTGGACCACGTCGTACTTAAGACCCCGGCGGGTCCGGTTCGCCTGAAGAACGACTTTGTTCTCGCCTTGGTTGGATATCATCCCGACTACGATTTTTTGCGAAGTATGGGGATCGAGCTTTCCGCCGATCAGCATCGGCCAGTCTGTGATCCGCTCACGCTGGAAAGTAATGTGCCGGGAATTTACGTTGCCGGCGTGATTGTAGCGGGATCGCGCACCAACGAAATCTTCATCGAGAATGGGCGATTTCACGGCCGGCAGATCGCGGAAGATCTGAAGATCAAACTGCGTCCGGACTCTTAGCCATCACTTCAGCAGGTACTCCTTCACAAACATCGCGGTCGCATAGAACTGGTAGTCGCGATTCTTCTTCTTGTGAAAGCCGTGGCCTTCATCCTTTGCCAGCAGCCACCACACCGGATTTCCATTCTGCCGCACCACCTGCACCATCTGTGCCGACTCACTCGCCGGCACGCGCGGATCATTTTGGCCCGCGATCACGAACAATGGCTTCGTGATATTTTTCGCTTTGTTGGCCGGAGCAATCCGTTCCAGAAATTCGCGCATCTTCGGGTCCCGCTCATCGCCATACTCCACTCGCCGCAAATCCTGCCTGTAGCCGGAAGTGTGCTCCAGAAAAGTGACCAGGTTTGAAGGCCCAACCACATCCACCGAGCAGCAAATGCGGTCGTTATAAGTCGTAGCTACAGCCAGCGTCATGAACCCGCCGTAGCTCCCGCCCGTGATCATCACTTTGCCGGCGTCAAGATCCGGCTGGGTCTGGATCCAGTCGAGTAAGGTCCCAATGTCCTTGTAAGATCCCTCGCGCAGAAAGCCATTATCCAGTTTTTGAAAAGTCTTGCCGTATCCGGTCGAGCCGCGCACGTTCGGGTAAATCATGGCTATGCCCAGCTCGTTAATGTAGTAATTATCGCGTCCCAAGAAATCGGGACGTACCTGACCCTCCGGCCCACCGTGAATGTCGATAATCACGGGACGCTTGCCGTTGAACTTCGCCGGAGGCTTATACAGAAAAGCGGAAATCGACCGCTCATCCCAGGACTTCCAGTGAATCAATTGCGGTTCGGCAAATCCTGAAGTATTCAATCCACCGTTCTCGCTGAACGTCCACTGCTCAAGCTTGCCGCTAGCCGTGTCCAGGGAATACGCATCGTAATCGCGTTGTGCTGTACTCAGGCTAAAAGCCACTTCCCGACTGTTGTTGCGCCAAGTTATGCCATACAGCACTCCTACCGGCAACTTGGGAACCGGAACCTCTTTTCTTGTCCTGATATCCAGAACGTGCAACCTGCTGATGCCATCTTCATTGGCTTCAAACGCAACCCATCGTCCATCTTTCGACAAGTCAAGTTCATCTACATCCCATTTGAGATTGGGAGTGAGCACAGTCGTCTTGCGGCTCGCTAAATCCATGAAAACCAGCCGCTCGAACTCCGAATCCTGATCGCTGGCGAAATAAATTCCCTTGCCGTCTTTGGCAAACCGGGCGTTGCTGTACTCCCCCGTCTCCGAACCTGACATCGGAGTAAGCAAATCTTTTTTCCCGCTGGCCACATCGATCAGCCAAATGTAACTTTCGGCTGCTGAAACGTCGTTGGTCGCAAGCAGTTGCTTGCCGTCCGGAGACCAGTCGGAAATGTTCCATCCGCCGCCTTCCATCTGCGTCACCATGCGCGCGCTCCCCGGCGCGTCGGCGCGTACCACCCAAATGTCCACGTTATTGCCTGTACGTTGAGTGGAACCGTAGGCGATAAAGTCCCCCTGATAAGACCAGCGCGGGCTCGTGTTCCGTGATTTGCCATCCGTTAGCAGCGTGATGTTGTCGCTGTCCATGTCATAACGATAGATCTGGAAAAATTCTCCGCCGCCCACGTCCTTCATAAACAAGAAGGAGTCGCCATTCACCGGTTGGTAAATCGCATCGGCAATACGATCCGGGAAGAACGTCAGTTGGGTGCGGGCTCCGCCGGGAAATTTCACTTGATGCACCTGAGGCGTGTCGCTAAAGCGGGTCGTTATCAACATCTCCCTCCGCAGCGGATGCCAACTGAGAAAACCCGCGGCGCGGAACTCCGAGTAACGTCCTACAGATTCAGCCAGAGACTGGGGAATCTTCGGAATTCCTTCGACCACCAAATTTTCGTTTGGTGCGACTACCTCCTCCTGCGCCAAAGCGAGCCCAGCCAGGAGAACGATAACGATCGCATGCCCCGGCAAAACTAGGAACCTCATTGCACGCACGAATTCATACACGCGTCCTACCAAAGGCCGTTTCATCGCTTCTCTCCTCTGTTGTGCGTCGGACGAATCGAGATGGATTCCGTTAGCGAAATGGCACGTGAATCTTAGGAGGAAAAACCAAGGCAAGTCAACACTACCGGCCTTGGGTGGTTTCCCTTCGTACAGCTTCGTGTCTCTGGAGATAAAAGCCTTCCAGTCGGACCAAGCGCCAAGCCTCACCCCACAAGTCGGTCGATCTTAGCCGCCATGATGAAATCGCTTTCCGTCAGACCGTTGATTTTGTGCGTCCAAAGCGTGATTCCAACTTTGCCCCATGCCAGCAAAATATCGGGATGATGTCCCTGTTCTTCGGCCAGCCGTCCAACTCGATTGACGAACTCAAGTGCTTTTGCGAAATCGGAGAATTTAAATTCCCGCGTAACATGATGCTCCTCGGTCACGGTCCAATCGGGAACGATTTTATGCACCGCATCCAAATCGCTTCCTTTGAGCGCCGGCACTCCACCGCGGCAAGGGACACAAGTCTTATCGGCTAGTTCAGTCATGGGTATCTCCGCTAGTAATGATAGTGGAATTGGCGCTCGATTTCCTCACTCCATCCTGAGTTGTTATCAGCCACAAACAAGGTTGAAACCTCACGCCGCTTTGCCGCATCTTTAGACTCTCAACTCCGATCTGTGGCTTGGGGCAAAAAGAACAATGACTCCACAACCGGCACCAAACGGTTCCACCCCAGTCGCGTCTAATCCCTGGCTGGTTGCGGTTGCAGTCATGCTGGCGACGTTCATGGAAGTGCTGGATACTTCCATCGCAGCCGTCGCGCTCCCGTACATTGCAGGTAGCTTATCCGCAACGAACGATCAAGCTACCTGGGTGCTGACGAGCTATCTGGTAGCCAATGCCATTATTCTCCCCGCGAGCACGTGGTTTTCGCTGCGCTTTGGCCGCAAGCGATTTCTCATCACTTGTATCGTTATTTTTACCATCTCATCATTCGCCTGCGGAGCCGCCAACAGTCTCGCTTTTATTTTGATTGCGCGTGCGGTGCAAGGCGCGGGCGGAGGCGCGCTTCAGCCGTTGTCCCAGTCAATTCTGCTGGAAACCTTTCCTCCCGAGAAGCGTGGAGCGGCCATGGCCGTCTTTGCCCTTGGAGTTGTGGTTGCACCTGTGCTTGGACCCACCCTTGGAGGCTGGCTCACCGACACTTACTCATGGCGATGGGCGTTTTACATCAACATTCCCATCGGTGTCTTCGCAATATTCATGATTTCCAAATATGTGCAGGATCCTCCCTACATCAAGAACGCGCATCCGGGGAAGTTCGATGGCATCGGTCTTGGGCTGCTTGCGATGTGGCTTGGTTGCCTGCAGATCATTCTCGACAAAGGTCAGGAAGACGACTGGTTTGGCGCCACCTGGATCCGATGGGCGGCAGTGATTCTTGTCGTCAGCCTCGTAGCATTTCTCGTTCGGGAGTTCCGCCACAAACAGCCGCTTGTCGATTTGCGCATTTTCCGTCACCGGAACTTCGCGATCGGCTGCCTGCTGATTGCATTGTTCGGGGCCGGCATCTACGGTTTGGTGACGTTGCTGCCCCTGTTCTATCAAGAACTGCTGGGCTATACCGCACTGGCGGCCGGGTGGGCGGTAAGCCCGCGCGGAGTTGGGGCAATTCTCGCCATGCCGATTATTGGTTATCTGACCGCCAAAATGGATAACCGGTTTCTGATTGCGTTCGGCTTCGCTCTATTCGGCGTCGCCAGTTTATGGTTCGGCGAAGTGAACCTATCAATTGGTCAATGGACATTTCTGTGGGCCATCCTGATTAGCGGCTTCGGGTCAGGATGCGTCTTTGTCCCGCTTTCTACGACCACGATGGCGTTCTTAAAGAATGAAGAGATCGGCAATGCGAGTGGCCTTTACAATTTATTGCGCAACATCGGAGGAAGCGTTGGAATATCGGTTGTAAACACGATTGTGTCGCGTCACGAACAAATGCATCGCAACGAATTAGTTGGTTCGCTGGCTCCAGGACGTATGGTCGTTCGAGGAACATTACAGGGGATGCAACAGTATTTGAGCGCGCAAGGAGCTTCTTCTACGACTGCGCTGCAACGTGCGTACGGGTTCATCAATCAGGCGCTAAACGGCCAGGCGCGGCTCTGGTCTTACGTGGATGATTTCCGCTATATGGCGTTGGTTTGCTTCGGTTGCGTGCCGCTTGTCTTTGCTTTGAAGAAAGCGGTCGTAAGAAAGGGCGCGGCCCCAGCCGCGCATTAGCGGGCCGCCGGATTTGGCAAGAGACGCGCGGCTGCTAACATGTTTATAAGGTCGAGAGCGCTGGGAAAAAACTGATGTCTCCACGTGCGCGTTGGAGTTCACGATGATATTCGAAATGACTGAACGGGAATGCCGTGACTTGCTCGGACGCACTTCACTCGGCAGGCTTGCGTGCTCGCAAGACAATCAACCCTATGTGATTCCGATTTACTTTGCCTTTGACTTCGATTACGCCTACTCCGTTTCTACCTTGGGGCAAAAGATTGAGTGGATGCGCGCGAATCCCAGGGTCTGCGTTGAGGTTGACGAAATCGCCGACCGATCGGACTGGAGAAGTGTAGTCGTTTTGGGCACTTATCAGGAACTAACGGAGCCGCAGTATGCCGACGAACGCTCACACGCACGAAGCCTCTTGGAGAAGCGCTCGCTATGGTGGCAGAATGCTTTGGGCGAACGCCAATTGAAATCGGAAACCGAGCTGATTCAAACCACATTCTTTCGCATCCACGTTGATTCGATGACGGGATTGCGCGCAACTGCCGAATCGCGTTGAGTAGCCACGTGTCGCCTCTAACCATTTTCGGACTGTTTGCCGTGACCGCCATGCTGATCTGCTACGCCCTTGAGTCGCGCAGCAGATGGTTCATTCTTGCATTTGCCGGAGCGTGCGTGCTTGGCTCAGCCTACGGCTTTATGCAAGGAGCATGGCCATTCGGAGCGGTGGAGGCGGTTTGGTCCGTGGTGGCGATAGGGCGCTGGGCGATTGCACCAAAAACGAAGTGAGCGAAAACAGAAGTTTCGTTCTAACCGCGCCGCAATTCTTCCAGCACCTTAGGTTCGATATTACCGCCGCTGATGACGGCCACATTCAACTTGGTTGCCGGAAGTTCACCGGCGTGGAACAGGAAGCCTGCGAAAGCGACTGCGCCGCTGGGTTCGGCAACAGTTGCAGGGTCCGCGCTCAAATACTTCATAGAGCGCCGAATTTCATCCTCAGTAACGGTGATAATGTCATCCACGTAGCGCCGAATGTGCTCGAAGTTGATCGGACCGATGCTTTGGGTACGCAATCCGTCGGCAGACGTGCGGGAAACATCGCTGGCGGTTAACTGTACGATCTCGCCCGACCGTAGGCTGGCTTGGGCGTCAGCAGCCAGTTCCGGTTCGACGCCGATCACTTTTACCTGCGGCCTGCTTAATTTGATCGCGGTCGCGATGCCGCTGAGCATTCCTCCGCCGCCTACCGGCGCGAGAACAGCTTCCACGTCAGGCAGATCCCTTAGAATCTCGAGCCCCATCGTGCCTTGACCAGCGATGATCTGCTCGTCATTGTAAGGAGGTATGATCGCGTAGCCATGCTGCGCCGCCAACTCTTCGGCTCGAATCTGGCGCTCCGAGCTGCCTGGGCCTACAGTGACGATCTCCGCTCCCAGAGCAGCCGTGGCCTCCCGCTTAATCGCTGGCGCGTTATCTGGCATAACAATGACGGCTTTAACGCCCAGAGCACGAGCCGCATAAGCCACGCCTTGAGCGTGGTTGCCGCTGGAGTACGTGATCACGCCGCGCCTTAGCTCTTCGGGAGGGAGTGACGAGATTTTGTTGTAGGCTCCGCGCAGTTTGAAGGCGCCGATCGGCTGCTGATTTTCGGCCTTAAGAAATAGGCGTCGTGGGTTGGTGCCGTACAGCTTGAATTCGATCAAGGGCGTGTGCGTGGCGATACCCCGAAGTCGGGCTTGAGCAGCGTGGATGTCGCTAAGAGTGATCATATGGAATGTATAAATTTAAGATAAAACAATGAGGATAGCAATTGACATCATGATGTCTGTACGGATAGCATCATGATGTGCGAACCACTCTTACACTGGATGACGATGTTGCCAGCCTGCTGAAGAAAGAAGCCCGCAAGTCTGGGGAGCCGTTTAAGCGGGTGGTGAACCGCTACTTACGCATGGGATTGACACAGACGAAGCAACCCCCCCGGAAGCCTTTCGTGGTTAGGCCATTCAATCTGGGACTGCCTCCATTTGAAAAAGTGGAAGAGCTTCTTGACTTCCTCGAAGGGCCGGATCACCGGTGATCGTCGTCGATGCCAATCTACTGATTTACTCCTACGATAAGCATTCACGCAATCATGCGGAAAGCCGTTCTTGGGTCGAGAAAGCATTCTCGGGCCAGGAAGCAGTGGGATTACCTTCGCAGAGCTTATCTGCCTTCTTGCGGGTGATCACGAATCGGCGACTTCCCGGAACACGTCTGATGCTGGCCGATGCGACGCGAATTGTGGACGATTGGTTAGACCAGCCGAAGATTCGGGTGCTCGCCGGAGGCGATGAGCACTGGCTTATTTTTCGGAGAATGATTGTGGAAGGCGGCGCCTCGGGTGCGTTGGTCAGCGACGCACACTTAGCTGCACTGACGCTGGAGTACGGCGGGGTGCTTTACACAGCGGACCGGGACTTTGCCCGGTTTCCGGGACTGCGCTGGGTGAATCCGCTCACTTAGAGCGAAGCGGTTCCTGCTCTTACTTTTTGCTTTTTCGCAAATCAATTCTTTGGCAAATCGATCTCCTGCCCGGGCTGATTCGATCGCCTTTCAGATTTCCAGTATCACCGGCATAATCAGCGGCCGCTTCTGAGTCTGCCGCGAAATATAGCGCTTTAAGTCGGCGCGGATTTTTTCCTTGATCACTCCGTAATCCGCCTTCTCTTCTTCGCTGGAATGCGCCAGCGTATCTTCGACAATGCGTCTTGCGCCGTCCATGAAACCATTGTCCCCCGGGTTGAAGCCTCGCGTAACGATTTCAGGCGTAGTCTCGACGCGTCCCGTTAGCTTATTGATCGCGATGATGGGCAGCACAATTCCATCCTCGCTCAAATGGCGGCGGTCTTTAATAATTAAATCCTCAACCACATCCGTGCGAGAGCCCGAATCGATGCAAACGCGGCCAACATTCACTTTTCCCGCCTTGCGAGCGTTATGTTCATCGATCTCGAGAACATCTCCGCTCTCGATGAGCATCACTTTTCCAACTGAGCTGTGCATTGCTCCAGCCATTTCCGCGTGGAGTTTCAGTTGACGATACTCGCCGTGAATCGGAATGAAATACTTTGGCTTCACTAGGTTGATGATCAGCTTAAGTTCATCCTGGCTCGCGTGGCCGCTCACATGGATTGGAGGCGAGGTGCCGTCTTCGTAGATCACATACGCCTCGCGGCGGAAGAGATGATCGATCATGCGATAGATCGTCTTCTCATTCCCCGGAATGATGCGGGACGAAAGCACAACTGTGTCACCCTTTTCAATTTTCGCGTGCTTGTGATTATCCACCGCCGCGCGCGAAAGCGCGGACATGGGCTCGCCCTGGGTTCCACTGATCATGACGCAGACTTTTTCCGGCGCGAAATTCTTCATGTCGCCCGGATTAATCACGAGGCCATCCGGAATTTCGAGATAGCCAAGATCTTCGGCGATCTCGGCCGAGTTATTCATCGAACGGCCAATGAAGGCCACTTTGCGCCCATGCTGGTGCGCCAGCTCCACCGCCAACCGTATTCGATGAATCGATGAGGAAAAACACGAAATAAACAGCCGCTTCTTGGTGTGCGCAAACACTTCGTCGAACTTGCGGCGCACCGCGCGTTCGCTCGGCGTATACCCCTTGCGCTCGACGTTGGTCGAATCCTGAAAAAGCGCGAGAACCCCCTGCTTACCGTACTCCGCAAAGGAGTGCAAATCGAACAGATGATTGTCGGTAGGAGTGGGATCGACCTTAAAGTCGCCCGTGTGAATGATTACGCCCAAAGGAGTATGAATCGCTAAGGCGACGCAATCCACCAGACTGTGCGTGACTCGAATGGCATGCACCGTGAATACGCCGGCATTAAACCGCTCGCCAGCCTGCATTTCGCGCAGGTCGGCATCTTCCAGCAGTCCGTGCTCGTCAAGCTTATCTTCGACGTAGGCAAGCGTAAATTCCGTTCCCCAAACCGGGACCTTAAGTTCGGAGAGAATCCAGGGCAGCGCTCCTATGTGATCTTCATGGCCATGCGTGAGGATAATCCCGCGCACCTTTTGGCGATTTTCGAGGAGGTAGGAAATATCGGGAACCACGATGTCCACGCCGAGCAATTCAGCTTCGGGGAACATCAGTCCCGCATCGATCACAATGATGTCGTCGCCCCAGCGGACGGCCATGCAGTTCATACCGAACTCGCCCAGCCCTCCCAAGGGGATAATCTGCAGTTTTCCAGTTGGCATTGAGTATGACGATGCTAGCAGACTGTGTCAGTTAGCGTACAGATGATCTCTCCAGAACGCTCCTTTGGTTCCCTGGTTCTACACCCTGGTTCTACACCCCGCGATTCGTTCTACACCGCCTTTTCCGCCCGGCATGCGGCCTACCCGACGCTCCCGATAGCAATCCCACCCGGGCTGGGTTATGGTTTGATTCATGGCTGCGGGCGAATCCAAATCGTGGTTGCGCGTTCGGGTTGAAAAGTCGCTTGTAAAGGGTATGACACGAGCCTACTCCAAGGTACAAGTCGATCCTGAAAAGTTTCTGTTACAACTTCGAACTGCGTACCGCCTGCCGATCAGCGGTTATCACGGAGTGTATTCGCTGGAGGTTGGCGAGCTCGATAATGTCGCCGAGGACGTGATTCGTGGCGGAATGAAATTCGCCGCAGCCGAGGGCGCGGGCTTTGGAATGGGTGGACTAATCACAATCTTACCCGACCTTGGTTTTCTCTCGGCCATCACCATGCGCACGATTCAGAAGCTGAGTCTGGTGTATGGCTTCCAGTTTAATACTGATAATGAAATTGCTGAATTGTGGATTGCCGCGGCCAGTGCCGCCGGAGTGGATATCAGTCGCGACCTGGTGGAGAAGGAATTTGTCAACAAATTCGTTCCCCGCGTAATCCAGCGGATTGCCGCCCGCGCCAGCGCTGAGGTCGTGGAGAAGTGGGCCGGAAGAATGATTCCGTTGGTGAGTTCCGCCATCGGGGCTGGTCTGAATTATTGGTTCGTACGAGCCTGGGGCGAACGTGCCAGGACGCACTTTCGAGAACGCTATTTGCAGGTCCGGCAACAATCTCAGGAGCGTGCAATAATTGCGCAGACACCGATGACTCTGCCACCTGCGTACATTCCTCCGGCAGGTTGACCATTCCGAACGGCAATTATCGGAAACAGTTTTGCCGCTGCGGTGAGCCTCTGTGTTAGAAACTACCAGTGATCTCTTTCCACTGCGCTGCTGTCCTCTTCGACCTTGACGGTGTTCTCGTGGATTCTACTCAATCGGTCGAACGTCAATGGCGTGCTTGGGCCCGTGAGCATGGAATTGACGGCGACACGGTAATGGCAATCGGACACGGGGTCCGCTCCCGAGAAATCATTAAGATGGTTGCTCCGCATCTTGATCCGGAAGTTGAGGCGCGGAAACTCGAGGCACGCGAAGGCGCCGATCAGGATGGAGTGAGCGTGATGCCTGGCGCTCTTGAACTGCTCCGCTCGATCCCGGAGGAATGTTGGTGCGTTGTTACTTCCGGGACACGCCATCTTGCAACTGCGCGATTACTTCTCGCAGGAATTCCAGTCCCGAGAATCATGGTCGCGGCGGAGGATGTTTCGAAAGGAAAGCCTCATCCCGAACCCTATCTGAAGGGTGCTGAACTGATTGGCGCAAGGCCGATCGATTGCCTGGTAATCGAAGACGCCCCGGCTGGAATTCAATCTGCCCATGCGGGTGCGATGAAGGCAGTTGCCCTGACCAGCACATATCCTGACACTGCTTTGACCGAGGCGGATGCGATCATTCGCAGCCTCGATCAGATTCGTGTGATGGTGGAAGGCGCTCGGAAAATAAGGCTGGAAATCGCTAGTTCAGGCGGATGTTAACGCCTCACCGAAGCCAATCTTCCAATTCAATCCCACGGTCGGTTTTTTCATCTCGGTATTTCACAATCACAGGCGTATACAGGGAGATTCCCAATTCCGCGGCCGCACCCTTCTTGACCGCGCGTGAACCGGGCACGACCACAGCGCCTTCGGGAACCTCGAGCGGACAGTCAGGCGTGGCGCGATAAACCTCGTTGCGCACCAGGTCATAGAGTGGAGTAGACCGCGTCAAAATCGTTCCCGCACCCAACACCGCTCTCGCGCGAACCACTGTTCCCTCGTAAACCCCGCAGTTTCCGCCGATCAGGACGTCATCTTCAATAATGACGGGTGCGGCATTTACCGGTTCAAGCACCCCCCCAATCTGTGCCGCCGCACTTAAATGCACACGCTTACCAACCTGCGCGCATGAACCAACCAAAGCATGAGAATCGATCATCGATCCCTCGTCCACATACGCGCCCACGTTGATGAACATCGGCGGCATACAGATCACCGAAGCGGCCACATGCGCTCCCAACCGCACTGACGAACCACCTGGAACCATACGTACGCGATCCGCCAACGAAAATTGCCGCGCGGGAAAGGTATCTTTATCCACGAATGTCAGAGCGCCGGCACCGGTCTCCAGCAATTCTCCGAGCCGAAACCCAAGCAGGATGCCATGTTTCACCCATGTGTTAACTATCCAGCGCCCCTCAACCTTCTCCGCGGCGCGGATCGTTCCCTGCGTCAGCGCGTCACGGAACTGAAGAAAAGTTGGACGCGCTTCCGGATTATGCTCGACCTCGCCCAGCGCGGCCAGCCGCTCGATGGATGCTTTTAGGGATTGCATGGAGAAAAAATTGCCGATCGCTGATTGCTGATTATGAAACAAATTCGATCATGTCCTTTAATCCGCAATCAGCAATTATCAACTGCTTTTTCAAACGCACTTGCATTCGCTGCGAATTAACACTCCTGTCATCTCGTGCGCTACCTCGCGTCCTTGCACCAACGTTGCGTAGGGTCCGTGCCAGCGAGAATGGTTTGCGTCATGCCCAGTCGGCCGCCCTTTCCCCTGATTGCATTGCCCGCACGATCCACGGTGCAATACGATCTTTCTGGGACCGGCCGCCCAGTTTTCATAAATGTAAAACTCCGCCGCTTGCCCCGAAGCAGCCGCCGGCTTTGCAATCAAACCGGCGTCGGTCGCAATCTTCTGAAGTTTTGACCGTGTGTCGCGCCGCATCGGCAACAACGGCAAACGGTAATTCTCTTCGATCCGTCCCATCATGGCTAACACCGCCTTCACCGGCAAGGGACTCGATTCGATGAAGTTAGCCTGCATCAACGCGAGATATTTGCGGTGAATGCTTCGTGCCGCAGCCCAGTCGTTGTTCAGAGCAGCACGAGTCATACCCGCCATTTCTCGCGGAATCTCGTTCGACGCCACGGAAATTACGCCAACTCCACCGAGTGCGATCACCGGTAATGTTACGGAATCATCTCCTGAGAAAACTAAGAACGCCTCTGGAACCGCGTTGATGGCCTCAGCAATCTGAGTCATGTTGCCGCTTGCCTCTTTCACGCCAACGATGTTTGGGATCTCCGACAGGCGTGCCAGCGTTGCAGGTTCCAGGTTTGCTCCTGTACGACCGGGCACGTTGTACAGGATTACCGGCTTGTCGCTCACTGCTTCCGCGATTGCCTTGAAATGCTGATATTGACCTTCTTGCGTAGGCTTGTTGTAGTAAGGGGATGCAGTCAGAATTACATCGACGCCCTGCCGTGCCGCAACTTCTTTCGCCTTTTCAACCGCATCGCGGGTCGAGTTGGAGGTCGCTCCAGCCATAATCGGCACGCGCCCGCCGGCCACCTCAATTGTCGTATCGATAACCCGCAACCATTCATCGTGCGTGAGCGTCGGCGTCTCGCCTGTGGTCCCACAGGGAACTAGAAAATCGATGCCCGACTCGATTTGCCACGCCACCAGATTCCGAAGCGCAGGCTCGTCGATAGAACCATCTTGATGAAAGGGAGTGACCAGCGCTGTGCCGCAGCCGCGAAGTTCCATATTTATAAGATAACGCGAATGGGCGTGTGTGGGAACGTCCGCCGCACTATAACTGGCGCCAAATGTCTTTGAAATCGTAGAAGCCTTTTTTGCCGGCGAGCCATTCTGCAGCGCGCACCGCTCCCTCGGCGAAACCCTGGCGAGATTTGGCGTCATGGCACAAATAGATCTTGTCCGCGGCGGAATCGAACACAACTTCGTGCATGCCTACTACATCGCCCTCGCGAAAAGAAGTAATTTCTAAGTGAGCCTGCTCTTGATTACCGCTCGACTCGCGGATTACGTTCTGGATGGCGATGGCCGTGCCGGAGGGCGCATCCCTCTTATGTATGTGATGCCGTTCGAAGATCTGCCCGGAGTACCCTTGCCGCAGCGCGCCAGCTGCGGCTTGTGCGACATCAAGAAACAGGTTCACTCCAATCGAGAAGTTCGCTGCGTATAGTAATCCGCTTCCCCTCCTCTCGACTAACTGCCTGACTCGATCGATCTCGCCATACCATCCCGTCGTGCCCACGACGATGTTCTTGCCCGCTTTGACGCATGCTTCGATGTGCTCAATAACGCAGGAGGGCGTGGTGAAATCGATCACAATATCAATCCCGTCCAGCTTTTCTGCGGTAAGCGCGGAGCCACCTGAGTTCATCGCTGCACCGATATCTTCAACCGTGTGTCCACGATGACGCGCAACTTCCGCCACTATCGATCCAGTCTTGCCACGGCCGAGCAAAAGGAGGTTCAAGGTCATAGCCTCAAAAGCGGTCGAACTGCTGACGCAAGGATCGAAGAACTCTAGGCAAATACGGCTGGATCCAGATCCTGAAAAAATGTCTTGTGCAGGCGCTGGATCACCTCTGGCACTTCGTCTTCTTCAATCACAAACGTCAGGTTAATCTCAGATGCTCCCTGCGAAATCATGCGGATCTTTTTATCGGCCAACTCTCCAAAGACCAGCGCCGCCACTCCCGGCTTGTCCCGCAGGCTCTCACCTACAAGGCATACAATCGCTTTCCGTCCCTCATATTTCACGTCTGCCAGCTTCGCCAGATCCGCGGCCAGAGCGGGTATGGCCTGATTCGAATCGACAGTGAGCGAAACGCTCACTTCCGACGTGGAAACCACGTCGACCGCCACCTTGTGCCGGTCAAAAGCTTCAAAAATTGCCCGCAGAAACCCGTGGGCCAGCAGCATGCGCGGCGCTGCTACATCCACGATGGTGATGCGCTTCTTTGCGGCAATTGCTTTGAAGATATTCTTTACCTGCGGCGCCCGGGTGGTGATCTTCGTCCCCTCGCAGGTGGGATTCAGCGAATTGAGAACGTACACCGGAATATTTTTATGGATGGCGGGCAGTACCGTCGCCGGGTGCAAAACTTTCGCTCCAAAGTATGCCAGTTCGGCCGCCTCGTCGAAGCTGATGACCTTGATGCGCCGTGCATCGGGACAAATACGAGGGTCGGTGGTGAGGATTCCATCCACATCGGTCCATATGTCAATTCGTTCTGCGTCGAGCGCCGCGCCGACAATTGCCGCCGAAAAATCGGAGCCGCCCCGGCCAATCGTGGTTGTGATGCCCGCCTTGTTAGCTCCCACGAAACCACCCATCACGGGAACCTTCCCTTTGTCGATCAGCGGTTCCACAACCTGTTCCAGGCGCTCGGCAGTTTCTTCAAGTTGCGGCACTGCTTGCATGTAGCTACTGTCGGTTACCATCACATCGCGCGCATCCACATGCGCGCTGTCGATCCCCAGTGCCGTAAAAGCCGCGGCAACAATCTTGCTGGAAAGGATCTCACCAAATGAGGCGACGTTGTCGGTAGTGCGCGGCGTCACTTCTCCAACTGCGGAAATACCGCGCAGCAATTCGTCTAAGGATTCGAAATCCGCGCCCAGTTCTGAATGGAAATCGGTAAACAGCGCCGTGCCCAGCAGTTCGCTGGCTGTTTCGTAGTGGCGTTCCTGCAAGGCGCGGCACAGCTTAAGCGCAGTCTTGCGTTCACCGGCCCCAGCCGCGCGCGCCATCGTTAGCAGTGTGTCGGTCACCCTTGCCATGGCGCTGACCACAACCACCGGACGCTGCTGCAATCGCTCTTTGACAATCGCCGCGACGCGCCGAATGGCTTTGGCATCTTCCACCGAAGTACCGCCGAACTTCATCACGATCATCGGCGCAACTTCCTGCTGGAGGAATTCCAATTATGGAAGTGTGACTGGGATATCAATCGAGGTAGCCTGTTGCCTTTAGCAGTTCCGCGTTCAGCACTGCTGCGCCGGCTGCTCCGCGAATGGTGTTATGCGACAGTACGGTGAACTTCCAATCCAACACGCCACAGGGCCGCAATCGACCTACAACAGTAGTCATGCCAGCGCCCATGTCGATATCGAAACGCGGTTGCGGGCGGTCATTCGCCTCCAGGTAAACGACCGGACGCTCAGGGGCGCTAGGCAGCTTTAATCTCTGAGGCTCGCCCCGGAAATCATTCCACGCCGCAATGATCTCTTGTGGCTCAGTCTTCGTTTTCAAACGAACCGAGATCGATTCCGTGTGCCCATCTTCCACCGCAACCCGGTTGCACTGGGCGCTCATGGCGAATTGCGCGGGAATCACTCTGGTTCCATTCATCGTCCCCAGCAGTTTCTGGGTTTCTTCCTGCATCTTTTCTTCTTCGTTGCGGATGTACGGAATCACATTGCCCAGAATATCGAGCGATGCCACGCCCGGATATCCTGCGCCACTGACGGCCTGCATGGTAACAGCCATCACAGCGTCAAGCCCGAACCGCGCCTGCAACGGCGCCAGAGCCAGCACCAGCCCGATTGCCGAACAATTCGGATTCGTTACCACGTAACCGCCCGACTTTTTTCTCCATCCCTGGCCATCCACCAGATGGATGTGTTCAGGGTTTACCTCAGGAATCACCAGCGGTACATCGGACTGCATACGAAGGGCGCTGGAATTCGAAACCACGGCACAGCCTGCCTCAGCGAAGCGCGGTTCCATCTCCGCCGCAATCGACGCGTCGAGCGCCGCAAAAATTACTTTCGGTGCGCCCTCGGGAGCAGCCGGCGAAACTTTCATTTTGGCCACGTTCGCCGGAATCGCCGACCTTAGCCGCCAGCGCACGGCTTCCGCATAAGTTTTACCCTCCGAACGGTCCGACGCAGCCAACCACGCCACCTCGAACCATGGATGGTGTTCGAGCATCTGAATAAATCTTTGTCCTACGACGCCGGTGGCGCCCAAAATTCCAATAGATATTTTGCTGCTCATAATCGAAGGATCGCCATTCAAAGACATCATTCAATAGAAACGGGGGATGCACCTGATTTTACAACAGACGATTGATCTCATATTTGTCGAAGGTAACTGCAGGATTGGGGCCAGAACCTCGCGGAGAATCCAAAGAAATGACGCGATGCCCCCAAACACCAATATTATTTTTTCATTCCCACTTGCGAACCCATTACGTACTCGTCAAGCGGCCCAAATTTTCTCTTCTCCGCATACAATCGCCAGCGCCGGAACACGATGCGCAAACTTGCCATGACTGGAATCGAAAGAAAAATTCCCAGAATACCCGCGATTTCGCCTCCAGCCATGACTCCAAAAATCGCTGCCAGGGGATGCAGTTCCATGCTATGCCCCATGATTCGCGGAGAGGTTACATAATCCTGAACCAGACGCCAGCAACCGATAAAGACGATCAAGGCCACCCAATGCGGAAAGCTCATCAATAAGGCTACGGAAATAATGACCACGGCCGCCACCAGCGGGCCAACCACTGGAATAAATTCGAGCAATCCGCCCAGAGTGCACAGAACGAAAGAGTAGGGCACGCGCATAAAACTAAGCACGATCCCGTAGACCACCAAAGTAAGAGCGGCAAGGATAAGCTGCGCTCGAATGAAATGCGCGAGCATCTGGTTCAGATCGTTCAGCACGCCCTGGAGGAGTTCGCGCTGCGGCCTTGACTGCACCAGATCCAGAAGAACTTGGCTGAAAGCGCGCCCATCCTTCAGGAAGAAAATGGATAACAGCGGAACGATCACCAAAAGCCATGCCTGTTTCGCTACGTCCGCCACGCGCAATCCAACGTCCTGAGCAAATGTTGTGATTTCACTGCTGTGGCTCGCAATGTAATCGCGAAGCAGGTTCACCGCCCGCAAGTTCCATCCATGCTGTTCGCCCAGCGTCTCCGCAATCTGCCCAGAGCTCAACTGTGCCAATGCAGGTAAAGACTGGCCCAGTCGTGCACCTTCCCGACCGATTCGAGGTCCCATGGAGACGAACAACAGAGCGATAAGACCAAGCAACAAAACGTAGATCACGACAATGGCCCGACCCCTGCCCCGCAAAAGTCTTTCCAGATACGACACGAGCGGGCTCATCAGGTAAGCGAAGAATATGGCAAACAGGAAGGCGATCAGCGTTGCTCGCGCCACATACAGAAACCCCAGCCCTAGCGCAAACAGGAGCACCGTGGTGAGCACTCGAGCCGTCCTTGCATCCGTTACCGGCAAACCGTTACTCCTGATCTACCAACCGAAACACTTCAAACCAAATTCCACAGAGACTCAACTGATTAGTCTCGCACGACCTCCGTGTTATCTTCCGGAATGTCGACCCGAATCAACTTGAACTGATCTTTTACGTCTACCCACAGAACCCAGTTCAAAGCATCGCCCTTCAGATTTAATCTCAACAACTCGCGTTCAGCCCCGTGGACTTCGATTTTTCCCATTCCTGCCAATTCAATCCGTACTCGCAGGGAAGTTCTATCTTGCGGGACGAGGACGCCGAACTCGGCAGGTGCCTGCTGACACTTTAGGTTGCCGCCGTCGGTATGACAGTTGCTCGCAAGATATCTCCATGCCAACACTTCACGATGGATAAAGAAGTTGTTATCCAGGATTGTCGAAGTATTCGGCATAAGAAACGGTTGCTCAGCCGGCTTCGCCGACCCCGCCACCCAAATTTTTTCCAGCAGGAATTCGTCTTTTGGCGTCACCACCAGCGACCCGCTGCTGTCGTTCCATTCGTAACGGACCAACTCCCCGCTACCTGTTATCTGCAATTCCGACTTCTGATTGATGGTGCCCGTATTGCCCGGGTCCTGCAGCCGCGACTTCACCACGCTATTGTCGTTCTCCTGCTGAACGCTGAAGCTCTCTGTCATTATCCGCTGACCCTTGACGATTACAGCGAAAGAGCCAGAATCGATGTCTCGCTTGCCCTTTGTAACGTCTTTCTTATCGCCTGCCCAACATGCGACCGCGCAGGCGAACACTATCGAGATCAAAACCGCAACCTTCCCACACCGTTTTCCCATGAGCAGATGCACTATGAATCTCCTTGGAACTTTGTTAACAGTACTCATCCTTCAAGCGCAATAGTTGAATCAGCTCCGCCGCAATCTCGTCGACGGCTTTTCCGGTGGTTTCATGTCTGAATGATGCCTTCAGGTATTCCGGCCGCCGGGTTTCATATAACCCCGCAAAGTCCCCTCGGCTTCCCAGCATTGGGCGCTGAATCTCCTGGGCTTCGGCCTGCCGCGTACAGCGTAGCCAAAGTTCGTCGACCCCGGCATCCAGAAAAACTGTTTCAAGTTTGGCGCTCTCGATTAATTTCCTCGTAGCTTCGTGGGCAAAAGCCCCGCCACCCAAAGCGATTATCTTGTCTTGGCCGTCAACTTCTTCCAACAATTCCTGTAGCGCCCCACATTCCGCACGACGGAAATAAGCTTCTCCGCATTCTCCAAAAATCTCGGCTACGGTCCTCAATTCACGCCGCTCGACCCTTATATCCAGATCTTCGAACGTCCACGCTAGTCGTTCAGCCATAGCCCGGCCCACGCTGCTCTTGCCCGCGCCCATAAAACCCACCAGGATGACACTGCATTTCCGTGACACACCACCGGTCATATCGGGCTCGTGCGGATCGTTCTTGAAAAGATCCGTGCCAAAAGGAACGTTACGCTCTCCCGCGATTGCCCGTCCTTGAAACGGTCTCGCCGAGGTCTTTTTTATTGTGATTGTTTCTGCGTGCGTTTTCTGAGATGGATTTTACCACTGAAGGTTCGCAACACTACCGTGGATGACATGGCAACTCGCCCCATCGTACCCGCGAAGGCACGTCCCTTGTCGAGCGTAAAAGACGTGTGCGTCTTCGGCTGAAGCGGAATATCGTCCTGCACCTCGCCGCGCACCGAGCGGGCGCTCACGTCGGCGGAGGTCCACTCCGGAATGGTTGCTTCAATGTCGCCGCTGTGGCTGGTCAGCCGGTATTCGCCACTATTTCCAAAGTCGCCAATATAATTAATTCTGCCGCTGGTCGAAACCACTTGCACCAGCGAGCCGTTCACACTGGTCAGCGTAACGGCCCCACTCAGCGAATCCACTTCAACGTGGCCATTCTTGATGTTGTCCAGGTTGACCGCGCCGTTCATCGTCTTGACGTGGACATGCGCATCGGAAATGTCGCGGACGTCGACATCCGCCCCTGGACCCTCCAGGCTCACATCTCCATGCAGTTTCTCAGCATGGAGCGATCCCGTGTTCGAGTGCAGAGTTACGCTGGCGTCCGCCGGAACCAGAATTTCATAATCCACGCGGCCAGACTCGACATCTGCTCCCGCCAGAAGATGCGATTGAATGTCCACCCGGTTCCCACTTTGATTGTTATCGACCTCAACCTTGTCCGAATGCAGAATCGCATACACCTGCACACTGCCGTTCGGCGAAGGTTTTACCGAAATGGATCCATACGGATTGATCACCGAAATCCCCGCATGCGGCCCTACGGCAAAATGAAATTCCTTCTTGCTTTGCGCGACCACCGTACCCGCCATGATGACGGTGACCGTTACCCACTTGGCCGTAGTTCTACTCCACATATCGAACTCTCCCAGGCTTGACTGCCGGACGCGCGGATTCGTGAGCAATTCCAACATTATTGTTGCAGCGGATGATCCATCGCCATTTCGAATAACATCGACTTTTGCTGGTAGGCGTCCATCAACGACCGTCGTGCATCCTGGTCGTTTGGACTCTCTTTCACGGTATTTTCGGCATCCTGTATCGACTCATTCACCCGCTTGAGGTTCTCCTCATATTGGCTGCGCATCGCAGGCGGGTTATCGGCCACTTCCTGAATCAAATCCTCATCATTCAGTCCTGAGTAATTCGCAACCTGCGGCACCGCTTGCGGCACAATCACCGCCTCCTGGGTAGACCGGTTCGGCAATAATCCGCCGCGTTCTTGAAGGCCAATCAACAGCAAGACCATCGCCGCCGCTGGCACCAGCCACCGCGCTACTCCCCATCGCGCAGCAAAAGAGGAGGCTGCCCAGCCCCCGTTCGCCAGTTGAGGCCGAATCAGTCCTTCCTGCCGCAATGCGATTTCAATAGAATTCCAAACTCTAGGGCTCGGCTCATCGCTGGCTTGCAGCTGGCTAGCCGTCGAAACAATCAGATTCAACTCTTCCAGCAATTCCGAACAGGCCGGGCAGGTTCGCAGATGCGTGCTCTGCTCCCGACTGCTACCGTCTTCCACATCCGCCAAGCTCTGCTGCAGCTCAACGCAATTCATACGGCCTCTCCCCAAGTCTACTGCCCCATCGCCCTTTTACCGCAGTCTTAACGCCCCTGCCGAGGTTACCAAGGGTCCTCGGCGTCTTTCCAGCATTTTCGCTCGCTTCAAGATTTCCCGGCTTTTTCGGCTCGATTCATCTTGAGCAGGTCTCTCAACTTCATGCGCGCTTTGTGTAACTGGGACTTGCTATTGCCGATCGAACATCCTACCAACCGCGCAATCTCATTGTGCTCGTAACCTTCCACATCGTGAAGCACAAAGATCGTCCGGTAACCAGGGGGCAGGTCGTTTACCGCCCGCTGCAATTGCAGCCGATCAATCGACCCCGATAAAGCAATGTCGTCCGCCCCAAAATCTTTCCGCGGCGAATCATCCTCAGCCGCCTGCGTGGTCTCCTCCAGAGAAACCACGGGAAGGCTCTTCTTCCGCAAATGCATCAACACGACATTTACCGCCAACCGATGTAACCACGTCGAGAAAGCTGACTCTCCCCGGAACGTTCCAATCTTTCGATAGAGCTGCAGAAATGCTTCCTGCGCTAAATCCTCCGCCTCGGCAGTATTCGCCGTCATCCGCAAACAGAGCGAATACACACGCCTCTTGTGCTTGTCATAGAGCACCTGAAACGCTTCCGCGTCACCCTGCTTGGCTCGTTCAATTGCTTCGGCCTCACTGAGTTCGGTGCTGGATTTCTTTTGGGGCTCGGTCAAATTGGCTTTTCCGGCCGCACTCATATCGGATGCGGCATAAGTCGCTTGCGTTGTATTGTTTGCGTGCTCTCGAACAAAGTGCTCTGGCCTCCGGGGTTCCACAATATCAGAGTATTTCTACAGAAGTGCGGAGCCGTCGAACGCGCTTTCTTTCCCATCCATTCGCAGCGAGAAATCCTTTGCATGCTTGGGCTTGGATGCAAACTTTGCATCCACTTGTAACCCTGGATGCGCAGAAGAGTAGCGATTATGCGGAAAACTGTATTTTTCGTGAAGGTTGTCAGGCCGCACTGCGGGTCGTGGTAATCGTCTCCAGTCCATGGCCGTGTGGACCCAACTCTCGTTGTCTTAACAGAAACGCAAATACCACCCCGAGAATCCCAAGGACGGAGAAAATCCACATTCCCAAACGGTAGCCCGCCGGGTTGGACGCATCCGCATGGCTATAACTATTCGCCCATCCCACCAGCAGATTCAATCCGAATAACCCAATATTCTGGATCATCGTCATCAGGCCATACGCCGTCCCCAGCTTCGCCCCATCCACGATGTAGGCCACCGACGGCCACATCACCGCCGGGATCAGCGAAAACGCTACCCCCATCATCGCCATTGGCACATACAAGTTAATATGCGTATACCCCATCATCAAATACACCGGAATCAGCAGCATGGACCCAAACATCATCAGCAGCGCCCGTTTCCCCACGCGATCCACCCATAACCCAAACAGCGGCGTCGCAATCATGGCGAACAACGTCAACATGCTGGATAAAAATCCGCCAAACTCCCGCGAAGTTCCGTGGGCCTCCATGAAAAACTTCACCGCGAAAGTCTGGAACGGAAAGATGGCCGAGTAAAAAACGATGCATAAAGCAACAATCAGCCAATAACTCACCCCAAATTTCCACAAGTCCGCGAACACAACCTTATCGGTCGAAACTTTCCCCAAGCTGTAATTCTTTTCCGCCCACACTTCCATGAACCAATAAACGATCGCCCCCACCAAACTAAGCGCGGCGAAGCCCAAGGCAATCAAAAATGGATCTCTCCAGTGCGCGTATGCCGCGCGAGCCCAGGTTGGCGAATTCAGCGCCGCAAACGTTCCCAGTCGGGACGCTGTCAAGTTCAATCCAAAGGCAAAGCTCAACTCCTTCCCTTTAAACCACCGTGCCAATGCCGTGACCACGGCTACATTCAGCGACTCCGCGCCCATCCCAAAAATCAGCCTGCCGGTTGCCATCACCGACAGATGGGAGGATGCAGCCGTAATCGCCGGTCCAATCACGCTCAACACACCGAAAATCATCAGCGCCTTCCGCAAACCAATGCGATCGATGATGACCCCGCCGATCAGCACCGTAAAAATGTTCGGGAAGCTATAGATGGCCTGCAAAAATCCGATGTCGAGATCGGTAAACCCAAGCTGCTGCTTGAGTACGTCGGCCAGGGGACTCAGCGCGTCATACGCGTAATAGCTGCCAAACATCGCCAGGCTGACAAATACCAGCACTAGCCATCGGTACAACCGGCTCGGTTCAGGACGCACTGTCTCCGTCATCACACCCTATTTTCGTGATTTAGATTGAATTCAGAAAATAACGCGCAGGAAGATTAGCACGAAACCGGCGGGCACCGCCGTCTGGTGTGGAGCGGACCCGTGTGGAGCGGACACTCTTGTCCGCTTGCCTTTGACCTTGATCTCGGTCTTGCCGTCCGTCCTGACACTGACCGGGTATTTTCAGGCTGAAGCCTAACCGCTGGATGCGAGTTCTTTCGCCCTCTGCGTCGCTTTTACCACTGCCTTAATCAAGGTGACGCGCAGCTTTCCTTCTTCCAATTCAAGGATGCCGTCGATGGTGCAGCCTGCTGGCGTGGTGACGGAGTCTTTCAGTTGCGCCGGATGGTCGCCCGTTTCCAAAACCATCTTCGCCGATCCCATTGTCATCTGCGCGGCAAGCAGCGTCGCCACGTCACGCGGCAGTCCGACCTTCACTCCGGCTTCCGCCAATGATTCCAAAATAATATAGATAAATGCCGGTCCGCTGGCGGAAAGCCCGGTCACCGCGTCCATGTGTTTTTCGTCCAC
>Ga0182015_10001969_pt1 | contig 25876 bp, 24 predicted proteins | sample 712P3MmetaG_FD_120478 | JGI IMG/M metagenome (GOLD analysis project Ga0182015, IMG submission 120478) | Permafrost microbial communities from Stordalen Mire, Sweden - 712P3M metaG | ecosystem: Environmental > Terrestrial > Soil > Wetlands > Permafrost | place: Sweden: Stordalen | collected...
ACACCATGCTGCACGGCGTCGCGCAGCACAACCTATATCACGCCGGCCAGATCGCCTTGCTCAAGAAAGCGGCATGATCGACTTCTCCCAATTCGGCGGCGGCCGGCCTCTTGTGCTAATCGCCGGACCCTGCGTGATCGAAAGCGAGGAGCACGTACACCGCATGGCGCGGGCCATCGGAGAAATCGTCGGCCCCTTCGTCTTCAAAGCCTCTTTCGATAAAGCCAACCGCACCAGCCTGAGCGGCTATCGCGGACCGGGACTACAGGAAGGCCTGCGCATCCTGGCAGGCGTCCGGAGCGCAGGCTACCCCATCCTGACCGATATCCACGAGCCCACCCAAGCCGCACCCGTGGCAGAGGTGGCCGATATCCTGCAAATCCCCGCTTTCCTCTGCCGCCAGACCGACCTGCTGCTGGAAGCTGGCCGCACCGGCCGCATCGTGAACATCAAGAAGGGCCAGTTCGTGGCGCCCCAGGATATCGCGCGCGCCGCCGAAAAAGTCGCCTCCACCGGCAACTCCCAAGTGCTGCTGACCGAGCGCGGCTCGTCGTTCGGCTACAACAACCTGGTGGTGGACATGCGCGGTCTGAAGATCATGCGCGATCTGGGCTGGCCGGTGGTTTTCGACGCCACGCATAGCGTGCAGTTGCCCAGCGGCGGAGGCGCGGCTTCGGGCGGCCAGCCGCAGTTCATCGAACCGCTGTCGCGCGCCGCCGTGGCCGTGGGCATCGACGGGCTGTTCGTGGAAGTGCACGACGCCCCGGAGCGGGCCTTATCCGACGGCGCCAACGCCTTGCGGCTGGATCTGCTGCCGGAGGTCTGGCGGCGGCTGCGGACGCTGGACGCGCTGGTGAAGTCCGGCTTTCTGCACGCTTAGTCCGCCCCAACCGTCATACAATGGTGTAGACAGGAGATCTCTCTATGCCCAATCGCCAGCGAAAAGGCTTTTCGCTCATTGAGTTGTTGATCGTCATCGCGATCATCCTCATCATCGTCACGGTGGCTTTGCCCAAGTTGAACAAAGCCCGCATGTACGCCCAGGAGACGGCCGCTCTGAAGGCGATCCAAACGCTCAATACCGCGCAGGTACAATACAACTCGCAGTTCGGACGCTTTGCCCAATCGCTGACCGAACTGGGACCGCCCGCCAGCGGCACGGATAATGCCTCGGCGGCAAATCTGATATCGTCCGATTTGGCTGCGGGCGAGAAGCAGGGCTATATGTTCACGCTGACGGGTACACCCACGGGTTACACGATTTCGGCGGCGCCGAAGGCCTTCGGATCCACTGGGTCGCGCACGTTTTTCTCGGATCAATCGTTGGCCATTCGCGAGAACTATGGCCAGGAGCCGGCCACAGTTAACAGCAAGGAAGTCGGGTCGGCGGCGGCTAAGTCGGGCGACACCACCAAGTAGTCCCGGCGGAGGCGCGCCATGAGCGGCCGGTCAGTTGCTCTTCTTGCGGTTGTAGGTGTTCCGACGCTTTTCTATTTGAGCGTCCCACTGGGAGAGCGCACGGCGTACAAATCGCGTAGGTACGCCCAAGAGACAGCCGCTCTCAAGGCGCTTCAATCCTTGAACACCGCGCAAGTGCAATACAACTCACAGTTCGGACGATACGCCCGGTCGCTATCCGAGTTGGGGCCGTCGGCCTCCAACCTGATCCCGGCGGATCTGGCCGGCGGCGAAAAGCAGAGCTACAAATTCACCCTGACGGGAACGCCGCAAGGCTACAGCGCTCAAGCTGTCCCGGTAGCCTTCGGTTCGACGGGATCGCGGACCTTCTACACCGACCAATCGCTGATCCTTCGCGAGAACTACGGCCCGCAGCCGGCCACCGGCAGCAGCAAGGAGGTTGGGTCGCAGGCGGCGAAACCAACGCGGAGTGCGCCATGAGCGACAGGGCGGTTGCTCTTTTGGCGGTTGTAGGAATCCCCACGCAAATCGCGTAGGTACGCCCACGAGCAATTCGCTCTCCGGAATCTTCAGATCCTCAACACCGCGCAGGTACAATATGATTCGCAATTCGCACGATTCGCCCGGTCACTATCCGAGTTGGCGCCATTGGTCCTCCAACGTGATTCCGGCGGATCTGGCCGGCGGCGAAAGGCAGGCCTACAAATTCAACCTGTCGGGAACGCCGCAAGGCTACAGCGCTCATGCTGTCCCGGTGGCCTTCGCGGGCCCGACAATGCCTCGGCGGCGAACCTGATCTCGGCCGACTTGGCCGCTGGCGAAAAACAAGGCTACCAATTCACGCTGACAAGCACGCCCACAGGCTACACGATTACGGCAGCGCCATCGGCATTCTTCGGCTCACGCACGTCTTACTCGGACCAATATCGCTGGTCGTCCGCGAGAACGCCGGCCCCAGGCCGGCCACAGCCAAAAGCAAAGTAATCGCCCCGACATAGGATCGCCGTGTCGCCGAGTCTCCGCCTCGCCGTGTCGTTCCCGCGCCCGTGCTACATTGAACTCGTACGAATGCACATCCTTTTCATCGGCGATATCTTCGCTTCGCCGGGGCGTCAGATTGTCGCCGATCATCTCCAGGACATTAAGGAAACCAACCACATCGACTTGGCCATCGCTAACGCCGAAAACGCAGCCGGCGGCTTCGGCATTACTCCGTCCATCGCCGAAGAACTGCTTTCCCTCGGTCTGGACGTGCTCACCTCCGGCAATCATATCTGGGACAAGAAAGAGATCCTGGACTACCTGCCGCGTCAGCCGAAGCTTCTGCGCCCCGCCAACTATGCGGACGAAACACCCGGCCACGGCGTCGTCGTAGCGTGCAGCCCGCAGGGCATTCCCTGCGCGGTTATCAATCTGCAAGGCCGCACCTACATGCCCGGCACCGATTGTCCTTTCCGCAAAGTCGACCAGATCCTGCGCGACCTCGACCCGTCCATCAAAGTGCGGTTCGTGGATTTCCACGCCGAAGTAACCAGCGAAAAAATGGCCATGGGTTGGTATCTGGATGGCAGAGTATCTGCCATGGTGGGCACGCACACGCATATCCCGACCGCGGATACCCGCATTCTTCCGGGCGGCTCCGGCTACCAGACGGACGTCGGTATGACTGGGCCGTACGACTCTGTGATCGGCGTGAAAAAGGAACTGATTATCCAGCGCTTCCTGACCGCTCTACCGGTGCGCATGGAAGCCGCCAAGACTTCGCCGGAGTTGCACTCCGTCATCCTCGAGGTAGATGATATGACCGGTAAAGCGATTTTAATGCGCCGCCACACCGTCCGCGGAGACTAGGAGACTTCTTTGGAAATGGGGTGACCCGTAGCTTCGTATATTCCCGGCTTTGGAATTTGACATAGCCGTATCGGTAATCGGACTTGGTGAGGTTGGCCTCGTGGTTAGAAAGGAGCGCGCGATGTCCTGACGGGCGGCCCGGTCAACGGTAGCGGCGAGGGCCATCCACAGTTCCTTAGTCAAATCGTGCGGAACCCTCATCCGAGATTTTGGTAGTGGGTCAGTTTGACTTGTGGGGCGGGCAATTCTGCCCGCAGCCGGCTTTTAGCCGGCTCTGGCCGCCTAGAAAGGCGGCTGCGGCCAAGATTGGCCGCCCCACAAGTCAAACTGACCCACTACCGAGATTTTGATTGTTGCGGTCCTCGCCGCGAATTCAGCGTAGCGCGAAAGAAGTGCCTTGCCTCGCGAACTGAACCGGCGCACACCCTTCACGGTTGCGGCGTACACTACATGTATGGCTCGATGTAGCTCCTGCGCGAGTGAAATAGCCGGTAACAACCGCTTTTGTCCGGCGTGCGGCGTCGCCGTCGAGAGCGAAGCGTTCGCCACCCAGACCGTCGCCATGTCCTCGCCGCACGCCACGCCGGCATCGAGCGAGCGCCGCACTTCGGGTTCCTCGGGAACTTCGCAGGGCCGCTTCGCGCCTGGATACCTGCTCGGCGGGCGTTACCGGATCGTGGCCATGCTGGGTAGGGGCGGGATGGGCGAAGTGTACCGTGCCGACGATCTCAGCCTGGAGCAGCCGGTGGCGCTGAAGTTCCTGCCCGAAGCTGTGGCCGACAGTCCAGAGGCGCTGACGCGTTTCCGAAACGAAGTGCGCATCGCGCGGCAGGTATCTCACCCCAATGTCTGCCGGATGTACGACCTCGGGGAAGCCGACGGATGCTGTTTCCTGTCGATGGAATATGTGGACGGCGAGGATCTCGGCTCGCTGCTGCGGCGCATCGGCCGGCTGCCCGCCGACAAGGCCCTGGAGATCGCCCGCAAGCTCTGCGCGGGGCTCGCGGCGGCACACGAAAAAGGCGTGCTGCATCGCGACCTCAAGCCCGCCAACGTGATGCTGGACGGGCGCGGACAAGTGCTGCTCACCGATTTCGGTCTGGCAGGCTTGGCTGGCCAGATCGAGGGAGCCGAGGTGCGCAATGGCACGCCCGCCTACATGGCGCCGGAGCAGCTCTCGGGCCTGGAGGTGACTGCCAGGAGCGACATCTACTCGCTGGGAATGGTGCTGTACGAGATCTTCACTGGCAAGCTGCCGTTCGAGTCGAAAACACTGGCCGGCCTGATGCGGGCTCAACAGGAGAGCCAGCCCGCCATCCCATCCACGCTGGTGCGCGAGCTGGACCCCATGGTGGAGCGCGTGATCCTGCGCTGCCTGCAGCCGAAGCCGTCGCAGCGCCCGGCATCCGCGCTGGCCGTGGCCGCGGCTCTGCCGGGAGGGGATCCGTTGGCCGAGGCGCTGGCGGCCGGCGAAACGCCGTCGCCGGAAATGGTGGCGGCCGCGGGCGAGGGCGAGGGACTCGCGCCCGTCGTGGCAATTTCCCTGCTTCTGACAGTGTTGGCGGGCATTGCCGCGTACGTAGTGCCGACCCTGCGTTCGAGCGCGCTCGAACGGCTGCGGCCCGAATACTCTCCGGAGGTCCTGGCTCAAAAGGCCAAGGACACCATCCAGCGCCTGCGATTCACCGCGCCCATGGCCGACGATGCCTATGGCCTCGATTGGGATAGCGGATTCTTGGACGACGTCAACAAAAACAACAAATCTGTCGATTGGGACCAAGTCCTTTCGCAGAAGCCGCCGGTGCTCATGTTCTGGTACCGGTGTAGTCCAGCGCCGCTGACGGGGCTGGAATTCCACAACGACCTGCTGACGCCGGGAATGGTGTACCCGGACGATCCTCCGCCGCTGGATCCAGGAATGATCGAGGTGCGACTGGACTCCTACGGGCTGTTGCAGTATTTCAAAAGAGTGCCGCCCCGACGGCTGGAGGCGGGACAATCGATGCCCGTCGTGGATTGGAGTGCGTTGTTTGCCGCCGCCGGCTTGGAAATGGTCCAATTTCAGCCTACCGAGCCCCTGTGGACCGCGGTGACGGCTTCCGACGCGCGCGTGGCCTGGCTCGGAACTGGGAAGCGGCCGTTGCGGGTGGAAGGGGCCTCCCTGCGCGGACACGCGGTGTACTTCGACATCATCCGGCCATGGAACCGGCCGAGCGGACAGAATGGCGAGGAGACTTCGATGCAAGAAATGGTCACGTTTTCCATTCTGGGCCTGCTGTTGCTGGTGGTATGCGTAGGGGCGGCCTTGCTGGCGCGCCGCAACCTGGCACAGCAGCGCGGCGACCGGCGCGGCGCCTTCCGGCTGGCCTTCTTCATCTTCTGCGTGCAGATGCTGCTGTGGCTCACGCGTGGGCACCTGGCGGCATCGTTCGGCACCTTTGGTTCATTCCTGGTGGCCTTGTGTACATCGGTTTTCTACGGCGTGGTGATCTGGACGGTGTACATCGCGCTAGAGCCGTACGTGCGCCGCCGCTGGCCTCAAACCCTGATTTCCTGGTCGAGCTTGTTGATCGGCCGGGCGCGCGATCCGGTGGTGGGCCGCGACGTTTTGATCGGCGCCACGGCAGGTTCGGGGGTGCTGCTGATCGGCGCCCTGGCCGACCTTTGGAAGCGCCATTTGGGCGGCTGGACTCCCAACCTGGACAACTCTGAAGTGCTGGCGGGGGCCCGCGGCACGCTGGCTACGTGCCTTTCCGGCGGGTCCCACGCCATTCGCGAGACGCTGTTCTTCTTCTTTCTGATTTTTCTGCTGCGCGTGGTGCTGCGCAACCAGTGGTTGGCGGCGGCCGCTTTTGCCCTGATCTTCGCGGCGGTGAACCTTGGCTCGGCCAGCCATCCCATCCTGAACGGCGTGACGAGTTTCCTGATCCTAGGCGGGTTGGCGTTCGTGGTCCTGCGCTGGGGCATTCTGGCGATGGCCGTTGCCTTTCTGGTGAGCAACCTCATCGGCAACGCGCCCTTCACGGCGCACTCCTCTGCGTGGTATTTTCCGAGCGCGGTCTTCATGCTCGCCTGCGCGGTGGCGCTGACTGCCTGGGCCTTCCGCACGGCCATTGCCGGGCGACGGTTGTGGAACGCGGATCTGTTCGGATAAGCCTGTCCTTGGAGGGCGGGCAATCCTGCCCGCAGCCGGCTTTCAGCCGGCTCTGCCGCCTAAAAGGCGGCTGCGGCCAAGATTGGCCGCCTTCCAAGCGTTTCATCGCATTTGGTGGCCCGCAAGGCTGAAGACAGGATGGCATCCTGCGCGCCGATTGGGCCGCGAATCGTCAGAGCTGCTTCGTGGGGCAGGCCATCGTTTTCTGTGGCCTGCCTGCCCCAGGGTGGCTCCGCGCCTGGCAGACGACAAAAACCGATCGTCTGCCCCACACAGGACGGTGCCGAGGCAGCTACCTGAGTCAAGCGCATATCCATAAAGCTCGAAATGAAACCAAATTCCGCGCAACCTAACCGACGTTTTTCAGGTACTGCGCTATAGCGCACTACCGTTTTCCACCCTCACTTGCATCCGTCGATGAGTTATGGCATATTTCCCTAAGATTGTTATGGAGCTAAGGACCGCGCGGCAGGAGGTCGATTAAGGCTGATGCTGGGATGTTCGCATGAAAGATAAAAAGCCAAATACCGGCGAACTCCTGCGCGACACGCTCGACATGCTGGTCCTCAAGACACTCACCCGAGGCTCCATGCATGGCTACGCCATCGCCGAGTTCATCGAGCAAACTACCGATGACGTGCTGCGCGTCGAAGAGGGCGCCCTCTATCCCGCGTTGCACCGTCTCGAGTTGCGCGGGCTGGTGGCCGCGGAGTGGGGCGTCTCCGAAAATAACCGTCGCGCCCGGTACTACCGGCTGACCGCCGCCGGACGCAAGGAACTCGGCGAGGAGTCCGCTCACTGGAACCGCATGGCGGCGGCCGTCGCCCGCATCATGGAGGCCTGATGTCTGCATGGCGCACGAATATCAGGTTGCGGCTCGACGCCCTGATACACTGCCGCGCCTTCGACCGCGATCTGGAAGATGAAATCGACTTCCATCTGGCCATGCGCGAAGGCAAGCAGCAAGGGCTAGGTCTCCCGGGCGACGACGCCCGATACGCCACGCGCCGCCGCTTTGGGAACGTCACGCTATTGAAGGAGAATACCCGCGAAGTGTGGACGTTTACCTTTCTTGAAACGCTCTGGCAGGATGTTTGCTACGCGGCACGCACCCTGCGCAAAAGCCCCGCCTTTCTCGCCGTGGTGGTGCTCTCGCTGGCGCTGGGGATCGGCGCGAACAGCACGATTTTCAGCGTGCTGAATACGGTACTGTACCGTCCCCTGCCCTTTTCACGGCCCGATCGGTTGATGACGATCTGGGAAAGCGAGCCTGCCCGGCCAAACTCGCAAGTGCAACCGGCAATCGCGGACGGCGCCGATCTCAGAAAGCAAAGCCATGTCTTCGAAGACATCGCCCTGACCAGTTTCACCGAACCGACGCCCCTAGCCGGCGAAGGCGGAGCCGAACAGGCCCGCGCGCAGTTCGTCACGCCGCATTACTTTCACCTGATGGGTGCGAGTCCGATGTTCGGCCGCGTCTTCACCGCTAGCGAAGCGCAAGACCTGACGCGGACTGTCGTCATCAGCAGCCCTTTCTGGAAACGGCGCTTCAACGGCGATCCCAAGGTGCTGGGCAAGTCATTCAAGGTCTCCGGAGTCCTGTCCACCGTGGTAGGAGTGATGCCGCCGAGCTTTGGCTCGTTCTACGGAGACCCGCTGGACATGTGGGTTCCCATCGATGCCGATAGCGCCCGCTATCCGGAGCGCAAGGGCCACTGGCTGATGGCCATCGGCCGCCTGAAGCCGGGCGCCGCCCAAAACCAGGCTCAGACTGAAATGGGTGTGATTGCGCACCGCCTGGAGCAAGCCTGGCCGGCGACGAACCAGGGCGTGGGAGCGAAGGTGCAACCCTTCCACGACGCGCTCTACGGGGGCATGGGCCGCAATCTCTACCCTCTTATGGGGGCTGTCGTTTGTGTCTTGCTGATCGCCTGCGTCAACGCCGCGAATCTCCTGCAGGCTCGCACCGAAACGCGCGGTGCGGAGTTTGCAGTGCGCGCATCGCTCGGCGCGGGACGCCGCCGCTTGATGCGCCAATTGTTGGTGGAGAGCGGTCTGCTTGGCTTGGCGGGCGGAGCGCTGGGCATCGCCTTGACCTTCGCCGGCATTCGGCTCTTTCGCGCCATCGCCATCGATTTCCCTGAAGCCGAAAGGCTCAATGTCGATATTCGCGTGCTCCTGTTTACCCTTGCCGTATCCTTCGCAACAGCCATCCTGGTGGGGTCGGCACCGGCGTTCCAGGCGGCCAGGGCGGATCTGAATCTTGCCTTGCGGGAAGGCGGCGCAGGACCACGGCGGGCGCCGCGGGCCGCCGCACGCGCCATGTCCTGGCAGTTTCGGAGATCGCATTGGCCATGGTCCTTCTGGTAGGCGCCGGCTTGATGCTCGACAGCGTGTTTCGTTTGCAACACGTCGACACCGGATTCGATCGTGCCAATGTTATGAACTTCGATTTCTCGGTACCGGAAGGCGCGCCCTATGTCGAAAGACTTCCGGGCGGAGACATTGAGAGAGTCAGTCCTTTGGTCACTGCCTTCTATCGCCGGCTCCTCGACAAAGTCACAGCCATTCCCGGTGTGGAGTCGGCGGGTGCCATCTCGCCGTTCGATTTCGGCAGCAGCTTTTCGGTGTTGGGGCGCCCAGTCCCGCCGGCGGACAAGATGCCCTCCACGAGTTACCGGGTAATCAGCCCCAGCTTCTTCCGCACGTTGAGAATCCCGCTGAAGAAGGGCCGCTATCTCGGTGCCGCCGACCTGCCGGGTGCGCCATGGGCCGCGGTCGTCAACGAAACCTTCGCACGGTGCTACTTACCGAACGAGGATCCCATCGGTAAGCGCCTGCGCCTGAGATACAGCGACATGGACGAAAAGCAGCCGCGGCAGATAGTCGGGGTGGTCGGCGATGTGGAATGGTACCTGGCGGACAAAGAGCCAGCGCCCGTAGTCTATGCCTCCTATCTCCAGCAAAAATTCCGACTACCGCGGCGGAAACGCCGAGACACTTCTGGCGCAGACTCTTGTCGTGCGTTCCGCGCTCAGCTTGGGCCCCCGCGCCGCCGGATTGGTTGCGGCGGTGAAGAAGGCGGTTGCGGAATTGGATCCGGAACAGCCCGTCACCGAGATCGGAACCACGGAACAAGCCCTCGCACAGGCTATCGGCGATTCACGATTATTCGCCCGCCTTCTGGAGATCTTTGCGCTCATCGCCCTGCTGCTGGCGTCCATCGGCATCTATGGCTCCATGTCTTACTTCGTCACCGAGCGCACGCACGAAATCGGCATTCGCATCGCGTTAGGCGCACAGCGCGGCAGCATTCTCGGGTTGGTCACCAGGCTGGGTCTGAAGCTGTCCTGTATCGGAGTGGCGATCAGAGCGGCGCTGGCCCTCATTCTCACCCGTGTGATCGCCCAATTTCTCTTCGGCGTGACCGCCACCGATCTCGCCACATTCGCGGTTGTCGCCTTCGGCCTGCTCGGCATCGCCCTGCTGGCATGCTACATCCCCGCGCGGCGCGCCACCAGAGTCGATCCCATGGTGGCATTGCGCCACGAGTAGACCGCCTTGGCAGAGCTAAAATAGGTAAGATGTCAGAAGGGAGAGGTGTGTTGCGCGGGCTGCCTGTAACCATTGTGCTATGGACGATTGTGTCCATTGGCGTGCATGCTGCCACCTTCGACGAACTGGCGGCCCAGGCCGCCGCGGCGCGCCGCGGCAACAACATCCCGGAAGCAATCGAACTCTATCGGCGAGCTGTTCAACTGCGTGCGTCGTGGGCGGAGGGCTGGTGGTTTCTCGGGACGCTTTCCTACGCCACCTACCAGTACGCCGGTTGCGAAGCGGCGTTCGACGAATTCGTCAAGCTGGATGACAAACGCGCGCTAGCCTGGTCGTTGCTCGGACTCTGCGAATTTGAGACCGGCAACTACGATCCGGCACTGGACCACCTTCGGCAGGGGCTGGCGGGCAAGGATCTCGCTCCCGAAGTCGAAGCCGGGGTCCGTTTTCATTACGGCCTTTTGTTGACCAAGGCGGGCCTCTTCGATATGGGGAAGCGGGAACTGGAGCGTTATTCCCGGGGAGGCGCGCACGAACCCATGCTGATTGAGGGCCTCGGACTGAACGCTCTCCACCAGCCCTTGCTGCCCAACGAAGTACCGGCGGAGCGGCTGGCTGCCGTCGAAAAAGCGGGGGAAGCCGCTCGTCGCTGGATTCTTGGCGAGACCGATAAGGCGGAGGCCGGCTTTCAGGAGTTACTTAAGGAGTACCCGGCTGTAGCCGGCGTTCACTACTTATATGGCACTTACTTGAGTTATGTCCGCCCGGACGAGGCGATAGCGGAATTCCGGCGCGAGTTGGAGCTGAACCCCGCCAACGCGGATGCGGCCGCCCTGCTGGCGTTGCTGCTAATGCATGCCAGCGACCTCTCCGGCGCGTTACCGTACGCCAAGAAGGCGGCCGCGGAACGGCCGGCGGATGCGCTGGTGGAGTATGCGTATGGCGAGGTCCTGTTGGGGACGGGAGATTTGCGGCCGGCTATCGCCAGGCTGGAGGCAGCGGAGCGTCTGGACCCGGCCGCGCTAGAATACCACATGGCCCTCACGGGCGCGTATTCCCGGGCGGGCCGCCACCAGGACGCGCGCCGGGAGCGACGGCTGTCGATGGATATGGCGGCGGGAGTCCGCCAGCCAGAGCTAAGCGTGCAGAACGCCGAGGGCGGCAACCGCTCTCCGGAAAACCAATGGTAAGAAGCAATGACTGATGCATTTCGACAAACCAGTCGACTGTGGCTAGCCACAGCAGTGTATGTGGCGCTGGCGGGCGCCGCGTACGGAGCCCCGCCGCACCCCGCGAAAGTCACATGCGCCAACTGCCATCGCGCGGAGGCGCAATCGCAGCCGGGAACCGCCATGGGAACCGGTATCGAATTGCCTCCGAACCAGGAACCCCTGCAGGCGCACCCCAAACTGACGGTGGAAGAGAACGGATACCACTATCTCGTTGAGCGCAAGAACGGCGTCAGCACCTATACGGTCAGCGACGCCTCCGGCGCGCTGACGTTGCCGATTCGATATGCGTTCGGAGTCCACAACCTGACCTTCGTACTGGAATATCAGGGCCATTTCTACGAGAGCCTGGTGAGTTACTACAAGAAGATCGAAGGGCTGGGTATCACCATGGGGGACGATCGCATGCGGCCCCACGATCTGACGGAAGCCATGGGACGGAAGACGTCGGACTCGGAGATTACGGCGTGCTTCAACTGTCACGGCACTGGCGGCGTCAGTCAAGGCAAGTTGACGCTCGATTCGCTGCAGCCGGGCTTGACCTGCGAGCATTGTCATACAGGCGCCGATGCGCACATGCAAGCCATGTCCGGGGGTAAGCCAGCGCCGGTTCCGCGCAAACTGGGGGAGATGGCGGCCGAAGAGATGTCAAACTTTTGCGGACAGTGTCATCGTACGTGGGAATCCGTGGTCGGGCTGCGTCTGTTCGGCGAGAAGAACGTCCGGTTTCAGCCGTACCGCTTGGCCAACAGCCCGTGCTTCCTGGGCAACGACAAGCGCATACGCTGCACGGCTTGCCACAATCCGCACGCGGCATTGGTTCGCGAGGATGCCAGTTACGACCGGACTTGTCTGGCGTGCCATGGCGCGACCCAGAAGACTTGTCCCGTGGCGGATAAGAACTGCGTCAGTTGCCACATGCCGAAAGTAGAGCTGGCCGGAACCCCGGCGCTATTTACGGATCATGAGATACGCGTAGTGCATGCGGGCGATCCATATCCGCAGTGACGTGGCGCACGCACTCATGCGCGCCGTCTCGAGACTCGTCTCGACACCCTCTTGGCGTGCGGTTGTTTGCGTGATGGTGGAAGCGCCACGCCCCAGCTTACCGCGTTTCGTGGACGCGACGTGGGGCGGATGCTGTTCGTAAGGCAGTCTGATTATCTTGCAATCCGCCCATCGCGCATGCGCACCGTGCGGTGCGCAAAGGCGGCGGCTTCCGGATTGTGCGTGATCATAAGAATGGTCTGTCTCAGGCGCCGGTTCAAATCGCGCATCACATCCAGGACGGCGGCGGAGTTTTCGCTATCCAGGTTACCTGTGGGCTCGTCGGCGTGCAGGATGGCCGGGTGATTCACGATGGCGCGGGCAATGGCTACGCGCTGCTGCTCGCCTCCGGAAAGTGCCGCGGGCTTATGATTGAGGCGCTGCGCAATCCCCAACAGCTTGAGCACTTCCTCGAATGCGGGCTCGACGGTCTGCCCGCGCCCGGCGATGTGGCGGGCGATGGCGATGTTATCGGCCGCGGTCAGATTTGGCAGCAGGTTGAATTTCTGGAATACGAAGCCGACCTTGTTCTTGCGCAGTTCGGTCCGGCCGGCGTCGCTGAGCGACGAGATGTCCTGTCCGCCGATGCGCACGCTGCCGCCGGTCGCCGGCGTGAGACCGCCGATAATGTGGAACAGGGTCGATTTGCCGGATCCGGATGGCCCCACGATAGCCAGGAACTCGCCCGGCGGCACATCCAGATCCACGCCGCGCAGCGCGGGCACGTCCACCTTGCCCACGCGATACACTTTTTGCAGGCCGCGGATTTCGATGAGCGGCTCACTCATAGGCGAGCGCCTCAATGGGGTCCTGCGCGGCGGCGCTCAAGCCGGGATAGAGGGCGCCCAGCAGCACGCCCGCGAGGCTGATACCACCCACGATCGGCCACCACAAGGGCGTAATGGCTTGCGTGAGGGATGCCGGATACAACGATTCAATGAGCCAGCGCGCCACGAAACTCAGCCCTATTCCTACCACGGTGCCGCCCAGCCCCATGACCACGGCTTCGGCCAGTATGATCTTCAGAATGAACCAGCGCGACGCGCCCAGCGCCTTCAGAATTCCGATCTCGCGGGTGCGCTGCAGCACAGCCATGTACATGGAAAGCAGCACCACGGCGAAACCGATCACCACGCCGATGCCCACCATCACGTCGATGAAAGTGCTGAGCGCGCCGCCCTGCACATTCTCGACGGTTAGCAGCGAGGTGAACTCCTCCATCGTGTAGAAGTTGTAAGCGGGCCCCAGCAGTGTCTTCAGCTCCGTCATCACCACGGGTATGTCGGCGGGCCGGTTGGCTTTCACGAAGATCTGGCTGACCTTGCCCGTATTTCCGGTAAGATCCTGCAAGGTACGCATGGGCACGGACAGATGCGCGAGTTTGCCGCCTTCCGCTATGCCCGTGACGCGCCAGCGGCGATTGAGGACATCGGTCGCATACTCTCCGGCATGCAGCTTGTGCTGCCGCGCGTAATACTCATCGACGATCAGGTCGTCGGGACCCTGGAACGGACCGCCTTCCAGATACTTGAAGCCGCCGCTCATCTGGTTGAAGCGTGGCAGATCGATACCGTTGACAAAGGTCACGCTGGTAACCGGGTGCACGATCATGCCGATGGCCAGCGCCACGTGGGGCTGCTGCTGAATGACATCCACCAATTTTTCAGGGATGGGAGCGCCGCTCAGGGTCAGCACGGAAGTCCCCGGCGGCCGCACCATAATGTCGGCCCCGATGCCGCGGGCGCGCCGCGCGGAATCCGCCAGCATGCCTTGGCTCAGACCCACCAGGCACAGAATCAACGTCACCGGCACGGCGATCAGGAACATGCTCAGCAGGCTGCGCATGGGCTTGTGCTTCAGGTTCTCCAGGACCAGTCTTGCCGTCACGGTTTCTTCTTTCCGGGCTGGCCCAGCACCTGCAGCACGGTTCCTTCGGGTTGCTCCAGCACGAACTTGTCGTCGGAGACGCCGCGGTTGATCTCCATCTTCACTACGGTCAGGACCACCGCATATTCGTCTTGCGGACGGTCGATTTCGATGGTCTTGGGAAACGGCACGCCATCGTGGTTCTGCCAGTCGCTGTAGCGCGCGTCCGTCAGAATATTACCCGCCGGATCGTAGACAAGCTGCCGGGCGATATGCAGGTTGATGCGGCTGAACCAGACGCTGCGCGTGGGCAGGATCTCTCCATCCGGCTGCACGCGAACGAAGTGCAGGACATAGACGGCGTTGTCTTCATCGGTCAGATTCATGAGCTCCGCTTTTTCGCCCGCCGGCATGGGCGCGGCCAGCAGCGCTTCCAGGAAATGCTGCGGACGGAGGTTCTCGATCTTGTTCGCGGCATGCGCGATAAGCTGGTTCGATCCGGTCACGAAGCGGTTCTGGCCGGGCAGATACAAGCGAAAGTCTTTCCCATTCGAAACCATGTCGAAAGCCTTGTTGCGGACCACCGGGTACAAGCCGATGATGCGGATATCGGCCGGATTGCGGAACAGGATGTAGCCGCGCACGTCCTTGTATTCGGTGATTTTGCTTTTTTCGGAACTGCCCAGCGCGGGCACCATGTCCACCGTGGCGCTGAAACTCCGGATGGCCTGGTAATCGCGCGCCAGGCGGTCGATGAGGGTCTGTTTATCCGCTGTGAGCAGGACCGGCGTGGCATTCGCGCCCTTGCGGGTGATGATGCGCCGGCGCACGAAGCACGCGGAAAAATCCAGCGCCGACAGGCAGATCAGCAAGAGTAGCGCGCGCACGCGCCTGCGAGGCATCATACCATTGTAGGCAAGGGGGCGCGCGGTGTGTCAATCGGGAGTGCGCCGTGGTATATTCGAGTGAAGCGGAAGGGCCTGTGGCGCAGTTGGGAGCGCGCTTCCATGGCATGGAAGAGGTCGTGAGTTCGAATCTCACCAGGTCCACCAAAACAGCCAACCGGAGTCCGAATTTGGACGCCAGCCGCAGGCTTCCGAGAATCACTCGAAAAAAATTCTCAATTTCATGGGACCTTTCCCCTAAATCCAACACGGTCACTTAATTGTTTTTGGGTGGGGCAGGCGATCGCCTATGTCGTCTGCCAGCGCTCGGCGAAGGAGGCAGACCACGAAAGACGATGGTCTGCCCCGCCAAAGTGAACAGGTATTGCCCCTAAATCCGACATTTCCGACAAACACGACCTAAGCTATTGACCGCGTTAGCCGCATCAGGCGCATGGTGTTTCGCGCCGCCGCCGGTTCGGTTGCTTGACAAAATCGGACACAATTGGGTGCATAGGCGGACATTCCGGAACGCAAATTTCAAACGCTCTTCCGAGTGGGAATTGGGTATAGAATCCTGTTGGTACGAAGACCTTGCAGTCAAAACGCCGAAAGTTTGGTGGCGCTGAAAAAACAACATCCGACCCTCACTCCCGCGCGATCGCCTCTAAGGTTTCGCGCACAACATGGTAGATGGACGCCTGCACTTCCTGAATGCGGGGAATATAGTCCGAACGGACGACCATAGGGAAATCCGCCAGACCCCGGCGCAACACCTCGCCACCGTCATAGCCCAGCAACGCTACGGTGGTGAGCTTGCGCTTGCGCGCTTCCTCCAGCGCCATGAGGATGTTTCGCGAACCACCGCTGGTCGAAATCCCCACGGCCATGTCACCTTTGTGTGCCTGCGCGATGAGCTGCCGCAGGAAGGTCGCATCCGTGCCCACGTCATTGGCGACTGCCGTGATATTGGCCGGCTCAAGAGCGAGCGACACAGCCGGGATTGGCCGGTAACCCGCCGGAGGCCACACGCAGTCCAGCGCCCAATCGTTGGCGTCGGTGGCCGAGCCGCCGTTGCCAAACATGATCAGCTTGCCGCCGCGCTGGACGCATTGCCACATGGCCTGCGCCGCGGCGCCGATGGCTTCCGCTTGTTCGCCGGCCACCTGCGCCCTCAGGCTGGCGTCGTCTTGTACCTTGAGCCGGATGGATGCGGCGACTTCGGCCAGCACGTCGTCGGTCTGTTGCTTCTGTTGTCCCAGAAACGGGTAGAGGAAACCGGCATCGCCGGTGTCTAGCCCCAACTCGCGATGCTCGAAGAATACGTGCACGGTCTCCCACAGTACGTGGTAAAGCATCTCGACGATCTCCTGTGCCGCACGGATTCGGCCCGGACGGCTTCCAGCATCGAACCGGCTATGCTCATCTCGTGCATGATAGCAGGCGTCCCTTCGATCATAGCTCGGGTTGCGTGGCGGAGTCTCCCAAATACGCTACCATCGGGCGTGGCGTTGGCGCGGCGGCAGATCCGCATTGGCGGCGTGGTGCAGGGTGTGGGTTTCCGGCCATTCGCATATAACCTGGCACGGCGGTTGGGGCTGGCCGGCTACGTGCTGAACTCGTCGGCCGGAGTGGTGGCGGAAGTGGAGGGCGCGCCGGCCGCGCTGGATCGTTTTGTCCGGAGCCTGCGCAGCGAAGCGCCTCCGCTGGCGCGCATTGAAGAGATGCTCGTCGCGGAGATCGATCCGCTGGGCGAGCGGGATTTCGCGATTCTTGAAAGCCAGGCGCGGGAGGGCGAGTTCGCGCTGGTATCGCCCGACGTCGCCACCTGTCCGGACTGCTACCGCGACTTTACCGATCCGGCCAACCGGCGCTGTGGCTACGCGTTCACCAACTGCACCAATTGCGGCCCGCGTTACACCATCATTCGCGATATTCCGTATGACCGGACCAACACCACCATGGCCGGCTTTCGCATGTGCGCGGCGTGCCAGGCGGAATATGACGATCCAGGCAATCGGCGTTTTCATGCGCAGCCGAACGCGTGCGCGGAATGCGGTCCCCAATTGTCGGCGGCCGTAGCCGAAGCGCAGCAGCGGCTGAGCGAGGGCCAGATTGTGGCGATCCGGGGTTTGGGTGGGTTCCACCTGGCGTGCGATCCGCGCAACCACCGGGCGGTGCGGCTGCTGCGCGAGCGCAAACGCCGCAGCGACAAGCCTTTTGCGCTGATGGCGCGCGATCTGGCCGCAGTCGAGGCGTTCTGCACAGTGTCGGACGCCGATCGCCGGGCGCTGATCGGCCCACGCCGTCCGATCGTGGTCCTGCCCCGACGGATGGAATCGGGCATTTCCGCGGCGGTCGCGCCCGGCAACGATACCATCGGCGTGATGCTGCCCTACACGCCCCTGCATCATCTGCTGTTCACGGGCGCGCCGTACGATGCGCTGGTGATGACCAGTGGAAACCTGAGCGAGGAGCCCATCGTGACCTCGAACGAAGATGCGCTGGATCGGCTGCGCCCGTTGGCGGACTGGTCTCTGCTGCACAATCGCGACATTTATATGCGCGCGGACGATTCGGTGGTGCGCACATTCGAAGGCGCGGAACGCGTGCTGCGGCGGTCGCGCGGATTCGTGCCGCAGGCCATCGACCTGGGCATGCAAGTGGCCGAGGTTCTGGCTTGCGGCGCAGAACTGAAGAACACATTCTGTCTCAGCAAGGGACGCTACGCGGTGCTCAGCCAGCACATCGGCGACATGGAGAACTACGAAACGATGGTCTTCTTCGAAGAGACGCTGGCCAACCTGAAGAAGCTCTTTCGGGTGGCGCCGCGCGCCATCGCGCACGATTTGCATCCGGGGTACCCAAGCACGCAATACGCGCTGCGCATGCCGGATTTGGAAAAGATCGGCGTGCAGCACCATCATGCCCACATCGCCAGTTGCATAGCCGAGAACGGACTGCGCGGCAAAGTAATCGGAGTCGCGCTGGATGGCACCGGCTACGGGACCGACGGCCGCATCTGGGGCGGAGAATTCCTGGTGGCGGATTTTGGCGGCTTCGAGCGCCGCGCCCACCTGCGCTATGTGCCGCTGGCGGGAGGCGATGCGGCGGTGCGCCAGCCCTGGCGGCCGGCGCTCGCTTACCTCGCCGATACATTCGGGCCGGCTGCTGAATTTCCGGAGCTGGCGCTTTGGCGCGAGGTTCCGGAGAACCAGCGCAAGCTGGTGCGCAGCATGATCGCACACCGTGTGAACACCATCGACACGTCGTCTTGCGGACGCTTATTCGATGCGGTGGCATCGCTGGCCGGGCTGCGCCAGCAGGTTACCTTCGAGGGTCAAGCCGCTATCGAACTGGAGGCGATCGCAGCGGAGGGCTTGGCGGACAGCTACCCATTCGCGATCCACCATCATGCGGACGGTGATGCGGACACCGTGGACTTTCGTCCGGCGATCGAACGGATCGTCGCGGAGGTGCGCGCAGGCACGCCGGCGGCGGCCATCGCCGCACGGTTTCACAACGCCGTCGCGGAGGCGATTGTGGAAGTCTGCCGGTGCTTGCGCGCGGCAGAGAAGCTGAACCGCGTGTGCCTGAGCGGCGGAACGTTTCAAAACATGAAGCTGCTGGCCCGTACGCTGGCGGGTCTGCGGCGGCTGGGATTCGAGGTCTTCATCCACGCGCAAGTGCCGCCGAACGATGGCGGCATCGCGCTCGGACAGGCCGTGGTAGCAACGGAGGCGATGCGACGCGGGTAAATTGGGGCAGGCTGTTGCGGCGGTTTGGTCGGGCAGGGGGTTTCGCCTGCGAACCTCGCCCTTGCGCCGGCACGAGCACTGGTGGTCCTTCGGGAACCTCTCTGGCACCGGAAACCTGGCTCCACTTGACACGTTCGCGACGATGGAATTGGATTCGGCAAGCTAAAGCCGTCATCACACTGGTGTTCGATACCCGCGCACGAGCGTGGCCCGGTTTTCATCTGATGTCTGGCATTGGTTGGCGGTCCGTAGCTGCGGCCGTAGAGACTCGCATCACTCTCCTCCCGGCAAACCAGGGATCTGAGACCTTCCGTTAGGGTATCCCGAAATCGCCGCGAAATGGGCCGATTCGCAATCGGCCAGCGGTTGCCAACCTGCCCCACAAGCAAAAACCGCATCCCCCCGCACTTGCCGAACTCCCAACCAGTGTGATATCGTCATCGAAACCTGGGGTATACTGCCCAAGGCCGAGGGAATCCATAGAATGCTGCTTGCTCCGATCATCTGGGTGCTGACCGTCGTCATCATGTATTTCTTCGCGGCCAAGGTCTGGTGGTTTCCGCCACCCATTTCCCAGCATGGCTTGGCCTATGACGCGCAGTTCATGCGCACGCTGGTCATCACCGGCGTTATCTTCTTCTTCGCGCAGTTCGCCCTGGGTTGGGCGATCTTCCGCTTCCGCGACGATGGCCGCCGCGCCAGTTCTTCGCACGGCAGCAACAAGTGGGAAACCATTTGGACCACCGCCACCGCCATTCTGTTCGTGGGCATCGTTTTGACGGGCACCAAGATTTGGGTCGCCGTGCACCTCTCCGAGCCGGACCCTAACGCGATCCCCATCGAGTTGATGTCCAAGCAGTTCGCCTTCTCGTTCCGCTACCCGGGCCCGGACGGCAAGTTTGGGAACACGGATCTGAAGCTGGTGAACGACGCGGCGGGGAATCCCTTCGGCCTCGACGACAAAGATCCGGCCGCCAAGGACGATATCGTGAGCGCCTCATTGAAGGTGCCCGCCGGCAAGCCCATCAAGCTGATCATGCACTCCCGCGATGTGATCCACAACTTCTTCGTGCGGGAGTTGCGCCTCAAGCAGGATATCGTGCCCGGCATGGAAATTCCGCTGTACTTCCAGGCCGACACGCCCGGCACCTACGAGATCCCCTGCTCGGAGTTGTGCGGCCTCGGCCATTTCCAGATGCGCAGCACCATGCAGGTAATGGCGGAAGCCGATTTTGAAAAGTGGAAGCAGGATCAGGCCGCCAACAAGTAATGACCGCATGACTCCCCGGGGCCCGTTTTGACGATTCCATACACGGTGACAACCATATGTCTTCACCCATAGTCCACGCGCAGCACGCGCCGCAAGGCTTCATCCGGAAGTGGGTCTTCAGCCTGGACCACAAGGTCATCGGCATCCAATACTACTTCCTGGCCTTGTTTTCGGTACTGATAGGCATGAGTCTTTCGCTGCTCATGCGCTTTCACATGGTCCACCCGGACGCCAAGGTCGCCTGGTTTGCGAAGCTCTGGCCCACCGCCGCGCAGGGCGGGATCATGACTCCGGAATTATACCTTTCGCTGATGACCATGCATGGCACCATCATGGTCTTCTTCGTGCTGACCACGGCGCCCCAAAGCGGCTTCGGAAACTACTTCCTGCCCATCCAGATCGGCGCAGAGGACATGGCCTTCCCGGTGCTGAACATGATGTCCTTCTGGACCACGTTCCTGGCCCTGGTGGTCATGGTGGCCGCCTTCTTCGTGCAAGGGGGTCCGCCGCTTTCCGGTTGGACGGGTTATCCTCCCCTGAGCGCCATCGGTCCGCTGGCGGGACCCGGCGAAGGCTTGGGGCAAACGCTCTGGATCGTCAGCATCGCCATATTCTGCGGCGCCTCGCTGATGGGCGCCATCAACTTCATCGCCACGCTCATCGACCTGCGCTGCCAGGGGATGTCGCTGATGCGCCTGCCGCTGACCTGCTGGACCTGGTTTGTAACGGCTATCCTGGGCCTGCTGGGATTCGCGGTGCTGTTGGCCGCGGGAGTTCTGCTGATTCTGGACCGCTCCGCCGGAACCAGTTTCTTCATTCCGGGCGGCCTGCTGGTCAGCGACCAGATTCTGAATCACAAGGGCGGTTCGCCGCTGCTCTGGCAGCATCTGTTTTGGTTCTTCGGCCATCCCGAGGTTTACATCGCGATCCTGCCCGGCATGGGCGTGACTTCCCAGATACTCGCCACCTTCGCGCGCAAGGCCGTCTTCGGATACAGGGCCATGGTATACGCCATTCTGAGCATCGGCTTTCTGGGCTTCATGGTGTGGGGCCACCACATGTTCATGAGCGGCATGAGCCCCTATTCGGCCATGGCGTTTTCGGTGCTGACCATGGCCATCGGGGTGCCGTCGGCCATCAAGACATTCAATTGGGTCGGCACGTTGTGGGGCGGCAAGATCCACTTCACCACGGCCATGATGTTCGCCCTGGGCTTCGTATCGCTGTTCGTGACCGGCGGGCTGAGCGGTATCTTCCTGGGCCAGCCGGCGCTAGATCTGTATTTCCACGACACCTACTTCGTGGTGGGCCACTTCCACATGATTATGGGCGTGGCCGCCATCTTCGGCATGTTCGCCGGCACCTTCTACTGGTACCCGAAAATGTTCGGGCGCATGATGAACGAAACCCTGGGCAAGATCCACTTCTATGTCACCTTCGTGGGGGTTTACGCGATCTTCACCCCCATGCATTATCTGGGCATCGCCGGCAATCCCAGACGCTATTCGGACTTCACCAATTTCGACTTCCTGGGCAAGCTCCTCCCGGTGCATAGCTTCATGACCCAAGCCGCCTATGGAACCGCCGCAATCCAGATCCTGTTCTTCATCAATCTTTTCTGGAGTATGAAATACGGCAAGAAGGCGCCCATGAATCCGTGGAACGCGACCACGCTGGAGTGGACCGTGCCATCGCCACCGCCCTTTGACAACTTCGGCGGACATCACCCGGTGGTGAATCACGGCCCGTATGAATACAGCGTGCCGGGCGCGCCGCGCGACTTTATCATGCAAACGGATCCAGTGGACGTCGCCCATGTGGAATAAACACTCCTTGTGGGGCGGACCTCCAGGTCTGCGCGGGTCCTCCAGGGCCCGCTTTTGTTCAATGCAGTATCGTTAAATATGCCAAGCTCCATCACATCTGACATTATCAAACCGCCGGCCCCTCCACGCGGAGGCGGCTTCGGCGGTGGAGGATCGGACAGTTGGGGCGCGTCGCGCCGCGCCTCCATGACCGGCCTAATGGTGCTGCTGGCCGCCACCACCATGGCGTTTGCGGCCTTCACCAGCGCGTTCGTGGTGCGCCGGGGCATTTCCAACGATTGGGTGGCCATGCCGCTGCCGCGGATCGTGTGGGCGAACACCGCCGGGCTTCTCCTCAGCAGCCTCCTGCTGGAGCTGGCGCGGCGATCCCTGAAAACGGGGCGGCGCACTGCATTCAACCGCTATTGGACCGCGGGCACCGTGCTCGGAGCGTTGTTCTTGTTGGGTCAGGCGTTCGCCTGGCGGGAATTGTATGCGGCCGGCATCTTCGTGGCCACCAATCCCAGCAGCTCGTTCTTCTATCTGCTCACGGCGGCCCACGGCCTGCACATTTTAGGCGGCCTCACGGCCCTCGTCTATGTTGACGTGCAGGCTCTTCGCTTGCGGCTGGGTCCCGGCAAGCGTACCGCCGTGGATGTCAGCGCGATGTTCTGGCATTTCGTGGATGGCCTCTGGCTTTTCTTGATGGCTCTATTTCTCGTTTGGGGGTAATTTGTCGATGTCTCAAGGCAATTCGGCGGCAACCATGACTTCGGTCTGGTCGGGAGGGCGTTCGCCATACGCCGTGAATTCGAAGAAGTTCGGGATGTGGCTGTTCATCATCTCCGACGCGCTGACCTTCTCCGCGCTGCTGATGGCGTATACTTACGTGCGGCTGGCCACGCCCAACTGGCCCACGCCGTTTCATTTTTCGCCCAGTATTATTTTTTCCACGGTCATGACCTTTTGCCTGCTCTCCAGCAGCTTGACCATGGTCATGGGAGTGCACGCCATGAATCACGGCCGCCGCAAAGCCGCCGTCGCCTGGATACTGGCAACCATGGTGTGCGGCGCGGCTTTCGTCGTGCTGCACCTTACCGAGTGGCTGAATCTGATCCACAACGAGCATGTGACGCCGTTCGACAACCCTTGGGGAGTGCCGTTGTTCGGCGGCACGTTTTTCGCGCTCACCGGATTGCACATGACCCACGTGGTCATCGGCCTGATCTACCTGGGCATCATCGCGTTTGCCGTGGCGCGCGGCAAATTCAAGGCGGAGGACGTGGAAGTAAGCGGCCTCTATTGGCACTTTGTGGACCTGGTGTGGATGTTCATCTTTCCCCTGGTCTATTTGATGTCTGCGAAAATCTAAACTAGGAACTTACTCATGAGCACTCACTCCGAAGCAATCGATCGCGTGGATGGCGCAACGACCAAGGCTTTCATCACCGTCTGGTTCGCATTGCTATTCATGACCGGCGTCGAGGTCTTGCTGGCCTACGAGCAGATTCCGGTGGTCATCTTTTTGACGGCTCTGGTGGGGCTGTCGGTCATCAAGGCCGCGCTGATCATCGCTTATTTCATGCACTTGAAGTTCGAGAAATTAAGTCTGTTCCTGACGCTATTTCCGATGCTGATTCTTTGCATCATCCTGATGCTTTTGATATTCATGCCGGATTCCAACCGCCTGATGATGATGAGGCCCCGATGAAACGCCTGCTTATCGCGCTTTTCCTCACGGCCGCGAATAGCTCGGCGCAGTGCGTCATGTGCTACCGCACGGCAGCCGCCCAGAATGCGGCCCGCGCCCACCTGCTGAACATGGGGATCGTGCTGCTGGGGTTGCCGCCTTTCTGCATTCTGGGAGGGTTCCTGATTCTGGCCTGGCGCAGGAACCAGGCATTTACGGACCCCGAGCGCGGTAAATCATAGTATTGGTACAGCTTAGTCGGCTCAAGCCGCGCGGTTTTCTCCGAATTATTCCCGCTTGCTAGAACTGTTCACCGATTATTGATCGAGATTTCTCTTGACACCGGCGCCAGCCGGCAGTATCCTCAACCAGGTACTGACCGCGATCTCTTAGGAGGATTTGAACGATGCCAAGGATCTCGCGACACGCACGCACACAAGAATTTCTGTGCGTTTCATTACCGATGACTTACAGCGCGGCCGCGCAAACTACGACAACGCACCCAACCGTGGCCGATGATGGGGCGCCGCCCTACGCGGGCATCTCGTTAAATGCCTCAACTAGCTCCTGGGCCGTCAACTCCGGAAACGTCTTCCCGGTTGTGGGAAGCGTTACACCGCCTGCGTGCTCACCGGGCAATACAGCCGCTACCGCACCAGCGTGAATCCAAACGAGCCTACGCTCGCCGGAATCACGACCACCTCGGCCTCATCGTTCGGATTGACAGCCTTTATAAGCTTCCCACTACCCATACCCTGCCGCCGCTGCCGGATCCCCCCTATCACACGAATTATAAGTTCGAGCCGGTAATCGCGCAGCCGCTTTACGTTACGAACGTCTCGATCAGTGACGCCAATCACAACATCGTGTTGGTGCGTCGCTCGACGATTGGGTATACGCCTACGACACGGGCACGGGAGCGCTGCTGTGGTCCACCTCGCTGGCCGCCGACTGCCTCACGGGTGGCGTCCCGTTCGACAACAACTACGGCCACAACCCTGGCGGGACAAACTTGGTCTACTACGGAGTGGTGGCTACGCCGGTGGTCGACATTTACTCGGGTACCGCTCCCGTTCCCACCGCGTTCGTCGTATCCTCGTGCGTGACCTCGGCGAGCCCCGAATTAATCCACTGGAACCTCGACGCCATCAGCCTCGAGACAGGCGTGTCGATGGGCACCACGACTATTAGCTCAAGCGGGTTCAATCCCTCCTACCAATTGTCGCGCGCTTCGCTGCTCCTGGGCGTGAGAGGCCGACGGGGCGTCGGCCGCGGTCCAGGGGAACCGCCCCACGACACAGGAGTGCGTGCGCCATAATGTAACGTAGCGGACCGCAGGCGCGTCCCACAGTAAATTATCGCTTTGGGAGCCTTGCGACTCGCAATAGTCTTACTAACGTTGGTGTGTCCGCTGATCGAGGGGGCGGAGCCTGCTTTACAGCCGGTCACGGTGTGCGAAGTGCTGCAGGGTCTCTCCGCCTACGACGGCAAAGTGGTCGCGGTTGTGGGACGATTCTCCTCCCGCCAGACGGGCCGCTGGCTCGGAGAGCAGAAATGCGACCGCAAGCTAGTCGCCGGCGGCCAGGAGTGGCCCAATGCTTTCTGGGTGACGTACGATCCGGCAGCCGCCCCCGAGCCGCCTACTGTGTTAGCGGTGGACGCTACGCTCCTCGCCCAAAAACTGCGCGCCGTGAAGCTCGGAACGTCCCTGACAAAGCTCCCCTTCGGCAGTCCCGATTACGATAACTGGGCCGTGGTGTATGGCCGCGTCGAAACCCGCAAGGATCTGGTTACGGCCACCGGCAGCGGAACGCGGAAAAACGGCTTCGGATACGGAGAGTCGTCTCCCGCGCGCCTAGTCTGTCACGGCGATGCCGTGGTGATCTTCCTCAACGACGACGCTACGACGCCCGCTTCGCGGTGAATTCCATGGGGCCTCCGCCTTTGCGCCCCTGCGCCTGGCCGCCTCCGCCTTGGCGCTCCCTGGTGAACTTGATCGAGTCGCCGGAAATCGTCCCCTTATACAGGATCCTCATGGTGTTTCCATTGAACTCCATGGATTGCGTGAAGGAGATCTGATCGCCGTCGATCTTGCCGTCGGAAATCTCCATATCCCCTTGGCGCCCGCTCAAAGTACCGGTCAGCGCCTTGCCGTCGACCTTGAAGTTGAATGTCTGTTCCCGTGTTTGTCCGTCGCGGCCGGTCATCTGCGCGGTCCACTTGCCGGTGACATCCGCAGCCAGGGCCGTGAGCGAGAGCAAGCCGAGGAGAAAGCCTGTAGTCATTAGTTTTCGCATGCAGAAAAGGCGCTCCCAAAGGAGCTAATGTTACGCGTTGGCATTGGTTTA